>Ga0189275_100080_pt1 | contig 172429 bp, 167 predicted proteins | sample N19A6minimetaG_FD_130329 | JGI IMG/M metagenome (GOLD analysis project Ga0189275, IMG submission 130329) | Marine microbial communities from the Costa Rica Dome - N19 A6 mini metaG | ecosystem: Environmental > Aquatic > Marine > Oceanic > Photic zone | place: Costa Rica: the Eastern Pacific...
ATCGAGATCGCTGCCGTCAGCGTCGTCTTGCCGTGGTCAACATGGCCAATCGTGCCGATGTTAACGTGCGGCTTGTTACGTTCAAACTTTGCCTTGCCCATCGGGCCTCTCCTTTATTCAAATTAGGTGTCCGGCCCGCCGGACGCATGAACACCAGGCCGAATAGCCTGTTAAACGCGCCTCATAGCCATGTGCGGCGTGGGTTTCAAGCACGCAAATGCCAGTTCACTGCGGTCTAGTTTCCAGTCTTGCCCCGGTCGGAAACCCCGGATAAGCGGAAACAGCCAGAACTTACGCTAGGACAATGACATGACCACCGACCTCAAGCCTCATGCCGACCGGGTAAGCCAGACTTCTCTGAAGACGCTCGCAGATGCGCGTGCATCTTCTGCTCCGCTGCGCGCCGCAGGTTGGTCCATTGACCTTTCCCGACACTATCTGGACGCCGAAGCAGAAGCAGGATTGCTTCAGTTTGGGCGTGTCTCCGACCTTCAATCGGCTGCAGACAGCTTGTTCGCTGGTGATATCGTGAACCCTTCGGAGAGGCGCCCCGCCCTGCATTGGGCATTGCGCGCGCAGTCCGAATTGTCAGGCGAGGCCGAGACAGTCAGGCAAAGCGTTCTGCCCGCCCTCTCCTTTGCGCGGGATGTTGTTTCAGGCAGCGTGACGAGTTCGACTGGCCTACCTTTCAATGCCGTTCTCCACATCGGCATCGGCGGGTCTGATTTCGGTCCTCGCCTGATCGTCGACGCGTTCGAGGACAAAGCCTCGGGCAATATCGATCTCCGCTTCTGCGCGAATGTCGACCCCTTTGACCTGGACCGCGCCATGCATGGGCTTGACCCGACGCGCACGCTGGTCATCGGCGTCTCCAAATCCTTTGGTACCGAGGAGACCCTCTACAATCTCGCCCGAGCCCGGACATGGCTTGAAGAATCTGTTGGTGATCAATCGCAACAGCATCTCGCGTTGGTTACAGCAAATCCGGATCGCGCCAAGGCTTGGCTGAATGGCCGAGAAGCACATGTGTTTGATATGCCCCTGTCAGTGGGTGGGCGTTTCTCGCTCTGGTCGGCAGCATCACTGGCTTGCATGATCTATCTCGGCGCAGACACGTTCGAGGGCATATTGAAAGGCGCCGCCGAGATGGATGCGCATGTCCGGTCGGCTCCACTCGAAGAGAATGCCGCCATGCGCCTGGCCCTGCTCGACTATTGGAACGCGACAATTCGGAACGAAAAGATGCGCGTCCTGCTCGCATATGCGAACCGGTTGCGAATGTTGCCGACCTATCTGCAACAGCTTGAAATGGAATCAAATGGCAAGACGGTTGGCCCGACGGGCACAATGGTATCTGGTGCAACCGCTCCGGCGCTCTGGGGCGGCGAAGGATCGGTTGGCCAGCACTCCTACCATCAATGGCTACACCAGGGCTCACAAAACGTGCCTTGCGAATTCATCCTCGCTCCAGATCGCAGCCGGGATCCGGAAGGCATTAACGCTCTGACAGCTCATGCCTTGGCGCAGGCCGAAGTGCTCGCGAATGGACGGAGCTTCGATGAAGTCAAACAGGAAGAGCCTGATTTGTCAGACGAAGTCGCACGCCAGAAGGTCCATGCGGGTGGTCGCGCATCCACCTTCCTCGTACACAATACGTTCGGGCCAGCGGCATTCGGCGCACTGGTGGCCCTGTATGAGCATCGGACCTATCTCGCCGGGCATTTGTGGCAGCTCAACCCGTTTGACCAATGGGGTGTGGAACGAGGCAAGACGATGGCATCACGTCTCAAGCCAGCAGTCGAAGGTACCGCAGCGGCGGACGACGCGGTTACGTCAGCCCTAATCGCCATGATTGCGGGGGATTAACCGATCCGAATCCTGCGCGAAGTCTGTGTTGGCGAAACGCGCCAAGTCTTGCTGGACGATACGGGCCGACCTGTCGCACTCAAGATCACACGTTGGTCCGACAGCGAGACACAGCTGACCCTGGGCGCGCAGGCCCCTGCCCGGATCCGATCGCTACAACCCGAACAAGGCGGCGCATTTGTCGAGACGGCCGGTAAGGCTGAGGCGTTCCTGCGCTTGCCAGCAGACCACGGACTTACAGAAGGTCAGTCTGTAGACGTGACGGTCATGGCAGAGGCACGAAAAGACAAGCTGCCTCGCGTGTCGATGACCGACACGCGCATCCCAGCAGCAGACAACAACTCATGGCGCGAAGCACCAATTCACGATGTGGAGATCGGTGATGACCGCATTCAAGCGGCGTTTGACGAAGCCTCGTCGACAGTTGTGACCATCCCGAAGGGAGGGCGTCTGTGCATCGAGCGCGCCAGGGCTCTGACAGTGGTCGATATTGATAGCGCCGGGCGGCAAAGCAAGGGTAGCGCGGCGAGCCGCGCGCTTCAGCTCAATCTTGATGCTGCCCGAGAGCTGGCCCGACAGGTAGGCCTCCGTAGCCTCGGCGGTCTTGTCATCCTTGATTGTGTCGCGCCCCTCAATACCGGATCTCGCAAGAAGGTTCAGGATACGATGAAGTCCTGCCTGGAAGAGGTTGGTCTTCATACCACCACCGTCTTGGCACCGTCCAAACTCGGCTTGATGGAAATCGCGCTGCCTTGGCGCGAAACGCCGCTTCATGAACGCACGCTCGATTCTCGCGGTAACCCTACCGACGAGACACTTGCGCTGACGGGGTTGAGACTATTGGAGCGCACAGCCAAGCAAAATCCGATGCACAAGCTGACCCTTGAATTGCCAGGCCAGGCCAAGGTCTGGCTGGACAAGACGGGTGCGCCCCTTCTGGACAAGCTGTCAGACAAGTATGGTCAACGCTTCACATATCTTGCCTCGACGAAGCCGATGCCCACAGTATATCAGACCGCATGAGTAAACCTGTGTCCCCCAAATCCGTCCAACCGAAATGTTCCCAATGCCGCAAGAATCCTGTCTCTGCGCAGTACCGGCCCTTCTGTTCAAAACGCTGCGCCGATGTCGACCTGAACAAATGGTTGTCTGAAGGATATGCCATTCCAGGCGCACCGGCGGATGTGGCAGATGAGGTGCCGGGTCAAGAGATGTCAGAGGATGACTGAAAACAGCATGGACAAGTTCAAAACCCTTCGTTAGATACCGCGCTTCCCCAGTGGCCCGCCCGGGTAGCTCAGGGGTAGAGCAGCGGATTGAAAATCCGCGTGTCGGTGGTTCGATTCCGCCCCCGGGCACCATTCCAGACTTTCCGCACATTCATGCCGCTTGTTCATTGGATTGCGATCTGGCAACCGAGGTTTCCAGAACACCGGGTTCGTCCCATGCACCCTCGGGGCGGATGATGCGGTAAGGGTCTTCTTGCATTCGCAGCGCTAACGGATGGCGGGGAATTGGGATTTCGATCTCGCGATATTCGTAATCCGAGAACCAGAATGCCGGCCGACCCTCAATCAAACGACATTTGAAGGTTCGGGACCAGACCGGCCAGAGGCGCGACTGAATTTGGCCAATCATCCTCTCATACCCTTTACGCGAAACTATCTCGAAACCGGTTGCCAAGAGTACGCGCAATCCGACGCGCCCGCGCTCACACGGCAGCAAGGCGATCCGTTCCAGCTTCGCAAACTCCGCGAACCAGCGAATGCGTAATGTCCCGACCGGACGCCCTTTCGCCTTCAGAAGGAGATGTGTTGCGCAGAAGTCGTTGCCGTCAAACTCTTCCTCATATGGACAATCCTGTTCGCTGAGAAAGACGGCAGATCGAATGGCGCTGATCTGATGGAAACCATCGAGAGTTCTTACAATTTCTGTTGAGTATTCGAGATAAGCTTCAGGCGGCACGCGGCGGAGAAGCACAGACTCTCCGATCTTGTTTTGGATCTGGCTCATGATGTCTGGTCCAAAACCGTCTGGAATGGCGGCTGGATAAACAAATCTGGGAGCCCCCCTTCAAATTCTTGAAACCCCAAGCTCAACATGGAGCGCCGTCCGTCCTCCGTGGCGCCTCGCGCATAGGCGGGAAACACACCGAACATTTCCACACGAAGAACAGCGGACGCCGTCATGATTTTTTTTCGCGCTTCCCGCGAACTGCCCGCATAGACGCCGACATAAAATGCCGCGATATCCTTGCCCTGCGTTGCCAAATGCTCAGACGACGGCGCCGCAGGCACATAAGAACCATTCCTGACGGCAGCTTCGCCTTCCGCAGATAGCGGTATGGTCAGGAAAATGCCGTCAACCGGATCTCCCGTCACCCATGCCGTCATACCGGTTTGAACGTTCATCGCCGAAATCGCATCGACTGACGCTAGCTTTCCGTCAATCAGCGATTCCGCCATGGAAATGGCGGCTTGGAGTTCGTCGCGGTCTGCGAGCCGAAACCCAAAATCTCTTGCCCGCGCAGCAAGTACCTCAGGTTCAATATCCGCCCTTGCCCTATTTCTATCCTGAGTTGCATTCATGAAAATTCTCCATTATATGGTTAATTTTCATGACATGAATTTGGGCGGGTGACTTCAGCACAAAATGAAACGGGGGCTTTCACACGCGCAAGGCAGTCAAGGCTCGTTCGATCAGTTTGACTGGGACCGGTTGAGAATCTTCCGCGCGGTGGCACGGACTTGCAGTATGAGCGCTGCCGCATCCCTGCTTGGCGTCTCATTGCCAACGATCAGCCGCAGGATAACCGAGCTCGAATCCACGCTGCATACAGAGCTATTCAGGCGGAACCACACGGGGGTAATCCTGACGAAGGCGGGAGACGCGCTACTGCGACACGCCGACCTTGTCGCGGACACGATCGAAGCCGCTCAGAACGAAGTCTGTAGTGCAGCAAATGATTCAGGAACGCACATCCAGCTTGTCTGCAGTGAGGCGATAGCTCTTTACTGGATCGCACCTCGTCTTGCGCAGTTCCAACTGAGCAATCCCGATACGATCGTCGATCTCACAATCAGCGATTCACCATCTGATTTTCACGACCTGGCGGGAGACATCGCCATTCAGGGGCTGCAACCAACCGAGTCTGACCTGATGGTCAGTCGTATTGGCAGATCGCACTATGCCGGCTTCGTATCGGCCGAATGGGAAAAGGATCACGCAATGCCATCGTCACTATCCGACCTGGCAAGGAGAAAAGCTCTTGTCCATAGTCCCTACTCTGAACTTCTTCAGATATCTGGAAACAGCTTCCCGGGTCTCGACATGATGCGCCGCATGAACACATTGGAGACAATGGTATCATTCTGCAAGTCCGCAATAGCGCCAGCCTTGTTACCTACCCACATAGCTGATCGTTTTCCCGATCTCGTTGTATGTCCGGCGCCTCGGTCTCCTGCTATAGACATCTGGCTCTACCATACGCCACGCGTCAGAAAGTTAAAAAATGGAGGTTGCTTTCTGGAGTGGCTCCACCACATTTTCGCAGCCGACCAAAGCGAATGGTTCCGCCAAGTTGATGTCACGCGTATGTGCTAACCTATGCGACCAGCCCCTGCTGCTGGGCAGCCAGTTCCCTGAGCGCCATTGGCGACCCCATGATCTGGCGGTTTACACCAATTCGCTTGTACCAGTAATGCAGGCCAACGAGATCCGTGAAGCCCATTCCGCCATGTACTTCCGTAGACGTTTTGGCAATGAAGGTTCCGACTTCTGCCATATGCGCCTTGGCGAGAAACGCCATCGCTAGCGCTTCATCATCCTCAACGTCCAACGCATGAGCGGCGTGCCATATCAACGCGCGTGCAGGTTCAAGTTTCGCCGCCATTTCAGCGCAAAGATGCTTCACCGCCTGAAAAGAGCCAATCACGCGACCGAACTGCTGGCGATCCCCCGCATAGGCAACGGCCTTGTCCAACATGCATTGGGCGGCACCGAGCGTGTCAGCGGCAAGAAGAATGCAAGCTACGGCGAACGTCTTTTCGACTTCGGCTCCCGTAATTTGCTGCTCGAACGAGGTAATTGTGACCTTCGAAAATTCACGCGTACGGTCGATCGTCTTGACCTGTTCTGCAGAACCGGCCCGACCGATCCGGACCGTGTCATTCGCCAGAAAAAGCAAGTGAGTCGAACGCGCGACGTCCATGGCCATGAGTGATGCCCCGGAGACGGCCTCGTCACGAATCGACAGGCCAGAACCATCCCGTCTCGAAAGAAAATCGTTAAGGGCTATGCCGAAGCGCGCATCGTTGTTCGCAATGTCGTTCAGAATGCTGGAACCAGAGTCACGCAACGCATAGGCTGCGACAGAGTTCGATAAGAAACGTGCGGGAACAATACCGTATCCGAAGCACTCCTGGACAAGGGCCGCGTCGAGCACACCGAGCCCCGACCCTCCATCTTTCTCCGGCACAAGTAGCCCATCGAGACCCAGCGCGGCCAGATTAGCAGCAAGCGTTTCAGCGACTTGGATTTCGCCCTCTGCAATCTGGCGAACAAGATCGAGCGACACTTCTTCGGCGACGAAGCGGCGAACGGTTTCCTGCAACATCACCTGGTCTTCTGAGAGTCCGAATTCCATTGATTTAACTCCTCGCCAGCCGGGGTTCGCGCGGCATGCCAAGCCCGCGTTCCGCAATAATGTTCTTCTGAATCTGAGCCGTACCGCCACCGATGATCAGTCCGAGATCATACATGTAGCGCCACTGCCAGGCCCCGCCGGACCTCAAATGCTCGCCCTCCTCATAGAGGATGCCAAGTTCGCCCAGCGCATCGATGGCCAAGGCCGCAATCTGGTGATTGAGTTCGCAGCCCTGAAGCTTCACGACCAGGCCTGCCAGCCCCGCCGCCTCGCCCTTGAGCCTGTTTGTTGTGATCCTCAGCCCATTGGCCTGCATGGCGTAGACTTCGGCCTGCAGCGTCATGAGCCGATCACGCAGCACCGGATTGTCGATCAGGCGTTGCCCGTTTACGGTTTCAACCTTCATCAGCTCGACCAGTTCGATGAACCGGGCCTTGGTGGCATTCGGGTCCCCCAGCATGCCCCGCTCGTGAGTGAGCGTTGCGTTGGCGACTTGCCAGCCCTTATTCACCTCGAACACGACGCCGCTTTTCGGCACTCGTACATCGGTGAAGAAGACCTCGTTGAAGTTTGCCGAACCGGTCATATCGACAAGTGGGCGTACTTCGATGCCGGGCGTATCCATCGGGAACAGGATATAGGTGATGCCATGATGCTTCTTGGCATCCGGATCAGTTCGGACGAGACAGAACATCATGTCGGCCTGGCGCGCCGTGGAGGTCCAGATCTTCTGACCATTGATGACGAAGTCATCGCCATCCTCGACTGCGCGCGTGCGCAGCGCCGCAAGATCAGATCCCGCGCCCGGCTCCGAGTACCCTTGGCACCAGATCAGCTCTCCCTTGAGCGTCCGCTCAATGTACGCCTCTTTCTGTTCCGGTGTTCCGAGTTCAAGCAATGTCGGCACCAGCATCGAAATGCCCTGACCGGCGAGCGGCCGTGGCACCCCGGAACGCGCGAACTCTTCGGCAATGATCCGGGATTTCAGGATATCGGGCTCGGCGCCATACCCGCCGTATTCGGTGGGAATGGTACGCGCCGTCAGGCCTTCCCGGATCAGGAACTCCTGCCAGGCGAGACGTTTCGGATGCTTCAGGCCTTTGTCGTCAGGGCCCGGCGCAAGATGGGCGTTGGCTTTCAGCGTTTCTGCGACCTGGTCACGAAACGCGGCGTATTCGGGGCTCAATGTCAAATCCATAAGCTAACTCTCGAACAGCTTCCCCAAGGGCTGGCAATATGAAACCGAAGTCTGTCTTGCAGAACGTTGGGGAAAGCCTGTTAGCGCTGGCTGTAGTCAAAGGAGGACACTCATGCCCGTCGAGTACAAGAAACAAGGCAATGTCGCGATCATCACCATGAACCGACCCGAGGCACGCAACGCCATCAACGCCGAAATGGCAAGCACTATGGAAGCCGCGATCGACCAAATGGAATCTGATCCGGAAGTCTGGGTCGGCATTCTCACTGCCGTCGGCAAGGCATTTTGTGCCGGCGCAGACCTCAAGGAGATCTCCGCAGGGAATGGTGCTGGCCTGTCCACGAAGAAAGGCGGGTTTGCAGGAATCGCACGTCGCGAACGGACCAAGCCACTGATCGCGGCCATTACAGGATCTGCCCTCGCAGGCGGCACCGAGATCGCCCTTTCGTGTGACATGATCATTTGCGCGGACAACACGAATTTCGGTCTTCCGGAAGTAAAACGCTCCCTCGTCGCCGGAGCTGGCGGCCTGTTCCGCTTGCCCCGCGCTGTCGGGCGCGCTGTCGCGCTTGAAGCCATCCTGACAGGTGACCCACTTCCGTCACAGCGGGCCTATGAACTCGGTATGGTCAACAAGGTTGTGCCAGAATCCGAAGTGATGGGCGAAGCCGAAGCGCTTGCCGCAAGGATCACCGCCAACGCACCGCTCGCTGTCGCCGCCAGCCGCGCCGTGGCGATGGATGCAACCAGCAAGACGGATGACGAGCTCTGGAAAGACAGCGGCAAGGCATTTGCCGGCATTGTCGGGACGGAAGACTTCAAGGAAGGCCCGAAAGCGTTCATCGAAAAACGTGCGCCCGTCTGGAAGGGCCGCTAACGACTATACCTGTGATCTGAGCCACCGGACCGCGCCCAACCCGGCCGCGCGTCCGGTGGCCATGCAGGCCGTCAGCAGATAACCGCCTGTGGGCGCGTCCCAGTCCAGCATCTCGCCCGCGCAGAACATGCCAGGCTGTTCCTTCACCATGAATTGATCGTCCAGCACATCGAAAGAGACGCCGCCCGCCGTGGAGATCGCTTCATCCAGCGGGAAAGGCTTTGCAAGCGGGATCGGCAGACATTTGATCAGTCGGGCCAGACGTTCCGGCTCATTGGAGACATCCAACCCACCAAACTCGAGCAACAATGCGCGCTTCACGCCTTTCAGGTTTGCTGCTTTGCGGAGATGGTTTGAAAGCGACTGTTTTCCCCGGTCTTGTTTCAGACGGCTGACCAGAGCTTCCTCCGAGAGGTCGGGCGCAAGATCAATCTCCAAAGTCGCCTTCCCGTTATTCTCCACCCTGTCGCGTACGGCGAGTGACAGCGTGAAGATCGCACCACTTTCCACGCCCCGGTCGGTCACAACGAATTCTTCCCGGCTGGTCTGGTCCCCGAAACGAACAGCAACATTCTTCACGGGCGTTCCGACAAATTCCGTCCTGACACGGTCTGACCAGTCGACGATGAAGCCGCAATTGGACGGCCGGAAAGGCTCTGTGTGTATGCCCCTCTCGGCGAACACAGATGGCCAACTCCCATCCGAGCCGAGCCGCTTCCAGCTTCCTCCGCCCAGAGCAAATATCTGTGTGTCTGATTGTACAGATATTGGCCCCTCTGGAGTGTCAAAGATCATGTCAAAATCGTCGCTCCATCCCGCCCATCGATGCCGTGTATGTAGCTGGACGCCGTGCGACTGCAGCCGTGCAAGCCACGCCCTCAGGAGCGGCGATGCTTTCATTTGTACCGGGAACACCCGGCCCGTTGGCCCAATTGTCGCCTCGACACCGAGAGCCCGCATCCATTCCGCAATGGCTGCTGGCCCAAATTCGCCAAGGGCAATTTTCAGCATGGGTGCCACACTTGGAAACCGCGAGGTAAATGCTTCCCCCTCGCGCATATTGGTAATGTTAAGGCCGCTCTTGCCAGCCATCAGAAATTTCCGTGCCGGGCTGGGCATGGCTTCATAGAGTGAAACGGCATACGCGGCGTCAGACAGGATTTCTGCTGCCATCAGGCCAGCGGGTCCAGCGCCGATAATGGCAACATTCGGCGAGTGCTCAGTCATCGCGATTGACGCGCGCCTTGCCCCGGCCAAGCGCGAGCGCCTTGATCGCGCCTCGGAAAGTCTGCACTTCCTGCCGCGTCCAGTCAGCCCGGACAAGGGCAGCACGCAAATTGTCTTTCATGAGCGGTGTCTTTTCCGGCGGGAAGAAATAGCCGGCGCGTTCCAACTCCTCTTCGAAATGCTCGAACATGCGGAAGAGCTCATCTCGCGGGGCTGGCTCGCCCAGTTTCGCCTTGTCCTGAGAGATCACCAGATCCGATTGCTCGCGGCGCTTTCCCCACTCTGCGCAGAACACACAGACAGCTTGAGCAAGGTTGAGGCTCTTGAACTCCGGATCGACCGGATAGGTCATCAGGAAGTCTGCAACAGCCACGGCATCGTTCGGCAGGCCTGATTTCTCAGCGCCGAACATGATGGCCGACTGACCGCCCCCCAATCGCTCGAACGCCGTATCCGCAGCTGAGCCCGCATCCCCGACGCGCTTTTCGATGCCGCGTAGGCGCGCCGTAGCTGCTGCGAGCCAGGTGATGCCCTCCAGCGCGTCTGGCAAAGTCTCGAAGACGCGCGCTACCACACCCGACTCGAACGCCCCGGCAGACATTGTATCTGCGGCAGGATTCGGCCAGCCATCCCGCGGCGTAACCAGACGAAGGTCGGTCAGGCCGAAATTGCGCATCACACGCGCCGCAGCGCCAATATTCTCACCCAATTGGGGGCTATGAAGGATAATTGCGGGGTTGCGCTGATCTGACATGGTTTTCCCTGTTTTGACGCGGCTGTGGGCTCTGCTATAGCCCTGCGAGAATAGTGCAACCGCAGGGAATACAAACATGGCGAAAATCAAGGTCAAAAATCCAATCGTCGAGATGGACGGGGACGAAATGACCCGCATCATCTGGCAGATGATCAAGGACCGGCTGATCCATCCTTATCTCGACATCGACCTCAAGTATTACGACCTGTCGGTCCAGAAGCGTGATGAGACGGACGACCAGATCACCATCGACGCAGCCAATGCAACCAAACAATACGGTGTCGCTGTCAAATGCGCCACGATCACACCGGATGAAGCCCGCGTTGAAGAGTTTGGCCTGAAGAAGATGTGGCGTTCGCCAAATGGCACGATCCGCAACATTCTCGGCGGCGTAGTCTTCCGCGAACCAATCGTGATCTCCAACGTCCCACGTTTGGTGCCAGGCTGGACGAAGCCGGTTGTGGTTGGTCGTCACGCCTTTGGTGACCAATACAAAGCCACGGACTTCCTCGTTCCCGGCAAGGGCAAGCTGACCATGAAATGGGAAGCATCCGACGGATCCGATTCCAAGGAATTCGAAGTCTTCGACTTCCCTTCCTCCGGTATCGCCATGGGCATGTACAATCTCGACGAGTCCATCCGTGACTTCGCGCGCGCCAGCCTGAACTACGGCCTGCAGCGCAAATGGCCGGTCTACCTGTCGACCAAGAACACGATCCTGAAAGCCTATGATGGCCGCTTCAAGGACATTTTCCAGGAAGTGTTCGACGCTGAATTCGCAGACAAGTTCGCCGAGTTTGGCGGCACCTACGAACATCGCCTGATCGACGACATGGTCGCAGCGGCCATGAAATGGTCCGGCGGCTATGTCTGGGCCTGTAAGAACTATGACGGCGATGTCCAGTCCGACACGGTCGCCCAGGGTTACGGCTCGCTGGGTCTCATGACGTCCGTTCTGATGACACCGGATGGCAACACGGTCGAAGCCGAAGCCGCACACGGCACGGTGACGCGTCACTACCGCAACCACCAGAAGGGCGAAGCCACGTCGACCAACTCGATTGCGTCGATCTTTGCCTGGACCCGCGGACTCGACCATCGCGGCCGTATGGATGACACACCAGACGTGCGTGCCTTCGCCCAGAAGCTGGAAGAGACCATCATCAAGACGGTCGAGAATGGCCAGATGACAAAAGACCTCGCCTTGCTCGTCGGTCCGGATCAGGAATGGCTGACGACTGAAGGCTTCATCGAAGCGGTCGACAAGAACTTCCAGGAAGCCATGTCGAAATCCTGATAATCTCAGGCCTTACAGAACAAAGCCCCGCAGCTTGGCTGCGGGGCTTATTTGTTCAAGCGATGTATTTGGCGACAAACCATGCGCCCCAGACGATCCCGAGCAACGGGATCAGCGCCACCAACCAAATTGGGCGAGCCTTTACGTTCCCAAGCTTCTCCTCCGGCTCCATCACGCCTCTCCCAGAAGCGTGCGCACATGGTCTTCAAGATCAAGTTGACGCAACCGTTTCAATCGCTCGGTCAACAATATGCGTCGTAGCCTTTGATAGGCCACTTCAAGATCGTCGTTCACAATCACATAGTCATAGCGGCGCCAATGCATGATCTCCCGTTTGGCGTCGTCCATGCGGCGGGCAACAATCTCCGGGGTCGAGCCGGGTCGGGCCGCGAGACGTTTCTCCAGCGCGCTGATGCTGGGTGGGAGAATGAATACCGATACCACATCGTTTGGCATCTGGTCGTGCAGCGCATCGGCGCCCTGCCAGTCCACATCGAACAAGACATCCTCGCCCGCATCCAGCTTGGCGACCGTGTCGGCCTTTGGCGTTCCATAATACTTGTCGAAAACGTGCGCCCATTCCAGGAATTCCCGCCGTTCGATCATGTGATGAAACTCGTCGACAGACCGGAAGTGATAGTCTTTTCCGTCGTTTTCGCCGGGGCGTGGTGGACGCGTGGTCGCCGACACGGACAGATTCACATCGTCGAACTCTTCGATCAATTTTTTCGCGAGCGTTGTCTTGCCTGCACCTGAGGGGCTCGACAGCACCAGCATGAGCCCCCTGCGGTGCCCATGATCCTTTGGATGTCCACTATTCGACATTGGCTGCCTGCTCCTTGAACTGGTCTATGGTTCCTTTGAGACTGAGCCCGGCATTCGTCAAATCAAGGCTAACAGATTTCGAGCAGAGCGTATTGGCTTCACGGTTGAGTTCCTGGGCGAGAAAATCAAGCTTCCGGCCCACCGGTGAGCCACCGGAAAGCAGTTTTCGCGCAGAGTCGAAGTGTGCGAGCAAACGGTCCAGCTCCTCGCGGACATCGGCCTTCGCAGCGGTCAGCGCGAGTTCGGCTGCCAGCCGTTCCGGTTCCACCTGCTGGTCTGCCCCCAATTCTTCCAATTGCTTCGTAAGCCGTGCCTTGAGCAATGCAGGCTGGTCCCCTGCGAGCGAGATAGCGGTGTCCGTCGCCGATACCAGTTCGTCGACCAGGTCTGACAGCATCGCTTTCAGCGCGCGCCCCTCAGCCTGACGTGCCTCGTCCAACTCCGCAAGCGCCGCGCCCGCAGCAGATTCAAGTTCAGCCATCACGTCCGAATTCGCCGCAACGTCCCGTATGTTTGTGGATCCGATTTCCACAACGCCTTTTACGGTCATCAGGGTGGCGATGGCTTCGCTGGAAATGCCAACGCCGTGCGCTTGTTCCGCCGCCGCCAGCAATGTGTCCAGCAAGGCCTGATCGATCGTGGCGCCCCCCGCCTGTTCACTAAGTTCAATCCTGAGCGAGACCTGAAGGGATCCGCGATTGAACCGTTTCGAAGCCGCGGCTTTGATCACACGTTCCAACGCATCAAACCCGGGAGGGGTGTTCACCCTTACATCCAGTCCTCGCCCATTCACGCTCTTGGCCTCCCAAGCCCAAGCGCCCCATTCCGCTTCCCCTGTGACGCGGGCAAAGCCGGTCATGCCGGATAGGTTTTTCATTTCCCTGCCCGCTCCCTCTGGATTTCTTCGCGTTCATATTTGCGATAGGCCGCGACATTGCGATTGTGTTCGGCCAGCGTCTTCGCGAACAAATGGCCGCCCTTGCCGTCTGCCACGAAAAAGATGTGGCCTGTCTCATCGGGGTTCAGGACGGCCGCAATTGCCTCCCGGCCCGGATTGCAGATCGGCGTCTTTGGCAGACCATCAATCTGATACGTATTCCAGTCCGTCTTCCGGTCGATCTCGGATCGATAGAGCGTTCGGCGCTCTCCACGACGATTGTACAGGGGCTCACCCCTGGAGATTCCGTAGATGATCGTCGGATCGCTCTCCAAACGCATACCTCGCTTCAGACGGGTAACGAACAGGCCAGCAATCTGTGGGCGCTCTCCGGCGATACCGGTTTCCTTCTCGACAACGGAGGCAAGGATTACCGCCTCTTCCGGCGTTGAAATGGGCAGACCTTCAGCGCGCCTGGGCCACAGGTCTGCCAACATGTCGGCTTGTGCCTTGCGCATTCGCTCGACCAGTTCTGCGCGGGTGGTGCCGCGCTGAAAGAGGTATGTGTCCGGGAGCAGCGTGCCTTCACCGATTTCCGTCTCCGGCATCTCGCCAGTAAGGATCGGGTCAGCTTCAAGGATTTTTAGTAATTGTGACGTGGTCCGGCCTTCCGGCAGCGTTATCTTGTGGAGGACCGATTTGCCCTCAATCAGGACATCCATCACGTCTGTCACACTCGCGCGCGGCTCGAGAATGAATTCGCCGGTCTTGATGGCAAGTTCAGTGCCGTCGAGCCGTGCCTTCAGGCGTACCAGACGGTCGTCCTGCACGATACCGTCCTGCTCCAGCCGCAAGGCTACGCGGGTCAACGTTTCGCCCGGCTCAACCGTGAAGACGTGCTGCTCTGTGGAGGGGCCCGGTTTCGAGACTTCGTTCTGGAACCAGAGCCATCCGCCGCCAAGGGCTGCGCCACCCACAAACAGCAGGAGCACCAGCACCGAAAGCAGGACTTTGATGAATTTCATGAACGCCTCGCGAATCCTGACTGTGCCAGCCTACATGCCAACCCCAGCCCGGAGAAACAGGCTTACTGAACTTCCTTGAGAACCAGCGATGCGTTCGTGCCGCCAAAGCCGAAGCTGTTGGACATGGCCGCACGCACCCGGCCCTTCTTGGCCTTGTGCGGGATCAGGTCCAGAACAGTCTCGAAGCTCGGATTGTCGAGGTTCAAGGTCGGCGGCATCACCTGGTCGCGGATCGCGAGTGCGCAAAACGCACTCTCGATGGCTCCGGCAGCGCCGAGCAAGTGTCCTACGGCCGACTTGGTCGACGACATGGACATGTTCTTGGCATGCTCGCCGAAGGCCCGCTCTACGGCACCGGCTTCACCTTCATCCCCCTTCGGGGTCGATGTGCCGTGGGCGTTGACGTAGTCGATCTCTGACAGGTCCATGCCCGAATGCTTGAGCGCCATCTTCATGGCACGGTATCCACCCTCCGCGCCTTCAGCAGGGGCCGTGATGTGATAGGCGTCACCCGTCAGGCCGTAGCCTGCGACTTCCGCATAGATCTTCGCACCGCGTGCCTTTGCATGCTCGTACTCTTCGAGCACGACGATGGCGGCGCCTTCACCCATGACGAAGCCATCCCGGTCCTTGTCATAGGGGCGCGAGGCCTTTTCAGGCGTATCATTGAAATTCGTGGACATAGCCTTGGCAGCGCAGAACCCTGCGATACCGATGCGGCCAATGACAGCCTCGGCGCCGCCTGCAACCATGACATCCGCATCACCATATTTGATGAGGCGGGCAGAGTCGCCGATCGCGTGAGCGCCGGTAGCACAGGCCGTCACCACCGAATGGTTGGGCCCTTTGAATTTGTGGCGGATCGATACCTGGCCAGAGGCCAGATTGATCAAAGCAGCAGGGATGAAGAACGGGCTCACCTTGCGCGGCCCGCTCTCATGAAGCGTGATCGCAGTCTTGTAGATCGACTCAAGACCACCAATACCGGACCCGATGAGAACGCCAGTGCGCTCCTGACCTTCGTCATCCTCGGGCTTCCATCCGGCATCCTCTACAGCTTCGTCTGCTGCAGCGATCGCATAAAGAATGAATTCGTCGATCCGACGCATCTCTTTTGGGGAGACGAATTTGGCCGGATCAAACGCATGGGGATCTCCTTCGCCGCCGCCGCGGCCTGTTACCCACGGAACCTGAAACGCAATCTTGCACGGCATATCTTCGGGATCGAACGTATCAATACGGCCAGCCCCAGATTTGCCTTCAAGCAGGCGCTCCCAGGTTGCCTCACGGCCAGCGGCCAAGGGTGAAACAATCCCGATTCCGGTAATAACAACGCGGCGATCTGACATAGAAATCCTGGAAATCTTAGATGTGGGCTTTGATGTGCGTTACCGCATCACCAACTGTGCGGATAGATTCCTGCACATCATCCGGGATCTCAATGTTGAACTCTTCCTCGAAAGCCATGACCAGCTCGACGAGGTCAAGAGAGTCAGCGCCGAGGTCGTCGATGAAGCTTGCGCTCTCAACAACTTTGTCACCATCCACGTCGAGATTATCGACAACAATTTTTTTAACGCGTTCTAGAACGTCAGACATGAGTACCTCTCTGAAAATGCCTGAGGACTGGCCCAGATTCGAACCATTGTGTTGCGCCTAGCATACACTGGGGACGAGCGCCAAGTCCTATGAGTGGGGCTTGCTGTAGTGAAATCAGATCATTGCCATGCCGCCATTCACGTGGATTGTCTGTCCCGTGACATATGCAGCCTGGTCTGAAGCAAGATAAATGGCTGCAGCGGCAATGTCTGCACCCTGGCCGAGACGACCTGCAGGAATCTGTCCCAAAAGGGTGTCTTTCTGCTTTTCCGGCAACACTTCCGTCATGGGTGATTCGATGAATCCGGGCGCAATCGTATTGGCGGTAATACCGCGGCTGGCGACTTCCTGGGCCAATGATTTGGTAAATCCGATCATGCCAGCCTTGGAGGCGCAATAATTGGCTTGGCCCGGATTTCCGGTAACACCGACAATGGATGTAATTCCGATAATCCGGCCGTGACGGCGCTTCATCATGCCTCGCACACAGCTCTTGGTGAGGCGGAAATAACTGCCCAGATTGACCGACAGAACATCGTTCCAGTCTTCATCCTTCATCTGCATCAGCAGCTTGTCGCGCGTGATACCGGCATTGGCGACGAGAATGTCGAGCGGGCCGATTGCTTCCTCAGCCCGGCCCACAAGGCCATCGACTGATTCCGCGTCAGACAGGTTGCAGGGCACGATGGCGCTCTCGCCTTTCAGTGTGCCGGCAACTTCTTCCAGCACGTTCTCACGTGTCCCGGAGAGAGCCACTTTGGCGCCCGCTTCGGACAAGGCTTGTGCGATGGCGCGGCCAATTCCGCCGGAAGCACCGGTCACGAGGGCCGTACGGCCGGTAAGATCAAACATCTTGTCTATCCCTTCATTGCTTCTGCAAAGGCTTCGAGATCCTCGGGAGTCCCGAGCGTAAAACCGTTGAGTGACTTGTCGATTCGGCGTTGCATCACCGTCAGCACCTTGCCATTGCCTGCTTCGCCCGTCGCTTCAACTCCCTGAGCGACCATGAATTGCACACTCTCGGTCCAGCGCACACGGCCTGTGACCTGTGCGACGAGGTTCTTCCGGATCGTTTCCGGGTCGGTGACAGCACTTGCAGACACGTTCGCGACCAGTTCACTCACCGGCTGCGCAATCGACACCTCGGCCAGCGCCTCGGCCATCGCATCAGCGGCTGGCTGCATCAGGGAGCAATGGAACGGTGCGGAAACATTGAGAAGCATGGCTTTCTTGACGCCGCTATCCTTCGCCTGCGCGCAGGCGGCTTCAACCGCATCCTTGCGGCCAGATATGACAAGCTGACCCGGCGCATTGTCGTTCGCGATATCACAGGCGCCGCCGGTTTCGCGTCCAGCTGTACAGGCGGCTTCCGCCTGATTTATGTCGGCTCCCAACAAGGCTGCCATTGCACCCTCTCCCGGCTGCACGGCGGCCTGCATGGCATTGCCGCGAATGCGCAGGAGGCGCGCCGTATCCGCCACACCAAGCGCGCCTGCAGCAGCAAGCGCAGAATACTCGCCCAGGGAGTGACCCGCCACATAGGCCGCGTCCTTGGCCGACAAGCCAAACTCAGCTTCCAGAGCGCGGGCGGCGGCAACACTGTGCGCCATGAGCGCAGGCTGAGTATTTGCCGTCAGGGTCAACTCGGCAATATCGCCGGCCCACATGAGGCCAGACAGATTCTGTCCAAGGGCTTCATCAATCTCGGCAAAGACATCGCGTGCGGACTGAAAGGCCTCCGCAAGCGACTTGCCCATTCCGATTTCCTGGCTCCCTTGACCAGGAAAGATCAGCGCGAATTTTTTCATGTCTGGTTTCTCCAAATTGCGCCCGTGGTTAAAGGTGACCGCGAATGTAAGCAAGCGCTTGAAAAACAGGCCCAAATGCGCTTTACACCCGCATTCACTCGCAGGCATGCGGCCCTCGTTAGTTTGGAATGAGCCAGATGAAGAGGGGCCATCGCCCGGCAGTTTCCCGCTGTCTGGCGCCGCATGGCTCTACTATGGGACTGAAAACATGGCACTATATGAGCATGTCGTGATCACACGACCTGACATTTCGCCTGCTCAAGTCGAGACATTTGTCGAAGAACTGAGCGGCTTTCTCAAGGAAAAAGGCGCATCTGTTGGCAAGACCGAATACTGGGGTCTTCGCAACCTGGCCTATCCGATCAAGAAACAACGCAAGGGGCACTACTCGCTTCTGAACATCGACGGCCCCGCCGACGCAGTTCAGGAACTTGAACGCCGCCTTCGCATCTCCGACGACGTCATGCGCTACATGACGATCCGCGTTGAAGCCCTGAGTGATGAGCCGTCGCCGGTTCTCTCTCGCAAAGACCGTCGTCGCGACTAGGGAAGGACACTCGAAATGGCTCAGAAACTGAACATCACGAACATTCCTGCTCGCCGTCCGTTCGGACGTCGCCGCAAGGTCGACCCGTTCACGGGTCAGAACGCACAGGAAATCGATTACAAGGACGTGAAACTGCTGCAGCGCTATATCTCTGAAAAAGGGAAAATCGTGCCCAGCCGCATCACGGCCGTAAACCTCAAGAACCAGCGCAAGCTTGCTCAGGCGATCAAACGCGCCCGCATGCTGGCCCTGCTTCCATTCGAAGTGAAGTAAGGAGACACGAACATGCAAGTCATCCTTCTTGAACGCATCGAACGCCTCGGCAAAATCGGCGAAGAAGTGAATGTGAAGAACGGGTTCGCCCGGAACTTCCTGATCCCTCAGGGCAAAGCCCTGCTCGCCAATGATCGTAACCGGGCTCGCTTCGAGTCTGAGCGCGAAGCCATTGAAGCTCGTAACGCAGAAGCTCGCGCAAATGCCGAGTCCGAAGCTGAAAAGCTGAACGGCACCGTCTTCACGCTCATTCGCCAGGCTGGGGATACGGGGCAACTTTATGGGTCGGTTACTGCTCGCGACGTTGCTGATGCGGCTGAAGCAGCAGGTCACGCCGTACCACGCTCGGGTGTACGCCTGAACCGTCCGATCAAGGCCATCGGCCTGTACGACGTTGCAATTCGCCTGCACGCAGAAGTCACCGTCACGGTTCAGGCGAATATCGCCCGCTCCGCTGAAGAGGCTGAACGCCAGGAGAAAGGCGAGGACATCGTTGCTTCGCTCCAGGCTGCAAACCAGGAACTCGCTGAAGAGCAGGCTGGCGAACTCGCCGAAGCTGCTGCTGAGCGCGCCGAAGCCGGCGGCGAAGACGAAGAATAGTCTTCTGCAAATTCGAATTGAGGGCCGCGGCTATCCACAGCCGCGGCCCTTTTTTTGTGAAGTGACGGTGAATTGCGCAGCTCAATCCGCATCAAGGCGATGAATTCGCGTCGCAGGTAAGGTAAAAGAATCGCATGCCTCTAGATGATGCCCCCGCTGCCACAATCGCGCCGCCCCACAATCTGTCGGCGGAAGCCGCAGTGCTGGGTGCCATCCTGTTCGACAACAACGCCTACCAGCGCGTGGCAGATATCCTGCGGCCCTCAGATTTCTATGCGCCAGCGCATCAGGAGTTGTTCGACGTGTCGGCAACGATGATTCAGCAGGGCCGCATTGCAGACGGCGTCACGCTGCGCGAGCATTTCGAAAAGGCTGAAAAACTCACTGAAATTGGTGGCGCCCGGTATTTGGAGCAATTGCTCGACTCAGCAGCCTTTGGCCCGGAAGTCGGCGACTATGCACGGATGATCCGCGACCTTGCCATGCGACGGTCGCTGGTCGGCATCGGCAGCGAACTGACGGGTCGCGCCTTGAACCCGACTCCGGAAGAAAATGGCGAACGCCAGATCGAACTGGCTGAACGGCAGCTCTTCGACCTCGCAGAGCGCGGCTCGTCGGGTCGCGGTTTCACGACCTTCTCCGAAGCCCTGACAGAATCTCTCAAGAACGCTGAAGCTGCGTTCAAGCGCGAAGGCAAGATTGCCGGCATCCCGACCGTGCTGCGCGATCTCGATGAGAAGCTGGGCGGACTGCACCGATCTGATTTGATCATCCTTGCCGGGCGCCCCTCAATGGGGAAAACCTCTCTTGCAACCAACATTGCCTACAATGCCGCAGCGGCCTATCGCGCAGAAGTGCAAGATGACGGCTCGAAGAAGACTGTAGACGGCGCAATTGTCGGCTTCTTCTCGCTGGAAATGTCGAACGAACAGCTCGCAACAAGGATCATCGCCGAGCGGACTGGCATCACTACCCATCGGATTCGTCAGGGCGATCTCGACAAGAGCGACTTTGAACGACTGCGTGAAGCGACCGAAGAGCTTCAAAACCTGCCGCTCTATATCGACGATACAGGCGGTATCTCGATCAGCCAACTGGCCGCTCGCGCCCGACGCCTGCAGCGCTCTGTCGGGCTCGACATGATCGTGATCGACTATCTGCAGCTGATTACAGTCACCAGCGGCAACGCAAATGCGAACCGGGTCCAGGAGATTACGCAAATCACGACTTCCCTGAAGGCGCTTGCGAAAGACCTCAACGTACCGATCATAGCACTGTCGCAGCTTTCACGTGCCGTTGAACAACGCGACGACAAGCGCCCCCAATTGTCTGACTTGCGGGAATCGGGATCGATTGAGCAGGATGCTGACGTCGTCATGTTCGTCTATCGCGAAGAATACTACCTGTCGCGAACCGAGCCCGGCGCCGATCCGAGCGATCCCTCCTCGAACGAAAAATGGAGCCAATGGCGCGAGCGCATGGACCAGGTCTATGGCAAGGCCGAGGTCATCATCGGCAAGCAACGTCACGGTCCGATTGGCCGCGTAGAACTGGCGTTTGACTCGAACATCACCCGCTTCGGAGATCTCTCCCGCGACCAGCAAGGCTATGGAAGCGATTTCGACGAATAGCGACTAAAGCTGGCCCAGCCAGTCCAACAGCAGGCGATTCACCTCTTCAGGCCGTTCCTGCTGAGTCCAGTGCCCGCACCCCTCAAGCAGTTCAGCGCCGCGCAGATCGCCAAGGCTCTTTTTCATCGCTGCGACCATGTCGCCGGGGTACATCTTCAGAACCAGGTCCTTGGTGCCCCCGATGTACAGAGAAGGTTGAGCGATCACAGCGGAAGAAGGGTGCCTCTTCAGGTAAGCATGATCGCGATGCCAGTTGCGGTACCGGTTCAGCGGGCCACGAAACCCGGATTGACGGAACTGGGCATCATAATAGGCAACGTCTTCATCACTGAGCCAAGGCAGCGGCATGTCCGGCTCCGGCAGTCGGTGAAGCAGCGTGTCACCATGCTTCTTGTCGACCGGCCAGGTCCCCTCGGGCGCGTCACCTGAAATCGCGTAATAGAACTTTCGGATCGTTTCGGCGGGATCGGCTTCTAGCTCTGCTTCAGGTGGACCTTCATCCTGAAAATAGACCTGATAGAAAAAACGGCCACGCTCTGTGAAGAAGGTGCGGGCCGCATCGATAAAAACCACATCGCCCGGCGGCACATAGGGCACCGACAGCCCGGCGACTGCCCGGAACCGGTCGGCATGGAGCCGCGCCGTATTCCAAGCGATCGGTGCGCCCCAATCGTGCCCGACCACAACCGCCGGCGCAGCCGGAGACAAGGCCTCGGCAAGCTCGGCAATATCTGCGGTCAGGCTTTCCATATCGTAAGCTTCGACCGCGTGAGGCCGATCGGACCCACCATAACCGCGCACATCCGGCGCGGCCACGCTGTAACCTGCCTCGGACAATGCCTTGATCTGGTGTCGCCAAGAATACCAGCTCTCAGGAAACCCATGCACGAGGACGACCAACGGCCCTTCCCCCGCCAGCGCTACGCGCAAGCGGAGTCCGTTCGTTTCGATCATCCTCAATTCAGGGGTCATTGCCGGATCAGTCCTTGCCGCCAATCCATTTGAACTCGGGCTCGTCCCACCACGGATAAAAGTTTGGCATGCCATCCGAGACCTTAACCGGATAGACCGGCTTGCGCTTCTCAAGGAAGCTCATCACGCCTTCCTTGGCGTCTTGCGTTTTGCCGCGGGAGTAGATCGCCGCAGAATCCACGATGTGCGCCTCCATCGGATGGCTTGCGCCCAGCATGCGCCACATCATCTGGCGAGTCAGGCTGGTTGATACTGCGGCCGTATTGTCAGCGATCTCTCTCGCCATGGCGCGCGCCACATCCATCAGTTCAGATTGCGGATGGACTGACCGCACGAGCCCGCCATCCTTTGCTTCTTGTGCCGGGAAAACGCGGCCGGAATAGCACCATTCCAATGCCTGCGAGATGCCGACCAGACGCGGCAGGAACCAGCTGGAGGCCGCTTCCGGATTGATACCCCGCCGATTAAACACAAATCCAAATCGCGCATTGTCTGATGCGATGCGAATATCCATTGGCAGCTGCATCGTCACGCCAATACCCACGGCTGCGCCATTGATCGCGCCGATCACAGGCTTCAAGCTGTCGAAGATACGCAGTGTCACACGGCCACCACCATCGCGCTGGATGTCCACATCGTCGGTCCGGCCAACTTCGCCACCTTCGGCACGCTTGTCATAGTCGAACGTTTTGGCACCTTCGGACAGATCTGCCCCGGCGCAGAACGCCCGATCACCTGAGCCGGTCACGATGACGACACGCACATTGTCGTCGGCATCCGTAATATCAAACGCCTCAATCATTTCGTACATCATCTTGCCGGTGAAGGCATTCATCTTGGCTGGGCGATTCAGCGTCAGGGTCGCGATACCTTCTTCGATATCGAGGATGATCTGTTCAAATTCTTTTGGCTGCGCCACGGCTGGCCTCCCTTGTGATGATTTTCCGGGCCCAAGCTGCCTGTGCCTCAGCATTCGTCAAGACTTACCCAGCGGCATTCAGCCCAACGCTTGACCTTGCCGCAGGCGCGGCTCGATAAACCCAGTCCTCACATTCAAAGGATCTTCACGATGAAACTGACAGCCCTGCTAACCGGTGCATCCATCGCGCTGCTTTCGCTGCCTGCCGAAGCTGAGACCCTTTATCTCACGGCTGGCAAGTTTGTAGATCCAGTGACCGCGGAAACTGTGAACCGGCCAGTCTTCGTGATTGAAGATGGGGTCATCACGGCGCGAGGGACGGCGAACAAGCTACGCAAACCGTCAGGTTCCACATCTATTGATCTGAAGAATGCGACATTGGTGCCCGGCTTCATCGACATGCACACCCACCTAACCTCGGATCCCGAAGATCCGGCCTATTTCTCGCTGAGCTTTTCAGATGAGCGCCAAGCTATTACGGGCGTCAAGAATGCTCGCAAGACCTTGCTCGCAGGGTTCACCACCGTGCGGAATGTCGGCGCTTCCAGCTACAGCGACGTTGCGCTTCGGGACGCAATCAATGAAGGCGATGTCCCCGGCCCACGCATGTACGTCTCCGGGCCTCCGGTTGGCATTTTGGGCGGACATTGCTCGGACACCAATCTCTTGCCATCCGAGTATGATCTCACAGGCGAGAATGTTGCCACAGGCCCTTGGGAAATGCGGGAAAAAGTTCGCCGGAACATCAAATACGGCGTCGACCTGATCAAGACCTGCTCCACGGGCGGCGTGTTTTCGAAAGGCACCAGCCTTGGCGCGGCACAGGGCACGCTGGAAGAGCTGACGGCCATCACCGAAGAGGCTCATGCGCGCGGCATCAAGGTCGCCTCCCATGCACATGGCACGATCGGTATCAAGAACGCGATCCTCGCGGGCATCGACACTATCGAACATGCCAGCATCCTTGACGAAGACACAATCCGCCTCGCCAAGGAAAACGGCACCTATCTGTCGATGGACATCTACAACACTGAATACACGCTGGCTGAAGGCGAGAAGAACGGCGTGCTGGAAGAATCTCTCGCGAAAGAACGGGCGATCTCTAAAATTCAGAGAGACAGCTTCACTGCGGCGGTCAAGGCCGGAGTCAAGGTCGTGTTCGGCTCAGATTCGGGCGTCTATCCGCACGGGGACAACGGCAATCAGTTCTCCCGCATGGTCAATCTCGGCATGACGCCGATGCAGGCCATCCAGGCTGCGACCAGCCTGTCGGCTGAAGCACTGGGAAAAACAGGAGAACTCGGATGCGGCGACGTCGGTTGTCGTGCTGACTTTATCGCCGTGGACTCCGATCCGCTTGCGGATATCTCCGCATTAGAGGACGTGGATTTCGTCATGAAGGACGGCACGGTCTACAAACGCGACGGCAAACCGCAGGTTAGCATCTACTGATCCAACCCCGTTTGTGAAAGCGACTGACTCGTCTAGAAGCATGCGAGGTCACAAACTCGTCACGAGAGCGCCATCCAAGGCGCAGCCCAACTGATACTTTGTAGGACGGTACCCCCACAAGATGGAATTCAATCCCCTGCCCGCCGTAACGACCTTCGCCGCGCCAATATTCATTTTATCGGTCGCGCTGGAATGGTGGGCGGTAAAGTCCGGACGTGCTGCAGGGAGATATGACACCAAGGATGCACTCGCTTCCCTCACAATGGGGCTGGGCAATGTCGTCATCAATACACTCACTGGGACACTCGCCGTCTGGATGATGCTGATCGCCTGGCCATTCCGTATTTTCACGCTCCCGTTCACGGTCGTGTCAGCCGTTATCGGCTTCGTCCTTTATGACTTCATCTATTACTGGAAGCACCGCTTCGCACATCGTGCCCGATGGTGGTGGATGGAGCATGTGACGCACCATTCCTCGACGCACTACAATTTGACCACCGCACTACGCCAGCCCTGGTTTGGCCCACTGACCGGACTTATCTGGATCGGCCTCCCCATGGTCGTCATCGGCTTTCATCCCTATGTCATATTCTTCGTGGGTGGCCTGAACCTGCTTTACCAGTTCTGGATTCATACTGAAGCGATCAACCGCATGCCACGCTGGTTTGAAGCAGTGTTCAATACGCCCAGTCACCACCGGGTTCACCACGCGACCAATGCCAGGTATCTCGACACAAATTTTGCCGGAGTGTTCATCATCTGGGACAAGATGTTCGGAACCTTCGTACCGGAGTTGGAAAACGAAAAGCCGATTTACGGTGTTGTGAAGCCTCTGAACAATTATAACCCTTTCGTCATAGCATTTCACGAATTCTTCGCGATCCTGAAGGATTGCGCATCCGACGGATTTCGCCCTCATCGCTGGGTCGGACGCCTGGTCAGCGAGCCCGGCTGGTGCCCGGAAGGCAATCACAATCGCTCGACTGAACTCAAACAGGCCTATCTGCTGGAAAATCCCGAGAAACGCGGAACACCAGGCTTTCCCGAATAAACCCGGCTGACGCGACGTTGCCCGTGGACGAATGCGAATGTCCCGCTAGAAACGCCTCCAGACCGTCGAGCGCGCTCACCAGAAGCGCCGCCGATATCAGGAGGAAAACATGCATCCCTGCCACCACGCGAAGACCCATCCTGACAAGGCCGCCTATATCATGGCTGCCTCCGGAGAAACCGTAACCTTCAAACAACTGGATGAGCGGTCGAACCAGATAGCGCACGCATTTCGCGACGCCGGCCTGAAACCCGGTGATACGATTGCGCTTTTCGCAGAGAATTCGGCACGCTATTTCGAGATTTGCTGGGCCGCTCAACGCTCAGGCCTGTATTTTGTGTGCGTGTCTTCACGCCTGACGGCGCCCGAAGTTAAATACATTATCGAGGATTCCGGCAGCTCCCTCCTGATCGCCAGCGCCGGAAAAGGCGACGTTGCAAAACAAGCGAAACAACTGGTCGCCATTGATCAGTTCTGGTCCATTGATGGTGACATCGAAGGCTTCCAGCGGTTGGAGACGCATCAATCGGCCTTTCCAGTGACGCCCATCGCGGACGAGATGGCCGGTACGGACATGCTGTATTCCTCCGGGACAACGGGAAGACCGAAAGGCATTCGTCCGCCACTCGAGCGGGATATGCCTATCGATGCTGACAATGTCCTGCTTCAGATTACACGAGGAATGGCAGCTGCAGGACCAGACAGCGTCTATCTTTCGCCAGCTCCGCTCTATCATGCTGCCCCGCTCCGCTGGTGCATGACGTTCACACGCCTTGGCGCCACGCTGGTGGTGATGGAAAAGTTCGATCCAGAAGCCTTTCTCGATTGCGTGCAGGCTCACAAGACGACCCATGTTCAGATGGTCCCAACCATGTTCGTGAAGCTTCTGAAACTTCCGGAGGACGTCCGAAAATCCTATGACGTCGCAAGCCTGCAATTCGTGATTCACGCAGCCGCGCCGTGTCCAATCCCTGTAAAAGAGCAGATGATCGAATGGTGGGGACCGATCATCGACGAGTACTATGCAGGTTCGGAAGGCAACGGCATGACATGGGCCAAAAGCGCCGAATGGCTCGAGCACAAAGGTACAGTCGGGCGCGCGATTTTCGGCGAACTTCATGTGTGCGATGAAAACGGGGATGAAGTGCCGGTTGGAAGTGAAGGCCAGATCTACTTCGGCGGCACCACCCCACCAAATTATCATAATGATCCTGAGAAAAATGCCTCGGCACTTAATCCCAAACACCCAGACTGGTCGTCTCTCGGCGATGTTGGCAAAGTCGACGAAGATGGTTTCCTGTACCTGACCGACCGCAAGGCCTTCATGATCATATCGGGCGGCGTGAACATCTATCCGCAAGAAGCGGAGAATGTCCTGATCACTCACCCCAAGGTCGCCGACGTGGCAGTCATAGGGGTGCCCGACGAAGAATTCGGAGAATCTGTAAAGGCCATCGTCCAGCCAATGCCGGGGATAGTCCCATCTGATGAGCTTGCCGCGGAACTGCTTGAATTCTGCCGAGGCGAGCTATCAAAGATCAAATGCCCGAAAAGTCTGGATTTCGACCTCGAGCTGCCCCGGCATCCGACCGGAAAACTGTATAAGCGACTGATCCGTGACCGTTATTGGGGCAAGAAAGAAAGTCGCATCGTTTAGGCTGAGCAGAATATGGAGGCGCTTCCCCTCATTTTTCTTTCACGCTAGGGAAGAAATATGAGCGTCATTCCAAACCAGCGCCATTTGTTCGATATCCCGGACGATGTTGCCTATTTCAACACAGCAACGATGGGACCGATGACGACAGCCTCGGTCGAAGCCGGTAAAGCCGGACTGGCCCGGAAGCTGCGGCCTTGGTCTATTCAGGACACAGACTTCTTTGCGGATACTGCGCGCCTCCGTCCCCTACTGGCCCAATTAATCCATGCTGACACCGACGGCATCGCCTTTGTCCCATCTGTGAGTTACGCGCTAGCCACGGCTGCCGCCAACATAAGCTTGGCAGAAGGTCAGGAAATTCTTGTCCTGGAGGACCAGTTTCCCTCGAATGTTTATGTGTGGCGCGCCTTGGCGGAGTCTACCGGCGCCCAGCTGAAAACCATCACCCGCACGGGCAGTTCGACTCTGTCCGACTGTCTTCTCAACGAAATCGGGCCCAATACCGGACTTGTGGCTTGCGCTCATATTCGCTGGACCGACGGTGCATTGGTCGATGTCGCGGCGGTCGGCAAAAAATGCCGGGATTATGGGGCCGCCTTCGTGCTGGACCTGACCCAAAGCTGCGGTGCACTGGATTTCAATACGCAAAATGTTCAACCCGACTTCGTGGCAGTCGCCGGTTACAAATGGCTGCTCGGTCCCTATGCGACCGGCTTCCTATATGCGGCCCCAAAACATAGATCGGGCCGTCCATTGGAGCAGAATTGGATCACCCGGAAAGGCGCCTCCAATTTCGCGAGGTTGATTGACTATTCTGACGAATTCGGAGCCGGGGCCGAACGGTTTGACATGGGGGAGCGTTCGAATTTCGCACTACTTCCAGCCTTCGAAAGCGCCGTTCGCACAATTCTGGATTGGGGCGTCGAAAACGTGGAGCGCACGCTTCGCACCCGCAATGCCGACCTGTCGCAAAGGCTCAATTCAGTTGGAGTGTTGTGCCCTCCAGAGGCCGAGCGCGGCCCCCACTATCTCTGCCCCTTACTGCCGGACTCTGCGCCCGAAGACCTGACGGCACGCCTGAAGGCCGAAGGAATTTTTGTGTCTCGCCGAGGCGACCGATTGCGCATCACTCAGCACCTCTTCACGAATGACAAAGACACCAACCGGCTCGTGGAACGCCTCGCCTATTTCCTCCGATCCTGAGCAGCTCAGCCGGTACCTGCTCTGCTACAATCTGCACTTGCCGCTCGGTCAAGCTTGCCGAGACGTCAATCGCACGCCAAAACAGGGAAAATTTCTAATTGGAGGAAAACATGGCGGACCCACGCACAGTTGCATATGACGATCTCGAATCCCTGGCTGGCCAGGAAGTCGGCGTGTCCGATTGGCACACAATTGATCAGGATCGCGTCAATATGTTTGCCGAAGCCACGGGCGATCATCAGTGGATCCATGTGGATGTCGAACGCGCCACGAAGGAACTCGGCAGCCCCATTGCGCACGGCTTCCTGACCCTGTCGCTGCTGCCAATGCTGGGCTCTGAAGTCCTGCGCGTCTCCGGCACGACACGCGGCATCAATTACGGCTCCGACAAGGTCCGGTTCACGAATATGGTGCCGGTCGGCTCCAAGGTGCGCCTGCGCCAGAAATGCCTGTCGGTTGAGCCGAAGGCTGGCGGCAAGCAGATGAAGATGGAAGCCACGGTGGAAATCGAAGGCCAGGAGCGCCCCGCGCTGGTCGCAGAATCCATTACGGTTCTGTACGGCTAGTTTCAATGCCCATCCCCAACCATTCAAGGGATCGCTCTCCGGCGATCCCTTTTTTTTTGCCGCTTTCCCTCCAGATTGCATCACCTATCATGGTGTGATGCTCCGAACCGCCTATATGATACGCGAACACTCTCATGGAGCTCATGATGACAAAAACCAGGATTCAGCGGTCCGACCGCGAATGGCGCGAGATACTGACTGAAGAGGAATATCGCGTCGGTATCAAAGAGGGTACCGAGCGTGCCTTCACGCCCGGCAATCACAATGACGAACACCGCGAGGGACTCTTTCACTGCAAGGGGTGCGATACGCCGCTCTGGTCGTCTGAGCACAAATTCGAGTCTGGAACGGGATGGCCGAGTTTCTGGCAGCCAGCAAGCGAAGGCGTGGTTGCGACCAAGACCGACTTCAAGATGATCTTGCCGCGCACTGAATGCCATTGTGCAATCTGCGGCATGCATCAGGGACACGTTTTCAAGGATGGGCCGCCGCCCACCGGAGAACGTTGGTGCATCAACGGCGTCGTTCTTGAGTTCAAACCGACCAAACAGGCCTAGACACGATCAGAAGCAGCTGGTCCTATCGAGGCTTGCTCACAGCTTCGGAGTCTTTGATATGCGCCTCCTTCCCCTTTTCATGATCAGCGCTGCCGCGATGGCGCTTACGACCGGATGCACCATGACTGAAACACCTTCCCCCGATCTGACCCAGGCCGACACCTCATCGCCAAATGCGCAAGCGGCGGCGCCCCTCACATCGCCAGTTGCCCCGCGCATTGATCATGAAATCACGCAGGTTGGGCGGACCCGCAACGATCCCTATCACTGGATGAAGGATGAGAACTGGCAAGAGGTCATGCGCGACCCAGGCGTCTTGCGCCAGGATATCCGCGACTATCTCGAAGCGGAAAACGCTTTCACAAAGGCAGCACTTGAGACTCCAACCACTGCCCTGCGCGATGAACTTTTCAAGGAGATGCGAGGACGCATCAAGGAAGACGACAGCTCGGTTCCCGAGATTGACGGTCCTTACGCATACTACACCCGCTACCGTGAGGGTGGCGAGTATCCGATTATAGCCAGAAAACCTGCTGAAAAGGCCTTTGACCCCGATGCTGAAGAAACCATCCTTTTGGACGGGGACGCACTTGGAAAGGAAGAGGACTATTTCTCATTCGGCGGTATTGATACCTCACCGGACCACAGTCTGATCGCTTATGCGACGGATACGCAAGGCAGTGAGTTTTATACAATTCGTCTAAAGAATATCGAAACTGGCGAAGATCAAGGCGTTGGCATTGAAAACGCCTATGGACCGTTTGAGTGGAGCGCCGATGGCAAGCGGATTTACTGGATCCATCGCGACGAAAACGCGAGACCGGATTCAGTTTGGCAGAGAGATCTCGAAACTGGCGAAGACACTCTGGTCTACAAGGAAAGCGATCCGGGAGTCTTTCTCAGCATCAACAAGAGTGCGAGCGAAGAAGTTATTTTCATTGGAGCGTCCAGTCACACGACATCGGAGGTTTACTGGTTTCCCGCCGACGAGGCAGACCCGGCGCCCCGAATTATCGCGCCGCGCCAAACCGACAATGAGTATAATGTCGTCCACTGGGACGGTCAGTTCTACATCTATACCAATCTCGACGGCGCCGTGGATTTCAAATTGATGCGTGCCCCGATGGAGTCGACCAGTCGCGATGCATGGGAAGAAGTAGTTCCGCACCGTCCGGGCACCTTGATCTTGGGAATACAACCCCAAAAGGACTTTCTCGCCATCATGGAGCGCGAGAACAGCCTGCCACAGATCGTTATTCGGGCGCGTGAGGACGGCTCCAGCCACAGGATCAATTTCGAGGAAGCGGCATATTCGCTGGGCCTCGATAGCGGATATGATTTTGCGACGCCAATCCTGCGATTTGAATATTCATCTCCAACGACTCCGGACCAGGTATTCGACTATGATCTGAACACACACGAACGCACGCTTCGCAAGACGCAGGAAGTGCCATCGGGCCACAAACCAGAAGATTATGTTGCCGAGCGATTGATGGCGCCGTCATGGGACGGAGTGGAGGTGCCGATCACGCTACTGCGCCACAAATCAACTCCCGTTGATGGCTCGGCGCCCATGTTGCTGTATGGGTATGGATCATACGGAATCACCTACCCAGCTGATTTCCGCACCAGCCGACTCAGCCTTGTCGACCGCGGCGTGATCTATGCGATTGTGCATCCTCGCGGCAGCATGTCCAAGGGGTATCAATGGTATCTCGACGGCAAGCTCGAAAAGAAATCAAACACGTTCAAGGATTTCATCGCGGCCGGACATTATCTCGTCGATCAAAACTACACGTCTGAAGGCAACATCGTTGCCTATGGCGGATCTGCCGGAGGACTTCTCATGGGCGCGGTCGCAAACATGGACCCGGAACTGTTTGGCGGCATTATCGCAGCCGTACCATTTGTCGATGTTGTGAATACCATGTCTGACGAAAGCCTGCCGCTGACGCCGCCGGAATGGCCGGAATGGGGCAACCCACTTACGTCCGCCGAAGATTACGACACGATCATGGCCTATAGCCCATATGACAATGTAGCCGACAAGCCATATCCGCCCATGCTCATCACTGGCGGCCTGTCGGACCCGCGTGTCACCTATTGGGAGCCCACAAAATGGGCTGCACGCCTGCGCCACGATGCGCCCGATGCTGGCCCTTACTTTCTGCGCATCGAGATGGAAGGCGGCCATGGCGGTGCATCCGGTCGCTTCGAAGGCCTGAAGGATATCGCGCTCGATTATGCCTTCGCTCTTGCGGCCATGGGCAAAGTTGATGGTGTGGATTTTAAAGAAGAATAGTCCGGCCCGGATGCCGCCACTTCACGCCCAATTCAATCTCCGGATTGGATTGGGCGGTGAATGGTCGGAGCGATAGGATTCGAACCTACGACCCCTCGCCCCCCAGGCGAGTGCGCTACCGGGCTGCGCCACGCTCCGACACCGGCGGCTTGTACCCAAGCCGCCAATATTCCGCAATGTCTTATGTGGGTTCAGGCTGCGCGAGTCTGGCGAACCGCGTCGAGCCGGGCTTTCAGATCTTTCAGTTCGACCAATGTATCCTGAAGGCGTTCTCTGGGATCGCCTGATACTTCAGCTGCCACATCAGCTTGGAACGCGTCTGCCACGCTTTTCTGAAGCTCGCGCGCCGGGCTCGTGCCGAGCGTTGCTGCTCCGGAAAGGACCGCTGGGACACCCTGCTCGGCAAGCAATGCCTTGGCACCTTTGAGCGTCATTCCTTTTTCGTGCACGAGAGTCTGGATGGCCCGAAGCGCATCCAGGTCCTGCGGACGGAACATGCGGCGACCATCGGCGCGCTTGATCGGACGGACATCCTTGGTGAATTTGGTTTCCCAATATCGGATCACATGTGTCTCGAGCCCAAGTTCGCCTGCAGCCTCGCCAATCGAACGGAATGCCTGAGCTGATTTGGTGACGCGGGCTCGGTTTGCCGACATGAGGGATCCTTCCTGACTATTTGTGGTCCACCAATGATTTCAACATTGGTGAAGGGCGGAAGGTGACGACGCGGCGCGCGGCGATGACAGCTTCCTGCCCGGTTTTCGGGTTGCGGCCTTCCCGTGGCGCTTTTGATCGCACCACAAAATTACCGAAGCGAGAGAGCTTGACCTCATCCTGAGTTTCCAGCGCCGACCCGATCAATTCCAGCGTTCTGTCCAACAAGTCCGAAGACTCTTGGCGAGTCACACCGACTTCGCGGACTATGGCATCCGTGACTTCTGCCCTAGTGACGGTCTGATTGCTCATGGGATTCTCCCGCTCTGGTTAATGGTTAATCGCGTTTCGTTAACGGATCCCTAGCGAAACCGTTGCGTCACTTCTTTGATAATGCTGATTTTTGAGGATCAGGCTAGAGGCGGAAAAGGCTCGCACCCCAGGAAAATCCACCGCCCATTGCTTCCGAAAGAATCAAGTCGCCCGGTTTAGCGCGGCCCGTGCGAACGGCATGATCCAGCGCGAGCGGAATGGACGCTGCAGATGTGTTGGCGTGCTGGTCGACCGTGATGATGACCTTTTCGTCATCAATCTTCATCCGTTTCGCCACGGCGTCGAGAATGCGCTTATTGGCTTGATGAGGAACAAACCAGTCAATCTGCTCAGAGCTCAGACCAGTTTCATCCAGCACGGCCTGAATCGCCGAGGAGATGTTGGCGACAGCATGGCGGAATACCCTGTTTCCTTCCATACGCACGTGACCGATCGTTCCCGTCGAGCTTACACCACCATCTACATAGAGCAGATCGGATTTCGTACCATCGGTCCGTATATGATGTGTGATTATCCCGGCATCATCAGCGCCAGTCCACTCCTCAGCTTGCAGCACGACCGCACCGCCGCCGTCGCCGAAAAGAACGCAAGTTCCCCGATCTGACCAATCCAGAATGCGCGTGAAGGTTTCAGCTCCAATCACGAGCGCGGAATTGAACAGGCCCTGCTTAAGCATGGAATCGGCGGTCGCGAGCGCGAACAGGAAACCTGAGCAGACCGCCTGAACGTCAAAAGCTGCGCCATGATCCATGCCGAGCTTGGCCTGAACAGCGGTGGCAGTCGCGGGGAATGTCTGATCGGGCGTGGTGGTGGCCAACACGATCAGGTCTATATCGCTCGCTTGAAGGCCTGCAGCCTCTAGCGCACGTTTCGCCGCTGCGGCCGCGATGTCGGACGTGACTTCGCCGTCAGCCGCAATATGTCGACGTCGAATTCCGGTGCGCTCCACGATCCAGTCGTCGGTCGTCTCGACCATTTTCGACAGGTCCTCATTTGTCAGGACCTTCTCTGGCAGATAGCTGCCGGTTCCACGGATAAAACTGCGCCGCGCCATGTCTTGCCTATCAATAGGACGGCCTATTCGGCCGCCATACCTTTCGTTCTGATTTTCTCGAGATTGGCCGCAACCTCATCCCTGAAGTGACTTGCCGCGAGATCTGCTGCCAACTCGCAAGCCCTGGCAAAGCCTCGACTGTCTGTGCCGCCATGACTTTTGACTGATACGCCGCCCAAGCCCAGTAGCACACCGCCATTTACATTGCTTGGGTTCATCTGCTCTCGCAGACCTTTCAAACCACCCATGGCGAGCAATGCGCCGATCTTGGACAGGACGCTGCTTGTCAGCGCTTCACGCACGCGTGTTCCCAACATACGGGCAACGCCTTCGCCAGCCTTGAGCGCGACATTTCCGGTAAAACCATCAGTCACGATGACGTCGACGGTACCCGATGAAATGTCATCGCCTTCGATAAAGCCATGATAGGCAAGATCGAGCCCGGAATTGCGCAACCATTCGTGCGCCTCACGGATCTCGTCATGCCCCTTCATCTCCTCGGAGCCGATATTGAGGATACCTATGGTCGGCTTCTCGATGCCAAGAATGGCGCGTGCATAAGCTTCGCCCATAATCGCGAAGGTAACGAGTTGTGCCGCGTCCGCTTCAAGGTTCGCGCCGACATCCAACACGACGCTCCGCCCCCGAAGAGTCGGCCACGCCGCTGTCATTGCCGGACGGTGCACGCCATCCATCTTGCGCAGGACCAGCATGGAGATCGCCATCAAGGCACCCGTATTGCCCGCCGAAACCGCAGCGCTCGCGTGGCCATCTTTAACGTCATGAATAGCATTCCACATCGAGGATCCCTTGCCGCGCCGAAGGGCCTGGCTGGGCTTCATGTCGCTGGTCACATGAAGATCGGTGTGAACGATTTCGATACGCTCCGACGGTTTGGACAGGAGCGGCTTCAGCTGAGCTTCGTCACCATGCAGACGCACGGAGGCATCCGGACGCGCTGCAAGAAAGAGCTCTGCGCCCGCGACCGTCACATCGGGGGCCTGGTCGCCCCCCATTGCGTCAATTGCCAGTATTAGGCCTTGGGCCATTGGGCTTCCGTGCTCCACCAGTTCGTTCGGGATACTTTTCGGTGTTTACGGCGCGCCTCTGTCATTGGCAACGCCGGGGATGTGAACGATGGCTAATCTTGACCCGGCAGCTGCCAGGACAATTTGCCGGCGAGCACATCGTCGTCCGCTGCAGCGGCAAAGCACGTCGCGTTGTGTAACAAAAAGGCCGCAAGCAGGGGTTCCCGGCCCGGTTCGCTTATCCCGTTTCGTTTGGCACATTCAGACACGGTTTGATGGATCTCTGAATGAGGAACGCTCAAGGCCTCCATCAAGGCCTTGCCGAGACCATAGTGCAGCTCCGCCAGTTTTCGAACTTTGCGAGCAATAGACGAATCACCGACCCCCAATTCGCGGAACGCTGCGTCAAATCCATCCAGCGCCAAACGATTCACATGTTCGGCGATCTTTCGTGCGCGGGCCGAGTCGATGTGCTTCAAACGCCGTATGACCAATGTGGCGTTTGCCGTAATCATCGCAGCACGGCCCTCGAATGTGTCCCGCGCCGCACCTTGCTCGTACAAGACCGGCTGCAGCGCGGCGGCGGCGAGGTCTGTGTACAGCATGTGGGCTGAGGCCTGGACCGTGCCCCCCCGCCCACTCCAGAGATTGCGAAACCCGACCACACCTGCACTCCTTCGCTTGCCAAGACCGGCCACCAACAGCTAGGTCTTTCAGAACGAATTAACAGGAGTAGTCCTATGTCGCGATGTGCGATACTGGCACTGTCACTACTGGCTCTGCCCCTTACAGCTTGCTTGACGCCATCGCGCGATTATCACGGCTATGTGGCGGACGAAGCTCAGCCTCGCGAAATGAAGCCAGGCGAAGATACTCGCTCCAGCGTGTTGGCCCAACTTGGGTCGCCCTCCACCACCAGCATCTTTGACGAGAACACCTGGATCTACATGTCCGAACTTCAGGAGCGCATTGCGTATCTGAACCCGAAGGTGAAAACTCGCAGCGTTGTCGCCATACGCTTTGGTGAAGACGACAAAGTAGAAGAAGTCGTCGAATATGATCAGGATGCTGGCCAGATCGTGAATTATGCGTCGCGTGAAACGCCAACTCGCGGCCGAGAGCTTGGCTTCTGGGAGCAGATCTTCGGTACGATCGGGGCGGTTCAGCTGCCACGCACCAATGAAGCCACGCCGGACAATCCGACCGGTCGTCGTTAGGGTACTGGCCTCTTGGCTCCATAGCAAAAGATGCAGCCCATATAGGGACCGCTCTATCTCGCGTGGAGTGAATTATAGAAAAGTAACTCGCCTCTTGGCGGATTTCGGGGTAGTCTTGGCTTATTCCGTCACGATTTGGCGAAAGGCGACGCGATAGACGTTCCAGCCTCAGGCGGAAAAGGTGTGTAGTTGTGTGGAATTTCGGTTCCGAACGAACAACCTTGAAGCAGGAGGATGGTGATGGTCTGGAGACTACCTCTCTTAAACAGGACCTTGAAGTCGCTGCAAAAATCGAGTGAACAGTCATCAACACAAATGTTGGCGACGGACGATATCCAAAAGCGCTATGAAGCGGTCAAGTGCTTGGCCAAGCAGCGTTTAGATCGTGCAGACAGGCTGATTTTCGAGGAAGATATCCCTCAACAATTTGGCTGAAGCCAAGCGTCTTCAGTCCTTGCGCTTAGTCTGTTTTGATTCCTGAGCACGCAGCTCATCCAAAAGATCCAACATGGATTGTGGGCACGGCTCCGCGAGAACTTCCGCATAGGCTTCGCGCAATGCCGCTCCAAGTTTGGCGGCACGCTTGATGCGTGCGACATCGTGTTCACTTAGATGCTTAGCGACCGCTTTCACGCTGCCCCTCCCAGTGCGCTCCCCAGATTCCGATCATCCATTCTGACCATAATCACGCCAAAAAAATATATGGTGGAAGCTTTAATATGCTCTTACCATTCTCCCTTTAGGCGAAAAATATTCTCGAGCTTTGCCTGTGTATCGCCCATGCATTGCTGTCACCACATCTGTCCTTGCTTGGCGAAAAAGCTGTTTCACTCGTTTAGCCGTCGCCAGAGGCGCATGCCGCTACGGAGAGACTGGACAAGCTTGGCGAGGCCCGAAACTATAGCCAGATGATACATGGACCAACCTCCCAAACCTATATTTCGCAACGCCTTCGTCTTCACTATGTGGATTGGGGCAATGAAACCGCTCCACCTTTGATTCTCTTGCATGGCGGACGAGACCACTGCCGTAGCTGGGACTGGGTTGCCCAGGAACTTCGCAAGGATTGGCATGTCATCGCCCCCGACTTGCGAGGGCATGGTGATAGCGCTTGGTCGGCCGATGGCGAGTATTCTGCGCGGGCCTGCCTGTACGATTTTGCTCAACTCATCCATCAGAAAAAACTCGCACCGGTTACGATTGTTGCCCACTCCTACGGCGGCAACATCGCGTTGCGGTATTCCGGGATCTATCCAGACAATGTACGCAAATTGGTGGCCATTGAGGGTCTGGGCCCCTCCCCCAAAATGCTGAAAGAGCGGTTTGGACGCCCGATCGGCGAGCGCATGCGCGAGTGGATCAATTCCAAGCGCGGCATGGCCGGGCGGACGCCGAAAAAGTATGGCAGCCTCGAAGAAGCATACACGCGCATGAAGGATGAAAACAGCTATCTCAATGACGAGCAGGCGCGACACCTGACCCTGCACGGGATCAGCCAGAATGAAGATGGCACATGGTCGTGGAAATTCGACAACTATTTTCGCACGTTCCCGCCCTACGACATGGCGCAGGAAGATGTGGAGCAGTTGTGGGGAGAGATCACTTGTCCGACCTTGCTGCTCTATGGAGAAAAAAGCTGGGCATCGAACCCCGCAGAGGATGGCCGGATCGAGAAGTTCAACACGGCGACCGTCAAACTCTACAAGGATGCCGGTCATTGGTTGCACCATGACAAGTTCGAACAATTCATGGGCGACTTGAAGGCGTTTCTCTGATCGCCTGCCCCGAGGACAGTGCTGGCGCGCAGGCGCAACTGCACTAAGCTCTCCAAAAATACTGGAGGGATAGCCATGAACGATCCACTATTGAATTTCGAAGGCAAGGTTTCCCTGATTACCGGCGGCAGTCGCGGACTGGGATACCAGATGGCAAAAGCGCTTGCTGCACGCGGCGCAGATATCATTATAGCCAGCCGCAAGGTGGATGCCTGTGAAGCGGTGGCTGAAGAGGTTCGGGCAATGGGTCAGCGTGCTCTCGCCGTAGGTGCACATTGCGGGAAATGGGACGAGATCGATAAGCTGATCGAAGCGGCATACGCCGAATTCGGGCGCGTCGACATTTTGATAAACAATGCCGGCATGGGGCCGCGTATGCCGAGCCATGAGATGCCCGAAAGTCTGTATGACAGTGTGCTGAACTTGAACCTGAAAGGACCCTATCGTCTGGCCAGCATCATCGGCCAGAAGATGAAAACGCAGGGCTCTGGCAGCATTCTCAACATCTCTTCGATTGCCTCCCTCCAGCCACTGGCCCAAGTCGTTCCTTACAGCGCGGCCAAGGCTGGTCTCAACGCGATGACGATTGGCATGGCCAAGGAGTATGCGCCGCACGTTCGTGTAAACTGTATCTGCGCAGGCCCCTTCCTGACCGATATTGCGGACGCATGGACCGACGAAGCCCGCCAAACAGCGGATAACGCCCTTCGTCGCCCCGGACGCCCCGAAGAAATCGTATCGGCTGCCCTTTATCTATTGAGCGACGCGGCCAGTTTCTCCACCGGATCGGTGATCTCGGTAGATGGCGGGACCTAGTCGATCCCCAATCCCAACTCGGACAATACGAGCTCCGTATGTTCGCCAATTCTTGGCGCCGGAGCGATTTCTCGCTGCTGCGTGCCTCGAAAAGTGACGGGTGGCTGCGTTTCCCAATAATGACCTTCCGTCGGGTGCTCGCGTCGTTGAAAGAAGCCTGTCGCCACAAGATGCGGGTCTGATTGCAGATCCGGGAAATCGTTCACACGGGCCGCCGGAATATCTGCTTTCGCCAACGCGTCAATCCAATACTCCGTCGTCTGCTTGTCAAAATATTCCTGCACGCGCGACATCATGTAGTCCTGATTGAAAAACCGCCCCTTGCGATCGGCGATGCGTTCGTCCTGCAATTCTTCCGGGGCACCCATGACATCGAACAGTTTGATCCAGCGCGCGTCAACATAAGGTGCAATCACGATCCAGCCATTCGACGTCTTGAGCGGCTGGCGTGAAGGGTCGACCTGACGCTGATACAGGAATGGTCCGACCGGTGGATCGAACTCAGCCTCGTAGAAATGCTCCTCCAAGAGGAAGTGCGTCACGCATTCGAACATGGGAACTTCGACATGAACTGCCTCGCCCGTGCGGTCGCGATGGTGAAGTGCCGCAAGCGTTGCATACATTGCATGCATTCCGGAAACCTTGTCGGCGAAGGCGGTGGGAATAAAGCGCGGTCGCTCGTTTCCGTCGACCTTTGGCAAGAGCATGGTTGCGCCGGACAGGCCCTGAATCAGGTCATCATAGGCAGGGCGACCTGCATAGGGACCATCCGATCCGAAGCCCAGGCAATGGACATAGACAATGTCGGGCTTGATTGCACGGACCTCTTCGAAAGTCAGGCCGAGGCGCGTAACCGCATCTGGGCGAATATTGTGGATGAAGACATCGCTCTGCTGGATCAGCTTCCTTATGGCCGCCTTACCGGGTTCAGATTTCAAGTCCCAGACGACGGAGCGCTTACCTCGATTAATCGTCAAATGGCATGGTCCCATGCTACGATTGTTCGCAGGCTTGCCAACATTGCGAAAATCATCCCCTCCCTTTGGCTCTACCTTTACGACATCCGCGCCCATGTCGGCCAAGGTCTGCGTGCAATAAGGACCGAAAATGACTGTGGTCATGTCCGCAATCTTGATGTCCGACAGAAGGTTGGTGCCTGGCATGTTGCGCATCCTCCAAATTTAGTCTTGCTGCGATTGGCGAGCCGCAGATGCTTCCAAGGCAATTAGACGGGGTGTCGTTAGGACAGACAAGCCGGATCAGCGTTGTTTCCACGCATAAATAACCGGTACGAGGATCTGCCGTTTTTCAGACTGCGCTGGCTAGTCGAGAGACTCCGGTTCGGACCCCCAATCGCACACCTGTCAGGCGCCAAAAAAGCCCCCAATACGCTCGGGCGCGCTTGAAATCACGTTCCGAAAGTTGGATGCGAATTCGATAGGTGAGCAACCCCGCAATCCGTGACAAGGCTTCATTTCGGTCTTCCAATGGAGCCAAGACATCCCTGACCCGGTCCATCCATTCCGGATGCTCTACCAGTTCATCAAGACCATAACGGCATCCAAGCATGCCGCTCAGGATATGGCCTTCCAATGGATTGAGCGGAGTAACTCGGTCGGCCTTCACGGCTCCGTGGAGTGCCTCTATCGCACTGGGCCACAGCTTCTTGCGCGCCGCGATTACCGCCTTCTGAAACAGCGCCCGGCGGGCACTGAATGGATCACCCTGGCCACCACTCAGTTCATCTAGCGAAAGTGTGGGCAATATTCGCTCCATTAAGCCAGTGTCCGCGGCACACCAACGGGCATATCGTGTATCGGCGGCATAGCGGATATCGCTCGGGCCGCGTGGGCCCTCATGTTGCCGCTGGAACAGAGTCACCGCGTCGACACGACGGGCTTCATAACGGCGCGCGAGTTCTATCAGCACCGCATAATCCTCCGACACCGTTATATGCTCAGGCAACGGACCGATAGCGTCGTAGCAAGATTTCCTTACGAGCAAGCATGGTTGGCCGGTGATGAAACAATCCTCGAGCACATGTAGAAAGAATGATCGTCCATCTTCTGGCGGATAGGGGAACGTCTTTACATACTCGGTCCGACCGGTGCTCGCGTCCACGGAGAATTTCTGCAACGCACCATACGAGATGTTTGTGTCCGAACACTCCAGAAATGGTGTGATCAGGTTCTCTAGCGCATCCGCTGGTGCGATATCGTCATCATCCATGATCCAGATGAGGTCGCCGCTTGCGCAGGTGAGTCCGACGTTCAGAGCTGAAAGTTTCCCGCCATTCGCCTTCTTCAAATACCTGACTTGCCGCTCATACGCTGCCACCACACGATCCGTGTGGTCGGTAGAACCGTCGTCAACGACAATGATTTCTTCAATGGGCCAAGTCTGCGCCAACAAACTATCGATACTTTCCGCAATCAGATGAGCCCGATTAAAGGTCGGAAGGATTACGGTTACGGATGGCGGGGCAACAGACGTCATGTGGATGCTTGGAACTCAATGGCATGCAAGAGGAAGATAATAGGGACAGCGCAATATTCGAGCCAAAGAAATTGATGTTCTTCCAGATTTCGGTATGAAAATCGCATGGGATGCTATTGTTTTTCCAGTCACTTCCCCATGACTCAACGTATTTGAACTTCGTTTTTCTCGAAAAGAAAGCAAATTCGTACAAATGAACAACGAAATCACGCCCCCACAAATTGCCCGTGTAACGATTGTCGTTTCACCGAGAGAGCGTTTCGAACAGGCTGAGATGTCATTGAGTTCCTGCTTTGACATGACCGATACGCCATTCCAAATGGTCTATATTGACGGTGGTTCGCCGCGAGACATCGCACATGTTCTGAAGACTGAAGTGGAAACGCGGGGACACACTTACATCCGGCGGGACGGGTTCCTGACGCCCAATGACGCTCGCAACACCGCGCTGCCATTCATTAACACCGAGTACATAGCATTCATCGACAATGATGTTGTTTTTCAGCCCGGGTGGCTGGACGCTCTGATCCAATGTGCAGATGAAACCGGCGCAGGACTGGTAACCCCCACTATTCTGGTTGGACCAGCGGCCAGAATGCCGGACCTCAGCATTCATCATGCGGGCGGCATTCTCGATATTGACGAGGGTGAGAATGGCAAAACCATCCACCGTCGTCATGGTTTCGAACACCAACCTTATCTGTCCACCAAGAACGACCTCGTTCGGCAGGAAACAGGTTGCACCGAATTTCATGTTGTCCTGGCCCGCACGGAAATGATCCGGGAAATAGGACCTTTTGATCCGAACCTTGTTGGGTTCACCGATGAAATAGACATGGCGCTGATGGCGCGCAAAAAAGGCTGGAAGATCTTTTACGAACCGGAGTCGGTCGTGGCCTACGCAGTCGGCAAAAAGCTGACTTGGCGAGATCGACCCTATTTTTGCGTTCGCTGGAGTCGTGCGCGCGTTATGCGCGCCGAGAGATATTTCTACGATAAATGGGGGCTGTCGCATGACTTCGAGCGGCAAGAGAATTTTTTGCGCGATCACAAGCGTCACGCTTTCCCGTTCAAAAAACTTCAAAGACTGGCCGGATGGCGAATAACCGTAACGGCAACCGCTTTGGTCTGTGAGGCTGTTTCTGCCTGGGCGTCTCGGCGCCTTATCAAACCGGATCAGTCACCATCTGTGCCTCTACCCCAATTAGCCAATCCAACGCCCGATTCTGTTCCAGGCTGACAACAGACGGTGGCGACCGCGAAACCGCTTTAACTCAGGGGTTAGCGAGAACACGTCTTCTTTCGAGAAGCTGTGAAGCAGGTCTTCTCCCTTCAAGTACCGGGCGTAGTTTTCCTCGACCATATCCAGCGTGCGGGAAGTTCGGTCAGGCATTTGCGGTGTGAAATGCGGCGTGATCATTATGTTTGGCGCTGACCAAAGCCGATGCCACGGAGGAAGCGGCTCATAGGGGTCTGTTACGTCCAGTCCCGCGCCTGCCAGGTGTCCGGACTCCAATGCCGAGATCATTGCCCCCTCATCGACAAGCTGTGCACGCGCAACATTGATCAAATAGCTTCCCGGCGTCATCGCAGCAATTTCACGCGCCCCCAGCATTCGATAACTGTGGTCATTGAGCGACGCACACATCACCACGAAATCCGAATCCCGCACGGCATCCAGCAAGCTATCCCCGCGCATAGCGCTATACATTTGCACGCCGGGGACTTTGGCCGGAATATCTTTCCGCCGATATGCCCTGATATTCATATCTAAGCTCTGGCATTGACGGGCAAGGCACTCTCCTGTCGCCCCGTAGCCTATGATGGATATGCTTCGGCCATTTAGCCCGCGTAAGCTATCCTGATCCCGGATGCCCCAGACGCGGCGCCGCTGGGCGCGCGCAAGGGTCGATGCCCTGTACACCAGCGAGAGCATGAAGAAGACAGCGTGTTCGGCGAGCACCGGACCAGACCGGCCCTTCGAAGAAGTCACAACAAGATCGCTGTCACTCAGCCTCTGTGGTGCATAACCATCGAGGCCAGACTGGTCGCAATGCACCCATTTCAGCTTGGGCGCAGCAAGATAGCGATCATCCATCACGCCATCAATCAGAGCGACTTCGCAAGTCTGGAGAGCTGTGTCGATGGCGACTTGATCCTCTCGCTTGACGAAAACCAGTTCAGCAGGCGCAAAGATATCTTCAAGGCGTTCGCGATGTTTCGCGGACCACGGAAGTCGTGCCATGATCTTTGGTTTGGACTCCAGGAGTTTGCGTGTTGTCATGACTAACTTCCAAGGATGGGCAATTGCACCGATGCGAAATTCTGCTGTAAACTGAAAAGAGCAAGAAGTGCGCCGTTTCTCTTCAACTATCGTCTCATTCGCACTCTTCCTTTGGTGAACCCATTACAATCGATTGTATTTATATATTGCAATCGATTGTATTTTGATATTATGAAGAGCCAACCGGGACGTGCCGGTCTAGAAATCGACTGGTGCACACACCAGCAGTGATAGGGAGGAAAAAGTCATGTCGATTGTTCGCAATACACTTTTGCTTAGTGCTGGCGCATTTGCCCTGGCGAATGGCACCGCGTTCACTCAAGAAACTTTGAGTGCAACTGAGGCAGAGGCTCGACAACAAACCATCATCGTGACCGGCATCGTAAAGGCAGGCGGTCAAAACCGACTCGACAGTTCCATATCTGTCAGCAGTCTAAATCAAGACGAACTGATGAAGACTGCCCCGCGCAGCACCGCAGAAATCTTTCGCGCCCTGCCCGGCATTCGTGCCGAAAGTTCCGCCGGCGGCGGTAACTCCAATATAGCGGTCCGAGGAATGCCGCTATCCACAGGTGGGGCAAAGTATGTGAGCCTTCAGGAAGACGGGCTGCCGATACTGTTGTTCGGAGATTTCGACTTCGCGCCTGCCGATGGCTTCTACAAAGTGGACGGTACACTTGACCGCGTTGAGTCGGTTCGGGGCGGTACGGCCTCCACGCTGACCACAAACGGCCCTGGCGGCATCATCAACTTCATTTCCAAAACTGGAAGCACAGAAGGTGGTTCGATCGCACTCAGCACGGGACTCGATCATGATGATTACCGGGCAGAATTCGAGTATGGGGGCGCGCTGACTGACACTGTCTACTTCCATGTTGGAGGCCATTGGCAACAAGGTGGAGACTATCGTGATCTTGGCTTTGATGCGGTCAGTGGCGGTCAAATTCGCGCCAGCCTCACCAAGGAATTCGAGAACGGCTTCATACGCGTGAACTCGAAGTGGCTGGACAAAGCCGACGCGACATACATGCCACAAGCTGCTGGTCTGTCTGGTGATGAAGTCACCGACAGCATCGCTGGCTTCTCAGCGACGAATGACAGCCTGCACAGCCCCTACATTCGGAATGGACGCGATGTTGATGGCAACAATACCGTCAACAATTACGACCTTGCAGATGGCATCCGCACACAAATCAAGTCTCTAGGTGTTGAGGCAAACTTCGATATTGGTGCAGGAATAAATCTGGACGCCAAGGCCCGTTACCAAGACATCTCAGGCTATTTCAACGCTCCTTTCACGCACTTTGTGGGCGATGCCGATACTGTTCTGGCATCCACTTATGGCGGCGCGTCAGGGAGCTTCTTCAACGGTCCCGGCGCGGGCAATCCGGTGACCTCCGCATCGCTGGCGGCCGCAACGGGCAACCCCTACGTTTCGGAAGTTGCCTACTTCAACACCGACCTCGACGATATGAGCAATTTTGCGAGCGAGTTGCGCGCCTCCAAATCGCTGGCCTTTGAAGGCTCTTCATTGGACCTGACGGCCGGGTACTTCCTCATGAATCAGAAATTCGTTCAGGATTGGCACTGGAATCGGTTCCTGACATCAACTGACACCAATGCGGCTTTGATCGACGTGAATGGCTTCACCGACAATGGAATTCTTGGCTACAACCAAGCTTTCGGTTGGACGGGCACCAACCGCAATTATGACCTCGAATATCAGGCCCGCGCACCTTTTGTGGCAGGAAGTTGGGCACTTGATAGCGGTCTGACGATTGACGGTTCAGTACGCTTCGACACGATAGAGCAAACCGGGACACGCACCGAAGGCGCTGGCGGCGCATTTGATGTAGATGGCGACGGCATTATTGACGCCCCGGAAATGATGGTATCGCTCAATACTGGCCAAGGTGGCATCGCCAACTTCGAGGTAGACCACACCTCCTTCACTCTCGGCGCGAACTATCTGGTTTCGGATACACTCGCCGTATTCGGACGCTACAGCGACGGTGCGGCCTTCAATGGCGAGCGGCAATTGTTCAATTCGCTAAATGCAGGTGGCGGACTCGTCCCTGGTGGTGAAGAGACATATGTCGATGAGACGGAACAATTCGAAGCAGGTGTGAAATGGCAAGAATCCAGTGACGCCATTCCGGGACAGCTTGACCTCTATGTCACCTATTTCAATGCAGAGACAAAAGAGGATAATTACGAAATCACGACCATGACGGCGCTGGGCAATACCTATGTCTCGCAGGGTATCGAAACTGAATTCAAATATGGTTATGGCGGCCTGGACCTGTCAGGATCGGTGACCTTCACTGATGCCGAAATAGACGATAGCGATACCGCGCCTGCCAATATCGGAAACACGCCGCGCCGTCAGGCAGATTGGATCTGGTCCCTTACACCAACTTACACGATCGACGGCCTGGGGCGCATCGGAGTGAACTTTACCGGCACCACGGACACATATGTCGATGATGACAACGTCTATGTGATGCCCGGCGCAACGATTACAAATTTCTTCGCTGATTGGGACATCACCGAACAGGCTACCTTGTCAGTTGGCGTGAACAACGTGTTCGACGAAGTCCTGTTCACAGAAGCCGAGAACGGCCGAGTGTTCGACACCGATGGCGATGGTGCTGCAGATGTCATCGTTGCCCGCTCGATCAACGGCACCTCCGCGACCGCAACTCTCAGATACCGCTTCTGATTGCCTCCTGCATTGTAGCTGAGAAAGCCAGTCCTTTTCGGAGCCTGCCATTCACACTGGCAGGCTCCCATCTTTTCAGGACGAAGTGCTAGCCACGCCCACAGTTACATCTGCAAGATCACACAATTTCGAGGTCTCGCTATTCCCTTTGTGACTCAGCTTGATTTATAATGGATAATTCGCCCTGTGTGCGGGACACATCGGTCCTTATATGCCCGTTTAATCGGCAATTCAGGCCGCAGACAACAAGACGTCATGACGAGAGGAATTCAGGCGACATGAGCGAGCACGCAAGCAAGTCGCACCGAAAGATGACTATGGCAGAGCTTGCCAAGTTGGCCGAGGTTGATGTCTCGACGGTTTCGCGCGCTCTGAACGATAGTCCGTTGGTGAAGGAAAAGACCAAGCGTCTGATCCTCGATATCGCGGCCGAGACCGGCTATGCAGTCAATGCCTCCGCGCGAAATCTTAGGCGCCAATCGTCCGAGGCAATCGGAATAGTCATCCCGCTACGACCGGAATCTGGCCAGACTATCTCAGACCCCTTCTATCTGGAAATGGTTGGAGCGGTCAGTCAGGCCGCCTCAAGAAATGGCTATGACCTGATCGTGAGTATTCCACGTGAAGACGAAACGATCGCGGAACGCCGCCTTCTGCAGACGGGTAAAGCCGATGGCCTGATCGTGATCGGCCAGGCAGGCATGTCGCAACGGCTTGAAGAGCTAGGACCCCTGGGTCGCAAAGTCGTCGTCTGGGGTGGCAACGCTGGTCACCTAAACTACACACTTGTCGGAAGTGACAATGTCGAAGGCGGTCGACTTGCGGGTGACCATCTTCTTTCGATTGCTCGAAAACGTATATTGTTCCTGGGGCCGGGTCGCCTTCCTGAGGTCCAGCTGCGATACAATGGATTTCTCAAGGCACATGACGAACGTGGCGTACGCTGGGACGATACGTTGACTCTGGACATTGAATTCGGCGCGAAAAATGCGTTCGAGGAAGTTCTTCAATTTTTGGATTCGGGCAAGAAATTTGATGCCATCTTTGCCGCCTCTGATGTTTTGGCAATGTCCGCTTTGCTGGCGCTCAACGCACGCGGCATTTCTGTGCCAGATGATGTAGCTGTGGTCGGTTACGACAATATTGCACAAGCTGGTATGGCAACCCCGTCACTCACGACAATTGACCAGAACATAGCCCGTGGCGGCGAACTGATGGTGGAAAAACTACTCGCTCAACTGGCCGGTGAGACTGCCAAGTCGGAGTTGACGCCCACGCAGCTGATCATTCGTGAATCAAGCGGTGGATCGCGCTAGGCTACGCTGCTGGACCAGACACCGAAGTCAGAGAAACATTTCGCACTGGCGGAAAACTCAGCTGCTTCTCCGGGCCCGCTTGCTCAGTAAACGGACCGAGTACGCTCAACGTACCCGCCACAAGATCATGGTCCACAAGACTACATCCGAACATGCCATCAAGGCCTGTCAGCACGCTACCAGACACCAACGCTGACTCCCATTGCCCATCCAATGATGCTGATGTGTACAGTCTTTGCTGAAACTCAACTTCGCTATCAGGCTGGCCTTCATATTGGCGATTACAGGCTGATACGAGGAGTAGCCAGAGATCCGATGCTTTGTCGTGATAGAGTTTCGGGACTTCAGACTGAGTATATTCGGCTGCGTCGGGCAGTTCGATCGGAGGCAGTAACTCCGTCATCGAGACGCCAGCCGGCCCTTCCGTGAGTCGCGCGCGCGCTATGGCAGGCCTCGTTGGTCCGATCTTGGCAGACCAGAAGGCATTGAGTTCGTCATTGTGATTCCGCACCAGGAACGGATCGCGCCAAGCCATTATGGGACCGCCCTCTTCTCCAGCCCGGTCACCCAGTCTATCCAGTGGCCCCAGATAAAACCCCAGGCGGGTGATCTGGTCATAGTCGCGCAGGGGACAACTGATCGCGGCAGCAGGCACAGTGGTCATGGCATCCGGTGTTGGGCCTGCCCCTACACAAATAGTCTGGAGGAAAGTTCGCGCCGGGGAGATGTTACGGACCCCGGTATATCCGAAGAGGGTTTGGCCCGTTTTTCCCATGATGACAGAACCACTCCACACGTTGAACGCATCTGCGCCATCGGACGCGCCGCCGGGCTGGATCGCCACACCTTGATCGCGCCACGAGAGACCATTGTCGGCTGAACGGAAATGCCGAATATGAAAGGAATGGTCGTTGCGCTGCGGCGGCAGGATTGGTGATCCATCGAAGTCCGTCCGACTGAGCGCCAGACAGTATAGATGCAAGTGCCCTTCCCCCGACTGAATCGTCCAAGAGTCCCACAACCAAAGATCTGGATGACGAATGCCTCCCGAAAAGGATAGATCGCATGGATCAGGGATCGGCGCTGTACGGCGACTCATAAACTATCCTCAGGAATATTCCGACTGGTCTGCAGCCTTGAGAGCGGCCGCTGCAGGGTTTGCAATCCAGTTCACAAGCCCCATCACGAACAATAAGCCTGCAAAGCCTGTCGCGAGGACGAAGCCAATCCGCATGTCGCCTCCGCCAAACCTATCACTGGCCACCGCCATCAACAGAGGCGCAAAAGCCGCCGACGCGGCGGTAAAAAACAGGATCAGTCCTGCGACTGCGCCATGATCACTCTTTGGAAAACAGCTGATGCCCTTGGAGTTCAGAGTCGGATAGATCATCGACATGAACAGGCCCGATAGCGGCAGCAGGAAAACCGCCGCAGATTTACCGATCAGCGCACTTGCGAGGAAACAGCCAAAAATGATCGCGGTGAACGCCATCATTACCAGCTTCCAGTCAACGATGCGGAGAATCCAAGCCCCAAGAAACCGTCCGACAGCACGCAATACAAAGAAAATCATCACCGCATATGCCGCAAACATCATGGCGGTGTTGGTTCCGGTGAACCCTTCGAGAAAGGTTGGCAGCCAAACAAAGATAGCGACTTCGCAGGCGACATAGAGGGCGATGGCCATGGAAAAACCAAGCGCGTGCGCATTACCCAAAAGTGACAGCGTGTGTCGTACCGACGCTGGCGTCTCCTTCTCACCGGTAATGGGTGGATACTCTGTCACCAGCGCAGCGATGATCATCAGCGCGCACAAACATGCGGCAATCATGTACAGCCAGGTCCAGGACAAGCCCTGTCCCGTCAGCCACACTACCAGCAATGGGCCGATGATGGCCCCGACGCCGAAGAAGCCCTCGACGGCGTTCATGCGTGACGTGTGATCATCCGTGGAATTCGCGAGGTCTCCAACCAACGCCAATGCGGAGGTCTTGAACACACCGATGGCGAGGCCAGAAATGAAGAGCAGTGTAAAGTAGAGCTGAAAGGACTGGCCTGTCATGAAAAGTGCGCTGGCGACGCCATACATTGCCAAACCACCTATGATCGTCTTCTTGCGTCCGAAGCGATCCGCGAGAAAGCCCAGACCGATCCCGCTCATGGCAATCGCAATCATTGTTGCCCAATGAAACGCGCTCGCCTCAGTATTGGAAAGATTCATGTCCACACGCGCGATCTTGATGATCTCGCCGACCGCATCGGTCGTCATGGCGAACATAAAGAACATCGCGTAAGTGAGTGCGGAAACGAGCGCTACAGAGACGCCCTTTTTGCCAGACCCTACTTGTGTTCTTGTCATCTTGTTGTCTCCTCCGCGATTGTGATAACAAAAATACAATCGATTGCAAATGAATATTCGAAGTTCTGAAATGATCGGGGAACGGGTTATGTCGACCAGAAACTTTCGCGGCGGAATCGATGCTGGCGGCACCACGTTCAAATGTGGCATCATGGACGATAAAGGTAACATCGTTCAGAAGTTTCGCGTCAAAGTCTCGACACCAGACGAAACTATTTCCAGCTGCATCAATTTTTTTCGGCCCGTTTTCGAAACCGACCGCCTGTCTTCGTTCGGAATCGCCAGCTTCGGGCCGATCGATATCGATCCGCAGTCTTCAACTTATGGCACCATTTTACAAACACCAAAGCCCGGTTGGTCCCTAACCGACCTCAAGACCGCGTTCGGCTCTGCTATGGGAGTACCTGTTCGCTTGGACACGGATGTGAACGGCGCTCTAAGGGCAGAGATGGCATACGGAGCAGCGAAGCATGTGGACTCCGCTGCCTATGTCACTATTGGCACCGGTATTGGCGCAGGTGTTTTTGCCAATAATCAGCTCTTGGCACACCCCCACCATCCGGAGTTTGGCCACATACCTGTGAACCGTCATCCCTTGGACTTAAGCTTCAATAGCGTTTGCTCATATCATGAAGATTGTCTGGAAGGTCTTGCCTCCGCCACGGCCGTGCACGCCCGGGCCGGGGACCCTAGTGAACTTCCACAAGATCATCCTGTTTGGGACGTCACGGCTGATTACCTGGCTCAGGCGTGCCGCAGCTTGTTCCTGACAGCCCGCCTGAACCGAATCATTCTGGGCGGGGGGCTTATGTTGGCGCCGCACCTGCTGAGCCGCATACACGTCGAATTCGTTCGTCAGATGAACGGCTATCTCGGAATGGATTACCCGATTGCCGAAGACCTCATTTGCACTCCGGCCTTGGGAGATGATGCCGGTCTGATCGGCGCGATCCTGTTGGGAGGTGACGCAGAACACTAGAGTTTGCGCACTCATAGTTCAGCAAGTACAGCGCTCGCCAAAACGCTCACTATACAGATTTCCTCCAATTCCTCGCGCCAATAACCAGCTGCCAGTTTGCTTCATTTTGGCGCAACTTTTTCAGCTCTAGCGAGTTGGTTGATCATTGTGGCCGGAATGCCGTTGATCAACCAGAAGATGAGGATGCTGTGTCCAGACTCGTAGTTTTTTCGAACCGATTGCCATTGGGATCATCGCCGTCTGGGGGACTGGTCGTTGCCTTGGGAAGAACGATGGAGCAGCGAGGGGGAGTGTGGATTGGCGCCACGCCCGGGAAAAGCGGAACAGGCCAGCATACGCTCCAGTCATATGAAGGAGCCAGCTTTGACCGGCACGCGCTTCATCTGCCGGAAGGCGAATACAACGACTATTACCTGGGATATTCGAACTCCGTCCTGTGGCCGCTTTTCCATGGTCGCACAGACCTTCTGGATGTCGAAGAAGGACAACTCGCAGCTTATAGCAGCGTCAACAGGAAGATGGCGGAAGCATCTGTCAACCTGATCCAGGAGGGCGATGTGATCTGGATCCATGATTATCACTTCATTCCTCTCGCTGCGGAACTGCGCAAATTGGGCGTCAACAATCCGATCGGTTTCTTTCTGCACACGCCATTCCCATCCTCGAACAATGTACGCGCGATGTCTCACAAAGAATTCTTGCTGGATTGGTTGGCTGCGTACGATCTCGTGGGATTGCAAACCCAACGCGATGTCTCTGCACTGATCGAGGTTTGCCGCGCCACTTTCGGCGGACAGTTGTTGTCAGACGGGAGAATCCGCTGCAAAGGTCAGGATATCTGGGCTGCCAGCTTTCCAATTGGGATAGATGCAAAGACGTTCCGGCAGACAGCCGAGACGCAGGAAATGACGTCACCCCGGATTGACCCTGGCCAGAAACTTCTGATCGGCGTGGACCGATTGGATTATTCAAAAGGACTGCCTCACAAGTTCCGTGGATTTCAGCGCTTTCTGGAAGATCAGGATTCCGAAAGTGAGCGCCTTACACTGTTGCAAATCGCATCGCCGACGCGCGAAAATGTGGAAGCATACCAGGATATCCGGCGCCAGCTTGAGCAGTTATCCGGTGAGGTCAATGGAGAGTTTGCCGAGCTTGGATACATGCCTATCCAGTACATCCATCGCGCTGTGCCCCGCGACTATCTGGCAGGCCTCTATCGACGGGCTGCGATTGGTCTCGTCACACCACTGATCGATGGAATGAATCTGGTGGCGAAAGAATACGTGACTGCGCAGGATTCCAGTGATCCCGGTGTACTGATACTCTCGGAATCTGCGGGGGCGGCAGAGCAGCTGGGCATTGGCGCCCTGACGGTCAATCCCTTCGATCCGTCCTCTATTGCTGGCGCGATACGCAAAGCCGTCGCCATGCCCCTAACCGAACGAATTGAACGCCATCAGGCCATGTGGGATGAAATTTCTCTGCACGACGTCTATTGGTGGACTGAAACCTTCCTGAATCGGCTAGACAAAAATGCAAGTTCCCGCAGGAAAAGGAGCAGGTCCATTGCGGACCTGGAGACAATGTTGCGAGGTTAATGCGTCATCACGAGTCCCGGGACTCTTCATCAACCAATGTATTTTCAGTAACGACGGGACCGATTTCCGGTTCGGGGCCCAGTTCAACTGAATCGTCCTCACCCTTGAAGTGACTCACCGGCGCTTCCTGTATTGGCTCGAACGGGCCGTTCCCGGGCAGCATCTGCTCGCGCCGTCTCTCGGCAGCTTGCTGGATCTCGCCAGCTTCTTTGGCGGTGGATCGCGGATAGCCCAGATGATCTAAAGTCTTGCGTGTCATCAATTGTCTCCTCAAAGACAATCAACCCATACCAATCATATTGGTTGCACAGGCGGGAACCGACAGCATCGCCAAAGGCCTGCAACACCTGCCATCACCCTCAGCATTCAAAAAATTGGCGTCACTAATTATCACCCCTTATCGAACATTAAGACAGTCACGCGTTGACTGTTTGCTTGCCGAAGCCAAGCAAACTTCCGGGTGACCAGGGCAACAATCGTCCACGAGTACAGAGAGCAGCTGATTTACACTTTCAATCTCCGCAGTGTAGATCATGCGACGGGCGTCGCCTCGACACTGATCGGCCCCGATTAACGAACCGGAGTGCTTCGCTCGCATGACGTGCCATTTGAATGAACCAGGGCGGGAACGCGATTTCATGCTTGCACGCCGATTACAAATTACTGCCATGCCATGGTACCAGACTATCGTGTGCGCATCATCGGAAACGTCCACTTTGCACCTGTCAGGAGCGATACATGCAGCTTTCACGTATATCTGGGGCCCTGGCAGCCCCGGACGATTTCGATGCAGTCTTCGCGATCTATGAAAGCGCCCTTCCCGCAGCTGAGCGCAAAACCAGGGCCGAGCTTGCCACACTGTTGGAGCGAAATGACTACGCAGTGATCGCGGCTAGGCGAGGCAAGCAGGTGGTCGGCTTTTCGGTAATCTTTCTCCCTGATCAGAACACCTTCTCGCTTCTCGAATATCTCGCGACACGACAAGGGTGCCGAGGACAGGGCATCGGACAAGCGCTGTTCGAACATGCTCTGGAATTATCGCATGGTCGCCCCTTGTTGATCGAAGTCGAGGCCGAATGTGGCCCAGAGGCGGAACGCAGACTGCAACGCAGGCGGAAACGCTACTATGAGAGACTCGGGTGCCTTACGTTCGAATCGGTTTCCTACAAGATGCCTCAACTAAACTCCGAGTCACCGCCCGCACTTGATCTGATGTACCATCCGAACGGAATGGACACATCAATCAGCAAGGACGTGATGCGGACTTGGATAACGCGTATATATTCAGGCGTTTACAATCGCCAAATTGGCGAACCAACCATCGAAGCGATGCTGCAAGACTGGCCAGCAAACCAAGGCTAGCCCCAACATGGTGAGTTGTAAGCTGATTGGCACAACATCAACTCACCCCACGCCTCATGTCATGAAGTTCATTCACGAAAAGCAGGATGAATTGGCGTTGCGCCCGACTTTCCCGGTTAATCAGCTGGGTCAGGATCGTCGACTGCCGTATCAGTTACGATCTTCCACTCGCCGTTCACTTTCCGCCAGACGGTTACATAATCACCCGTCGTATCGGGATCGCCATCGACGACGAAACTTCCCCAAGTGATTCCCAAATCACCACTCGCCGCACCCATAGCGCCTTCAGGCTGCCAATGAACGGGCGACGGAACCATGTCCAACTGTCGCTCGGCCATGATAGCCGCCTGGCCTGTCAGAAACCCCTCACCTGCTTCGATCATGAAACCTTTTTCAAAATCCACAAACTTCAGAGACGCTGCTTCATAGCCATGCGCGAGATTGTAGGCTTCATAAGCGCGATCAACTGCCATCAATTCTGCCTCGATTTGCGGGGCTGTTGCGTGCACGTCCGACGTCGGCAGGCTGGTGCACCCTGTTGTGCCGATGGCAAGGCCGAACATGGCAACGCCGCACACCGTATTGACTGTTTGGTTCATGAAAATCTCCTGAGGTGAAGCACGGAATGTATCTGCAACCAAAGCGCACAGGCACTGCGTATTGCGCTAGGATCGGTGCATCATGAGCACCAGGTCACCGACAGATTGCATCACCCCTGAACTGACGGAGATGCTAACCTGACGTCAGTAGGAGAGACAAAAATGCACATCCGCTTACTGATTTTATTCGTTCTTGCTTACGCTGCGGCGCACCCGGCCCCCGCTTCCGGAGACAGCCTCAGCAGTCATACTGGCGTTAAAACCGTCAATCTGGACCTGTCGGAAGGAACATGGATGAGCCTGGACGTCAGTCCAGACGGGAAGTTCATTTCGTTCGACCTCCTGAACGATATTTACGTTATGCCAGCGTCGGGAGGTAAGGCCGTCGCGATCCATCAAGGCTCCGTGGCGCAACGTAGTCCGCAGTTCAGTGCAGATGGACAATTTCTGACTTATCTGAGCGACGAAAGTGGTGCCGACAATGTCTGGGTATCGCGTGTCGATGGCAGTGAAGCCCGCCAGATCACGCAGGAATCGCACGCCATGATAGCTGGTCCGGCTTGGGCCGCTGACGGGAATTCCATTGCAGCAGTGAAAACCTATTCGGACATATTTCGTGTCCGAAACTCTGAAATACACCTCTACAGCCTCGATGGCACGTCCGATGAGATCATCGTTTCTCCCCCGCAGAGTGGCAAGGATGTTCAGGAGCCACGTTTTTCGCCCGATGGCCGGTATCTTTATTATACGGAACGTATTGGCGGTGATCACTATGTCTACATGAATACCGGCCTGAAGAACTTCGCGATCAACAAGCTGGATCTGGAGACGGGGAAAAAGCGTCGTGCCATTTCCGGCTTCGGTGGTGCATCGACTCCGCAAGTCTCTCCCGATGGCAATTCAGTGGCTTTCATTCGCCGTCTGGGCGCAAAGACCGTGCTGTTCGTCAAAGACCTGGAAACCGGGTACGAACAGCCAATCTATGACGAACTCGGGCGAGACCTGCACGGAGATTACCTGCCACAGGAACACTACTATCCATCTTTCGACTGGTTTCCGGACAACCGAACAATTGCGATCTGGGCAAAGGGACAGATTGTTCGTATTGATACGCACTCTGCCTCTGCGGAAGAAATTCCTTTCAGCCTGACCTCGCGGCACGAGCTTCAGCCAGCCATTCGCGTGAAACAGGACCTTGCACCTGAACAAGTCACCATCCGCACGCTGCGGCAGCTGGCACCTCAGCCGAACGGGCAGACCATGCTGTTCCGCGCGGTCGGCAAGCTATGGAAAATCAAGATGGACGCGCCAGCCAGACCGGCGCGCCTCACCACTTCCGATGCAGCCGAATCCGACCCTGCCTGGTCTCCGGACGGACAGAAGATTGTCTATACGAATTGGACGGATCAGACCGGCAGTCGGTTGGTCATCCGCAATGCGGCTACGGGAGAGGAAAGGACTATCGTTGAAAGTCGAGGCGTGATCCGAGAACCACGGTTTTCCAACTCTGGAGACTTGATCGCGTATCGCATCATGGAGCCGGATCCGTCGTTCAATGCGGCCGGTCCGGAAACAGGCATCTACATCGCAGATGCGTCCGGAGGAACTTTCAGGTTCCTTTCACCGTCTTCCGGCTTGGTCGGCTTCTCTGCCGATGACAGCCGCTTACTCCTGTTCGCCGAACCCGCCTTCTACGACCGACGAGCCTCCGTTCTGATGAGCGTCAACCTGAACGGCGGCGATCCCCAAGAGCACGCCATCGCTGAGACCGCGGACATACGCAATCTCAGCCTCAGCCCCGATCAGGCCTGGCTGGGCTTCAAGTACCACAATCGCCCCTACGTCATGCCGTTCGACATCCGCGACGAGCCCATTGTTCTGTCGATGGAAGACAACTCCTCAGCCCGTCTCCTCAGCGAGACTGGTGGATATGAGATGAGCTGGTCTGCGGACGCATCCAGACTTTATTGGACCATGGGAGCGGAAATCCTGTCGGTTGACCCTGCCACCCAGTCAGCTGCGATCCAGTCTACACCCATACAAATGGAGATGCAGACCGACATACCTGAAGGCATTATTGCCTTTGTAGGTGGCAAGATCATTCCGATTGAGGGCGAAGTCATCGAGAACGGCACCGTCATTGTTGAAGGCAATCGCATTACGGCCGTTGGCCCGCGTAGCAAGGTCAAGATACCCCGGAACGCGACCCGGATAGACATCAAGGGCAAGACACTGATGCCGGGCCTGTTTGATGCCCACGGCCATATTGAATGCTGTTTCCGCTCTGGCACCATGCCGCAACAGCACCCTACTCGGCTCGCAGCGCTTGCTTATGGCATTACTACGAATTTTGACCCCTACTCCAATGATCTCATGTCATATGAGAGTGGTGAGATGACGCTTACTGGTGACCTCGTAGGGCCGCGCTGGTTGAAGTCGGGCCAGGTAGTGCATGGCCTCGAAGGTCGTACGGACGGAGTTTATCATCCGCTTGCTTCGATCGAGGATGCACGCAATGTCCTCCAACGACGTACCGCGCTTGGGCCATCGATCCTCAAAAGCTACAAACTATCAACTCGGGCGCAACGTCAGCGGTTGCTTCAAGCCGCTCGTGAATACGGATACATGGTTGATGGGGAGGGTGCCGGTCAGTTCTATACCAATATTGGTATGATTATCGACGGGCACACAAATCTCGAACACAACCTCCCCGTGGCCACTTATTACGAGGATCTTCAAAAGCTCATTGCCGCTTCTGATGTGTCGATGACACCAACCTTGATCGTGACTTTCGGGGAGTTGTTTGGCGAGAATTTCATCTATGAGAATGAAGATCCCTGGAAGGAGGACAAGGTCAGGACTTTCATTCCGGATGTGAACAATGCCTATAATCCGATTGCAGGCCCAGGTGGCGCCCCATTGCACGTGCGCTGCATGCATTCGATTCACGTTTCCGATGAAATCTATGATATCGGCTTCCGGTCCGTCGGCAGATCACTCACCAAACTTGCCGAAGCTGGCGCTACTGTAAATGTCGGTTCGCACGGGCAAGCATCGGGCATCGCCATGCATTGGGAAATGTTGCTGTTTGCTGAAAGCGGCATGGCCCCGCTGGATATATTGCGTGCTGCAACATTAAACGGCGCGAAGACCTATGGACTTGATCACCAGCTCGGCTCCATCAAAGCTGGTAAACTGGCCGACATCATCATCCTGGACAAGGATCCTACCGTCGACATCCGCAATGCGAACAGCGTCCGCTACACGATGGTCAATGGGCGCCTTTATGATGCGCACACAATGAATGAGATCGGCAACTATGACCGTCCCCGGAAGGAATTCTACTGGGAGACTCAACCCACAAACGGAATCGACTGGAAATGGACATGGTCAGGAGACTAGACATGAAATATTCAGCGCTGATCGTAGCAAGTCTCGCACTTATGGCATGCTCCAATAATACCGAAACAAGCGTCAGACCGGACATGGCAACAGTTCAGGCAGCCAGCTTCTTCATGGGCGAAACGGTTGATTATGGGTATGGAGAGATCGACGGCCCACGTCATGAAGTCAGCATTGAGAGTCCGTTTGCTTTCTCTGTCACCGAAGTGACCGTTGGCGACTTTCGATCATTCGTTGAGGATTCCGGCTACGTGTCGGAAGGCATCTGCAATATCTATACAGACAACCAGTCCTGGCACATTGCGCCTGATAGGAATTGGGAACACCCCGGATTTGCGCAAGACGACGATCACCCCGTGGTCTGCGTCAGTTGGGACGACACGCAAGCTTACACAGCTTGGCTGAGCGAAAAGACGGGTGAGGCCTTTCGGCTGCCTTCGGAGGCCGAATGGGAATACGTGGCTTCAACCGGCGGCATCGAAGGTGATGATGGACATGTCGGTCATGACGAAGCCAATATTGGCCTTGTCGATTGCTGTGGCGGCGTCGTGGAAGGACGCGATCAGTGGATGGAAACCGCGCCCGTCGCCAGCTTCCCGGCAGACCGGTTCGGCATCCACGACATGCGTGGCAATGTGTGGGAGTGGCAAGCAGACTGCCATCAGGAAACCTATGACGGTGCGCCGCTGGATGGCTCTGCGCGCACGACATGCACAACGCCCGGAAAACACGTAATACGCGGCGGCTCTTATGGTGATGCTGGCGACTACTTGTCCCCGCGCTACCGACTACCAGGTCCAAAATCGCAAGGCTATTTCACAGTCGGATTTCGCGTTGCACAGGATGTTGACCACGCGAACTAGCAGGTGCGGTTTTCGCACCACACTCTTCCCAAATCGCATCTGTCCGCCATTCAGTTGCATAAGTAATCTATTTTCAAAGCCAGCAATCGAGGATCACCATGCGCATCAAGAGAGACAATTTCCGTGGCCTGCGCGCGATTGGTGCTGCAATCTCCGTTCTCACCTTGGCGGCCTGCGCCACGAGTGCGCTAAACGCTTCCGCAGAACCTGACGGCCAAAGTACCCTTCCAGCCTTGATCAATGATGGCTTCGAGGGAGAAAGTGCTCTGAAGTTTGATTGGCCTATGCTGGAGATCGGTACTGGGCAGTATGAAGATGGGCCGACGGGCCTGACCGTTCTGAAATTTGGCAAGAAGGTAAACGCCGCCGTGGATGCGCGCGGAGGTGGTCCGGGCACTGTGAATGCAGAGTATCTCAAACTTGGCTATACGCAGCCTGAACTGGATGCGATCGTTCTGTCCGGTGGTTCTTGGTACGGTTTGGAGGCCGCCACGGCAGTAAACACCGCACTATTGGATGATGGCTATCGGGGCGGCCATTGGAACAATGTCGGCCTTGTTGTTGGATCAATCATTTATGATTTTGGAGGGCGCCGCTTAAACGAAATCTATCCGGACAAACGCCTCGCGCAACTTGCCTTGCGCGCTGCAAAGCCGGGGGTGTTTCCGAACGGCGCGTTTGGCGCAGGGCGTTCGGCAATGAATGGCGGGATATTCGGGTGCAACGCACGATCCGGACAAGGCAGCGCCTTTCGGCAGGTCGGCGACGTAAAGATTGCCGTCTTCACCGTCGTCAACGCTTTGGGTGCCGTTACCGACCGGGATGGCAATGTCGTCGCCTGCCATAAAGGGACAAACTGGCCCGAAACCCTGAAAGCTTCCGACCTCATGGGGGCCGCACCTGCCAGTCTGCAGCCGGACTGGAATGGCGATAAGGACACTCAGGAATTTGAGCGGAAGAACACGACGATCAGTGTCGTGGTCACCAATCGCACGATGTCCCCTGCAGAGCTTCAACGCCTCGCTGTTCAAGTTCACACATCCATGGCGCGTGGCATTCAACCCTTTGCAAGTGAATTCGATGGCGATGTCCTGTACGCTGTTTCAACCAATGAAGTTGAAGCTGGGCCGGGCGTGAACCTGCCCAGCATGGAAATCGGCGTGGCCGCATCTGAACTTATGTGGGATGCCATTCTGGCTGCTGTTCCACCCCAACAGGTCACTCAGCCCAAGGCTGACCCCGACCTGGTCATTCCATCTTCGACACTCCGGGAATATGTCGGCACATACAAATTCAGCGATTTCGCATCGCTCACAGTACGTTTGGAAGACGGAAACCTGGTGGCGGAGGCTAGCGGAGAGCGCGACGTGTTTCAGATTACCAAAGCCGGACCACGAAGACTGCTAGCTGCAATGCAGGATGTTTTCACTGTAGACCGCGGCCGCTACCCATTCAGCGTCAAATTCACCGGCGACACCGTGATCGTGAACCCCGGGCGATGGCAACAGATCGGACACCGTGTCGGACACGAGTAGGCCCAACTTCATTCTATCTATCAGGAATTCAGATGACCAAGTATTCTGCCTTTGACTGGGCCGACGCCCTTTCGCTCGCCTCCGATCTGACCGAGGATGAACGCTCGGTGCAACGAACCGCGCACGACTTCGCTGAGAAGCGCCTCCTGCCGGGTATTGTCGAGGCCAATCGCAACGCACAATTCGACCGAGAAATCCTGAGAGACATGGGGTCTCTGGGCCTGCTCGGTCCGACATTGCCTGAAGAGTATGGTGGAGCCGGAGTAAGTCACGTCGCCTACGGATTGGTTTCTCACGAAGTAGAGGCCGTAGACTCCGGCTATCGGTCCGCTCTCAGCGTACAATCGTCTTTGGTGATACATCCCATTCACGCTTATGGGACCGAAGAACAACGCCAGCGCTGGTTGCCGGGGCTTGTGTCGGGCGAATTGGTCGGGTGTTTTGGGCTCACAGAACCCGACCACGGTTCCGACCCTGGCAATATGTCATCTCGCGCCGTTGCTGTAGAGGGTGGGTATCGCCTGAACGGTGCGAAGATGTGGATCACGAACAGCCCTATTGCTGACGTGCTCGTCGTATGGGCGAAGCTGGATGGCACGATCCGCGGTTTTGTGCTCGAGCGTGGTATGGAGGGCCTTTCCACTCCGGAGACCCAGGGAAAGCTCGCCCTGCGCGCATCAATTACGGGCGAAATCGTCATGGACGACGTGTTCGTGCCGCATGACCATTTGCTCCCCAATGCACAAGGTTTGTCTGGTCCATTCGGATGTCTCAACAAGGCCCGGTTCGGAATTGCTTGGGGAGCACTTGGCGCCGCGCGTAGCTGCTGGATGTCTTCGCGCTTATACACAATGGATCGGAACCAGTTCGGGCGACCACTTGCGGCGAACCAGCTCATTCAAAAGAAACTGGCCGATATGCAAACGGAAATCTCGATAGGACTCCAAGCATGCCTAAAGGTCGGGCGACTGTTCGAAACCAACTCTGCCAAGCCCGAAATGATTTCCTTGATCAAACGAAACAGTACCGGAAAAGCCCTTGATATCGCGCGGGCAGCACGCGACATGCATGGGGGCAACGGCGTATCGGACGAATTCCATGTGATGCGCCACATGTGCAACCTCGAAGCGGTCAACACGTACGAGGGCACCCACGACGTTCATGCATTGATCCTTGGCCGGGCACAAACCGGAATTGCGGCGTTCAATTGATATGGCGAACGCACTTGACGGTTTGCGAGTTCTGGACCTGAGCAGAGTTCTTGCCGGGCCATGGGCGACCCAGCTCCTGGGAGACCTGGGAGCTGAAATCATCAAGATCGAGCATCCAGTCCGTGGGGATGACACACGAAGCTGGGGGCCGCCTTTTCAATTCGGTGAGGATGGCGATACCCGTGAAGCCTCATACTTTTTAAGTGCCAATCGCAACAAGAAATCGGTCTGTGTCGACATTTCGACGGAGGCCGGCCAGAGTGTAATTCGTGAGCTGTCGGCTTCAAGCGACGTCCTCGTCGAAAACTTCAAGACGGGTACGTTGGAAAAGTACGGATTGGATGCCGCCTCTCTCAGACTTATCAACCCCCGTCTTATCTATTGTTCCATAACAGGCTTTGGCCACACGGGCCCCTATGCCGACCAGCCAGGATACGACCTGTTGATTCAGGCAATGGGCGGTCTGATGAGCGTCACGGGCGTTCCAGATGATGAGCCGGGAGGCGGACCGCTGAAGGTCGGTGTCGCATTGGTCGATATCGTGACTGGTCTTTATGCAGCCAATGCCATTCAGGCGGCACTTCTGCATCGGGAGCGGACTGGCCAAGGGCAGATTATCGATATCTCGCTGCTTGATTGCCTCGTCGCCGCAATGGCCAATCAGTCACAGGGGTTTCTCTCAACAGGAGAAAATCCGGAACGGATGGGTAATGCTCATCCAAGTATTGTACCCTATGACGTGTTCAGTACCCTCGACGGACACATTGTCCTGGCGGTCGGAAACGATGTTCAGTTTATCGACCTTTGCGAACGAATTGGATGTGCCGAATTGCTCCGCGACCATCGATTCGCAACCAATGGTGCACGCGTGGCCAACCGGATATCCCTGACCTCCCTATTGACTGAAAAGTTGCGAACGCGGTCAACCGAACACTGGATGAACCTGCTACAGAACAGCAAAGTTCCAGCAGGACCTGTCAACAGGATGTCTGATGTGTTTGAAAACGCTCAAGTTCGGGCGCGGGGCTCACGCATCACCTTGCCACACCCTACCCTCGGAACCGTGCCCGGAATCGCTTGCCCAATCCGGCTCAGCCACACACCCGTAACATATAGATCTGCTGCACCGACCCTTGGACAAGACACGCTCAACGTGTTGACCACTGTGCTTGGTTATTCTCCGGATACAGTTGAACGACTGCGTTCGGAAGGCCAAGTCGGTGCTCGAACGGCGGTTGTCACACCCCGCTGACAGGCTAAGCCATACTCGTTTGATGTGATCTCAGTTTTGCAACGCTTCAGAGCATTCAAAACTGGTCTCTGTCCCAGCCAAGCCACCAGAGGTGCGTATTCCGCACCATGCAATTCACTTTTAGCATCTGCACAAATTTTTGTTTGTCCGTCTTACTCGAAGGCAATGTAGCAAAAGCGAGCGGGAGAACACATGAAACGTAAATATCTTTGGACATCGGGGAGCGCTATTATTGCGCTGATGCATGCGGCGAGCGCGCATGCTCAAACAGCTGACGCTCCGGCCGATGATGCAGAACTGGTGCAGTCTGCCATTATGGTAACAGCCCAGAAACGTGAACAACGTCTGATCGACGTTCCAATGGCCATCGAGTCCATCTCTGGGGATGAACTGGCAAAATTGGGCGTAGCAAGCGTGCAGGACTTGTCCTTTAGCGTACCTGGACTGACCATGCGGGAAGATGGTCCGGGCAGCTACACAATATTCATCCGTGGACTGGCGAACCAGTCAGGATCTGGCGCGCTCGTCGGCATGTACATGGACGAGGCACCTCTTTCACTCAGCGGCTATGACCAACTCAGCCCTGTGGCCCTCGATCTTGAACGTGTGGAAGTCCTCAAGGGGCCTCAAGGCACACTCTACGGCCAAGGGGCCGCTGGGGGTGTCATTCGCTACATCACGGCCGATCCTGTGCTCGATCAGGTCGAAGGCAAGGTCAAAGGTGAACTCTACACCGTCTCTGAAGGTGAGATCGGCCAAAAGGGCGAATTCATCATCAACACACCGATCATCGAAGACAAACTCGCTGTCCGTCTGGCAGTAGGGGTCGAAAATGGCGGTGGCTGGATCGACCAACCAGAGGCAGGCATTGAGGATGGCAATGGCACCGAACTCCTGAACGCTCGCGGTAAAATCCTCTGGGTGCCTACGGAAAACTTTTCGGCCAAGGCGATGGTCCAGATCCAGCGCGCAGAAACTGAACTCGGCATGGGGTATGAAGAAGCTGATCGTACGGTCGATGTGGGCCCTGACCGCAGCAAGGTGATGATTCCGAAGAAATTCGACTTCAACATTTACAATCTGGAACTGTCCTATGATTTCGGCTTTGCGGAACTGACCTCCTCAACTACGCAGATCGACCATGACCACCAGTACCCGTTCTCCTATATCGCGCGCGAAGGAAATTACTCGTACGGATTTGTTGAAGGGAATGATGATCGCTTTGTAGAAGCTGAACAGTTTTCTCAGGAAGTTCGGCTTTCGGATGCATCAGACCACTACGCTTGGACGGTCGGCGCATACTATAGCGACGGCGAACGCTCCCTGACTGCGGACTATGAATACGCATACGCACCTGGCGGCGACCTGTATCAAGGTGGCGGCGTTCTGTATGACGATCTGTTCTACTATTCCGCTTCGTCGTCCGAATCATACTCTCTGTTTGCGGACGGCTCATTCGATGTAACGGAAAAGCTGACCCTCGGCGCCGGCATGCGCTATTTCCACGATGAGCAGACCAGCCTGATTGAATATGCACCCGGCACGGGCACGGAACTGGCAGATACATTCCAGTCGTTGGACCCACGTGCCTACATGACCTACCAGTATGATGAAGACGCGACGATCTATGCGAGTGCAGGATCGGGATTCAGAAGCGGCGGCTTCAACTCCGCACCATTCGATCCGTATGAGCCAGAAAACATTCTTACATATGAAATCGGCACGAAAGGAAATACTCGCAACTTCCAGTATGATGTTGCGGCCTTCTTCACCGAGTACAAGGATATGGTTCGCCGTCGGTTGACCGAGGTGAATGGAGCGTTCCTCGGAGAATCCAGCAATATCGGCAAGGTGGAAGTGAAAGGCATCGAGGCCGGCCTTGCATATCAACCCATGTCCGGTCTCACCCTTTCGGTCAACGCCTCATATCTCGACAGCGAGATCGTGGAAACAGCGGATACCGACCAGGTGAACCAGGTTGGTGATCCAACCGACTACACTCCGGAATTGAGCTATACACTGGGCGTCAATTATGACTTCGACCTGACGCCTGACAATCCGGCATTCGTCAGGGTCGATTTCAACCATAGGGACAAAGTCACCTATATCGACCGGTCAAGCTTCGTGGCCTCCGCGCTTCCGCAAAGTTCAGACGCCCTGAACCTGCTAAACGCGCGCGCAGGTGTCGGCGTCGGCAACTTCGATCTCGAGATTTTCGCCACAAATCTCACCGACGAAAACAAATCCATTGACCCCTACCAGGGCTGGGCCAACGCAAACCGCACGCGTCCCCGTGTTGTCGGCGTCAGCGCTGCGTATAATTTCTAGAGGCAATGGAAATGAGATGATCTGGAAACTCTGGTAGACTCCCGATCATCTCACCTCCACCCCCCCGATCTCCTATGGAGGTCGGGCCTTTTTGATTGCGCATGAAGGAATGCGACCAAGTTACAAAAAAATGTGTGCCGACGGATTGCCGGCACACAATTCTGGCGAATAGGGGTGTAGAGGAGTCTTTCGCAGGCCTCAGCCCGGCAAACACATATCAACCTCATTGCGATATACGCGACCCGCGTCTTCTTCTCTGTAATCTTCAGCATTGCCGGACACTTCGCCGCCACAGATCAGGATAACGCTTTCGCCAGATGCACGGGCACCAAAGGGTGAATTGTCCTGCAAGGTGGTCTCGCGGCTTATGATCCTGGCCGTGTCCTCAGTGTAGAGGCCATCATCCTGATTACCCTTGATCAAGCTGTTTTCTACTCTTGCAGACGACGCGCCATAAGCAGCAACCGCTGCAGATTCGCTGGCGATAATTTCACTGTCTATCAGGTCTATCGCTGCAGTCTCCTCAAGCCAGACGCCGAGATGGGACTTGTTGATAGTCAAATTGCGCGCAACTATCCGACCTGCTTCGCGACCCGTCAGCGCCATCTTGGCAACGCCTTCGATTACAACCCCGTCCAAGCTCACATCACTGTTGATGGTGAAAATACCATGCCCATCATATGTATCATCTTCAGCGACTGCATAGTGGAATCCAGAAATGGTCAGGCCTGAGATCTGAACAGTTGAGTCCTCAATTACGATCGCGCTCAAGGGAAAACCTGCGCTGCCAACGAGCCTTGCCCCTTGCTCCGCCTCAATGCTCAGCTTTCGATCCCGAACGACCACCGCTCCGCGTACATGGAGATCCTGAAACGGAACATCCCGGTAGGATGTCGGCGTGTATGTCCCGGTCTTAATCAGAATTCGACGATCTGAGGTGGATTGATCAATGGCCTCCTGCAGCCCAACCAAACCGAAGTAATCGCAACTATCGACAGGATCCCTCTGTGAACAGACTTGTACGGCAGTGGCTTCGTCATCCTTGAACTGGCCAGTCGTCGCGCAGGCGATCACCGCAAGCACAGCCGGAAACGAAACAGTCTTAAGAAGTCGAGCGAGCATTAGAGTGCCTCCTGCTGGAAAGGTGCCTTGGGACTGGCGGACAAATCCCTGTCAAGACGCATCAATCGACTGAGGACGGGTCTCAACACAACCAGGAGTACTGCCGCCGACCCTACGATCGCGGCGTGCATCAGCCAAAATTCGGAGGCCGACATCACTTCATAAAAGCGGGCGAGCCAACCGCTGAACAGTCCACCGACAAATATGGCCAGATAGTAGGATCCCACCATCATGGAGTTCACCGAATCCGGAGCAGCGCGAGACGTCAACGCCAGCGCAATTGGTCCAACATACAAAAACCCGACGGCGCAGACAAAATGGAAGATAATGGGCCAGATCAAAGCGACGGAACCCCCGGCAGATAACACGCCTCCCAACCCGAGCAGTGCGAACGCAATTGCGAACACAGCGCAGCCAAGGGCAAGCTTGATCAGATCTCCTGGCTCTGCATTCCGACGAGACTGGTGGCGCCAATACCACAGCACCAGAGGCGCAAGCAGGAGAACCGCCAACGAGTCGAGAGACTGGAACCATGTCACCGGAACCTCCATTCCAAAGACGGTACGATCCACATCTGATCTCAACCATAATGGATAGGCATTCCAAACTTGCGATTGCGCCGTCCAATACAAGGAAGTGAGGCCCAGCATCACAAGGATTGCCAGAATAACAACGCCGTCGCCCTTTTCCAGCTTCGGACGATCCTTACTCTCCACAACCGTATCCAACGGCAGATAGTTTCGGCCGGACAGGTAAACAGCGAGGCCAATCAACATGCCTATTCCGGCGGCGCCGAAACCATAATGCCATCCATACACCTCGCCCAGCGTGCCGCATATCAAGGGTGCGATAAAGGCACCGACATTTATGCTGAAAACATAGATTGAATAGCCGGAATCCCTTCTCTGGTCAGACTTCTTGTAGAGACCGCCAACCTGAGCCGCGAGATTTCCCTTCAGGAGCCCCGATCCGAGTATCAGGGCGGCCAATGCCAAGAGAAAACTTGCCTCAAACGCCATGAGGAAATGGCCAACCGCCATGAACAAGGCCCCGGCAAGAACGGCCTTTGTCCGGCCCAGAAGCCGGTCTCCAATCAGCCCGCCAAGAACAGGTGCAAAATAGACGAGGCCCACATAAGCCCCAAATACCTGGGATGCCAATGCTTGTATGCTCAGTGGCCCGAAGACCGCCTCAAACAAGCTCCGAAAGGGCTCGAATGCCGCAACATTCCCGGAATTCTCCGGCAGGAAAAGGTATGTCGCCATATACAGGATCAACAATGCCTGCATGCCATAGAAGGAAAACCGCTCCCACGCCTCAGTGAACACGATATAGGCCAGCCCCCTGGGGTGACCGAAGAACACCGCATCGTCTGCGCCTGTGGCATTCACGTCCGCCACATCCGAAGCTCCGGAGGTTTTTGGTAGATCACTCATCAAAATGGTCTTTCATTGGATAACTGTGACAAAGCGCTCAGTGCTCGCCCCAGGCGGGCTTCCAGTTGATATGTTTGGGCACATCATTGACTTCCCAGTAGAACGGTCGCCGTGGACGATCATGATTTCCAATTTCGTTCATGGTCACAGAATCATAGAGACGACCATTCACCATTGTTCGCGAGACCGTTTCGGTATTCCGGATATCCGTCAGCGGATTTTCATCAAGAACGATAATGTCGGCGAGCTTTCCGGCCTTGATTGAACCGATTTGCTCCTCAAGTCCCAACGTCGTGGCGCCGTTGATCGTAGCAGCCTTGAGAACATCAAGATTGCTCATCCCGCCCTCTGAAAGCAATTGAAGTTCCCAATGCATGGCGAGCCCGTAGACTTGGCCATGCGATCCGGCATTCACCCGGCCACCGGCATCGTTCAACGCCTTCATGGAACGCGCAGCCGCGCGGAACCCCAAGTCCCAAATCTCGTCCGCTGCCTGTATATTTGTCATGCCGCGCACATAAGGTGGCGCCCCGACCGGGACTGCCAATGGGCTGTAAGAACTCGTCGTCGTCTGAACATAGGCATCCACCCGCGGGTCTTCCCAAAGCCGAGACGAATTGTAGAGATAGTTTTCTCCCATCAACTCCCCGAAGAGCACGATCAGAGTGGGTGTGTGCGCCACATCAGATTTCGCCATCAACTGAATGAAATCATCATAGAGCGTCTCAACCGGGACATTGTGTTGAAGGTTCAGATTGCCGTCCAGAATGGCCGTAACGCCATTGAAAAAGTGGCTCTCTCCCTCAACGTCCACCATGATGCCTTTTTCGCGTCCTGCCTTTACCAGCATTTGTCGTTGCTTGCGCTGGATCTGTCGGTAGCTTTTGATTATTGTCCCCCCCAATGCGTTCTTACGGTCCATCACCGCTACGGCATCTGCATAGGTCTCGATCGGAACATAGACCGGGTCATATTTACGCTTGCGGCCGAAAATAACACTCCCGACCGCAATGGTGCGGGGGCCCACCATCGCACCAGTCTGGGTCATCTCGGTAACTCCGTAGGTCGGAAGCTCCGATGTGTAGGGATCGTAGTTCGTGGTAATCCCGAAAGAGAGTGCTGCGTAGCGAGATGCTTGCTGCTGCGGCAACAGCCCTGCCGACGCATAGTAACATCCATCCAGATGTCCATGCATGTCCACAAGGCCGGGCATCAAGGTTTTTCCGGTCGCATCAATCACATGTGCATCGTTGGGAACACCGACGTCGGCGGTAGGTCCGACCGCAACGATCCGATTTCCATTCACAACAAGTGTGCCGTGTTCGATGATACCGCCCTGATCCAGAGTAATAATCCGACCACCTACGAAAGCGGTCTTGCCGATGGGGCGGTCCACCGGAACGCGCAAATCTAACCTCGCAAACAGAGTGGGATCGGCGCCATCCGCGTTCACCGAGGCTCGGTACACATCAGGACCAAACGCCCAAAGTACGCTTTCTGAGTCCTGAGCCCAGATCAGTTCATACCCTCCCGCATCTGTCAGTCGCGTGCCGCTATCAGCATCGAACACACCGCCCTCTACGGCGGGGTCAAAGGATGCCACGTAATACGTTTGATAGTGACGATAAGCGATCCAGTTCAGATCCGGGCTAAGCTTCAACTCACTCGTGTCTGAATCCTTTGTTCGCACGTGCACTTCATGGTCATCCCCATTGATCGACACGCTTTCGAGTGTCGTAACGAGCGTCTCGTCGATATAAGCCTCTGTCGTGAAGTACACACGCTCTCCATCGGGAGAGAATCTCGGATTGCCACCGACGACGCCCAATGGGGTTGCTTCGCCTCCCTCGGCAGGAATCCAGTAAATCCCAGGGTCCGCCAAGTGACCGCCGAGACAATCGTCGCCCGATGCAATCTGGAACATGATCACCGATCCGTCCGGCGAAAATGAAGGTTCACGCACAATGCCGGTAGACTTGAACAGTGTGGACACTTTTCCATTGTCGGATTTCACCTTCAGGGTCCCGCCCAATACGTCATCCCACTCGATGAACGCGATGGTTCGACCATCGGGTGAAAAGGCTGGCTCCGATTGCGAAGCTTCCGTCGTCGATAAGTGTTCCGGCGTGTTGTTGGAAATATCCTGTCGCCATATGCGTCCGAGCGCGCTGAACGCAAGCATCTGCTCGTCCGGCGAAAGGGCCAGTCGCGAAATCGCCTTTACACGTAACGTATCCGGATCGAGGTCTTGTGTGAATCGCGCCGGCTCGATCAAACGATGCCTAGCCGTCAGGGAGAATGGAATCTCATTCGCGCGCCCACTGTCCATATCGACGCGCATGATTTTTCCGCCTGCCCATATCGCGATTGCCTTGCCGTCGGGAAACCAGGAAAATCGGGGGTAATATGTGCCCTGCCCCAGAAAATCAGCCTGCCCATCCCGGTCCAATCCATCAAACACCGGTATCTGGGCGCGTGTCGCAAAATCGTACGTGAACAGCATTGTTTGATCTTTGACCCGGCGGACAAAGGCCATTTTACTGCCGTCAGGCGACATGGACGGAGTCATGGCGCCACCAAAACCGCCCACCACAGTTTTGATCTCGCCGGTTTCAAGACTTTTCCGACGAATGGCAAAATTCTTGTGGTTGGCATCCACATATACAGTGGACGCATGCGGCGGGGTCATTTTCTCGACGAAGTACAGGAACTGACCATCAGGTGAATAGACGGCATCATGCACGTTTTCGCCATTCTCTGGCATCGGGACGATCTGTTCTGCCTCACCCCCACTAGCAGGATAGGTTACCAATTCAGAGGAATGGAGCCGGTTCGCCGTATCGAACATGCGGGCCGCAACAATGGTTCGGCCATCCGCACTCCAGGATGGATCGACCAATGCAAGCGTGCTCTCGGACGAGGCCTGAACGGGGTTGCTGCCGTCTGGGTCCGACGTCCAGATATTATCGGACCCGTCGACATCACTGATGTACGCAATGCGTGCACCATCCGGACTGAATACCGGCGAATGCTGAATGGCAGGCCCGCCATGCACCAAATCAGCGGCACCGCCCGTTGCTGGCATTGAGTAAATGTCTCCCAACACGTCGAACACGATCGTGTCGCCAACCGGACTGACAGCAACACTTATCCAGGTTCCTTCTGTCAGGGAGAGTTCGACCTCCTGATAGGGCTGCCCAGTTTGGGTAATATCCCATTCCTGCGCGTTGGATGTACATCCAGTTGACAAAGCCAGGCCCAACAGTCCGGCAGCTATAGTCGTCACTCTCATGAATGCCTTCTCCCCTCTGTGTTGCAGCGCTCAAGCCAGTAGAATGCGCGTTCGCCGGTCCGGCGGGTAGGCTTTCCTGCAGCTTCGACTTGACCATGTCGAGACCGCATCGGCGAAGGGGCCTACGACGCATGAAGAGGTGCGCCAAGCGCACCACTGGTCGCGCACTTCGCATCTGTCACGCGCTCCGAATTCTTTGCGATACATGAGACTGGCAATTTTTCGCTCTTTGGTACTGGAGGTTTCATGCGTTTTCCGAGAGTCCGGTCCATCCACAAATATGTCAGCATCAGCTTCCTCGCTTTGTGGGCACTCCAGGCCGCATCCGGCCTTGCGATTAGCTTTCGAGCCGATATCGATGATTTCTTCCTCGGGCAGAAGAGCGTTCAAACCGAAACTGCCGCCCTAGCCAAAACGATCGAGACGCTTCAATCGGAAGGCGACGAAATCTCGTCAATCTGGATATCCGGTGGTCGGGACGGTCAATATGATGTCTATTTGGACCGCGATGGTGAAAGCCGCACAGTGCGAATTGACGGTAGCGGTGCACGCATCCGTGATCGGTCCGACGCCAATCGGTTTTCAGACGGCGCTATCTTCGAAACCCTGACGCAATTTCACAAATCGCTGATGTTGGGCTCAACGGGATACCTCTTCCTCACAATCTCCGGTCTTCTTCTGATATCAAATATCAGCCTTGGGCTGATGGCTGGATGGTCTCAACGCAAACGCCTTAGAGCGTTTACAAAAGCCTCCTCCGTCCCGGCAGCTGCGGCATTGTCAGGCTGGCATTGGCGCGTGGGATTTTGGGGGGCAATTCCAGCGCTCTGCGTCATATTGGCGGGCACTGCCCTCACCCAGTCTGATCTGCTGGCAAATGGGCTGAGCGTGGAACAGAAAACCCCTGAAAGTCAGAAGCCCGCTCCAACGCACATCGTGGACTTAGGCACCGCGATGGATGTTGCACTCGGCGAGTATCCCGGATCTTCTCTCGTCGCGATCAATTTGCCCTCCGAAAACCGGCAATGGTACAAGTTTCGCCTGAAGGCACCCGGAGAAATGCCGCGCCTCTATGGTGCAACCCGCGTATTCGTCGGATTGGACGGCACGGTTCTGCTGGACCATGATGCTGCCAACAGCGCTCCGGAAGAGCGTGTAATTGAATCTCTTTACCCACTCCACACCGGACAGATAGGTGGACTGTTCGGGCGACTCATAAATGCCGCCGCCGGCATCTGGTTGTTGTTCATGATCGCTTTGGGCGTACAACTTTGGTTAGCCCGTCGTCGCGGGCAAGGCGCAATGAAATCGCCACCCGGTGGTGAATAAGTGACACGCTATGAAATCAGGCGCGACGAACACATGGTCCCACTGGAATCAGCGCAAAGCTTGACTTACGAACCCGCCGGAAGGTCAATCCCGCGACAAACACACCATGATAGGGAAACCAGAATGGCCGACCGTAAGGACGACCTGATCAAGACCGGGCAACAGCCCCCACTCAGAAAAGCGCTTCCACCATTTGAAGGATTGCGGGCGTTCGACGCCATCGCCCGGCTCGGCGGCGTTCGAAAAGCGGCAAAATGGCTGGACCGGGACCATGCAGTTCTGAGCCGACATTTGCGGGCTCTTGAGGAATGGGTCGGAATAACCCTCGTGGAACGCGTTCCGACGGGCCTGATCCTGACCGAAGCTGGCAAGGACTATCATCGCTCAATTGCTCAAGCCCTTGATATGGTGGCGCACGCCACACTGGACCTGCTCAATCAGGGCATCCATCACCAGCTTCTGATATGGAGTACACCCGGATTTGCACAGCAATGGCTGTCGCGCCGTTTGGCATCGCTTGAGCGCGCAAACCAAGGTGTGGAAATCGAGCTCAAGCCGTCCGTCAGTGCTCCGGACTTTCTCTCCCATGAGGCCACTGCTGATATTCGCTACTGGGCATCCTACGAAGATCTTGATGAGCTTCCGTCCCACCTGAGAAGCCAGGTGATCGCACAATCTCCTATCATTCCGGTAGCAAGCCCGGACTATCTCGAGAGCGCCCCTGAAATCCACAAACCTGAAGACCTGCTCAATCATCAGTTGCTTCATGAGAATACAACCGAAACTTGGGAAATCTGGCTGAACTCTCTTGGCGTCGATTGTGCCGATGGGCTCAAAGGTCCTCGCCTGTGGCAGGGCAACTTGACGAGCGATGCGTCCCGCCACGGACGGGGCATTGCCCTGACCAACCCCTTGCTCGCCGAAAAGCACCTTACAAGAGGCGACCTGGTCTGGATCGGCAAGGATAATCCGGCTTTTCCAGCAAGGCGGGGCGACTATGTTTTGATCGCCCGTCACGATCGTTGGAACGAACCAAGCTTGCGAAAATTCCGTCAATGGCTGACCAACACGATCGCCAAGGACACGCCTCAGTTCAAGCCAGGCAGCTAGCTCAGCGCGTCCACAGCGGCATTGAAGAAATCATTATCCAGGATCGCTTCCGAGAATTTTGGCTTCGACCGGCAACTCAGAACGGTCAGCACAATTCCACGACTGGGATTGACGTAGATATATTGCCCGAAGATTCCCCGTGCGCTGAATGCGCCTTCCTTAAAATCACCGTCGCGGTCAGGCACGGGCCACCACATATACCCGTAGTTCAATGGGTCGGATCCCGCCATACGTGGCTCAGTAGCTTCCGTGAACCAACCTTCCGGTACGACCGATTCCCCGTCGATCACCCCGCCATTCAGCGCGAAGAGTCCTAACCGGGCATAGTCATGCAAGTTCGCGCAGATACCACTGCCGGCAACCTCAAGCCCGTCCGGTGACTCCAGCCACCATGCGGCGTCTGCCTGCATGCCAAGACGCGACCACATGGTTTCGGAACAATAGTCAGACAGCCACTTCCCGGTTGCCGCTTTGACCAGTGCACCCACAACATGGGTCTCGCCCGTGCTATAGTTCCAGACCGTTCCCGGCTCGGCAATGCGGGGCAAAGAGGCCATGAATTTCATGATTTCACCCGGTTTTTGCCCAACCTGGAGATCCAGCATGGTGCGGCGCTCAGACTCCGCCACCGTGTGCGTGTCGTCCCACTTCACACCTGACGTCATCTGGAGCAAATGCTTGATGGAGACCCCATCGTAGCCACTACCGGACAGTTCGGGCAGGTACTTCACGAGTTGATCATCAACGCTGTCGATGAAGCCATCCTTGATCGCCGTACCAACCAGCGTTGTCGATACTGACTTGGCCATGGACATCGACATCCATCGCGTATCCGGCCCGATGCCCTGATCATAGTATTCGTGAACGATATGCCCATCTTTGATCGCCAACAGTCCGACGAGGCGGTTCTGGGATACGTAGTCGAACAGATCGTAGGATTTACCATTCGCCTGAATAGGCATATCGCTCAGCGGCGTCGCCGCATATGGCAAGGCAGACACCGTGTCACCAGCCTTGATGGTGCGAGTGGGGAAAATCTCGTGTGTATGGCTGAACGTATGCATCTGAACATCTGGCATCAATTTGCCAGCATAAGCCGTCACGATGTCACCGAACTGCGGTTCACGCTGAGAGAATGCTGTCACGAATAGTCTCCTAGGTTAGCGCAGCGACAATCAGGAGGTGGCGCGCGCTTTGTGGTGACCATACATTTCGATACCGGCAGACTCAGGTGCCAAGCAAAGGTATTCTGGTGCCCCTGCCGCACCAGCTGTTATACATTTCGCGCCTCACATTTCTGTCTGTCGACGCGAAGACTGACCCCAGAAAATACAAGGGATATAGTATGACCGATGCAAATGAGACGTGGCACATGTATGTGCCGAAACCTTATCGGGCGTCTGACCCGCTCACGATCATAGCCGCCTACCCCTTTGGCCAGATAATCACCAGCTGCGGCGACCTGCCCTATGCGACCTCGGTCCCCATGTACGTGGTGACAACATCAACTGGTCACACTGAGCTGGTCGGGCACATGGCACGGAACAATCCACACGCCACCACCCTGGCCGCCGGCCAAAAAGCGCTTGCGACCTTTCATGGCCCGAACGCGTATATCTCGGCAAGCTGGTACAAGGACCAGCCAACCGTTCCGACCTGGAACTACATTGCTGCGCAAGTACGAGGGACGCTTCATCCGATTGATGATGCCGAGGCTCAACTGGAGATCATGCGGATCACGATTGCCCAAAGCGAAGCGGCGTCCCAATCCGCGTGGCGTATGGAGCACGCACCCAATGGCAAAGTCGACAGCCTGGTTCCCCGTATCCGCTCCTTCCGGATCACCATTTCAAATATCGATGCGGTGACAAAGTTGAGTCAGACCCATCCGCTTGCGGATCAGAAGCGGGTTGTCGACGCCCTCGAAACTCACAGCAACGTTCAGGATCAGGAAATCGCGCGGCACATGCGCAATCTTTGGCCAAAATAGTCACATCGCATTGGTCATGCACCATCGGTGCTGAAACCGCACCACTCCAATCGGTTTAGTCATCTTCTCCCTTCCGCCGCCTGAGCCCAACATGGGTTCAAACAATTGAAAGGGACGCACAATGGCGATCGCGCATCGGAATACAGCCCAGTGGCAGGCCATGGACGCCTCTCACCACATACACCCGTTCTGCGATCCAAAAACACTCGCAGAACGTGGCGTGCGCGTCATAACGAGCGCAGACGGCTGTTATGTTTATGACAGCGACAACAACAAGATCCTAGATGGGATGGCTGGCCTTTGGTGTGTGAATGTCGGGTATGGTCGCCAGGAACTGGTTGATGTTGCGACCGCGCAGATGGAGCAATTGCCATTCTACAATTCGTTCTTTCAAAGCTCGACGCCTAGCCAGATCGAACTTGCGCAAAAACTGTCAGAGATCGCACCGGGGAACCTCAACCATTTCTTTTTCGCCAATTCCGGATCCGAGGCGAATGACACCGTAATCCGCATGGCACGCCATTATTGGCACGTCCGCGGCAAGCCAAAGAAACACAAGTTCATTGGCCGTCATCTCGGATATCATGGCAGCACGCTTGCCGCGACCAGCCTCGGCGGCATGAAGCACATGCATGATATGGGATCATCCATGCTTCCTGGCTTCGAGCACATCATGGAACCCCACTGGTACGCTCACGGAGGGAATATGAGCCCCGAGGAGTTCGGTCTCCGGGCAGCACATGCACTGGAAGAAAAAATTCTCGAAGTTGGAGCAGACAATATCGCCGCATTCATCGGCGAACCAATTCAGGGCGCTGGTGGCGTCATCGACCCACCTCCCAATTACTGGCCCGAGATTCAGAAGATCTGCCGCAAGCATGATATCCTTCTGGTATCAGACGAGGTCATCTGTGGTTTTGGACGTCTGGGGGAATGGTTTGGATGCCAGCACTATGGTGTCCAGCCTGACATCATGCCGATGGCCAAAGGCATGTCATCCGGCTATCTGCCGATTTCTGCGGTGGCTTTCAGCGATGAGATATTTGAGACCATCAATGAAGGTGGTCCCATCTCTCATGGCTACACTTATTCCGGACACCCCGTCGCTTGCGCGGTTGCGCATGCCAATATCAACATTATCGAACGCGAAGGCTTGGTGGATCGCGTAAAGAATGATTTAGGCCCCTATCTGCATGCACGGCTCCAGCAGCTATTTAATGAACATGCAATCATTGGTGAAGTACGCGGAGCTGGCCTGATTGCCGGTCTTCAGCTCATCAAGTCACGGGAAGCATGCGAACACTTCACGGCTGAAGACAATGCGGCGAATATCTGTCGTGACATATGCCTCGATAAAGGCCTGATCATGCGTGCCGTCGGACAGGCAATGGTGATCTGCCCTCCGCTTACTATCACGCATGCGGAAATAGACGAACTGATCGACATCGCGTCTGCCGGCCTTTCGGAAACGGCTGCCCGCTTGGGAGTCGCATGACATGTCCGTCATGCAAGTCTCGACTGCGGACTCCGTAGCGACGTCGAATGCTCTGCTGCACCGGTTGAAGGAGCGCATAGCCGCATCGTCTGTGGAAAAATCATTTACCGTGACCAATCCCGCAGACGGATCCATTGTGGCAAAAGTGCCGGATCTGGGCGCGCCGAAAACGGAAAAAGCGATTGCGCTGGCAAATGATGCACAGGTTGCATGGGCCGGGCTGACGGCGGGAGAACGCGGAGCGATACTGCGGCGGTGGCATGACCTTATTCTCGCATCAGAAGAAGAACTTGGCGAAATACTGACACTCGAACAGGGCAAGCCTTTGGCAGAAGCCCGCCGGGAAGTGACGTTTAATGCCAGCTATATTGAATGGTTCGCTGAAGAGGCCAAACGCGCTTACGGTGATGTGATACCGACCAGCGCGTCCTCCCGGCGACAGCTCGTCATCAAGCAGCCCGTGGGAATTGTCGGCGCCATTACGCCCTGGAACTTTCCGAGCGGCATGATAACCCGCAAGGCTGCGCCTGCACTGGCCGCCGGGTGCGTGATCATCCTGAAGCCATCCGATGAAACGCCCTTGTCAGCGCTGGCACTGGAATGCCTGGCAGAGGATGCCGGTTTCCCAGCCGGCGTTTTCCAGGTCATCACTTCGAAAGATCCAGCGCCCGTTGCCCAGACACTGACCAGCCATCCACTCGTTCGCAAGATCTCCTTCACCGGATCTACGCGCGTGGGGAAACTGCTCATGCAACAGAGCGCGGACAGCGTAAAACGCATGTCACTCGAACTGGGTGGGAACGCGCCCCTCCTCGTGTTCGATGATGCAGACATCGATGCAGCCGTTGCAGGCGCGCTGGTCGCAAAGTTTCGCAATGCTGGACAAACATGCATCTGCGCCAATCGCATTTTATTACACACGTCCATCAAGGACGCATTCCTTGATAAATTCGTGGCAGCGGCAGAGGCCATGAATGTTGGGGACGGACTCGATCCATCTTCTGACATGGGGCCAATGATCAACACCGCCGCTAAGAACAAGGTTCAGGCTCTGATAGCAGACGCTGTCGAAAAGGGCGCGACAGTGTCCACGTCTCGTCACTCCTCAGACGTCGGAAATTTCATGCCGCCTACCATCCTGTGCGATGTCACAACGGATATGGACATCGCACACACTGAGATTTTTGGCCCAGTTGCGCCGGTTCTCGTTTTCGAAAACGACGAAGACGCCATCGCATTGGCCAATGATACGCCTTATGGGCTCGCCGCATATTTCTGGACCCGAAAGCTTTCGCGCGCCTGGCGTGTCGCTGAGCAATTGGAAGTCGGCATGGTTGGATTGAACGATATTGCGATCTCAGGAGAGGCAACACCTTTCGGAGGCGTCAAGGAATCCGGCATCGGGCGCGAGGGGTCTCGCTACGGCCTCGATGACTATCTGAATGTGAAGTATATCGCGATGGGGGGAATCTGATGTTCTACCCGAATACGGTTTCGACAAAATTTCACCTCCTGAAAGCCAGCGCTATCATGGCTATCGCTTCTGCGACGGTGCCAATGGCCGCACTGGCCCAGGACGCCGCAACGGATAATCCAGCAGCTCTCATCGCCGAGCTGCAGGAAAAACTACGCTTACAGGACGAACGACTGGCGCGCCTTGAGCGGATGCTGAAAGACGCGACAAATGTGCCAGCCAAGCTTGCAACAAGCGACCGGGACACGTCCCCCGTTGACGTGGCAGAAGCCACGGTCGCAGATACGCGTCCTGCCGCCCCGACTGGGAATCTCAACATAAGTGGCGATATGCGCCTCAGATATGAGCATAACTCGTCTGATGGCGACGAACGCGATGATGCGCGCGGCGTCGTGCGTGGGCGTATCGCGGCCACATATGCCGCGTCACCTACTCTCGAACTTGGTGCCAGGCTCGTCACTGGAGATCCTGACGATCCAAATTCAGCCGACGTTTCGCTCTCCAACTTCAATGACGATCTTCAGGTAAGCCTGGACCAAGTTTACGGCATCAAGACGTTCGGCAAATTGTCCGTGCTGGGCGGAAAATTTGCGAACCCATTCCGGCGCACGGATCTCGTCTGGGATGGCGATGTGAACCCGCAAGGCTTGGCAGCCCGCTACGCGGCTCTCGACAATGGTTCGACTCGTATCGGGGGTAGCGCGCTGTTTTTCCCGATTGAGCGTTCGACCGCCGCCCAAGACAGCACAGCATCCGGATTTCAGCTCACCCTCGATCAAAAAGCCAGCGAAGCGTGGGAGTTCGGATTTGCTGCCGGATACTACGACTATGAAATCGAGGCGGTTGGCACAGCAGACTCCGGTGATACACGCACCAACTTGCTTGATGGTTCAGGCGCTTATCTGTCCGATTTTGATCTTCTCAATATCATGACGGAAGCGTCCTTTTCCGGCTTTGGAGATCGCTGGCCACTGGAAATCAAGGCTGAATATGTTCGAAATCTCGGTACGGACGATTATGATACAGGCTATTCAGTCTCCGCATCGCTTGGACAGGCGAGCGCGCCAGGAACCTATAGTTTCGGATATGGCTATCATGTCGCAGAAGCCGACTCGGTATTCGCGGCCTTTGCGCAAGATAACATACCATATGCCAGCAACTATCTTCAGCACACATACTCGTTCTCCTACGCACTCAGCGAGCACCTCCAGATGAATACGAGCCTGTATGCGTATCGGCTCAAGGATGAAATCCTCATCCCGTTCGCCACCGACGACTGGCAACAGCGACTTCGCGTAAATCTGGTCGCGAACTTCTAGACCCTCCTTCATATATCGGACCCACATTTCAAAGGATTGTTGACTTGCGTATTGGCACCCCAAAAGAACTCAAGAACCGTGAATATCGCGTGGGCCTGACGCCACAAGGCGCCCAGGAACTCGTACGGTCGGGTCACTCCGTATTCGTCGAAACCGGCGCGGGCGAAATGGTTGGATTTTCTGACGAACTGTATGAATCGGCAGGCTGCACAATTTCCACGAACGCGGACGAATTGTTCGACTCTTCCGATATGATCATCAAGGTGAAAGAACCTCAACCAGTTGAGATCGCGCGCCTGCAACCACGACACACGCTGTTCACCTATCTTCATCTGGCACCAGACCCTGAACAGACCCGCGGACTTTTGAAGTCGGGCGCTACCTGCATCGCCTATGAAACAGTAACCGACCGGTTTGGACGCTTGCCTTTGCTTACCCCAATGAGTGAAGTGGCCGGACGCTTGTCAGTTCAGGCTGGCGCCAAGTATCTTGAAATAGCTCAAGGTGGCTCGGGAACACTATTGGGTGGCGTTACCGGCGTCGCTCCAGGCAAGGTACTCGTCATCGGAGGTGGCGTCGCAGGACGGAATGCGGCGGAAATGGCCGTCGGGCTGGGAGCAAATGTCACCATCCTCGATCGCTCACTTGATCGTCTTCGGGAACTGGACGCATTCTTCGCGGGTCGCGCCCGCTGTCTTTACTCCACGTCGGCTGCGATCGAAGCTTCACTTCTGACCGCTGATTTGGTGGTCGGGGCTGTCCTGCTTCCCGGGTCGGCTGCGCCAAAGGTCGTTTCAGCCGAACAAATCTCGATGATGAAGCCCGGATCAGTGGTTGTGGATATCGCCATTGATCAAGGCGGCTGTTTCGAAACCAGCCGTCCGACCACACATGACGAACCCGTCTACAATGTTGATGGTGTCTGCCACTATTGCGTTACCAATATGCCAGCAGCAGTTGCCCGAACATCCACAATCGCCCTGTCAAACGCCACCCTGCCCTATGCGATGGCGCTGGCCGATTTGGGCACCGAACAAGCCGTGAAGACCGATCCACATCTGCATGCCGGCATCAATGTAGCCCATGGTGACATTGTCCATCCCGAAATTGTCGCGGCGATGGCTGGCCTCATATGACGTCAAGCCGGATATCCTGAGATTTACGGCACTTATGGCGACCATCGTCGCGGAACTTGCCCCCCCATACGAACCCGGCCTGAACAAGGCCGGGTTTGGCAAATTTTAGAGCAAGACTTGAGCGCTGCGAAAGATGGCGCGAATGACATCCCATTCCGCTCTTCGCAACATTTGGTTAACCTTGATCTCCAAGATGCAAGGCAGCGGTATCGCTTCGGCTTACCACCTCTTTTTCTGGAACTGTCTTAATTACGAAGGCCCAAGTGTTCATGCCTGCAGTCAAGCTGTCTGAATCCGCCGCTTCCTTTTCCATCGCTCAAATAATTGCCCACGATCTCAGCGTTCGCGAAGCGCAGGTTGCGGCGACGATTGGGCTCATTGAAGAGGGCGCGACCATACCTTTCATCGCACGCTATCGGAAGGAACGTACGGGCGGCCTGGACGACACTCAATTGCGGCAATTGGCAGAGCGCTACACCTATCTGACAGAGCTACAAGCAAGGCGTGAAACAATCCTGTCGTCCATTGGTGAGCAGCAAAAACTCACGCGCCCGCTTGAGCGTGCGATCTGGAATGCTGAAACCAAGGTTGAGTTGGAAGACCTTTACCGACCGTATAAGCCGAGACGTCGAACGCGGGCGACAATTGCACGTGAACAGGGGCTCGAGCCTTTGGCCGAAACACTCCTGAAATGTGCAGGTGATCCTGAAAAACTGGCTGTTGCCTATGTTGATGGCACGAAGGATGTGGAAACGGTATCGGCAGCTCTCGAAGGTGCCCGAGACATTCTGATCGAACGAATGGTCGAAACTCCATCCATCGTCCGCCACGTCCGGGAAAAGGTCTGGGAGGCGGGTGAATTGAGTTCACGGCTGGTCAAAGGCAAACAGGCTGACAAATTTCGGGATTATGCGGACTTCGCTGAACCGCTCGAGAAAATGCCGTCCCACCGCGCTCTCGCAATGTTGCGCGGAGAGAAAGAAGGCGTACTGAAAGTCGGGGTCGGAATCCAGACACGCAAGGCTGATACGCCGCGTCAGGCAATCGCTCGAATCTGCCAGGAATTTGGCATTAACGCATCGGGTAGCATCGGTGATCGCTGGATGCGGGAAACCGCCGAAAAGGCTTGGTCGACCAAGCTTGCCAAATCCGGTGCCTCTGACTCGCTGGCCCGTTTGAAGGAGCGTGCCGAGGCAGAAGCGATCCAAGTATTCTCCAACAATCTCAAGGATTTGCTTCTCGCCGCGCCGGCCGGAAAGAAAACGGTCATGGGCATTGATCCCGGCATCCGAACCGGGTGCAAGATTGCCGTAGTCGATGCGACTGGCAAATTGCTCGATACCGCCACCATTTATCCTCATGCGCCGCGCAATGATCGCGCGGGCGCACTGACCATCATAACGCGACTTGCCTCCAAGCACGGCGTGGATCTTGTCGGCGTTGGCAATGGCACAGCCGGCCGGGAAACGGACGCTCTGGTTGCTGAGTTGGGTAAGGCAGCACCGGAGCTGAAACTGGCCAGCATCATGGTGTCGGAAGCTGGCGCCTCCGTCTATTCGGCCTCACAGCTAGCTGCTGACGAGTTTCCGAATCTGGATGTCAGCTTGCGTGGGGCAATTTCCATTGCACGGCGCCTTCAGGACCCGCTGGCCGAACTGGTCAAAATCGAACCGAAAGCGATTGGCGTCGGCCAGTACCAGCATGATGTCGATCAGGCTGCACTCGCCCGCTCGCTCGACGCGGTTGTGGAGGATTGCGTGAATGCGGTTGGCGTCGACGTCAACACAGCCTCCGCTCCCCTCCTCACGCATGTCTCCGGACTTAACACGACGCTGGCCAGCAACATCGTCGCTTTCCGCGACCAGAATGGACCGTTCTTGACACGCAAACAGTTGAAGAAAGTCCCGCGCATGGGCGCAAAGAGTTTCGAGCAATCGGCTGGATTCCTGCGCATCGTTGGAGGCAAGGACCCGCTGGATGGATCCGCCGTACACCCGGAGTCCTACCCAATTGTCGAACGCATCGCCAAGGCAACGAAACAATCAGTGAAGTCCCTGATCGGCAACAAGGCAGTCCTGTCACAACTCAACCCAGCTGACTTCGCTGATGCGACATTTGGCGTTCCTACAATCCGGGACATTATCGCCGAACTGGAAAAGCCAGGCCGCGATCCAAGACCTGACTTCCAGACCGCGAGCTTCCAGGAAGGCGTCAACGAAATCGGCGACCTCAATCCCGGCATGAATCTGGAAGGCGTGGTGACAAACGTCACCGCCTTTGGCGCCTTTGTAGATATTGGCGTTCATCAGGATGGCCTCGTTCACATATCTCAACTGGCAGACCGCTTCGTGGAGTCACCGCGCGACGTGGTCAAAGCTGGCGACATTGTGCGCGTTCGCGTGCTGGAAGTGGATATAGACCAGAAGCGGATCAGCCTGAGCATGAAGTCGTCCGCCGACTCGCAAGCGGGCACGCGTCCCAAACCGGCGCCCAAGGCGCAACCTCGAAAAGCGCTCGAGCCGACAGCTGAAGCACCCCCGAGCAGCCCATTCGACGTGCTGAAATCTCTCAAGCGCTAGCCCACTTGCATAACGGTATTCGAAAGTTAGCTCTCCACTCCAATTCGCAACATGTCAGCCCCAATCCCTCATTGACTGGCAGGGTTGCCGCCAGATGGCCGGCATATGAGTGAATATCTGCCTCCAGGCAGATAGGCCGACACCCCGAATTGGCAGGTGATGATCTAAAAGACTCATTTTGCGAATAATTTTCATTTGCAAAACAGATTGCCACGCGCTATCCCGACCCCACATTGCGACTGAGTTGCATTAACGCATTATCTGGAGGGGTCCATGAACCACATCGTAAACCGTAAAACCGCCCTGTCCGGGGCCACAGCGATCGTATCGATCATTATGCTTCAGGCACCAGCCTCCGCGCAGGAAGACGCGAACACTGACAGTGAGGAGTTCCTCGGCACGCTGACGCTCGGCGAGAGTAAAAGGGAAGTCCAGACCGACACCGCCACACCAGTCACGGTCGTCGATCAGGAAGAAATAGAAGACCGCCAAGCTGGCACTGTTGCGGAATTGATTGACTCCGTTCCTGGCGTCTCCCTCGTAAACGGCTCCACCCCGATCGGATCCGGGATCAATATTCGTGGCTTTGGCGCCAACGGCACTTACGGAACTGACCAGAAAGTAGCAATTCAGGTCGATGGCGCGAGCGTGGGCTCGGAAGAACTCTATCGTATTGGCACCCAGCTTTATACCGATCCGTATCTCTACAAGAGCGTCGAAGTGATCCGCGGGACTGTCGGAAGCTTTGAGTACGGATCTGGTATTATCGGTGGGGTTGTGCGCCTTGAGACGATCGATGCGTCAGACCTCACGGGCGGCGAAACGGGGCTCGCCTTCCGTCAAACCCTCGGCGGCGCAACCAATATGGACGGATTCAACTCCTCCAGCACGCTCGCAGTCCAACCCACGGAAAACCTTGAGCTCCTTGCGAACTATTCCTGGCGCGAGCAACACAATCAGGAAGATGGTAATGACAATGTCATTGAGAACAGCGAATTTGAACTGCCCTCCTATCTGCTGAAGGCCCGCTATACGGTCGGGGACCACAGCATGCGCGCCAGCTATACCAATTCTGAGACAACCGAACGGGACAAACCATACGACTCCTTCGGTACGACCGGCGGCGCATTTGGAAATGTGGATCGTGACACCAAGTCCGAAACGATATCGCTTGCCTACAATTTCAATCCTATCACGAATGATTTGGTGAACCTTGATGCGGTGTATTCCTACGCCAATCAGGAAATTGATCAGGAATGTATTGTCGGCAGTGGCCCGTTCGGATGCTTCGCCACGGTCGATGCCGACCATCGCTACGAGACAACGAAGTTCACCGTGAAGAACACAGCCTATATTGAAACAGGCGCTCTGGTGCATGATTTGCGCACGGGCATCGAGTTCATCCAGAAAGAACGTCTTGATGCAAATTCGGCCCCAGGCGGTGAAGACAATCGCATCGCCCTGTTCGTAGTCGACCAGATCGACTTTCTGGATGGATGGACATTCGCACCAGCCCTTCGGTTTGAAAGCTCAGAAGTCGAGGGGACCCTCGATGATGGCAGCGCTGCGAGCTATGACAATGACGCGCTCATGGGCGGGGCATCGCTCCGTTATCAGTTTGACAATGGCGTTGCCCTCTTCGGAAGCTATGCTTACACGGAAAGCCTCCCCATTCTCGATGACCTCGAGAACGAGGTCTATATGAGCCAGCCAGAGATCGGGAAGACTTATGAGTTCGGCGCATCCTACGACCTTATCGGTGTCCTTGGACAGGATGATACGCTTTCCATGAAGGCCAATTATTATCACACGGATCAGGAAGATAACACGTCTTACTCAGGTGTGGACTCGATCGAAATCCAGGGGCTGGAGCTTGAAGGATCGTACGCCCGCCGCGACGGCTACTATGCTGACCTCAACGCCAATATCGTTGATGCAGAACAGACCCGCACAGACAGCACCGTCGCGGATTGGACGAATGCTCCAGCCAACACGCTGCGCCTCACGCTCGGCAAGCGCTTATCGAGATTGGCCGATCTGTCCAGCGAGTTCGTGCTGGCAGATGAAGCAGACCGCAATGGCACGACGACCCCGGGCTTTGCCACTGTCAATTTGCGCGCAACGATCACTCCGCAGGAAGGTGTCCTGAAGGACACATCCTTCCGCTTCGGGTTTGAAAACCTGTTCGATCATAATTACACGCCGCTCCTTTCTACGCGTCCGGCGGCTGGGCGGAACATCAAGTTCACGGTGTCGAAAGCCTTTTAGACAGTACCCCACCGATGCGAGCACCATGCGCGGCTGCCAACAGCTGCATGGTGCTCGCAACAATTCGCCAAACATTCCCGCAGCGAACTGAGTTTCAAAGCGAAATCTGATTGGAAACCCGCATGCTCACAATGTTTCAAAACTTATATGATGTCGGCGGTCCCATCCTTACCATCCTTCTGCTTGCATCCATTTTCACGCTCGCCCTGACAGGCTTCAAATACTGGCAATTTCGGTCGGATCAGATCGGACGCCTGAAGCCGCTCAAATCTGCCATCCGCGCTCTGGACGCTGGCGATGAGCAAGATGCATCGGATCAGCTCCGCGCATCGAAACATTGGCTGGCGAACATTCTTCTGTCCGCTTTGCCGCTACGCGGGCGAGAAGGCCTTGTTGCCCGACTCGAAGCCGAAGCCGACCTCGCGTTGCAACCCTATGAAGGTGGCTTTCGCGTCCTTGATACGATTGCTCAATTGGCCCCCCTGCTAGGGCTTCTCGGAACGGTGCTGGGGATGATTGAGGCGTTCCAGGCCCTGCAATCTGCGGGATCACAGGTAGATCCGGCAGCCCTTGCTGGCGGTATCTGGGTCGCCCTGCTGACCACCGCCGCAGGCCTCTCCGTCGCCATGCCTACATCCATTGCGCTGTCCTGGTTTGAAGCTCAGACTGACCGCGAACGCGCTTTCGCCGAGCATGCATTCACAGTCCTCGTTACACCGGAGACGCGCGAGACGTCAGCCAGAGAAATAGTTGCTGCTGGATATGGCACTTAAGCGCACCCGTCCACGCCGTCGCGCGTCGATCACGTCCCTTATCGACGTGATCTTTCTGCTGCTGCTTTTCTTTATGCTGGCTTCTAGTTTCTCAAAGTTTTCCGAGGTCGAGATAGCCTCAACCACTGCAGCCGCCGGTAAGACCTCCGACAACCCCATCCTTATACTAACCATTGGAGCTGATACCCTTCTGCTGGACGGAAAGGCGGTCCCGCTGAGTCATCTCGCTTACAAGCTCGAAATACATGAAAATGATGAAAGCGTACCGACAGTGGCGGTGAAGTTAACAGACGATGTTACCACGCAAACACTGATTGACGTCCTCGCTGAACTGAAACGTACGCCCTGGATTGAGGTGCTCGTGGTGGAGCCGACATGAAGCGTAGCAAACTGCAAACCCGCCGCGATCCCGTGATCTCACTGATCAACATCGTATTCCTGATCCTGATCTTCTTCATGATTGCAGGAACGCTCGCCTCCCCACCTGATCCATCTGTAAGATTTGTTCAGACCCAAGATCTCGAATGCTGCGTCCCTCCAGACGCGGTGTCGATCGACAAGACCGGTCAATTACGCCGGGGAGGCGCTCCGGTCAGCCTGGAGAGTCTTCTCGACAGCCCGGCGGCAGATACGTCTTCCCTACGCCTTCTTCCCGATCGCGAACTGCCAGCAGTGCAACTCCTCAAGCTGGTGAAAGAGCTTCGAGCGAGCGGTAGGACCAACATCATTGTCGTGACGGAGGACACCACAGGATGACGAAAACGAATGCGGTCAAATTCTCGATTGCGCTGTCAGCAGCGGCAGCGGCCCACTTGAGTGTGTTGGCGTATACAGTCCCTCACGCTCCGCCGGCATTGGTGGCAGGAAACAGCTTCGGCGTGCAGTTTGGAACAATGGCCTCGTCGACAAATGCTTTCCAGCACGAAGCCCCGCCATCGGACGAACCTGAACCAAGCCCAGCACAATCAGAACAGCCGCCCGCCACCCGCTCCTCACCGTCACCTCAATCACCGGAGGCAGCCCCCAAAGTCGAGAAGACAGCTCCGGATGAGCCCAAATCCGAAACTCTCGTTGCAGACGCTGACCCGCTTTTGCCTGAAGAAAACACTGACGAGCCGGCCGTTGTAGACCGTCAAATTAAACCGGCAGCTCAGACAGCGCCAACCACGGCAGTTTCCTCTGCGACCTCAGCGGCACCCCAGACAGAACCCGCCGAGTACAAGCCAGCTGGCAACAACTCACACCGAAAAGCCAAAACGTCTGTCAATGCGAATAGTCCAGCTACTAAGGAATCTGGCGGCGACTCTGCTGCAAGCGCAAAGTCCCCAGCAGCAGGAAATTCGGAGCATTCGAACTATTCGGGAGAGGTGATGAGACACTTGTCCCAACTGCGTAGACCGCGCGCTTCCGGTCCCGGATCCGCTCATATTCGATTCACGGTTTCCCCTCGTGGTACGATCAAACACATTGAAGTCTCCCAAAGCTCTGGCTCATCCAGGTTTGATCGTCAGGCCTTGATCTTTGTGAAGAAAGCATCGCCATTTCCCGCTCCGCCAACTGGCATCAGCCACAGCTTTACCGTCGAGATTGAGGGGTCTTGAGGATATTCCGAGGGAACAACTTGAAAATCAGTCCGTCGAGCCAAACCGAACCGAAACGTGTCCAAGCTCATTCCCAGGCTCAATCTCGTGATTGAACACATCAGCGGAAAGGGTGAAAGTAACGCTCTCATGCTGATGCTCGCCATGTTCGCGAGCAGCTTCAAGATGCAAGATGTACTCGCCTGGACCAACTGTGTGGCCATCATCTGTCCGGCCATCCCATACAAGTTTGTATTGTCCGGGGCGCCGGGTTGGACCTGAGATCGCATCGACAAGGCTCCCGGCCTTTCGGCCAAATCGTCGGTGCCAGTAATAGTTCTCCTCCATCCAGCGCGCTTGTTGACCGGCAAGCATGAGAATCCGCACCAAATTTCTGTCTTTGTCTGCAATCCATACCGCCACATAGGGGCGCTCATAGTCTGCAATATCTTGATCGGGAATCTCGAACTCAATGGAAAATTCATAGCCCGTCGGCCAGCTTGCCTCTATCTCGCTGGTCGCCTTCCCCTCAGGCTTCAAGCCACCCCAACCTGAAGTCTGATGATGTCTTTCATCCTCCGTCACGATCTCCGCTTCTACGCCCGGCAGACTCTCCACGAGATTCAATCCTCTCTTGAGGTCCATCACCAGGAGTGCCGTTGCAAGTGCGTCTGCGGTGATGGCATCTGACGCATAGACCGTCGCCGTGAGAGCGTGAAAGACTGGCCAGCCATCTGCGGGGGATATGACATGGCTATAGGGCTGCCCCCCAACCAAACGATCACGATGTCCCGAACCGCTTGTTGCGACTGCCCCTTCATTTATCTGCACACGGCCTTCTAACGCTGATCCGCCTTCTCCAAGCTCAGAGCCGCGGGTGATCGCGACGGCCCATTGTCCGTCTTGAGGGCCTGCGCCCCAGGTCCGTATGTCACCCCCAATGTTCATCAACAGTCCTGAGACCTTTGGGGACGCGGCAATGGCCGCCTCGACTGCCGTGTCCAGAATATACCCCTTTGCCAAAGAATCGGTAGCGAAAATCACCTCATCCGGTCGGTTGACGGTTCCCTTCCCTGCATCAATTTCAACGCTGGCGCGCCGTATCTCTCCAGCAGTTATTCGCATGGCGGGACGGTTTGGCAATTTGTTCTCACGTTCGGCGACGGCCCATGTATCGATCAAGCTGCCAATACGACAGCTCAGCGCATTCGACGTTTGCATCCGATAGGCTTCACAGCGCTCCAGTACACGAACCATATCGTCAGACACTGTCGTGTCGATGGAGCGATTTAGACGTGATATCTCGCTGGAGTTGTCATACGTGCTGAATACGCCGCGCAAACGTTCGATCTCCTTGAGAATCGCCTCCTCTGCCTTGTCGGCATCTATCTCTGAGGGGGCATTCACAACAATATCCAGGGACGTTCCGAGAACATGATCATGATGTCGTTTGAACATATCCGCCGTCGCGACACCGGGTAACATGGCCAGCAGAACGGATGTCAAAGCCATGCCTGACAAGGTCTTTCGCATCGAAATCTCCGTGGGTTGAGCGTGCAGACGCGCTGACTGCACTTAAAAGGCGCTGAGCACGACGCCCGCAGCAAAAACCAAAAATCTCTACTTGCAACTAAATCGCATTCTCAGTACATGCAAGTGATAATTATTCTCAATAACGTGACTGAGGGGTCTTTATGACAATTTTGAAATTTGGTGCAGCCGGAATCTTATCGGCTACCACGCTTTGCGCAGCCGCTTACGCTCATACATCTTTTATGTATCCCAATGCATTCGTCACGACGGAAGGCGATCACGTCACTGTGCAGGCATCCTTTAGTGAGGACCCCTTCGTGCCAGAGATCGCCGTTCTTTCGGAGGACTATCATGTCATTCTTCCGGATGGCTCGCGGGAAGACTTCAAGACCCTAACCCAGTTGCGCCAGGTGGTTGTTCTTGAAAGTGATCTGGACACCGAGGGAACCTATCGATTTACCACCGGTGTCCGCTTGGGTCGAAAAAGCAAGAAGGCCCTTGTTGATGGTGAATGGCAGGCGGTTTTCGGACCCGATGCGGAAGTTCCTCAAAATGCAACCGAGGTCATCACCAGTCAGACCGAAACGGTTGCTGACGTCTATGTGACGAAAGGAGCTTCCACGTGGGAGGCGGTCAACTTGCCAATCGGCCGCTTGCTTATCACGCCCGTCACCCACCCAAACGAGATTTATCTAGGAGAGGGATTTGAATTCAAGCTCCTCTTCGATGGCCAGCCGCTTGCTGGCCAATCTGTGGAAATCAAACGGCAGGGCGGAACTTATGAAACGCCGAAATACGAACGCCATGTAGAGGCAGATGACTCCGGAACCGTGAGCCTGTCTTTCGACAAGCCAGGCAAATACCTCCTCATGACCCGTCACGCGGTGGACGCGCCAGAAGGCGCAGAGACTGATGAACGCAGCTACACAACCTCCCTGACTTTCGAAGTTGCTCGGTAAAAACCCTTCCACCAGAACGGAAACCCAAACATGAAATCCATTTACCCGGTCTTGTTGACCCTGGCGCTCGCGCCTCTCGCCGCGTGTGCCACCCATGACACCAAAGCGTCGGCTGAAGCCGAGACTGCAAGCGCGACCGCAGTCACGCCTGAGTCCGAAACTCCACGTCGTTCCGCTGACGGACATAGCAAGGATGCATTCTTCCAAAAGTATGACCTCGATGGAGATGGGCAAGTCACCGAAGCCGAATTCATGTCAGAGCGCGCGAACGGCTATCTCAGACGCGATGCCAACGGAGACGGAAATGTCCAGTCTGAAGAATATGTTTCCGAGTATGAAACCCGCTTGCTCGAGCAACTTGAGGCACAGCGCAAACGCCAAATCGACCAGGCAGATTTCCGGTTTACCGTGCTTGACACAGACGAAGATGGAAATCTCTCGCTCGACGAATTCCACGCCTCCGGCAAGCGCATGTTCTCGACCCTCGACACGAACAAGGACGGATCGGTCGACGATCTGGACAACAAAGATAATTACTAGTCCAGACAGTGCTGAACAAAAACAACCAATCCTCTTGCTGGAATCCAATGGAAGGAGGCGCCTGCCCCCTTCCATTGGATGGCATCCTGACGATTTCCTATTTCGAGATCCGCAATCGCTTGAATTCGCCAACGTCTGAATCAGAACCGGGTCGATGCGCCGTCGAAATTGACGCAAATCCACACCGAGGAATGTATTGCGACCAACTTCTGCACACTCGGTACCCGCCAGACGCAAACATCCCGCGAGCTTGAAGTCCTAGAATAAAAAAATACCGAAGACAATTACATGCATGCTGACCCGATGGAAGCGCTTCCCGGACGACGAGATAGCGTTCAAACCGGTCCAGGATGGCTCCCTAGAAGGTAAAGGTAAGTTGTGCGTATCCGAACAGTGTCCCGTCCCCATCTGGACCACCCGGTACGTCTTTGGCAAATTCGCCATACATCAGGGCGGAGGCACCGAGTTCCAGGCGGAGACTATCCGGCAGCACCCAGTAGCGTGCCCGCCCGTCCAGCGTGTGTCCGATGAAATCGCCGGATTGGCCGGACGGATCCCGCAGCTTGGCAATGACCCAGCTGTCAGTCTTCGACGCCAGATGCGCCGCATGATAGTAGAAACGGGCGTCCCATCGGGCACCCGGTTTCACTTCCACCCGAAAGCCCGGCGCATTCAGATTGGCGGGAGTCAGAGGCCCGTGAATGCTGGTATTGTTGAGATCGGTCCGCCGGGACCCGAACAGGCGCTCATGCTGGTCGTAACTGAGGTCAAACGGGTCTTCGTCGCCGCTGGCATGATAATATTCCAACGCAAAGCGCGGCTGCCATGGCGTATCGAATGTGTACCCGAACGCCGCAAACAGCATGGACGCTTCCACCTCAAGGCTTTGCGTGTCCGATGGATCGTTTGAGGCGTAGCGGCTGCCGCGTCTCAGGGCGCCTTCTAGGTCAATGTCCCACTGTCCGGAAACAGGCTTCCGGTAGAGACGAAAGCCCGGCGCGAAATAGGACCTGTCAGGCGTCGGGAAGTCGCCGGAATCCCGCTCTTCCAGTCCGTACGCGAACACTTCGCCCCAGAGGCCCGGCGCCAAAGCCGGCAAGATATCCGCGCGGCGATAATGCACGCCCCAGATGCGCCGCTCCCACTGTTCCTCATCCCCTGACAGTTCATTGTCATCCAGCGCAGGCCGCGCATCCGGATAGCGCGCGGTCGGCACGACATAGACCAGATGGAGTTCGTCCCCGCGCTCAGCCGTGGAGACGAAATGCGCGCCGGTATAGCTCTTGATGACATTGGCAAAATCAACGCGCTCGATCTGGCGTTTCGAGCCGATGGAGACCGTTTGCCGCCCAAGGGTCAGCTTGCTGGACGACCCCTCTCCGAAGACGCCCGGTAACTCGTCGATACGGGCATAGAGCTGGAGAAGGTCCAGCGGATTGGCGATGCTGCTGGAGAGCGGCGTGCCGGCATCGGCCAGATAGGTCCGGCTGTCCTGTATCTCGACCCCGAAAGAGATCGGCCCGGTGTCTGCTTCAGCCAGCAATAGGCTGCGGAACAGGAACAATTGGTCGCCGCCCTCACCGCCGGCCCGAAACTGCCCCTGCAGCGTCTCATAGCGGACGCGGGTCTCACCCTTGAGCGTCAGCCAGGCCGGAGTGTCTACGGCATCCCTGAGCCGAAAAGCCTCCTCCGCCTCGGCAACAGAGCATATGTGCGCCATCAGCGCGAAGGCCCACAAAATTCGTCGCATATTCTCTCCCGCTTCGCGCCCGAGTCACGTTGCGGTTCTAAAACATTATTTGACCGAGAATTGAAGTGTTCCGCTGGTCTCAGCTGGAAGAATTGTCTGGCAAATCCCGCTTTCAAACGCGCCGAACGGGCATGTCAGGCCTTCCTCCATCAGTTTCAAGGTGACCGGCGAGGCCCCGGTCTGATAGGTGCAGGCGGCGGTTGAGACATCGCGCACAAACAACATGTCCGTACTGGTTGACCCTCGCCCCTTCACGCTGGCATTCGCCTCACCCCGTCCGGTGACCGCGACACAGTCGATATCCCAGTTTCCAGAGCCGCTTGCGCGCAGCTCCAGGTCACCGGTTGTAGCAGAAGTTTCGGCCGCTGCCTGGACCGAGTCCGGCGCGCCCGCGCAGGCCGCCAGTCCTATACCGGTCAAAGCGATTATAGCGTACGTCCTCAGTCCAGTTCGCATATCATCCTCCCGTGCGACTCTGGAAAGACTTTAGCGCGATACAGACTTTATTTCAATATTCTGTCGAATATTGATTTAACAATTTATTTTCGATTTCCTGGCGAGCGGATCACACACTTCCGGATGACCGTGACAGCAATTGTCGACAAGCACCGAGAGCAACTGGTTCACGCCATCAATCCTGGCCGTATAGATCATCCGGCGCCCGTCACGCGCGACGCTGACCAGCCCGGAATTCACCAATATGTTGAGATGTCCCGACAGCTTGTTAGGCGCGACGTCCAGATGTTCGGCAATGGCGCCTGCCTGCAAACCTTCCGGCCCCGCCTCCATGAGGGCCCGGAACGTCAGCAGCCGGGTCTCCTGCCCAAGCGCGGAGAGCTGTTTCAGCGTGTCGGTCAGATCAGTCATACGGGCGATTCTACCGCGTTTGGGCCGCGTGTACAGAGCGGCGTGAAATGGACTCTCAGGACAACAGGCCGAGAATAACCGTCACCCAGGGCAAAGTCACTATTCCCACTCGATGATGAACAAGTTGCGTATCCTGCAATAAATACTGCAGTTCGCAGAATATTGTGGATAACTTTTACCGTCAGCGGCTCCGACAATAAAATTGGCTGGATTTTCAATCATGTAGGCTGTGACACATGTAAACTTGACAAGCTTTTGGTGCATTCCAGCAACATGCTTGATCCTTTGATCCGAACAGCGTCTCAAGCGCCCAATTTAGACACACATTCAACTTCGTTTCTGCTTCAGAAGCCATGCAAATATTCGCGTGAGAATACAAATTCGCTCGCTAAAAGAAGCCTACCCGACACGCTAGCGCTGATGAACGATAGCCCTGCGCACCAGTCGCTCGTTTCGCGCGTGCTAAGCTTACACCGATGTATATTGGCCGAACGGCGTAATTGAGATCAGTAGGGTAATCACTCCGGCAGGGTTGAGAGGGTAATCTCAAGATATGGAACACACTATGAAAAATGCTCCTATTAAGATCTTTGCCGCAGCGCTCGTGATGATTTCCGGAACGACTGCGGCCTTTGCCAGCGAAAATAGCCGAGAGGATGATTCCGAAGGCGAGGCTGCAGCATTCCTCGCTTCGACTGTATCGCTTCGTGATGCGGTGCGGATTGCCGAAGAAGCTGGCGATGGCCGCGCCTTGTCTGGTGAGTTCGAAGAAGAAGATGGCCACTGGGCCTACTCGATAGAGGTCCTGCGATCTGACAATGAAGAAGTCGAAGTGATCATCGACGCGGCGACTGGCGAAGTGCTGAAAACCGAGATGGAAGACTGACAGAACCGGTCGGCGCAGGGGGCTGAAACATGAAAATACTGCTGGTCGAGGATGATGACGTCACCCGCAAATATGTGCTCGATGGCCTCCGCGGCGCCGGACACGTAGTGGACGATGCTACAGACGGCATCGACGGGCTGACCCTGGCGCTTCGCGCTTCGTATGACGCTGCCATCCTCGACCGCATGCTTCCCGGCATGGACGGATTGTCCATGTTGAAAGCAATGCGGGGCGCCAATGTACAGACCCCTGTCCTGTTCCTCACGGCGGTCAGCGGTGTTGATGACCGTGTCGAAGGCCTGGAAGCCGGCGCCGATGACTACCTGACCAAACCGTTCGCCTTCTCCGAACTTTCAGCTCGCCTCGGCGCCATTAGCAGGCGCCCCACCCAGATAGTTGAGCAGACTCGACTAACTGTTGCCGATCTCGAAATGGATCTGGTGCGCCGGTCCGTGACGCGCGCCGGACAACCTATTGAGCTCCTCACAAAGGAATTCCAGCTCCTTGAATATTTCATGCGGTCCGAAGGGCGTGTGCTGTCGCGAACCATGCTGCTCGAGCAGGTCTGGGATTTCCATTTCGACCCTCAGACGACAGTGGTCGAGACCCATATCAGCCGCTTGCGCGCCAAGATCGACAAACCCTTTGAGACTGAGCTTCTACATACGATCAAGAATGTAGGATACACGCTTCGTGTTTAGCCGGGATCTTCTTCGAAGCACGTACTTTCGTTTTGCCATGGTTCTGGCAGGCCTATTCGTCTTGGCCAATCTCGGCGCGGGCTGGATTGCCTTCCAGGCGATCCATGACGACCTTGATCGCCGCGTGGAACAGGCTGCCGTCTTGATGTCGGTCGAACTGGCTGACACCTTTGAGAGAGATGGAAGAGACGCGCTTGTCGAGGCGACTAGGGCGCGCGCTACTGCACTAGACCCTGAGGATGACATCGTCTGGCTCGGACTTGCGGATGGAACATTTCTCGCCGGTCACCGCCTGCCCGATCCACAAGACCTGGCAGTCGGTGATGTGTCCGGAACCCGGCTGGGACAGGACGATGACGACACATACCTCCTGACAAGCCGGCAAATCGGTGATCTTCGCCTGATTACCGCGCGCAGTTATGAAGATACAGACGATATTGCCCGCACGGTGCTCAAGTCCTTCGGTGCGGCGACCCTGATTGTAACGCTCCTTTCAGCACTGGTTGCCTTCATATTGTCCCGCCGCGGACAGTTGCGGATCGAAGCGATCTCAAGCGTTCTGAGCAAGGTTGCCGCAGGGGAGATGCAGCAAAGAATAGAAACGCATGGGCACAGCGACGATCTCGGCCGACTGTCCGAGCGTATCAATGATGCGCTTGAACAACTGGAGGCCACCGTTCTTGGCATAAAACAGGTCAGCGCTGATATCGCCCATGACCTGCGCACGCCCATCAATCGTCTCGGCATCCAGGTTGAGAGCCTGACCCTGGAAGCAAGCAACCAGCCGGCGCTTCAGGACAAACTGAATCAGGCGTCGTCGAATATCCGTCAGATCACCAACACATTCGATGCGCTGTTACGAATCTCGCAAATCGAAGCGGGGGCCCGCAAGGCCAAATTTCGCGCTGTCCCGATCGCCGGTATCGCAGCAGCCCTGTACGAGGCCTATGCTGCAGTCTGCGACGATGCGGGACAGACATTACTGGTTTCTTCAAACATGGATGCCAACACGCTCGTACATGGTGATCAGGACCTTCTCACCCAACTTGGCGCCAACCTTATCGAGAATGCGATCAGGCACGCGGGTCAGGGCGCAACAATCCGGCTCGAAACCGGCTCCGGCCTGAATGGCGTCTGGCTTAGCGTATCCGACGATGGACCGGGCATTCCACCAGAGGAATATGAGCGGGTTACAGAGCGGTTCTACCGTCTCGACAAGGCGCGACATACGCCGGGGTCCGGCCTCGGACTTGCCCTGGTGAAGGCTATTGCCGACCTGCATAAGGCCGGGTTGCGACTTTCAGATGCAAAGCCTGGTCTAGCGGTCCGCGTGGGATTTAAACCATTTTCGGAGGCGTTGAAATCACGTGACTGAGCAAGTACAAAACAGCCCCCGCAAGAGAGTATCCGTCTGGCGAGTCAGTCTGGCGGGCACGGGCGTACTGCTTCTCATCCTGTCTGTTCCTATCGCGATCCTGACGCCGTTTCCATTCATACCGATCGGCGTTGGAATTGGCGTGGCGGGCGCGGCTTTGCTGGCCCGCAACTCACGCCAGGGTAAGCAGTGGATGGCAAGACAAATCAACCGGCACCCCAGATTGGATCGAATGGCGCCGCATTGGCTCAAAACCCTTATCCTAGGAGGCGATGATGGATAACGCCTCCAATCATTGGTTCCGGCCGAGCACGCGATCCGCGGCTGGCCTCATTTGTCTCGGCCTCTTTGCGACGCTTGCTCTGGCTGTCACTACGGCTCCGGTCCTGAGCGATTTCGACGCCTCGCTCGCCGCTGCCATACAGTCCGTTCGAACCCCCATACTTGATCGGCTGATGCTGGCATTTACGCTGTTGGGTGATCGTGGAAGCTTAACCTGGATCGCTACGGCGACCGTATTGGCGTTACTCATCCAGCGTGCATGGTTCAGGGCAGCAATTGCTGCCTCAGCTTTCGTCGGAACCTCTCTTCTGGTCTCTGTGATCAAGGGGCTTGTCGGCCGGGCTCGGCCGACTACAGACCTGTATTCGGGCGTGGAAGCTTTCAGCTTTCCGAGTGGGCACATGACCAACGCAGCCCTCATTCTCGGTGTAACGGCATTTGTTCTGGCTCTTGGCTGCCCCCCGGCGCGCCGCAAGTTTGTGTATAGCGCGGCCATTTTCTCGATTGCAATGGTTGGCTCGTCCCGTGTTTACCTCGGCGCGCACTGGCCGAGTGATGTGATTGGAGGCGCGCTTCTGGCTTCTGCGATACTCTTGCTCTTGCACCCTATGCTGACGAGCAGCGCGGCGACTCGCGGAAACTGGACCAGACTAGCTCTGCTAGCTGCCTGTCTGGCCATTTGGACTGGACATGCTATGCTGAACTATTCAAATAATTCAGCGCTCTACGGCTTGATGGCCCCGATCGTGCATCAGGATCTTGCAAAATGATCGCCTTTGGAACCAAAAAAGCTTTTTTGCCATGAGAAACTTAAGTCTGACGTTCGCTGTTCTGGCGGGCCTGCTGCTCACAGGGTGCGCGACCACCGAATCCACACCCGATCCTCTGCCCGCAGCGACTGTATCCGGCCCGACGCTGAACGTGGCTGCAGGCTCTCAGGACGTCGATTTGTCGGGGCCGCTTGGGCCTGACGCGCTGGCGGTGATTGCGGTCTTCACAAATCCTGACCTGAAAGCTTTGCGCGCAAGCGTTGGCGTGGCGCAGGCTCAGGTCTTTGCGGCTGGTCTATATCCCGACCCGACCTTTTCGCTGGGCTTTGATGTGCCCCTGAATGGCACCGGTCTTGTCCCGGCGCTCGGCGCAGGGCTTGGTTATGACTTTGCCGCAATCGCGCGCCGGCCCTCAACGCTGCGAGCCGCGCGCGCCGATCAGGAGCGATTGCAATACGATATTGTCTGGGCGGAATGGTTGACGGGCAAGCAAGCCCTTTTACTGGCCGCGCGGGTCTCGCATTTGCGCAAGATCAAGACACAAACGGCAGAGCTCAGGCGCTATGCGGATGACGAGTTGCAACGCGCGCTCAGAGCCGTCGCGCACGGTGACCTGCCCCCAGCCTCGCTGGAAACCCGCCGCCTTGCGGCAACTGACGCCGCCGACAGGGACCGCACGGCAGAACTGCAATTGCGCAGCGCTGAGCTCGATCTGAACCGCTTGCTCGGTATTGATCCGGCTGAAACGCTTTCGATTGCTGCGCCTGCCTCTTCGGCGAAACCACTTCCGAGAGTGCAATCCATATTTATGGGTGCGCAGGCAGCGCGGGCTGATCTTGCTGCCCTGCGCGCTGGCTATGAGGGATCTGCAGCTGCCGTAGATGCGGCGCGCCTTGGCGCTTACCCGCTGCCGGCGCTCGCTATAAATGCCGCCCGTGATACAGGGAATCTCAAAACTTTTGGCCCGAATGTCTCCTTCACACTGCCGCTTTGGAATCGCGGCCAAGGCGACCTGGCGATTGCAAAAGCCAGTCAGGCGCAAATGCGCGCAGACTATGCCGCGCGGTTGGAACGAGTACGCGCTGACATTGCGAGCGCGCGCGCTGCAGCAGAGATCACGCGCGCGCAGAAATCTGATGTCGCCCGCGAGATTGCCCCTCTTGTGCCACAGGCCGAAGCGAATGATCGCGCTGCAGCGCGCGGAGACATTTCCGTCTCCACAGCAAACGCGGCGCGCATGACCTTACTCGACAAACAGATTACCGAGGCCACTCTCGCACTGGCGGTGGCGGAATATGAAATCGCGCTTGAAATATCAGCTGGCCAGGCCTTGGAGGCCATCGAATGAAACATATTATTCTAGTTGCCGCATTGGGAGCTGCCCTCGCCGCGGCCTGTTCAGGGCCTGCAAGCACACCTGTCGCAGAACCGGTGGCTCTGGTAACGCTTGCTGACGTTAAATCTGGCGACCTGCCAGAGACTGTCTCAGGTTATGGCAGCGTCGAGTTTGATCCGTCCAAACAGCACACGATCAATGCAGAGATTGAAGCCCGGGTGCTTGAGATCATGGCAGTCCCGGGCGATACCGTTGAGAAAGACCAGATCGTGCTTCGGCTCGGCCCCTCATCTGTGGCAGGAGTCGAAATGGCCCGTGCACGGCGCGACGCCGTCGCCGCGCAGGCGGCGGCAGACCGGGCAAATCGGCTGCGTGAAGATGGGCTTGCCAGCGACGCCGATGTCGAGGCAGCAGAAACCAATGCGCGAGATCTTGCGGCACTGGCTGCCAGCCTTGAAAACCGGACCAGTGCGGTCAGATCATTGCGCGCGCCAATCGCTGGTGTGGTGGATGCGGTCCTGGTCGAACCCGGCGACCTGGTTGCACCCGGACTTATGATCGCCCGGCTGGCCTCTGCGGATGCCATCCAGGCGCGAATTGGTATCGAGATCGAAGACGCCTCGCGGCTGAAACCGGGAGACGCCGTTTCGCTAAGCGCGCTTGATGCCTCCAGCGCTGCCGTCGAAACAGTTATACGTGCCATCGATACGCGGGTTGATCCTGGCACGCGAATGGCCAATGCGCTCGTCGCTGTGCCGGCGGGGCAAGGTTTCCTGCCGGGTGAAGCCGTACGTGCGGAGATCGTGGTCGCTATTCATGAGGGCGCACTATTCGTCCCCCGTCAGGCCGTGTTCCGGGATGAGACGGGCACTTATGTCTTTGTCGCTGACAAGGCGCTCGCAACGCTCACCCGTGTCGAAACGGGGCTGACCAGTGGCAACCGGACGGAGATCATCTCCGGCCTGACGGCTGGCCAAAGCGTCGTCACAGACGGGGCGGCCATCCTGTCAGATGGCATGAAATTGCGCACAGGTGCAGCCCAATCGGGTCCAGCGCAATGAGTGCCTTCCTCTCGCGCCAGTCGCGCTTCCTCCTGGCAGGTTTCATTGTGTTGACCCTTGCTGGCGCCTTTGCTCTGACGCGGCTTCCAGTCAGCCTGTTCCCGACCATCGAATTTCCACGCATATCTGTCTCGCTCGAAGCGGGCGACCGCCCGGTTGACCAGATGGAGGCGCAGGTGACCCGCCCCGCCGAGGAGGCGCTACGGGCTATTCCCGGGGTTCGCGCAATCCGGTCCCAGACCAGCCGCGGCGCTTCAGAGATTTCGGTCTCCTTCAATTGGGGACAGGACATGACGATTGCCGCCCTGCAGGCTGAAGCCGAACTGGCGAGGCTTTCGCCCAGTCTGCCACAAGGCTCTGTATTCGGTGTCCGGCGGATGGATCCGACTATTTTTCCCGTGCTCGGCTATTCGGTGACCTCCGACAAGACGTCCCTCGTGGCCCTGAAGAACTTCGCGCAATACGAATTGCGCCCGCTGCTCGCCGCCGTGGACGGGGTCGCTGAAGTGTCGGTGCTGGGCGGGCGGGACGCAGAATACCAGATCATCATCGATCCGGTGCGCCTGCAGTCTCTTGGACTGGCGGTTGCAGATGTTGAAGCTGTGCTCGGATCCGGCAATCTGGTTGCCGCCGCAGGGCGGATCGAAGACCGCTCCCGGCTGTTTTTGACACTGGTCGATGACCGGCTGAAAGGTGTCGAAGATATCGGCCAGACTGTCCTCAAATCAGCCGGCGGGGCGATTGTCCATCTGGATGATGTTGCAGATGTGCGCCTTGCTTCTGCGCAAGAATGGACGCGGGTCACCGCTGATGGTCACACGGCTGTGCTGGTGAATATAAGACAAGCTCCAGATGCCAACTCGCTGGCGCTCACCAATAGCGTCAAGACAATCATCGCGCGCGAAGCGCCGCGATTTCCGCCAGGCGTCGTGATCACACCCTATTATGACCAATCCGATCTGGTGCGCTCGGCGGCATCCAGTGTGCGCGACGCCATTCTGATCGGGACGCTATTGGCGGGACTTGTGCTTTTCCTGTTTCTGCGCAGCGTGCGCTTTGTGCTCGTCGTCGCCATCCTGCTGCCTGCCGTACTTGCCTCAACCGCACTCTTGCTCATGGGACTTGGACTCAGCCTGAACATCATGACGCTTGGCGGCATGGCCGCTGCCGTTGGCCTGATCGTCGATGATATTGTCGTCATGCTGGAACACATCACACGCAAATTGAGCGACACATCGGCGAGCGTCCTGGAAGCGGCGAGCGAGATGGCGCGTCCGCTTATCGGCTCCTCGCTCGCAACCATTATCGTCTTTACCCCACTGGCGTTTCTGAGCGGCGTTACGGGCGGTTTCTTCAAGGCGCTGGCCGTGACCATGGCCGCTTCCCTGGTCTTCTCGATGATTTATGCCTTGGCAGTCTCACCGCTGATGGCGCTCCGGTTTGCCCGGGCAGAGGATGCGGCGCGCGCAGAAAACGCAAATGCCTGGCTCCGCTGGCTGTCAGACCGTTATGAAGGCTTGATGCGCGGCGTGCTGAAACATGCACGGCTTGCGGCGGTCCTGCTGGTCGGGGTAGCGATCCTGGCCGGGGGATATTCGGCAACGCGCGTCGCCTCCGGGTTCATGCCGCAAATGGATGAAGGCGGCTTCGTGCTCGACTATGTTGCGCCGCCCGGACTGTCGCTCACCGAAACCGACCGGCTCGTCGTGCAGATGGAGGAGATCATCCAGTCCGTGCCAGACGTGGCAAGCTATTCGCGCCGGACGGGACTGCAACTTGGCGGCGGCCTTACCGAAGCCAATGAAGGCGACATGTTTGTGCGTCTGAAACCCTTTCCGCGCCGCAACATCGAAACCGTGATGGCTGAGATACGCACCCGTGTTGCCGCAGATGTGCCTGGCCTTGAAATTGAGACCATCCAGCTCATGGGGGATTTGATCGGCGACCTGACGGCGGTACCGCAACCGATCGAAGTGAAATTCTATTCAACCGATCCCGCCGCCATGGCCGCTGCTGCTGATCTTGGTGTGACTGCACTGGAATCAGTGTCTGGCGTCATTGAGGTGAAAAAATCGGACCGCGTCGCCGGAGACTCGATTATCATCGCCTTTGATCGCGCGCATCTCGCTTTGGAAGGGCTGGATCCGGCCGCTGCCGCCGCCCAGCTCGAAGCGCTGACCGGAGGCCGCGTCGTCGGATCCATTCAGGCTGGCGAGCGGACCATAAACATTCGCGTCTGGACACCTGAGGATATACGCAACCGTGTGGAGGCATTGGAGCAGATGATGCTGCGCTCAAACGATGGTCATTTGCTGCCGGTCTCGCGGGTCGCAAATGTGTCCATTGCGAGCGGCCAGCCCCAGTCGAGCCGCGAGAATCTGCAGCCCATGACAGCAGTCACGGGGCGTCTTGAAGGCCGAGACATGGGTTCTGCCATGCGCGATGTCACAAAAGCCATGTCCGCAGTCGCTCTACCTGCCGGCGTTCGCTACGAATTCGGCGGTCTCTATGCCGAACAGCAGAAATCCTTCCGGGATCTGTTGATGGTGTTTGCCGCGGCATTCATTTTGTCCGGCCTGCTGCTCATCTTCCTGTTTCGCGATGTGTCCCAAGTCGTGGCTATTCTCGGTGTTGTCGGCCTGTCTATTGCCGGGGTCATGGTCGGGCTATTCCTTACGGGCACCGAGCTCAACATCGCTGCGATGATGGGTCTGACCATGGTGATCGGCATTATCGCCGAACTTGGCGTCTTCTACTTTGCCGAATTGCCGGACGGCGCTGTAGAGCATCATCATCGCATCTCCGCGGGACGTGCACGTCTGAGGCCGATATTCATGTCGGCGCTTATCGCAATTCTTGCTCTGGCACCGCTCGCCCTAAAGATTGGCCAGGGCTCAGCGTTGCTTGCGCCCATGGCTGTGGCGATTATTTCCGGGCTGATCGTCGGCGCACCTCTCGTGCTCATTGCCGCGCCAATCTTTCACAGCGCCTTCCGGCGAAAATCTGATGACGGCCAAAGCCTCACAACAGTAACCCCAACAGCATGACCGCTTTTCTTACAGTGTTCGCCACGGTTTTTCTGGCTGAACTGGGCGATAAGACACAACTCGCAACGCTCCTCTATGCGTCAGATGGGCAGCGCAGCCGGACTCTCGTCTTTCTCGCTTCTGCGCTTGCGCTGGTAACTTCCTCGGCTATGGCCGTGCTGCTCGGTGCAGCTGCTGAACGCTGGCTCTCTGCGCTACCGCTGAAACTCATTGCAGGCTCTGGGTTCATTCTGATCGGAGCCTGGATGGTGTTCGACCATTTTCGAGCTGGCTGACCATGACGATGCGTCAATCATTCTTTGCCTTGAACCAAACCTGATGTCCGAGATCAGCCTGCTCGCTTTACTCGTTTGCCTGTTGCCGCTTTTGGGTATTGCGCGGATCAGCCGCCGCTGGGCTGGATCTGGCGGGGAAGTGCCTTATGCAACGGGGCGTATGCTGGCACAGCTGCTGCTTGTTGGGTTTGTGCTTGTCTTTGTCTTTTCCTCACCCAATCCGTTGATCGGATTAGCAGTTGTCGCCGTGATGATCCTGGCCTCCAGCGCGATAGCTGTTCGCACCGTTGAGAGGGGCAGGATGGCTGCCTTCTGGAAGGCCGTGATCAGTATCGGGCTTGTCGGCGGTCTGGTGCTGGTTTTTATCTTGTATGGGGTGCTGCGCCTCAGTAACCCTCTTTACCAGCCGCGCATGATGATACCGCTCGCGGGCATGATTTTCTCCAATGCTATGACCGCGATCACGCTGGCGGAAGAGCGCCTGCAGCGTGAAGAAGACGCGGGCTTGTCTTATCCGGAAGCTCGCAGCGCCGCATGGACAGCCGCCCTGATCCCTCAGATCAACGCGCTGTTTGCGGTGGGGATTGTATCACTTCCAGGCATGATGACGGGCCAGATCCTGTCCGGTGTCGATCCGCTGATTGCGGTTCGCTATCAGATCGTTGTGATGGCGATGGTCCTGCAGGCCGCAGGGTATGGGGTGGCGATGTTTCTCTGGCTTTCGCGCCCGAAAGCCGTAAGGAATTCAGGTTGACTACGGCAGGCTAGTTTGACCCTAGTCTGAATAAATTAGAACCTTTTGCTCAAGCCAATAGCCAGAACATCAGCATTGCTGGAGTATTCTCCGTTCAGACTTTCTCCAAACGTTCCGACCCGGCTGAAATTGGATTTGTCGATGTCCACCCGGTTGTAGGAGAAGTCCGCCTGCCAGCCCGGTAATATGGCCCAACTCGCACCGATCGCATAGACCTGACGGTCACCGTCCGGAACGCGCGCTGTTTGAAAGGAACTGTTAATTGGCGTCTTGTCGATCGCAAAGCCAGCCCGAACCGTCCACACGTCAGTGACTGTATAGTCTGCGCCTATGGCATATCGCCAGGCATTCTTGAATTTTTGTACTTCAGTGGCAGCTGGTTGGAGGGGATTCTCGAACCGGAATGTTGCATTATTGTTGACCGACCAGTTTGTCCACATAGCCGACCCATACAATGTGACCCTGTCGGTGGCGGTCCATGCCGCACCTATATCCAAGGATGCAGGCAGGTTGAGATCTGTTGACCCATTCGTATCGACGAATGCACCTCCCGCCGTCAGAAGCGTAGCGGTCGCCGGAACTGCGAACTGGGCTTTCCCCTCAAGCTTGTGATTGATACCGGAACGGTAGTGAATGCCGAAAGTCCAGTCGTCGGAAGGTGACCATGCCGCGCCGATATTCCAGCCAATTTTCCAATCATCACCTGTAGCAATCAAGCGGCCATCGCTGGCTTGCGGAACCAGCCCTGCCGGGACACATACTGTCGGTCCTGCTTCCTCTAAGCACACCACTCCGAAATCGATGGCATTTGTGAACCGTCCCTTGGCGTACTGGAAACTGATCCCCGCTCCGATTGATAAGTTTTCGCTTAAGGCATAAGCGAGCGACGGATTCAGGTTGAATGTTTCAAGTTTTGATTCGATGGCCTGATATCGGCCCGGCCACGCACCATCATACTTTACAACCGCGTCAAAGGGCGCATTTACGGCAACGCCCGCCGCGAGGCGCTCGGAAATCGGATACACAACATAGAGCGCGGGAACGACAGCATCCTTGAGGAAGTTCTCGTCATTGCCCGCGAGCGGGATACCGAGGACATTCACGGAACCTTCGTCACGGAATTTCGATATTATGTAGTTGCCGCTTAGCGTACCCGAAACCATCGGTCCGTCGAAGCGCGTCAATAGCGCAGGGTTTGTAAAAGCGGCCGACGCATCTGTCGTCTGCGTCGCGCGCCCAGCATTGGCCCGGCCAAGATCGGCCGCCGAATTTTCATCAACCGCAAATCCGCCCGCGATTGCCGCTGGCACCGCCAGTGCCGTTACAAGCATTGCAGATACTACTGTTCGATGTGTCATCATCGGGGCATTCCTTTTCCGCTTGTTCGAGCTGCGCACAGAAATTCCGCTATAGCGTTCTGCACAATGCACAAAACGTTATACCTGGGCGGTGACGTTGGCGATTGAAATATACGTAGACAATTGCAACGCGGAATGAGAAAGGTGCGCTATAGGCCTAAAGTTGAATACTGCAGAGTTCGCGATCAGTAACGCCGGATCGTTTCGTTCGACCTTCTGTGTGTGCGAGGGAATTCAGCGCGTCACCGTAAACAGATGATTGCAAACTTCCATCATTTAAAAAAGTTACATTTGGTATGGCCTTGCCTGATTGCCGATCACAGGGCGGTGTCACGGTATACGCCATCATCAATTTCCGTGAAGGCGACTCACAATGGCGGATACATCCCAGCCGGAGCAACCCGCCAATTCCGACAACACTTCTAAGACAAAACGAAAACATGGCGACATTCTCGCCGTCGGCGGTGCTGGTCTAACCGTTCTCGCAGCCGATACTACCAACGGAGAACAGCGACTGAACATAGACCCCATTATCCAGGCACCGAAGAGAGCCGCATAAACTCGCTCAACTTATCAACTTTGAAGTGCTGCAATCGAGAGCGCCAGCGGACACTTTATTTTTCCCCATTTTAACAGGGGTACAGGTATTTAACACAGAAAGAAAAAAGGAGCGCCCAATGCTTGAAAAACTATTGACCCGATTGAAACAGGGACATGACGACGCTGTTTCAGATCATGAGATTCAAATTGCAATTGCCGCCTTGCTTGTTGCGCTTGAGAACAGCGACGGCACTGATGGCCCAGATGAAGATACTCCTATCGATGAAGTGCTTATGGTTCGATATGGACTCGATAGAAAATCGGCGGAAGCGATACGGCGGGACGGCGCGGCCGCGGAACTGGCCTCCCTCGATACGTTCGAGTTCACACACATTCTGAAATCTGAACTGGATGATCGCGCCAGGGCCGATTTGATTGAAGACTGCTGGCGGGTGGCAACAACCGATAGGCCAGCAAACGCCGCGGAGATCGGTTACATTGGGCGGATGGTACATTTGCTGGATGTATCAGAACACGCCGCCCGCGCCGCCCGCCAACTGGGTGAAAGGAATTGAGCCTGATGACACCCGCGAAAAGATGGAACGGCTCGGCAAGCTGACCGAAGCCTGGCATGATCATTCGATCTAGGAGAGGGATGGCGCGGATCTGGTTCTGCGGTCGCATCGCTCGCTTACTGGCCGAACACCTCGGACGCCCTGATGAACACCCGGATCACTTGTGCGCAAGTCAACCTTGGCCCCGTAATGATGCAGGACAATTTCGTTGCAGTCGCCGACATTGCAGATGCCGTGCATTTGGACTTTGAAGGGTTCTGGACGTTCGGCATAGGGCTGCTTCTTGAGTGCACGCAGAACACATATCCCCGCTTCAATATGCATCTGGTCTACCGGGTGCGGCGTTCCCTTACAGACGCTGCCGAAATCTGGGAGTATCAGTTCGTAACGTCCGGCGATGAGATCAAATCGGGGGCGGACGGTCCCCCTATACCCAAGGAAATCGGTTTTCGAATACACCACCAGGAATAAACCAACAGACTATGAATGTCTCATCAGTCCATCGATCCTGTTTGCTGTTGCTGAGCGCCGTTTCCGGATTGCTGCTTGGCGGATGCTCCGACCGTTCAGATGATATTCGATTGTCCCGGTCTGATGCTGTCTTCACGATTGATGGCGATACCCTCTTTGTGGATGGACACGCCCGGGACCTGTTTGGCATTGACGCTCCCGAACTTGGCCAGACTTGCGCCACCCCGAAAGGCGGTTATGCATGCGGAGAGGAAGCCGCTTTCGAGCTTGACAAATTGATCCTGCTCGATGCGCCTGACTGTTCAAAACATGATAGCGTTTCCGGTAAGTTTGAATGTGTTATCCCCAATGGCAATCTCGCCCTGTTCCTTCTGGAAACAGGCTTCGTGGCTGTTAAGCCGGACGCGCCTTCCAACTATTTTGAGCGCCAGAATACGGCGAAGGATCGAGGGCTAGGGATATGGCGTGGAACCTATCCCGACGGAATTCGTGAGATGCCCCACTATCAGGTCGATGTTAGTAGGCTGGAAACTCGGATTTGCCCGGTTTTCCTGGTACCTCGCAACGACGAGTTTTGGTATGTAACACCAACGCACCCGGACTACCGCAAACTCCAGACTTCGAAGTCCAAGGACACACGCAGATTTTGCAGTGACGACGCGGCGCGAGCGGCTGGCTTTAATTGGCTCCCGCCCAAACGGTCGCCATAGTGATCTTCATAAGATTATATCCATTTCACATGCCGATAGTTCATGTTCCAGATTGTACCGGCGAATGGTTCACTATCCCAGATCACTCAGATTTAGGCGGTGCGTTCTTGGCACCCAATATTTCGTAATACGCAGCCGTGTCCGATAGCTGCAATTGCAATTATGCCGCGACATTGCAATAGACCCGGTGCTGACGCATCGTGCGATCACCATCGCAAGAAATGTTTATGCATGCTTAACTGCGGAGTCTTGATGAATTGGTCAGTAAATCACCGCAGGGCCACCATTTGCTTTGCGGCCATGGCCTGTTCGCTTGCATTGACGAGCTGTAGCCAGGAGCGGTCGAGTTTCCTGGATCCGGCTGGCCCCATCGCTGCGGCGCAACGCGCGCATCTGATCGAAGTCGTTGCCTGGACCATGATAGCGATTCTGCCGGTTTTTACTTTGGTTCCGCTGTTGCTCTGGCGTTATCGCTACCGCAACAAGAAAGCGCGCTACACACCGGATTGGGAGTTTTCCGCACGTCTGGATTTGCTCATGTGGGGCGTACCTGTGCTCATCATTGCCGTACTGTCGGTGCAATTGTCTAAGAGCACGCACGCTCTTGATCCATACAAACCTATCGCATCCGCCGAAGCGCCGATCAATGTGCAGGTCGTTGGCCTGAACTGGAAATGGCTTTTTATATACCCCGATCATGGCATAGCGACGGTCAACGAGCTGGTCTTCCCTGTGAATGCCTCAGTCTCAATGGAAATTACATCCGACACCGTCATGCAGTCTTTCATGATCTCGCCGTTGGCAGGCCAGATCTATGCCATGCCCGGAATGCGCACAAAGCTTCATGTGCTGTCTGAAGAAACGGGTCGATTCGAAGGCGAAAACACTCAGTTCAATGGCACCGGCTTTACCGAACAAAAATTCGATGCGATTGCGATGTCACCGGAGGATTTTGCTGTTTGGGTAACACGCGTCAAATCACAGGGGATCGCACTGGACCTTGAAACCTATGGTCAGCTGGCAGCGGCATCTACAGGGTCTCAGGCGCATGATACGTTTGGCTCATCTCAAATGCCCACTGGCGTTATATACTTCAACCAGATTGAGCCTGACCTTTTTGCCATTGTACGGGGTCGTTACACGGCAGGAACTTCTGTCCCTGCATCACGGCAACCCGGCGCAGCAGGATACGACCCTGCAGCGATGCCGGAAAGGAAAAGTCAGTGACGTCAGATCAAAATTACAACTGGTTTTTCGGTCGCCTGGATTTGTCATCCCTGTCAATCTGGCAGGCGATCCAGAACCCGACGACCAGTGAGTTGATCGCAGCAGGCGCGGCGATGATCGTGATTCTGGGTGCGATTGGCGCAATCGCGCTGATCACCTGGTTACGCGCTTGGAGAACCCTATGGACAGAATGGCTGACGAGTACCGACCATAAACGCATCGGAATTATGTATTGTGTTCTTGCCCTTGTCATGATGGCGCGGGGCGTCATCGAAGGTGTCCTGATGCGAACTCAGCAGGCCTTTGGTCTCCATGGCGGGTTTCTCACACCAGATCATTTTGCCGAGTTGTTCACAACGCACGGCACAATCATGATTTTCTTTGTGGCGGTGCCATTTATCGCCGGGATTATCAATTATGTCATGCCGCTTCAGATTGGTGCGCGCGATATGTCATTTCCGGTGATGAACCAGGTCAGTTTGGGTCTAACCGCAACTGGGGCCGCGCTGGTGATGATCAGCCTTGTGCTCGGCCAGTTTTCGACGGGCAGTTGGGCGGCATATCCGCCCTACACCGGCAAGGTCTTCAACCCCGGAACGGGACCGGATTATTGGATATGGTCGGTCGCCATTGCAGGTATTGGAACGACCTTGTCAGGAATCAACTTTGCGGTCACAATTTTCAAGGAGCGTGCACCCGGTATGTCTCTGTTTAAGATGCCGGTGTTTTGCTGGACTGTGCTGTGCACGGCAGTCATCATGATTTTTGCAATGCCACCCTTAACAGTTGCAACCATGATGCTGGCGGCTGACCGCTATCTCGACTTTCATTTTTTCACCAATGACCTTGGTGGAAACATGATGAATTACGTCAACCTGTTCTGGTTGTTTGGACATCCTGAAGTCTATTTGCTGGTGCTTCCCACCTACGGTATTTTCTCTGAAACCATCGCAACATTTTCGGGCAAACGCCTGTACGGTTATACCTCACTCGTCTACGCCACGATGGCCATATCGGTACTCAGTTTTACAGTCTGGCTGCATCACTTCTTCACCATGGGTCAAAGCGCTAATGTAAATATCGCCTTCGGCATCGCTTCCATGTGCATCGCCATTCCGACAGGCGTGAAGGTCTACAACTGGGTCGCGACACTGTTTCGTGGCCGGACCCGGCTAACCGTGCCAATGATCTACGCAACCGGCTTTTTCTACCTGTTCGTGATCGGTGGCTTGACCGGTGTCATGCTTGCGAATCCGACAATCTCCTATCAGGTACACAACACGCTCTTTCTCGTCGCTCATTTCCACAATGTGCTAATTCCAGGTGTGTTGTTCGGGCTCTTGTCTGGATACCATTACTGGTTTCCCAAGGCGTTCGGATTCCGTCTGCATGAGGGCTGGGGCTGGGCTTCAGCCGTGCTTTGGATTCTGGGCTTTTCTTTTACATTCTTCCCACTCTATGTGCTTGGCTTCATGGGCATGCCGCGGCGATCGGCAAACTATTCAGACCCGGCATTCGAGCCAGTGATGTTCGTTGCTCTTTTTGGCGCAACGCTGGTTCTGGCGGCGTTGGCTTCACTATGTGTCCAGCTGGTGGTCAGCATTCGCGACCGCAAGCGTCTCGCGGTGCCACTTGGTGACCCGTGGAACGGACGCACGCTGGAATGGGCAATGCCATCCCCGCCGCCACACTACAATTTTGCCGTTCTTCCATATGTGCACGAGCGTGACGAATTCGGCGATGCAAAGGCCACCGGGCGCGCCTATTGCGAACCGGAGGAATACGAGGATATTGAGCTGCCAAACAACACACCAATTGGCATGATCATATGCGCTGCAGCAACACTCCTCGGCCTGGCTTTGATTTTTTACATCTGGTGGCTGGCTGTTCTGGCCGCAGTGAGCATGATCGTTACCTTCATCGCGAGGACCTTCGACCTCGAGACGACTCACCTAATTCCAGCTTCCGAGATCGCCGCTGAACACAAAGCTTGGCTCGCACGTGTCCGCGCAGCATCCCCAATCACGCGAGATGCTGAAACAAAACCGGAAAATGAAGGGCTGGCGGTTCTTGAGCGCCCTGACCTCATGGCCGCGCCGAAATGAAACACCCCGGCATCAATCTCGGGCCACACCATGGAACGGCCCACGACCAAGCCGAGAAAGTCGTGTTCGGATTCTGGGTATTTCTGATGAGCGACCTCATCATATTCGGCCTGATGTTCGCCACCTATGTCACAATGACAAACCCAGTGGGAATGGCCGGTGGTCCCGGACCAAAACATGTCTTCGATCTTGCAAGCGTCTTTGCGCAAACGATGATACTCCTGACCAGCAGTCTGACGTTCGGAATGGCGTCACTCGCCATACGGCACGAGCAAGGACGGAACATTATCTCCATCTGGCTATACGTCACTCTTGCCCTTGGCCTGACATTTCTGGTGTTCGAAGCGCGAGATTTTACCAGCATGGTCGGTTTGGGAGCAGTCCCGTCGCGCAGTGGATACCTCTCAGCGTTTTTTGGATTGGTGCCGCTACACGGACTTCATGTCATGGCCGGGTGCCTCTGGATTATGGTCATGATCCTGCAAATTCGTGCTTTTGGGATGATCCCGCTGGTCAAAACGCGGCTGCTCCGTCTTGGGTTATTCTGGCACTTTCTCGATCTGGTATGGATCGGCATTTTCACGATCGTCTATCTAGGAGGGATTGGCACATGAGCGACCTCGATTATCTGGACGACCGAAATTATTGGCGCGAAGTCCGTCACTACCTCATTGGCTTCGGGCTTGCGCTGGCTTTAACGCTCATCCCATTCGCAATCATTTACTGGAAAATGCTTGCATTCAAGCCCGCTCTCACTGTGATAGGTCTCTGCGCCTTGTTACAAATGGTAGTTCATCTACGCTTCTTCCTGCACATTGATTTGTCGCGTCAGAAGAGAGAGGATTTGCAATTGATTCTGTTTTCAGTGCTCCTGCTCGCAATCATGGCGTTGGGAACCATCTGGATTATCGGAAATCTCGGCATGCGAATGTAAGCATTTGTTTCCGTACTAAGCTATCACGTCGAAACGGCGCGCGGGACAGGGACCAACACACGATGTGTCACTGATCAGGATCGAAACCGCATGGCTCTATCAAACAACTTCCCTCCTCCGAGATGCGAAGGAATGCGGTCCGGGATAAAGCTGCTTCTATTGAAGAGTGGCCCAGCCGACTGCGCGAAACAACTCACCCGGCATTCCGAAATTTGCGGGTTTTTACTATTGTGCTTGGCAATCATGAAATGACACTGCGAATGCTGAAGCGATTCAAGGTGGCTGTTTGGCACTTCGCTCAATCTTCTAACCGCGACCTGCCTTCTTCTGCCTCCAGTCGTTCAATCCAGTATTGAATATCTGTTTCCAGAGCGAGTATTTCTTCGAAGACACCAGGTTCGTCCAGTATCCAGTAGGTCCGAAGTGTCTGGTTCTTCAGCGTCCAATCGTTTGGTGAGGTCGTGATGCCGCCTTTTCAATTCGCGCACAGTGTCATGCGTATCCAGATCGTTGCCCAGATGAACCAGCCTCTGAAGCAAGCGTGACAATGGTTCGGATAACTTAGACAGGCGCTGTTTCATGGAATTCTGCTTTCGTCTGCAACCTGCGCCAGATCGACCCTCCCAGCAGTAGCCTGGCTTTGCTGTTTTGCCAGTCATGACGATTGCGTCTTACTCAGGTTCGGGTCACCAATTCCTGACACATCAAATAAGCATAGTTACGACGATCCGCACCGCACTTGCTAAAATCGGCGCTTTAGCCAGAAATAAAAGGCGTCTCAAGTCTGCAGCTACTGCCCGACATAGTCTCTCCAACTCTAACGGATCGAATGCTCGAATTCTGAAACATCAGCTATATCTGTGACCAACTCCTGTACCATGAATCGAACCCGCGCGGGCTTCCGAAATCAGGCCCCGATTTGTAATCGCAATCCCGCCTCGCTTGATTTATACAGAACCCCAAGGAGAACGATCAGAGTATGAGTCTGTTCATTCCAGGGTCAAAAGCCCTCTTAACGCAGCAGGCCATCTGTGATTGGCGATTTTGTGTGGCTCGTTCGGCGCGCCCTGATTGCGATCGAACCTGTCAGTTGTTGTCGTGATCTTGAATACCCACCAGATGACGACGAAGTCAGCGGTGAGCCATGCATCAGGACGAAGACGATGATGGACATCACAAAACTGAGACAACACCCGTCGCCGTCGAGATCGACATAAATGGCGATTGATAGAGAAAAAGCCGATGATGGCCGATCAGACCCACCCCCGTTCCACCCGGATTACCGGGGACGAATTGCCCTGATTACCGGTGCGTCGGCGGGATTGGGGCGAGCGTTTGCTCATCACTACGCAGCTTGCGGAGCAGACCTCGTTCTGGTCGCCCGTCGTGAAGAGCGGCTGGTAGAGCTGGCCACCAAACTTGAACAAACCTATACGACCACGTCGCACATTGTCTTGCAGGATTTGTCTAACATCGACGCCCATATCAAAATTGGCTCCAAGCTGAACGCGTTCGGCGTTGCGCCAGATATCCTTGTGAACAATGCCGGTTTGACACTCCCACGGCATTTTATCGATATGGATTGGCAGTCCCAGCAAAACTTGCTGATGACAATGGTGCTGTCTGTGGCTTCGCTCACGCACTTAGCGCTGCCCACCATGCAAAAACGAGAGTGGGGACGAATATTGACAGTCTCGTCGACTGCAGCCTTTGCGCCAGGTGCAGCAGGGCACACATTGTATCCAGCGGTCAAAGCGTTTGGGCTCAAATTTTCCCGCTCTTTGCATGAGGAAATGCGTGGAACCGGCATTCATGTCACCGCGCTTTGTCCCGGCTCAACCGCAACTGAATTTCAAGTGACGAACGGAATGGCAGGCGAGAAGACGACGCGGCGCCCCCTGTTTACCGAAACGCCCGCCAAAGTGGCGCGCACCGGAATTACGGCCAGCGAGCACAACCGGGCGGTGATCGTATCGGGCCTGCACAATAAGATCGGCGTTTCGGCGCTGAAGCTATTACCCGAATTCATCACCATCCCCCTTATCCGTTGGGGCGCCGCACGCAGCCAAGCCAGTAACCCAAAAAGTCAAAATCCATGAAAACACACTATGACGTCGTAATAATCGGATCTGGCGCAGGCGGTGGAACAATCGCCCAGTCACTCGCCCACACTGGCAAATCCATCCTGATTTTGGAACGTGGACAACATCTCCCGGTGGAGGAAGACAATTGGGATGCGGGCGCTGTTTTTATCGACAAGAAGTATTCTTCGAAAGAAAAGTGGCAGAACAAGCACGGCCATAAATTCACGCCCAATGAACACTATTGGGTCGGCGGCAATACCAGTTTTTATGGCGCAGTTTTGATGCGATTTCGGCGCGAAGACTTTATCGAGCGGATGCACACTGGAGGTTTTTCACCTGCCTGGCCAATCAGCTATGACGACCTTGCGCCTTATTATGATAAGGCTGAATCTCTCTGGGAAGTGCGAGGACAGCGCGGCGAAGACCCAACCGAACCCGAAGACGCGCCCCCATTCAACCATCCACGCGTCGAACACGAGTCAGAGATCGCTCGCTTTGTTTCCCATGTGGAAAACAGGTTTGGATGGCAACCGTTCAACCTTCCCCTTGGTGTCCGGCGAACGGACGGCGCCGTGAATCCCGGTCCATGCCTCAAATGCAAAACCTGCGGCGGATTCCCATGCAAGGTCAAGGCTAAGGTCGATGCCCGAACAGTGGCCATCGAGCCTTTGTCAAATGCCCGCAATGTGACTCTGCTACCTGGCCGTTTCGTCAAAAGATTGGATACTTGTAGGGCGGGTGACGAAATTTCGTCGATTGTGTGCGATGGCCCAGAGGGAGAAGAGCGCTACAAGGGTGATATCGTTGTGCTGGCAGCGGGCGCAGCAAACACAGCTGCAATCCTGCTACGATCGGGAAATGCGCACCATCCTGCTGGACTTGCCAACCGCTCCGATCAGGTAGGTCGCAACTACATGTTTCATACGATGTCAGCCATTGTTGCTGTGGCTGCCCACGATATCGAAGCAAACTTTCCCAAGACGTTTGGCTTGAACGACTTTTATCACAGCGACCCGGACGGCGGGTTTGACTATCCGATGGGGCATGTTCAATCGCTGGAATACATGAACGGGGAAACGCTCGAAGGGCAGCTCGATACGAAAATAGAATTCCTTGACCGGCTCATCCCTGACCGGATTGCTGACGATGTTGCTCGCAAGATGTTGAGCTTTCTTGTTCTATCAGAGGATTTGCCCCAGCCGGATAATCGCATCCTTTGGACAAACAACGCAATTCAGTTGAATTACAGCTACAACAATCTGGAAGGCCATAGACGCCTGGTGAAGAAGTTTGATGCAGCATTGGATGGATTTTGTGACAAGCGCCATCATCTGACCGATCATCACTTCCATATTGATCAACTCTTGCCGATTTATGGCACCGCGCATCAGTGCGGAACCGCGCGCATGGGGGACGATCCGGAACGCAGCGTCGTGAACAGTTTTGGAAAGGCCCATGATCTCGACAATCTGTACATTGCCGATACCAGTATTTTTGTTTCATCGGCAGCGGTGAACCCAACGCTTACCCTTGTGGCGAACTGCCTGCGCATCGGAGAACACCTTGCAGAGCGGCTAGGAGCAAGCCCGACCTGAACCTGTTCGGAAATAATGTCCCTGATTGGATTAAAAGGCGGGCAATTCCAAAACCAATTGCTGTTTGCAATCGCATGAGGCTTGGCCACCTTATACTGTCTCAGATATGGAAAGGATCCTGATTGATGACGCCCAGCCCCACGAAGCCGCATAATTTCAAAACACGATTGTTTCATTCTGTCATCGCGATCCTTGTCGTGTCCCAGGTGGTGACCAGTCAATTCATGACGAAACCGGGTGAAAGCTTGAAAGAAGACATTCTGTTCGAAGTCCATGAATATACAGGAATCGCAGTCTTCTTTCTGATCCTCGCGTTCTGGATTTTTGTCTACTTTCGAGATCGAGGGACCGAGCCCGCCACACTGTTTCCATGGTTTTGGAAAAAGAAGCGCATGGCATTGTGGGCCGACACAAAAGTACATCTCGCTGCACTCTCGAAATTCAAAGTGCCTGAGCATGTGCGAGGTGCTGCATTGCCGAGCGCTGTGCACGGGCTTGGCATCCTGCTGATCACGCTGATGGCAACAACTGGCATTGGCTGGTGGATCGCAATCAAGCTCGGGGATGTAGCAACTGCCTGGGGTGAAACCTCCAGACAAGTCCACGAGATCACCTCGAAACTGGTCTGGGCCTACCTCATTGGCCATGTCGGCTTCGCGCTGATTAATCAGTTCGCAGGCAAGCAGCCGCTGACAGATATGTGGTCTTTAAAAAAATGAAAAGGTGCAGGCCGGTATTGTGCGGCCCACACTCTGGATCGGTTAATCAGACTCAATGGTCTCAATCTTGGTCGTAAGGATGGCAATACCAGTGAACAGGAAGTTGATCCCCACCATTACTCCAACAAGCCAATGGGCGCTTGAGGGCCACCCAGCCAGAATAAGTCCACCGGCAATGAGCGCAAACGCTGAACTGATCAGCAGCCAGCCACGATTTGCTGTGGCTGACCCGATTAAAGCAAAATATCCTTGTGTCAGGCCCTGCAGAATAAATGAAATCGCTATCAACAAAGTGAAGGCCACAATCCCCGCCATCGGAGCAGCCAGCAAGGCAATACCGCCGACCAAAACAATAGCTCCAATCGCCAAATGGCCAGGACGGTTTTCCGCGCGAGTATTTTGCAGGGTCTGGAAGAAGTGCCCCCCGCCGGCGATTACGAAAGCTGCGCCAATCAGCAACTCTGTTGCTACACCTGCAACGAATGGAAAAATGAGCGCGAGAACACCCATTAAAATAAAGAGAAATCCTGTCAGTTTCATACTGTTACCTTTCCGACATGGGTTAAAGATGATTACACCCTATGACTCCAGAGGCGCTTGCGGGATTGAAAACTTAGCAACATTTCGGAACGCCTCGCGCGGGTGCTATGACACAGTCTTTTGAAACCCGGGCGCTTGTCTTGCAAGGCGGCGGCGCGCTGGGCGCCTATCAAGCTGGCGCGTATGAGGCCCTTGCCGCTGCTGGCGAGACGCCTGATTGGGTGGCTGGCATATCAATTGGCGCGATCAATGCGGCGATTATCGCCGGGAACACACTGGATGATCGATCAGACCGGTTGCGCGCTTTTTGGGACCTGGTGTCCTCGAACCTGCCCGGGAAGCCCATCCTGCCCGGTACGGATGCCCGACAATGGTTTAATGAATGGGCGGCAGCCTCTGCATTGCTGCGCGGGATTCCTGGATTTTTTGCACCGCGTATCCCGCTCCCGCTTCCGTTCCAAAGCACATCGACGGCAACGCTCGGCTATTACGATACTACGCCGCTGCAGCAGACGCTGGAATCTCTGATCGACTTTGATTTGCTTAATGACGGGCCGACACGGCTTAGCGTTGGAGCCGTAAATATCGAGACCGGCAACTTCGCTTATTTCGACACGGCGAGACAAAAACTCACAACCAAGCATATCATGGCCAGCGGCGCGCTTCCACCCGGGTTTCCGCCCGTTGAGATTGATGGCGCATATTACTGGGATGGCGGCCTGGTCTCGAATACACCTCTGCAATATGTGCTCGATATGCATGAGGCGGATCAGGACATTTGCATATTCCAAGTGGATCTTTTTGCGGCAAGCGGGTCACGACCGTCGTCCATGTTTGATATCGCCCAGCGCGAAAAAGACATACGCTACTCCAGCCGCACGCGGCTGAACACCGATATGGCAAAGCAGACGGTTTATTTGCGCAAAGCAGCAAGGCAACTGCTCAAGAGCCTGCCGAAATCAGAGCGCTCAACCAAAGAAGCCAAACAACTGTCAGCGATGACGGAAGGGTCTTCTGTGACCATTGTGCATCTAATTCACCGCCCGGAAAGCACCGATACGCAATCGAAGGATTATGAGTTCTCCCGTCTGTCAGTCAACGAACACTGGGCGACCGGGTGCGATGACGCCGAGACAAGTCTGACACACCCGAAATGGAAGGCCCGCACCATCCCGGAAGACGGCATTCAGGTTTTCGACCTTACCGGCACCGGATTATCCAAGAAGGACAGACAAACATGACGCCCGCTGATGTAAAGCGGCACGCATTCGCGATGCCGCTCACCAATCCGTCCTACCCGCCAGGTCCTTACCGGTTTGTGGATCGCGAATACATGATCTTTACCTACCGAACCGATCCTGAAGCGCTGAAAGCGGCCGTGCCAGCACCGTTGGAAGTTGCCGGCGACACGGTAAAATATGAGTTTATCCGAATGCCCAATTCGACCGGCTTTGGCGACTATACAGAGTCCGGCCAGGTTATTCCCGTTCGCTTTGACGGGAAAGAGGGCGGTTATGTCCATGCCATGTATCTCAACGATGACGCCCCGATTGCGGGCGGCAGAGAGATATGGGGGTTTCCCAAAAAGCTCGCGGAGCCATCCCTCCGCGTGGAGAAGGATACAATGATCGGAACCCTTGATTATGGGTCTGTGCGCGTTGCCACCGGGACGATGGGTTACAAACATCGCGGGCTAGATACAGGCAAGATCAAGGAGAGCATGCTTAAGCCCAGCTTCCTTCTGAAAATCATCCCGCATGTCGACTGCACGCCGCGCATTTGTGAGCTCGTCAGCTACTGCCTGGAAGATGTCACGGTCAAAGGTGCCTGGTCGGGTCCAGCCGGCCTGCAGCTTGGTCACCATGCGCTCGCTCCCGTGGCCGATCTTCCGGTGCTGGAAGTCATCTCAGCAGTCCACATTTTGGCCGATCTGACGCTTGGACTTGGCGAGGTGGAACATGACTATCTCGGATGATGCTGAAACAGAAACGACCACACTTGCCAAATCATTTGCTCCAGAAGGAACCCATCCAATGCCCCTGACAATGCAAGAAAAAGTCTGTCTCGTTACCGGCGCGGCCCGCGGGATCGGTGAAGCCATCGCCAAACGCTATGTCGATGCCGGAGCTTATGTTGCCATTGCCGATCTCAAACTTGAATCAGCAATTGAAACAGCTGAGAGGCTGACGGCCGAAGGGGCGGGCGAGGCCATCGGCATTGAAATGGATGTGACCGATGAAGCGGCCGTCAATGCCGGTGTCAAGCGGATCGTCGATATTTGGGGAGGGGTAGATGTATTGGTGTCAAATGCAGGCATCCAGATTGTCCACAAGATTGAGGACTTTCCTTACGAGGACTGGAAGAAAATGCTCGCCATCCATTTGGACGGGGCTTTTCTGACAACACGCGCCTGTATCCCGCATATGTATGAACGAGGCGGCGGGACGGTTATCTATATGGGCTCAGTACATTCCAAAGAGGCTTCACCACTCAAGGCCGCCTATGTCACAGCCAAACACGGACTTTTGGGGCTTTCCCGCGTGATCTCAAAGGAAGGCGCTGCCCACGGTGTACGCGCGAATGTTATCTGTCCCGGATTTGTGCGCACGCCGCTAGTGGATAAGCAAATACCCGAGCAGGCCAAGGAACTAGGGATTAGCGAAAAGGAAGTCATCGAAAAAGTGATGTTGGGTGAGACGGTCGACAAGGAGTTTACCACGGTCGAAGACGTCGCCGAGATTGCGCATCTTTTTGCCTCCTTCCCGACAAACGCCCTGACTGGACAGTCATTGGTCGTGAGCCATGGCTGGTTCATGGAATAAATCTTTGGTCGCGAGAGGAAACAAAATTCTGCTCGCACCCAAATGCTAGACAGTCTGCCATGCTAACGACTTGCAAGACTGGGAACAGGACCAGGCACTATCAAAAAAGCGACCTGTCCGATTTAAATTTCACGCAGACCTTCTGACGATGCTCCGGGTCTACGACCTGAACCTGATAAGGAAATACTATGACATACCTATTGAAATATCCGTTCGTGGTGGCACTTGTTGCGATTGCAGGTACTGCATCCGCTGATACGGATACGGCGAAAAACGCCAAGTTTACGCTGACCGAAGCGGTCGCCGTTGCAGAAGAGCAAGCTGATGCTTGGCCGGTCTCGGCGACACCGAATGAAAGCGATGATGTAGCAGTCTATGACATCCAGCTCGGAAAATCAGACGGAACTATGCTTGTGGTAGCAGTGGATGCCAACACCGCTGCAGTTTTGTCGATCACCGATGAGGGCGTGGACAAAGCCGAGGCGAATGATCATGACGAGGATGATACCGACGATCAGGACGGGTCGGACGAATAGTGTGAATTGTTCGCAACGAACTCGAATAAGGCGCACACGCGCCAGTCGAATGGCGCGTGTGCTGGCCGTAAGCTGATTCTGAAGAGTCCTGACTGACGGGGTCTCAATCCCCAGCCGAAAAGGAGGCGCTATGATAGTATCGGAATTTTTGAGCGTGCGGGGCACGCCGCCAATAAAGGAAAAATCCTCTGAACCTCTGCACGACGCCGTCCTGCTGATGAAAACTCAGGAGGTCTCTGCCGTACTTGTTTCAGATGATGGAAAATCGCTTGATGGGATCATAACCGAGCGGGATGTCGTTAAATGCCTTTGCGACGAGGCAGGACACAGCTCCGACATGAACGTCGAAGACATCATGACGCGTAAACTCATCACCTGCAGCCCTGGCGACGATGTGAGTGATCTATTACCCTTGATGCACAATAATCACATTCGGCATATCCCGGTCCTTGACAGGAAAGGTCATATTGCCGGGTTGATCGGTCTGGGAGAGTTGGTTCATGACGACTGGCACCGCGCAGCGTTGTAAATGCACTTCTGGTTTGAACCCTGACTGTTAGCTCACGGCACTTGACTCGTCTTTCTCAGGCGCTTTCAGGATCACGTTTTGGTAGGCAAACGGTATTTCAATTCCCTCGGCATCGAACCTTTTCTTGATGGCTTCGAACAGATCATTTTTGACCCGCCACGCATCACCAGAATCCTTGCACCAGACCCGCAGAGAGAAGTCGACGCTTGAGGTTCCAAGCGCGACAAGTGGGCAGCCATCGATGTTTGTCACAAGGGCATGCTTTACAGCCAGATCAAGTATGATCTCACGCGCCTTGTCGATGTCAGACCCATACCCGATACTGATCGGCATAACTGCCATAATGCGTGGTTCAACCGATGTCAGATTGACCATGACCTGATTCATGATCGCGCTGTTGGACAGGACAATTCGCCGGTTGTCGAATGTGACGAGCGTCGTATAGCCAAGAGAAATCGCCTCCACAGTCCCGGTTTCGACGCCATTGGGGGTGTTGAGTTGTATTCTGTCACCTACCCGGAAGGGCCGGTACAGCACGAGCGAAAAACCAGCGAACAAATTGCCAATCGTTGATTGTGCTGCAAGACCGATAACCACAGACGCAATTGAGACGCCAGCGAGCAGCGCCGTTCCAAGTTTGTCCAATGCCGGTATAAAATGTGCGTAAACCGTTAAAGCAATCAGCCAGATCATCATCCCGCCAAGATGCTTGAAAAATGTCAGACCGGTGACATCCCGCGTGCCTTGCTGTCGGCGAACCGTCCGCGTGATGGCGCTTTTGAACAGGCGGGACAAAAACAACGCGACAATTATGGTGATGCCGAACAGGATGAGCGCGCCAGTCAGTTTATCCGGGTGGAGAAGAGAGAAGAAATCGGTTGCTGACGGCATCACACATCCTCCTGAAATAATTCATCCATCGGGCTTCGAAACGCGGCGGAATGAGTAATTTCCGAAAGTGAGCCTTTATCATCACCGCGCGCAATGACATGCCAGTGTGGCCCAAGGCTTTTTTATAGAACATTGAGCAAAGCCCGTTGCAATGGCGAAAGGTCAGAGCTGCCCAAAATTTTTTAATTTCTCATGACTGCCCCTACACGGGGCGCGGAATGCAATGCGTTCCGAATTCATTCCCGAAATGCAATCGCTCACTATACACTACGATGATAAGCCAGACTGGCAATATAGGGAGTCACACCTTGACCAAATTTACATTCTCCAGCATTGCCCTCGGGCTTTCATTGCTGACCCTGTCAGGCTGCACCAGTTTCACTGACCGGTCTGCGGCCGAATATTATGGCGTCGCGCAGTTTACCTGTACAAAAAGTGACGGCGGCGAACACACCTTGTTGCGCAGGGTGCAGGCAATATCCGTAGATGAACGCGGCGTCTGTAGCAGTGCCGCATCAGCCGCAGTGTCTGCCCGCGAATATTTTGAGGATGAGGGCCTGCTAGCCGCCTGTTCAGGCGGCGCCAGCGCGGCTGAGGAGTCGACCGAATGGTCCTGCATCGAGGCTGATGATGCGAGCGCTGCAACCGAGACTCGCGGCGCAGCAGATGCCGAGGCTCGTTTCAACGCGCTCGCAGCCGCTTGCAATGCAGGCTCCGGATCATGCGACACAGGCGATGGAGTACTGATTGATCTGACTGATTATCTCAGCGACCAGACCAATCCCTGATATTATCCGGTATGGCAGAACCTGATCTACACGACCCGCCACGCGGCAGGCTTGCAGCCCTCAGCCTAGCGGCTCTTGGCATCGTTTATGGCGACATCGGCACAAGCCCGCTTTACGCCTTTAAGGAAAGCTTTTTGGGCGGGCCGCCGCTTGCTACAAGCGACGCGCACATTCTGGGCGTCCTGTCTCTGATTTTTTGGTCTCTAACCATTGTTATTTCACTCAAATATCTGAGCCTTGTCATGCGCGCCGACAATGGAGGCGAGGGCGGCATCATTGCACTGGTGTCGCTATTCAAGCCAGATTCTGTCAGGCCCGACACGTTGAGCGCAGGTCTTGTGTTGCTCGGACTGTTTGGTGCTGCGCTGCTCTACGGTGATGGAACGATCACGCCTGCAATTTCGGTGCTGAGCGCACTGGAGGGGCTCGAAATCGCGACTCCTCTGCTGAAACCCTACATCGTGCCTGCCAGTGTTGCGATTCTGATCGGATTGTTTGCCATTCAGCGAAGAGGCACCGGGACAATTGGCCGGCTGTTTGGACCGGTTATGCTAATCTGGTTTGTGGCGATTGGCTCTTTTGGACTAGCTGGTATCTGGCAGCATCCGGATGTGTTGCGCGCCCTCAGCCCGCACTGGGGGGTTACCTTTCTGTTCTCCAATGGATGGACCGGATTTCTGGTGCTTGGCACGGTGTTCCTGGCAGTAACCGGCGGTGAAACCCTGTATGCGGATATGGGACATTTTGGGCGTCGCCCAATCCAGGTGGCCTGGTTTGGTATTGTGTTGCCATGCTTGGTGCTCAGTTATTTCGGCCAGGGCGCGCTTGTTCTTTCCAACACATCCGAAATTTCCCACCCCTTCTATCACCTTGCGCCCGGCTGGGCGCTTTACCCGCTCGTGGCGCTTGCGACGCTGGCCGCCATCATTGCCAGCCAGGCGGTCATATCTGGTGTTTTTTCACTAACCAGCCAGGCCATCAATCTGAATTTCCTACCGCGCATGGAGGTGATCCATACCAGCCGGGACGCTTTCGGTCAGATTTACATACCGCTGGTCAACTGGATCCTGATGATTGCAACCATTGCGCTGGTCCTGGCGTTCAGGTCATCTGGCAGTCTTGCTGCCGCCTATGGCGTCGCGATTTCAACCGATATGGTGATCACGACCTTATTGGTCCTGGTTATCTTGCGCCGTTGGGGATGGCATCCGCTCGCGCTCGCTGCACTAGCGCTTGTCTTCCTGCCCCTGGATCTGGCTTTTTTCGCGTCCAATCTTGTGAAAATCCCGGCGGGAGGCTGGTATCCGCTTGTTGCGGGTGCGTTCATCTTCACGCTCACTATAACTTGGCGGCGAGGACACAGGCTTCAAAACGAGCGCCTCTCCGATACGCGCATACCGATCAGTGAAATCAGTGCGTCGCTGGCGCAGAAGGAGATCACACGACCGCCCGGAGCGGCTGTTTTCTTTGCGCCCATGGGCGGCGACCTGGCCCCGGCCGCACTCTCACACCTTGCTGATCGGATAGGCGCCGTTCCAGCTACGCTGCTAGTTGTCTCGATCGACATCCGTCACCAGCCCTATGTCCCGGCTGCTGAGCGGATAGAGAAAACTGTTCTGGCGCCCGGCCTCTATCATCTTCGCGCGGCTTACGGGTTTATGCAGCCGGTCAACATGCCTGTGCTACTCGGCCTTTCAAAGTTTGAGGGATTGGACCTCGACGAAAGCAAGCTGACCTACATTGTCAGTCGCGAAACGCTTGTTGCGGCGCGACGAGGCCGGATACTTCCAGACTGGCAGGAACATGTTTATGGCTTTCTCAATCGCAACGCCCTGCGCCGCACTGATAGCGTTGGTATTCCGCCGGACAAGGTTATTGAAATCGGATTGGAAATTGAAGTTTGACCATTTGTGCGATTTCGCGACGTCCCGCCATCTGGTACTTTCGTGGAGCGGTTTGATATGAAATTGATATTGCTGGCATTCGTTGCTGTAATGGGAACAGTTTTGACCGTATCGCCAGTGTTTGCTCAGTCGGCGGAGACTGGTGACAGATGCGCCGGCCAGGAAGTCAGCGACCGGCAGAGCAATGGCGCTTTCAATTCGATTGTCGACGGTCAGCCGCCTTCGCCCGATCAACCGCAGTTCTCGAATTCGGCCAGCTATGACCGCGCATCGGATACAGCGCTCGCACAAATCGGTTTTGGCATAGCTCCCGAGATCAATGGAAAATTCTGTCAGACGCAGATCAGCATTACCTCGCCCGCCTATGACATAGGGCGCACGCAATTTGCTCCGCCTTCACTCATGGAAATCACCTGGGAGCAGCGCTGGCGCATTGCCGACAGCCGCGGGCCGACCCTGTCGACCAATATTGCTTTCAACATTCCGTTGGAAGGGGGCGCAGGCGGCACCAGGGTGACGGCAATAGGGGTCGTCGCACAGAACACGAAAAACGGCGTTCTTTATCTGAATGGAACGATTGAAAGCGGCCCTGATCTGTCGTTTTCCAATCCCACCTTAAACGCGCTTGTCGGTTACAAACATATCGTCCGTGAGGGATTCGAGATATATATCGACGGCATCTATGCCGAAGGCGATGTGGTGACAGGCGAGCTTTCCACCGAGATCGATCTCAGCGATAGCTGGAGCGTCGGCCCCGGGATTGCGCTTTCGACCGACCTGAGTGGTAGAGCACCGTCCGATCTGGTCGTTGGCGTGGCCCTGTCGAGCGGGTTTTGATGACATTACCAGATGAGCCGACTGGTGAGGATGGCCCGAACGAGCGCAGGCGGGCATCAGATGTAAGGGATATGGAGGGGTATTTCGGCGACGAACTATCGGGCGCCGAACTTTACGATGCGCTGTCCAAGGCAGAGGGTAATCCCGATCTTGCCCATATTTACGACCGTCTCGCGCGGGTCGAACAATCGCATGCCGAATATTGGCGCTCGCAGATTGAAGACAGCGGGGGAACCGCTCGCGCCCGGACCACTCCGCTGCGCAACCGGGTGTTGATCTATCTGGCGCGCCGTTTCGGGCCCGCCATGGTGCGGCCTGCAATCCGAGCGGGCGAAGCGCGCGATGCAGGCAAGTATGATGCAGTACCTCAAGCGTCGAGACTGGCGCTACAGGAAAAGGGCCATGCGCGAATCCTGTCTGAAGTTCTTCGCTCGGACGCGCCGGACGGATTGAGCGGGCGCCGGATCGCGAAATTGGAGGGGCGGCATCGCAGCGGCGGAAATGCACTGCGCGCCGCCGTCCTGGGCGCAAATGACGGACTTCTGTCGAATTTTAGCCTTATCATGGGTGTCGCAGGCGGTGCTGGAAGCGGCAGCGCGGTGGTGCTGGCCGGTATCGCCGGACTGGTCGCGGGCGCATTCTCCATGGCGCTCGGCGAGTGGCTCTCTGTTACCAACGCCCGCGAGCTCTACACCAGCCAGATCGCGACGGAGCGCGCCGAGCTGGAAGCCAATCCCGATGAAGAACGCGAAGAACTGGCGCTGATCTACCAGGCCAAAGGCATTCCCCAGGATGAAGCTGAAACCATGGCTGCGCACATCGTGGCCAATGCGGACGCCGCGCTCGACAGGCTGGCGCGCGAGGAATTGGGGATCGATCCTGACGAACTGGGTGGCTCCGCAATGACGGCGGCGGCTACATCGTTCGGCCTGTTCGCTTTCGGGGCCGCGATACCGCTGGTGCCGCTGATGGCGTTCAAGGAAAACACCGCGCTGGTCGGGTCCATGATCGCCGCTGGCATCGGCCTGCTCGCCTTCGGCGCGGCTGCGGCCCTTGTCACTGGACAGGGATTGTGGCGCGGGGCCTTGCGGCAATTGGCCATCGGCGGCGTCGCAGCAGGGGCAACCTTCTCAATCGGAAAGCTCGTCGGCCAGACGGTTGGTGCCTAACGGAAATGAATTGAAGAGCATGCTTGAATGTCGAAACACCCGGAACCCCGCGGAAACTTGAATTGGGCCGTCTGTCCTTCGTAATGAAGATTCTTTATAAAGAAATGTTCTTCCGCAATCATAGCAAATTTCCGAACTGGGGGTTGCCCACTGCAAAATGGTCGGCTGAGAATTTGAAGGTGTGAGCTTAACGCGCTGCCCTGAATTGGAGCGGCAACAATATGATAGGCTTAGACTTTTGCACGGCGTGTGTTTGGATCCAATATGACCCTTTCCGTCATCGGGCGAACTCATTTTAACTTGCTTCAAAGTCAAGGGGCGTGCGAACGGACCCGCGGTGTGGAGTCCGCTTATGAAAATACGCCCCGCATGGAGTTTTGAAGGAGCCGTACAGGTTATCATTGCCGAATTGGGTGAAGATGCAGCAGCAGATGCTGTGGATAGGTCCCAATCGCTAATACGAAAATGGTCTGATCCGGACCATCCGTCGTTGCCAGCACTAGACTTGGCGCTGGCTCTGGACGCGGCATTCGTGAATGCAACGGGTCGCGAAGGCCCAATCTCCGCAATATATACTCACCAATTGGAGCTTGATACCGACGTGCGTGACGTAGCACCTGCAAATCTCGGAATGGCCTTGTTTGAGTTTGAGCTAGCTGTCAGTGAGACCAGACTTATGTTTGGACAAATTCGGAAGAACTCGACCAGCTTGAACCAATTGTCGATGAGCCTGTGGGAAAAGGAAATGCTTTTGAAAACAATGGAGTAGACCGGTGAAGAATTAAATAATCTGGCAGCAACGATAAGGAGGAAGCGAATCTGGATCCTGCAACCGCTTGATCGGTCTTATGGTACGACATATCGGCCTTGATACTATGTTCCAGATCGGTCAGTTCTTCGGCGATCATTTCAACCTGCTCCAGAAGCGTTTGACAGTCTCGGTGTTCCAGTTTCGGAACTTCCGATGCCGACTTTTCAAGGGCCTCTGAAACAGTATGTGTCATTGTCCCCACAGCAGCGTGCAAACTCACCAGCGCCTTCATGATACTTTCAGGATGCGCGTCAAGTTCATCGACAATGCGCTCAACCCTGTAGAGATAGACCGACAGAATCGGTGCAGGACAATGTGTCGCTCGAAGGTAGGCTTCGTCAAGTTTTAAGGCCTGGCGCACCGACGGGCTGGATGGGTGATCAGGGTCTGTCCATTTGCGCACAAGAGAAACTGAGCGTTCGACGCTTTCGGCAGCCACTTCTTCGCTGATGGCTTCAATGATCTGCCTGAGGGCTCTTTCGAAACTTCGGGCTGGCCGGGTTTTCATATTGTAATCCTCCGGTTCTTTCCAGCAGGGTCTACCCGCCTGAAAGCGGTGATGCCAGACAATGCATTACCAACCGCACTGCGGGGATTCAGATTCTGACAATGAGTGAGGGGTGGCGCTGCGACTGCAAACAAGCTTTACACAGGTTAGGCAGGCCGCACCGGGGACAAAGATGCGGCCTGTCCGGTTATGCGCGGCATGGGTGGGGGGACAACCACGCAAACCTAACAGCGTGTTCGCTGCTCTTAGCTATATGTGCATTCACAATTTGGATTGCGATTGATAACGAAACTGCATTTTTCAACGGCCTCCTGAGCTGCTGCCGGTTTTGAGGACACCGAGTTAAGGTGTTTTTGAAACTGGAGAGCAGGAATGACGAGACGAGTATTCAGCCGCGAGTTTAAGCGGGAGGCTGTGCACCTGCTGACACAGCGCGGGGTGAGCGTGGCTCAGGCAGCGCGGGATCTGGATTTGCACGCGACGGTTCTAAGCCGTTGGATCAGGGAGTTCGGTGATAGCCCGGCCGGTGCGTTCCCCGGCAAGAGCCAGATGAAGCCGGAAGATGAGGAAGTGCGCCGTCTCCGGCGCGAAGTTGTGAAGCTGAAAGCCGAGCGGGATATCCTAAAAAAAGCGTACGCCGGGCAAACGGTCCCCCGGACCGTTTGCTGATCCGGCTTAACCCTACTTCGCCAGGGACCCGTTCTAGTGTTCGGGTTCATTGCGAAGCACCGAGGGGTCTGGCCGGTCAGTTGGATGTGTGAGGCGCTCGGTGTCTCTCGGAGTGGCTTCCATGCCTGGCTGACAAGGTCGCCAGGTGCGCGGGCCAGGAGCGATGAGGTGCTCGGGGCGCGCGTACGGGCAAGCTTCCTGTTGTCGGACCGGACCTATGGCGCGCGCCGTGTCTGGCACGATGTGCTGGCCGAAGGCTTCTCCTGCAGGCTTCACAAGATCGAGCGGCTGATGCGTGTGCAGGCGCTGCGGGCACGCCCGCGCCGGCGACAGCTTCCAAAGGATACAGGGACACGCTCCATCATCGCTCCGAATGTGCTGGAACGGAACGTCGAAGCTGCTGGGCCGAACCGGAAATGGGTCGCGGACTTCACCTATATCTGGACCGCTGAAGGCTGGCTGTACCTGGCGGTGGTCCTCGACTTGTTCTCCCGGCGGATCGTCGGCTGGTCGATGAAGGAGGCGATGACCACACAGATGGTGACCGATGCCCTGATGATGGCCATCTGGCGCAGGGGGCGTCCCCGGACGCTGACGCATCACTCCGATCAGGGCAGTCAGTATACCAGCGAGGCCTTCCAGCGCCTGATGAGGGACAATGGTATCACGTGCTCGATGAGCCGGTCCGGCAACTGCTGGGATAATGCAGCGATGGAGAGCTTCTTCTCATCGCTCAAGACCGAGCGGATCAGGGGTCAGGTCTACCGCACACGCGATCAGGCGCGTTCCGATGTGTTCGATTATATCGAGCGTTTCTACAATCCCACCCGCCGACACTCAACGCCCGGATATCTCAGTCCTATGCAGTATGAGGAGCAAGCGATGGAAGCTTAAGTTGTCGTCCACGGAACCGGCAGCAGCTCATCCATTGATACTTGGCAGATAGATCGTCTAGCGCTGCTGCTCTTTCAGGTCTGAAACGAACCAGCCATCATCCGTTTTTGTCATAATTGTCGTGGCCGAAAGGCCAACGCCTGACTCCGATGCGAGTTCCCAGGTAATATCGACCTCGCTGTCCGAAATGATATCCGTTCCTATCGCACTCGATTTGATTGACGGTTTTCCCGAGGCAGGTTCTGTATCCCCCTGTTTCCGAATGTCGGCCGCTTCTGCTTCCAAACGCGTTTTCAAAGGATCGATCGTCAGAGCAATGGAATTCTGCACATCTGACTTGACATAATAAGTGGCGACAAACTCAGAAGCTATGGTCCGCGCTGCGGCGCTTTTCGGAAGAATTTTGTCCGAGTTTGTACTGTCAGGTGGCGATTGGTCCGAACACGCCGCTAGAAGGGATGTCGTTGCTAGTGCGACAAGAGCGCCGCGGAAAAGACTGCGAAACAGGTGGGTCGAATTCATATGGTCTGTCCTCGTTTGTGACTGCTAATTGTTCGCGCTCGGGCTCGGCGCCCGCAAGAACGATCTGGGTTGGATTAGATAGCGGATTTGCGCCAACATGGGGCGCTACAGAGACTTTATTGCTCACCTCCTATAGCACCGAATACGCTGACACGAAGTACATTGCACACGGGAGTAGCCTAAATGTCGGGCCCTTGCGATTCATCCGAGTTTCATCACTTCAGCCTTTCTATCAAGTGCGTATTGAGCGGACCGTACTCGACGGAGGGGCCGTCCAATAGTTGCGAAATGGGCTCGCATTTGGAACGGTTGGGCGGCTCCCTCGTGGTCATTTACCCCTATGGTGTGGCGAGCCATAGTTGCGCCTATTTCGCAAACCATCGGACCAGTTGATTGGCTTCAGGATATTTGGATGAAAGCGCCGTTCGACCTCGTAGAAATTTCGCCCGGGCGGCGTCTGCATGCCCTGATCGAAGGTCCGACAGGCGCGCCTCTGGTCGTCTTTGATCACGGTGCGTTCGGCATCTACGCTGATGGGTGGTGGGTCAAAGAAAAGCTGAAACGCGACAATCGTGTCCTGCTATACGGCCGGGCCGGCATGGGCTGGAGTGATCCAGCACCGCCAGGCGCTGAGCTAACAGCAGAGTTTCATGTGGAAGATTTGCGGCGCTTGCTGACGGTCGTGGGCGCGCACCCCCCGTTTATGTTGGTTGGCCATTCAATGGCAGGGTTCAGACTCCAGGCTTTTGCAGCCTTGTACCCGGATGAACTTGCTGGACTGGTGTTCGTCGATGCGATGAACCCTGCGGCCCTCAGATTGCCGGGCGGCATGAAAGTGTTGACGCGATTTTCGGCGCTCTTGGCTGCGGGACATCGGGCTGCTGGCTTTGGGGCAATGCGTCTCGCCGCACCGTTTGCGCGTGATCAGATGGCCCTGCCAGCGCAGCGCCAACAGGAGAAGCGTTTCATATTTGGCGATAGCGCGCACTGGAAGGCTGCCAAGCGCGAGGTAGATGCGACCGACCCGATGGCCCGCTATTTCAACACGCTCGCTTCTCTGTCCTGCCCAGTGGCGGTTTTTTCGCGCAACGCGCAGGGCGGTGCCTGTGCACCAATTGCGAAGGTTGCAGCAACACATGGACTATACGGCAAGGTCATCGGGCTGGCCGGTGAGACACATACATCACTTCTTAATCCAAAACACGCGGAAATGATCGCGGGCCAAGTCCGCCTGATGCGCCAGACACATTTGACGGCGGTTTGACCTGTGTGCGGGTCACTCAGCACGAGCCGCCTTCCAGCGCTGGTGTAAGCACCAACCAATACAATAGGAGAGTGTATGAAGGGCGTCAGCTTGAGGCTCGAACATAATGATGGCTTTGATCACAACTGATGCGGCAATCAATCCGGTCCAGAGCCAACGCCGGTGCATCTGGTAAACATAGGCCCCGAGGACTGCGAAACCGCCGCCCGACATGCCGACATCGTGGCTCAGCGCCCAGCGCGCGCCAATTTCGGCACCTGCCGCATAAAGACCGCCAACGAGACATCCGGAAATTATCAGACTCCCAAGCAGGTTCCCAACCCAGAAAACGATGAGCGCCCTGCGACTTCCGAAAGTCCACTCATAGGTCCCAATTACGATTGCTGCGAAAGGTACGATACCCCAGAACATGAAAGGTCGGTCAGTAAAAAATACTTGTGTAAACAGGGACCAGATGTGGCCATCTGCAAAGTCCGGAAATCCAAATCCCCATCTGGCAATGAATGCAGGATCAATTGGATGCGCCCAGCTTCCCGACCAAAGACCGGCAAGGATGATCGCTAGCGTGAGAGCGATTGCAAACGGGACGCGCCGGACCAATGCTTTGGGAGAGACTGTAGTTGGTTTCATGACAATCGTTGTTCTTCAGAATCTATGTATGGGACGATCCCACCTATGCCGCATGAAGCAAAATCGACTAAGAAGACGATGGGTATTTATAAAGACTGGAGCGCTCAAATGGCAGATATGAAGATTTTGGCAGAGGAAATGCTGGGCACCAGCCTTGAAGAACTCACCGACCGCGAGCGCCGCGTGCTGGAAAAGCTGGCCCAGCGCCGCCGTATTTCCCGCAACATCAATCGCTTAGCTGAGGAAGACTCCAGTTTCGGCGAGCGTGTCGCCGACAGAGTCGCTGAGTTCGGCGGATCCTGGACTTTCATCGGCTTGTTTGGATTTATGCTCTTTATCTGGATTGGTGGCAATTTGCTTCTGGTCCTGGCAAAGCAACATGCTTACGATCCCTATCCCTTTATCTTTCTCAACCTTATTTTGTCGATGCTTGCTGCCGTACAGGCCCCTGTCATAATGATGTCCCAGAACAGGCAATCCGATAAAGACCGCCTTGCTGCAGGACATGATTATGAGGTGAATTTGAAAGCTGAACTCGAAATCCTACAACTGCATGAGAAATTGGACGACGTTCGGCAGAACCAGTTAGCGGTCGTGATGGAGCAGCAATCGAGGCAGCTTGCAAAAATTGAAGAATTACTCGCAGCAGGACGGTCAAGCTGAGCGCGCTTCTCATCAAACGCCGGTCATTTGCGGCTGAGACTCTATGGGGTGGACGCCACCGAAACATTTGCAGAGGTCATCTGCTCATCTGGCACAAGTGTGTTGATTAAAACGCTCCCCTGAAGCGACAGGCTAAGGTTTTTGATCACGCTGGCATCGATCTCCGGAAGATACTGCATGATCACAGTCTCTTCGGCTGAATTCACACCCAGCATGAACCCGAAGGAGAAAGGCGAAGCGTTTTTCGAGGTGATGCTGAGAATGCGGGGTGGAGACTTCTGCACGGTTACCGTGCTGACAAGATAGGCTGTCATGATAGTCCGCTTGGGGCCAAATGTTGGAAGAGCGTCGAGCTTTGCCTGAAACTCGGCAGTCGTCGCATCTTGGCTGATAAGTGTCGGCGTATTGAGCGTACCAATGGCTTGTGTCAGCACCAGAACCTGATCTGGCTTTTCTTCACCTGTCATCTGCGACCAGGCTAGTTTCTGCGCGCCCTTCAGCGCAACTGCCGAAGCCGGTGATTTCAATTGCCATTGACTGGCAGCCGGACGGCGCGGATCAAAGTTGGCGACGACATTGCCGCTCGGGGTGACATCAGCGATGTCATAAGTGAACGAATATAGACTTGCCCTGTCCGCATCCGCGAGCGCAGCTGCAAACAGTGTCTCGGGATCATGCGTGGTGGTATCTGCTGCAGCCAGCGGCGTAATGAGCAGCGTCAGGGCAGTGAATACTGTAGTACGGTGAAACATCAAACCCTCAACTTTTCCTTGTTGATCCACTTTACGCAGCAAGGCGTTTGTTCATGGCAAAATGAACGACCGATTAGGACCGGGCGTGCGAGGCTCAACATGTCGGGCCACTGCGCCTCCGAAAAGAATAATCATTGCGGCAATATACAGCCAGATCAGAAAAAATATGATACCAGCCAGCGTCCCATAGACCGAACTCAGACTGCCGCTAGTCAGATAGAGTGAGAGGAGGTGACCCGCAATGTACCATAGTCCGACACCAACCAGACCGCCGAGCAGGCAGGTTCTGTAGCTTGCCACGGAACCCGACAACACGAAACGATAAACGGCCGAAAGCGCCAGGCCAGATACCGCCACATTGAACGCCGTGCTCCAGACCACATTCACTGGCGGAAAATAGAGCAGATCCATTATGTATTTGTCCAAAAGGGTTGCCAAGGGAAAAGCCAGCCCCACCAGCAGGATCAAAAACAGGGTAAGCAGGAGAGATAGACCCTGAAATGCCAGCACGCCGGGCAGGCGTGGCTCATCGGTGATATCCTGCAAGCCTGTGATCAGAACCTTTGTCGCTGTCAGTGAGCTCCAGACACCAAGCAAACCGAAGAGTACAATCTTCCAGTCCCAGCTGAAGGCTGTTCGCGCATGGGAAATCTGGCCTCGCAAATATTCGCCATATGTTGCTGGCAGAATACTCGATTCTTCGCTCAATAATCGCTCGGCTTGCTCCGGCGTAATGAGCAGCCCGATGATCCAGACGGCGAGGCTGGCAAGTGGAACGAGGGACAGCATGAAGAAAAATGCTATGCCACCTGCAATGACGCGAAGATCACGCCGCAACATGAGTTTTAGGGCATCCCAGAAATGTCGCAGATACTTCAAAACACACGGCCCTTTGTTGCTGAATGAGACATATCGAACAAGCCTTCTCCGAGGACCTTCAAATAACAGACTTTGCGGTTCAGTGCTCTGCCGCCTATTGCAAAATCCTGATGATTTCGGAACCTGGAATTTGTCCCAAACCCGCGACGACGCGCACCTGCTGTGTTAACCCACCGGCTTGACCCAGAAAATTGGGAGGGAATGACATGACGGATCCAGCTCCAAGCGACACGCTTGCACCAATAGCTGATCCGGTTGCAGAAAATGCACCGCCTTCGAAGTGGAAAAAGCCGATTGGAATTGCGGTTGTAAGCCTTCTCTTCATCCTGGCTCTTGGCGCCATCCATCAGGAACTCACGCATCTCTCAATGCATGAAATATCGGTGCAGCTGCGCAAACTCACCTTGCCGCAGTTGGGTCTCGCTTTGTTTGGCGTGGCTGGCAGCTATTTGGCGGTCACGGGCTATGACACGCTCGCACTGCGATATGCCCGCAAGTCGCTCAACTACAGCAAGACAGCTTTTGCCTCTTTCACCTCCTATGCAATCGCAAACACACTGGGTGTACCCTTTCTCACGGGCGGGGCCGTTCGCTATCGGCTCTACTCGCGCTGGGGGCTGACAGTCACTGAGATCGCAATTGTCGCGGCGATCACCGGTCTCACGCTCTATATAGGCGCGCTTGCAATCGGCGGGGCTGGTTTGTTGCTGGAAGCCACGCTGTTTGAATCGGTCTTCCACATTGCGACACCTATCAGTTATTTGGCGGGTGTGATGTGTCTCGGACTTGTCGGGTTCTTCCTCTGGCAAGGACGGACAAGCGACAAGGTCCGCCGCATACGATCCGTAGAAGTCACGAATCCCGGCTTCAGCACCACAATTGGCCAGGTTCTTGTCAGTATGCTCGACTGGAGCGCTGCCGGGTCTGTGTTGTTTGTGCTATTGCCCGCTGACACACCGCTGACGTTCCTGGCGTTCCTGCCAGTCTTTGTAGCCGCTTGCTTCCTTGGCGGCATGAGCGGACTGCCGGGCGGAATTGGTGTGTTCGAAGCGGTTATTCTGATCATGGTGCCCGCCGCCAGCCATGAGGCGCTGGCCGCTAGCCTTATCGCCTATCGGGCGCTTTACTACTTACTGCCACTTGCGCTCGCGGCGGTGCTACTGGCGGTCCATCAGGGCCGCGCCTCCAGAACAGTGACTGATGTAGCAGGACGGGCCCAGGATTTAACCGAAATGTTCGCACCGACGCTTTTTTCCCTGATCGCGTTCCTCACAGGAACATTCATGCTGGTATCGGCAACGACTCCGTCTCTGGTTGCACCTCTGGAGGCCGCAGGGCGCGTGCTGCCATTGCCCGTGATCGAACTTTCGCACTTTCTGGCGTCTATTGTTGGCGTGCTCTTGCTGATTGTCGCGATGGGGCTTCGCCAGAAACTTGATCATGCTTGGACGTTTGCCTTGGTGCTAATCGGCGCAGGTATCGCGCTCACGCTACTGAAGGGTGCTGGAGTGCATGAGGCGGTCATCCTGGCGGTCTCGTTTGGCCTGCTGGCGAGCGCTAAAGGCGCATTCTACCGCAAAACCGCGCTGAGCCGGGCGCGCCTCAGCCCGGCTTGGGGTTTGGCCATTCTCGGAGCAATCGGAGCGTCTGTCTGGCTTGGCTTCTTCTCCTACGAACATGTCGCCTACCGCGATGAACTTTGGTGGACTTTCTCGCTCGATGGGCAAACGTCCCGCTTTCTGCGCGCCTCCGCTTTCATTCCAGTCGTGTTACTACTTGCATTGCTGTGGCGCTGGCTGCAGCCTGCTGCTTCGGTTGCCAAAACACCCGCGCCGCCGGATGTTGCAGAATTGCGTGCCATCATGGCCTCGGCAACGACTGGACACGCTGATGCAGGGCTCGCCCTGCTGGGAGACAAGCAATTCCATTTCAGCCCATCTGGTGAGAGTTTCATCATGTACGGGGTACGCGGCAAGCACTGGATCGCGATGAGCGAACCGGTTGGCAAAGCAGAAGAAGTAGAGGCCCTTCTCTGGTCGTTCCGGGAGGAAGCCGATCTTTATGGCGCTGAGCCTGTCTTCTATTCGGTGCGTAAGGAATTCCTGCCTGCCGCCCTCGACCTGGACCTGACGGCCCAGAAGATTGGCGAAACCGCCATCGTTCCACTCGAGGGATTTTCGCTGGAAGGCTCCGCCCACAAGGGCCTGCGCGCAACCCGAAACCGCGCTGAGCGTGATGGGCTCAGTTTTGAGATTATTCCGGAAAACGGCACCGCGGAAATTCTTGAGCGTCTGGAAACACTTTCTGATGATTGGCTCGGCCATCATGGCGGCGCGGAAAAAAGCTTTACGCTCGGTCGGTTCGATCCGAATTATATGCGACAGTTTCCGACTGCCGTGGTCAAAGTCGAAGGGCAGATCGTGGCCTTTGCCAATGTGCTTTCAACACCCGACAAGCGCGAATTGTCGATTGACCTGATGCGCTATGGCGCTGGCGCCCCCAAAGGGGTGATGGACTATTTGTTCATAGAGTTGATGCTCTGGGGTTCTTCAAACGGCTACGAATTTTTCGACATCGGCATGGCCCCGCTTGCAGGTCTGGAAGATCACCGGCTCGCCTCCCTGATGAGCAAGGTCGGCGCGTTTGTCTTTCAGCATGCCAACAAGATTTACGGGTTCGAAGGGCTGCGAAACTACAAGGACAAATTCGACCCGGTCTGGGAGCCATTATACTTGGTCGGTCCTGCTGGCCTGACCCTGCCAATCGCACTGGCCGACGTGGCAATCCTGACGAGTGGCGGTATTGTCGGCATGTTCCGCAAGGAGTGACCCAGTGTCTGGGTCAGGGCGCCTAAGGAGGCGTTCCAGTTTTCATTGTCGGCGGAGGACCGACAGACCGTATGCTGGCGTATTGGCCTGCCTTTCAAAAATGGCTGGACCGCAATCTTCCAGAGTTCGCCGAGAGTTTATCCGGTGGTTGTGCGTTCGCTCTGCCCGGCACAGGCCTATTTCGAGAGCTCAGAGGTTCTTTATTGATTTAAACCCCTATGGGGTATAAATGGTGGTCATGAACTTTGTTGTCGCAACTCTCGTGACTGTATTTTTCAGCCTGTCGCAGGTGCTCTGTGCGTGTCCTGTCGATATGTCGGCTACGAACAGCATGGCAACCGAGTTCACCGCTCATTCTCACCAGGCGCCCGCCGATGGGCCTGAGGCGCCCTGCGATGATGAGACTGATCACTGCAAGCTTCAGACAGCGACGGTGGCCCAAACCGACAAGACGGCGAACCCGGTTCAGCACATATCAGGCGATACGAAGCCGATCGGGCTTGCTACACCATCATGGCGACCCGCCTGGAAGCGCGTCGTCAATGTCGGCACGCCCTTGCCCAAGGTCCGAAGTTACCTGCTGCAACAAACGCCAATCACATTAAAGGTGCGCTCCCTGAGCTGAGTTCGTGCTTCGCTGCATTAGCAGCCCGATTGCATAAATTCACCTCATGGAGACGATTATGTTGAACAGACGACGTATGTTGCAGACGGTGCTCGGCACCGGCGCAGCCTTGGGGGCAAGCAGCCTCCTGCCCGCTTGGGCAAAATCTTCCAGCAACGGAAACCTTGGTGTGCCCTCGCTTTCGGGCACGCGCTTCGATCTCGAAATCGGGCGGTTCCCGGTCAGGCTCAACGGCAAAGCCGGTATGGCGACCGGAATCAATGGCACACTTCCCGGCCCGCTCTTGCGTTTGCGCGAGGGCGATGACGTTACAATGAACGTCACCAACCGGCTTGCCGAAGACACCTCGATCCATTGGCACGGACTGCTTGTCCCCTTCCATATGGACGGCGTGCCGGGCGTCAGCTTCCCGGGCATCAAACCGGGCGAAACGTTCAAATATCAATTCAAGGTGCCGCAAAATGGCACTTACTGGTATCATTCCCATTCTGGTCTGCAGGAACAACTCGGCCATTACGGTCCGATCGTCATAGATCCGGCAGGTACAGACCCAGTGGCTTATGACCGGGAATATGTGCTCGTCCTCAGCGACTGGAGTTTCACGCATCCGCACCGGATCTTCGACAAGCTCAAGAAGAATGCCGAGAGCCTGAATTTCAACCGCCCGACCCTGTCGAACCCAACCGGACTTGGCGGCATGTGGGGGCAGATGCGAATGAGCCCGCGCGATCTCGCAGACGTGACCGGCGAAACCTACACCTACCTGATCAATGGCCATTCGACGGCCGATAATTTCAATATGGTCTTCCAGCCGGGCGAGCGGGTTCGCCTGCGCATTATCAACGCCTCCGCCATGACCCTCTTCAATGTCCGCCTCCCGGGCTTGCCGATGACCGTGGTCCAGGCCGACGGTCTGAATGTCCAGCCGGTTGAGACCGACGAGTTCCAGATGGGCGTGGCCGAGACGTATGATGTCATCATCGCGCCGACCGAAGCGCGCGCCTACGCCTTTGTTGCCGAATCGATCGACCGCTCCGGCCAGGCCGTCGCCACGCTCGGCCCGCGTGCCGGTATGCGGGCCGATGCGCCTGCGCTTCGAGCCGTGCCGATGCTGACCATGCGGGACATGGGAATGGCCCATGGAGACATGGCGGGCATGTCAGGCATGGGGAGCATGGATCATGGTCCGGACACCGCGACGGCCGGGGACGACATGAAAGGCCACGACATGGGTGCCATGTCGATGATGCCCGATCCTCATGGTCCGGCGGTCCAGCCCGTCAAGATTGAAGCAGATATAGAGCGCGGCCCCGGTGTCGCAAAAGTATCAGGCATGACGATGAGCCGCTTGGGCGAACCTGGAATCGGGCTTGACGATGTCCCCCACCGCACGCTCACCTACAACCAGCTTCGCGCGCTCGACATGAATGAGGACCATCGCCCGCCTGGCCGCGAAATTGTCATTCACCTGACGTCGAACATGGAACGCTATATGTGGTCGTTCGACGGTGTAAAATTCTCCGAGGTGACCGAGTCCATCAAGTTCTACGAGGGTGAACGTGTTCGCCTGACGCTCGTAAACGATACGATGATGCCACACCCGATCCATTTGCACGGCATGTTCTTCGATCTCGTAAATGGCGGTGGTCATCACATGCCTCGAAAGCACACAGTAACGGTCAAGCCTGCAGACAGGGTCAGCGTCGACATCACCGCAGAACATGTCGGTGACTGGGCGTTCCACTGCCATCTGCTTTACCACATGCACGCTGGCATGATGCAGGTCGTCAGCGTCATTCCGCCAGCAGACGATACGACACCAGCTGAAAAAATGCCGGCAGGTCAGATGAATATGCCCATGGACCATCACGGCATGAACCATGGGGAGGGAAAATCATGATGAAACCGAATTTGGCAGCCCCTCTACTCCTCGGCTTCGCGCTCTACGCGACCGGCAGCGCGTTCGCGGAAGACACAAATCAAACCCCGCCCTGGGATCAGGCCGACGCCATCTACGGCGAGGATGCAATGGCGGAGGCTCGCCGGGACGTTCTTGCCGAAGGCGGAGACCAGAAGAGCTTCTACATCCTCTTCAACCAGCTCGAGGCCCAGATGTCTGACGAGGGCGACAGTTTGTACTGGAACGGACAGGCTTGGTATGGAGGCGATATCAACAAGCTCTGGTTCAAGAGCGAGGGCCGCGCCTCTCTGAATGGAGAGGGCGTGGATGACGCCGAGATCCAGGCGCTCTATTCCCGTGCGGTTGCGCCTTTCTGGAATGTTCAGGCGGGCGTTCGCTACGACATCGAACCGGATAGTCTCGCGCATGGGGTCGTCGCACTGAATGGTCTGGCGCCCTACTGGTTCGAAGTCGACGCTTCCGCCTTTCTCAGTGAAAAAGGCGATGTAACGGCCCGCATCGAGGCTGAATATGAGTTGCTCCTGACCCAGCGGTTGATCTTGCAGCCTCGGATCGAAGCAAATCTTTCCGCGCAGGACATACCGGAAAGGGAAACGGGCGCGGGACTTAGCACACTCGATGCCGGCTTGCGGCTTCGTTATGAAATCAGGAGGGAGTTTGCGCCTTATGTCGGCGTCGAATGGCAAAGCGCCTTCGGTGAGACACGCGACATGATCAAAGCCGCAGGCGGTGAAGGCGACGATATCGTCTTTCTCGTGGGCCTGCGGACCTGGTATTAGGAGAACAAAATGGGCGGTTTCATAGAACCCAATATTCACCCCGTGCTGGTGCATTTTACCTATGCCCTCGGCACATCTGCAGCCCTGGCATATGTGGCTGGCCTCCTCGTACCTGCAGGCCGCTGGCGCGACAGCCTTCGACCGGCCGCCGACTGGATGCTGGCATTGGCTGCCTTGGCGGTTCTGGCCACCATCGCGGCCGGGTTTCAGGCCTATTACAGCGTTGCTCACGATGCGCCGTCCCATGAAGCGATGACAACCCATCGCAACTGGGCTGTTCCCACGGGCCTCGCCTTACTGGCCCTCGCCGGTTGGCGCTGGCTGAGAAGGGCCTCGTCGCCCGGCCCGGTATTTGCGATCAGTGCCCTGGCGGTAGCAGCTCTTTTGACGGTTACAGCGTGGTGGGGAGGCACAATTGTCTACAAGTACGGACTTGGCGTGCAGACCCTTCCTGAAGCCAGCGGGCCAGGCCACGATCATGATCATGGCGGCGGAGCCGGTCATGGCGACCAAGGCACCGTAAATTCAACAGACGATCATCAAGACGCTCACGGAGCGCCTCCATCCGACACGATGGATGGATCATCGGCGAGCGGCGATGGACATGATCACGACCATACCGACGGTGCAGCTGATCGAGAAATGTCAGGCACGGTCCCCGCCGGACACGACAACTCCGACGGCCATCACGACACCAAACCGGTCTCGACTGATGAACAGGCGATCCTGGATATCATGGCCGCGATCGAAACCGGTTGGGAGACCGGCGATGGCGAACTGTTCCGACAGAACTTTCTCGACTGGTCAGGCGCCCGGTACTTTGAGTCAGGCGGCGAGAATACTGGCCTGCTCGACCTTGTCGAAAATCATGTCGAGCCCGAAAAAGATACCATTCCGGATCTCGAACTCGACTTCTCGAATATAGACGTGCAATTCGAGGGAAGTGACTTTGCATGGGCTGTCGCGGACACAGCGATCAGTGGAACGTTCAGCTCCAATGGCGAACGCCTGGAGCGTATCGGGAAACAAACGGTGCTGTTCCGCAAGGTCGCCGGCACCTGGCAGGTCATTCACACGCACTCGTCCTCCCGTGCGCCGCGATAAGGAGGAAATCCAAACTGCCGCTTGCCGGCCAAGTTGAAAAGCAACCGGCAAGCGGCGATGATATTGAATATACCCCCTAGGGGTATTATACTATGACTGTCCTACTTGCTCTTGCCTGGACCGCTGGAGGTCAGAATGAAAATTATCCCCGTCGGACACTCGCTGTCTCTGTTCCTGCTCGTCAGTTATTTGCTGTGCGTCGGCTGGGGGAGTGTGACGCCGTCCAGCCTTCACATGCATCCAGCATGGCAGGATCTACTGCCCGGATTTGAGTTTGGAACGCTGACTGGTTTCCTGATCGGCCTTGTCGAGAGCTATCTCTATGGCTGGTACATCGCCCTTCTGTTCGTTCCCTTGTTCAACTTCTTCAACCGAAACAGCAGCGCATAAAAGTGATGCATACCCTCATCCTGTGAAGCACTCCTGCTGAAAGAGTCAGAGCCATGACCAACGACACTTCTCACGCCCATTCCGGACATGCGTGCCATCACAACGATCAGGCCGCTCCAGAGAAGCCCGATGATGCCTATGACAAGGTTCCGATCGGCTATGCCGGCACCGTCTGGACCTGTCCCATGCATCCGCAGGTACGCGAAACTGCCAATACAGGCTGCCCGATCTGCGGCATGGCGCTCGAACCGGAAACGGTGACGGCCGAGCAGGATACCAGCGAACTGGATGACATGACGCGGCGCTTCTGGGTCGCCCTTGTCTTCTCGGCGCCACTGCTCGCCTTTGTCATGGGCGAAATGATTCCCGGCAGCCCGCTCAGGCACTGGATTGATCCGACCTGGAGTGTCTGGCTTCAGGCCCTGATCGCGACTCCCGTTGTCGTTTGGGCCGGCTGGCCCTTCTTCGTGCGCGGCTGGCAATCCGTGAAGCGACGCAACCTCAACATGTTCACCCTGATCGCGATGGGCGTCGGCGTGGCCTATATTTATTCCCTGGTCGCAACATTCGCGCCCGGCATATTTCCCGATTCATTCCGTGGGCATGGCGGCGCGGTAGCAGTCTACTACGAGGCGGCCGCCGTCATCGTTACGCTGGTTTTACTTGGCCAGGTGCTCGAACTGCGCGCGCGCAACGCCACCTCAGGAGCCATTCGTGCACTGCTGGAGCTTGCCCCTGCTACTGCGCGCAGGATTGCTGACGATGGCAGCGAACAGGATGTCGATCTCGCGGATGTAAAGTCTGGCGACAAGCTGCGGGTCCGGCCAGGTGAGAAGATCCCGGTCGATGGCGAGGTCGTCGACGGCCATGGGTCGGTTGACGAGTCCATGGTCACCGGCGAACCCCTGCCCGTCGAAAAAGCCGCTGGCGCCCGTGTGACCGGCGGCACGGTCAACGGAACCGGGTCGCTCGTTATGAAGGCGACACATGTGGGCGAAGACACGCTCTTGTCCCAGATTGTCCGAATGGTTGCCGCCGCTCAGCGGTCCCGAGCTCCAATCCAGCGGCTCGCTGATCTCGTCGCTGCCTGGTTCGTTCCGGCTGTTATTGGAATTGCAATCCTGACCTTTGTCGTGTGGGCCGTGTTCGGACCCGACCCGGCGATGGCTTTTGCGATCGTGAATGCCGTTGCCGTCCTGATCATCGCATGTCCCTGTGCGCTAGGTCTGGCAACCCCGATGTCGATCATGGTCGGCACGGGCAAGGGCGCGTCCAACGGCATCCTGATCAAGAATGCTGAAGCGTTGGAGACGCTTGAGAAGGTCGATACGATCGTGGTCGACAAGACCGGGACGTTGACGCTCGGACGCCCCGAACTGGTACGCGTCCAGCCAGGCGAAGGCTTCGACGAAGCCTCGTTGCTTAGTCTCGTAGCCGCGGTGGAACGTTTGAGCGAGCACCCACTTGCCGACGCGATCGTGCGTGGCGCAAAAGGCAAGGGCGCGCCTCACAAGGATGCGCACGGATTTGAATCCGTCACTGGCGAAGGTGCGCAGGCAAGCGTCGACGGCCAAACCGTCGCCATCGGCAACAGAAAGATGATGCAGCGGATCGGGGGCTGGTCTGACGACCTCGGGACACGCGCTGACCAGTACCGCACCGAAGGCCAGACGGTTATGTTCGCCGCCGTCGACGGAAAACCGGCAGGCCTTGTCTCTGTGGCGGACCCGATCAAGGAGACGACACCGGAAGCCATCAGACGTCTTCATGCCGAAGGGTTGAAGATTGTGATGTTGACAGGTGACAATGAGACGACAGCACGCGCGGTCGCCGACAAGGTCGGCATCGATGAGGTTCACGCCGACGTCTCGCCTGAAGACAAGCATCGGATCGTGTCCGAACTCCAGAAGAACGGTGCCCGCGTGGCCATGTGCGGTGACGGCATAAATGATGCGCCCGCGCTCGCTCAGGCGGATGTCGGAATCGCCATGGGAACCGGAACCGATGTGGCCATGGAGAGTGCCGGTGTAACGCTTGTGAAAGGCGATCTGATCGGGGTCGCAAAGGCCCGGGAGCTCAGCCACGCCACGATGCGCAACATCCGCCAGAACCTGTTCTTCGCGTTCTTCTACAATACGCTTGGCGTGCCGGTTGCCGCCGGCATTCTGTATCCCTTCTTCGGCTTGTTACTGAGCCCGATGATCGCGGCGGCCGCCATGAGTTTCAGCTCCGTATCTGTTATCGGCAACGCCTTGCGGCTGAGAACCCTTAAACTCTAATTCTCCGGAGCACAGACATGTCCAGACCACTTGCTATGAGCGCGCTCGGTGCGCTGATGATTGCAGCCCTGATAGCGGGTATGATGCTCTTCTCCGCGTCACCCGCAGCCAACGCGCAAACAGTCACTGTACACAAGACGCCATGGTGCGGTTGCTGCGCCGCCTGGGTGGACCACCTGCATGACGAGGGTTTCGACGTCATCGTGAAAGAGGAAGAGGACCTGACACCCATTCGGTCACGGCTTGGTGTTCGGGATGAACTGATGAGTTGCCATACCGCAGAAGTCGCCGGATATGTCGTTGAAGGTCACGTTCCCGCTCGGGAAATACGACGCTTGCTCGAAGAAAAGCCTGACGTCAACGGCGTCTCGGTGCCCGGCATGCCGCAAGGCTCTCCCGGCATGGAAACACCGAACGCGCCAGATCGGTATGATGTCATCATCTTCTCTGGAGAGGATGCCAGGACATATGCCTCCTATCGGGGAACGCAATTGGTCTCCGAACAGGCAAGACCATGAGTGAGGATGACTACAAGCAAGGGTCACTGACGCTGGCGGGCACCGTCGCCATGGGGACGGGCGTGATGATCGGTGCCGGCATCTTTGCCCTGACCGGTCAGGTCGCTGAATTTGCCGGCGACCTGTTTCCGCTCGCCTTCCTCACGGCAGCCATCATCAGCGGCTTCAGCGCCTATTCCTATATCAAGGTCTCCAACAAGTATCCTAGCGCCGGCGGCATCGCGATGATACTCCGCCGCGCTTACGGCCCGTCTACCGTGACCGGAAGCGCCGCCCTGCTGATGGCGTTCTCGATGATCATCAATGAAAGCCTGGTCGCCCGCACGTTCGGTACGTACACGCTGCAGCTGTTTGGCGTCGAGGGCGGCATATTCGTCCCCTTGCTGGCAATCGGACTGATTATCCTGGCTTTCGTGATAAATATTGCCGGTAATCAGGTGATCGGCGGCGTATCGAAGGTCACGGCTATTCTCAAGATTGGTGGCATACTGATTTTCGCGCTTATTGCGATCTGGGTTGCCGGATTCAGCTTCCAGCCAGCAGCAGATGGTTTCGCTGACAGCACATCTGCCGGTGGATTCCTGGCCGGCGTCGCGCTCGCCATCCTGGCCTATAAGGGATTCACCACCATCACGAACAGTGGCGACGAGGTGAAGGAACCGACCCGCAATGTCGGGCGGGCCATCATGATCTCGCTTGCGATCTGCACTTTCATCTATCTCCTTGTCTGTTTCGCTGTCGGATCAACCCTCACTGTCTCGGAGATTGTTGCGGCGAAGGACTATGCTCTCGCCGAAGCGGCCCGGCCAGCACTTGGAAACTATGGATTGTGGTTCACAGTAACGATTGCGATCATCGCGACAGCTTCAGGCCTGCTTGCCAGCTTGTTTGCCGTCTCCCGCATGCTCGCCATGCTGACCGACATGAACCTGATTCCGCATAGACATTTCGGCATGCCCGGAACGGTACAGCGTCATACGCTCGTCTATACGGTTGTGGCTGCCGGATTGCTCGCGGCTTTCTTCGATCTCAGTCGCATCGCTTCGCTTGGCGCAATCTTCTATCTGGTCATGGATATCATCATCCATTGGGGCGTCTTCCGGCATTTGAGACGGGATGTCGGCGCCGCACCCGCAATCCTTATCTGTGCGATGGCACTCGATGCCGTCGTCCTGATCGCCTTCCTCCTCCTGAAGTGGCAAGCCGATCCAGTCATCATCCTGATCGCGGCTTTCGGCATGGCTGCAGTCTTTTTATTCGAGCATTTCTTCCTGAAACGTCTTCGCGACAATCCTCCCGGAGAGGAGTCCGGAAACGACCAGCACAAAGCCCACTCATGATCATCGCAACCTTGATCGGACTGCTCACTTTTGTGCTGGCAAGCACGGTGCATTATCTCGCACTGGCGCATCTGCACCGACGCCTGAACCATGAAGCGCGTTCAGGTCTCCCGATCGTTGTTTCGGGTATCGTAGGTGCAGGCCTGGCGCACCTCGCTGAGGCAGCGCTCTATGCAACCAGCTTTACGCTACTGGATGCCTTTGACTTGGGTGGTTTCAAGGGCGGCGAAGCGGACGGGTTCATGGACATATTCTATTTCTCCCTCGTCAACTACACATCGCTTGGGCTGGGCGATATCTATCCAACCGGACATTCGCGGTTCCTGGCGGGACTGGAATCACTCAATGGTTTCCTGCTGATTTCGTGCTCGGCATCCTTCATTTTCCTCCTGATGCGAAACCAAATGGATGGTCCAACTTCGGGCGGAATTCAAAAATCGGATTAACTCGGAACCTGTTCACACACTTCTCCGTTAGTCGTGGAAATACCCCACCACTGTATAAGGAGGATGTTGAAAGTGGATATGAAGAACAGTTATTGGCGGTTTGGAGCAATGATCATCACATCGATGATCGTGATGTTTGGGCTGATGTACCTCAACACCTATGCGTGGGAGCATGTTCGCTGGAGCGAGACACGCTTCTACATGGCCTTCATCATGGGCGCCGCGATGGCCGTCGTGATGCTGAGCTTCATGCTCAACATGTACAAGGACAGCCGGATCAATTTCGGCATTTTCCTTGGCGCTGCGGTCGTGTTCGTCCTGGCCCTCTGGCTGGTGCGCAGCCAGAGCACCGTCGACGACCGGTCTTACATGAAAGCGATGATCCCCCACCACTCCATTGCCATCATGACAAGTGAACGCGCCGGCATCGAGGATGTCCGTGTGCGCGAGCTTGCCGACGAGATCATCACGGCGCAGCGCCGCGAGATCAAGGAAATGGAATGGCTGATTTCCGACATCGCGGAGAATGGCCCGGCATCGACGGAAAGGGAGGCGGCGAGCCGCCCCGTTCCCCCCTTTGAAGGCACGCTCAATCCAGACGACGCTGCCGGGGCAGCCATCGCGGAGGACTAACGCGCCTTCCACGTCCAGTCAGACCCGTTCGATCCCGAAAAGGAGCGAAACAGAATGAGACTCGAAAAGATCAAGACACAGGGCCTTGCCCACCTTTCCTACTTCCTGAGCGCCGATGGCGAAGCGGCCGTCATCGATCCGCGGCGTGACATCGGCATCTATCTGGACCTCGCCCGTGAGGAAGGCTCTGTCATCAAGCACGTCTTCGAAACCCACCGGAACGAGGACCTGCTCTCAGGCGCCCCTGTCCTGAAGGAAGAAACCGGCGCAAAGGTCTGGCACGGGCCGAACCCTGAAAAGCCGATCCAGTATGCAGCCGAGACGCGGGAAGGCGACGCGTTCGAGATTGGCGGCGCGCTCCTGAAGGTGCTTGAAACGCCCGGGCACACCGACGACAGCCTGTCCTACGTGCTTTATGACAAGAGCTTCGAGGAAGGCCCGGTTGGCGTGTTCACGGGCGATGCCCTGTTCATTGGCGATGTAGGGCGCACGGACTTCTATCCCGACCGCAAACGCGAAGTCGCCGGCCTGCTCTATGACAGCCTGGAGAAACTGATGGGGCTCGGCGACCAGTGCCTCGTCTATCCCGCGCATGGCGCCGGTTCGGTCTGCGGCTCCGGCATGGCCGACCGGGAGTTCTCTTCCATCGGTCACGAGAAGCTCAACAATCCACGCCTGCAGATCGGCGACCGGGAAGCTTTCATCGACGCCAAGGTGTCCGAGAACCACTACATACCGCCCTATTTCCGGCGCATGGAAGAGGGCAATATGGAAGGCACCGAAGCCGCGCCGCCGGCGCCCCGGCCCGCCTCCCCGGCCAAGTTGCTCGATCCGGGCGATGCGGTCTGCCTCGATGTTCGCGGCATTTTCGACTTTGCCGGCGGACACCGCACGGGCTCGCTCTGCATCCCGGATGACATGCTTGCCGCCTTCGCGGGCTGGTTGCTGCCAGGCGACAAACCGGTGCTGCTGGTGGCGCGCGATGACGACCAGGCGGTCAATGCGGCCACCACACTTCAGCGGATCGGCTTCGACAATGTGAGCGGATTTGTCAGCGGCGCCATGCCCGTGGCGGTCCAGAACGGCCCGCTCGACACACTCGACTTCGTCGATACCGAAACCGTCGCCGCGCGCGTAGACAACCCGCCGGCTGGCTGGACCCTGCTCGATGTCCGGGCCATCGACGAATATGAGAGCGGCCATATCAAGGACAGCAAGCACGCTTATGTCGGCAAGCTGCCTGACGCGGCCAGTGACCTCGACCCGGACAAACCGGTCACGACCATGTGCGGGAGCGGTGCACGTGCCACGATTGCCGCCTCGCAGCTCATGCGGAAGGGGTTCTCGAACGTCGATGTCTATATCGGCTCGATGAAGGCGTGGAGCGCGGCGGGAAATGCCATTGAGTGATGACTGTCAGTCCATCTTGGGCTGAACCTTTCGTTTCTGACGCATAAAGAGACTGGAAATTGCTTCACGAGGTCCCCATATGGATACCCTGTATGGGGTATTTGCCATGAAGACTGAAACCAAAGAGGCCGCGACCCGGAGGCTTGCCCGCATCGAGGGACAAGTGCGCGGCATCACGAAGATGGTGTCCGACGATCGGTATTGTATTGATGTCATTCGTCAGGTGCAGGCTGTGAAGGCCGCGCTTGTCGGCCTCGAGGCCGTTATCCTGGATGACCATATTGCAACGTGTGTGGATCATGCCCTGACCGGAAGCAATGTCGATGACCGGCGTGAAAAGGTCGAGGAACTTGTTGCTGTGCTTGGTGGCCGCAAGAAGTAGCGGCCTCACAGTTTGTTGAAATGAAAGTTTTAATCTTTTCACGTATTTGAACAATGATGCAGTTTGTGACCCGCCTCCTGACACTGTTTGCCGCTGCCTTCATGGCGGCTCATCCGGTCATGGCGTGTCCATTGATGGTCGGGGCCTCCGAAACCGCGCCGACTGAAATGAGCAGCAATCATCCCTGTCATGACATGGCGATGGAAGCCATGGCCGACACCGGGCATACAGATCAGGCGTCATCGTCTGATTGCCCCGCGGGATACGACTGTGCACCCATGCTTATCCAGGCGCACAGTGACGCCAATCCAGTTGCACCTGTTGCGAATGTAGACGCAGAATTTGCTGCGGTTCTCGCTAACCCACCAAAGGCATTCCTGCCAGAGCGCGAAACACTAAAGACCGGGCCTCCACCTCGGCTGGATATCGTCCAGCACACGCCAATATCGCTAAAGCAGCGCTTCCTGAATTGAGAGCGATGACCTGCGGCTGCCACAGCAGCCCGTCGTCATCGTCTCACACAATTCAGAAGAGCCCGTTTTATCATGCCCCACATTTCAAGAATGCTGCTGGTCGCAGCGTTTGCCGCTGTGCCCCTGGCGGCGGTTGCCAACGCTCAGAGCTTTGCCGAGCTTGAAGCCCGTCTCGAGGCCCATCCAAGCCTCTCCGCTCTCGGTTACGATGCCGAGGCCGACCGGGAGCGTGCTGTCGCCTCAACCGCACTCCCGGACCCCGTCGTATCCCTCGGGATCAACAACTTTCCGATTTTCGATCCCTCGTTCGACAGTTACTTGCCGACCAATAAAGCCGTTGGTATCCGGCAACAATTTCCGAGCTTCGCGGGCCGTGAAGCCCGCGCCGGTGAAGCCCGGGCGATGTCAGCACAGACCGAGGCGGTTCGCGATGCCCGTTATGCGGCCTTGCGCGCCGAACTCATCGCTTTTCTCGCTGACAAGACTAGACTGACCAGGCAGAGATCCCTCGCCGAAGCGCGAAACGCCAAATATGACGAGCTTGTCGACATTGTCGAGGCCGAGATCGACGCGGGCCGCCCGGCCGTCTATCGCCTTGCCGAAATTGAAAGCGAACGGGCAGAAGTTTCCCGGACGCTTGTTGATCTTGATCGGCAGGAAGCCGAGACCGATGCGCGCCTGATCGACCTCGTCGGACTGGTCCCTTCGACCGGCCTCCCTCCCCTGACTGAAAGAGACTGGTCCGGCGCAGCGCTTGAGTTCCATACCGTACGCATTGCCGACGCGGCCGTCCGCGTTACCGATTACGGTATCGACGAGGCCCGCGCGGCCTGGAAGCCAGAATGGGGGGCCCAGCTCACTTATCAACAGCGCGATGAAGGCGCGATGTTCGCGGGGGATGACTGGGTCTCCGGTATGGTGACTTTTACGGTTCCGCTCTGGGCCGAAAGGAAGCAGGCGCCGAACTTGCGCGCCGCAAAGGCCGAGCGGGCCGGCGCCGAGCAACGCTACCAGGCCGCCGCACGGAATGCGGCGGCCCAGTATGCGTCCCGGGACGCCATTATCCGCGCGGCCGATGCCAGTATCGACGTCCTGCAGGTCAAGATCGCTGCCGTCGAAGACGAAGTCGAGGCCCAGCTGATTACCTATGAATCCGGTGTTGGCGGTTATGCGCCGATCATCGACGGCGAGATCGCCATTCTCAAACTCCGGGCGGAAATCGACGCTGAAACGGCCCGCAAGGCCGCTGCGATCGCACGCCTGAATGCCCTCCTGGTGACACAATGAAAAAGACATTCCTGATAATGGGCACCGCATCTGCCGCCCTCTTGCTCGCCGCATGCGGCGCACCGGGCGGATCACCGGGCGGCCAGGGTGAAAAACCGAACGCCTCGAGCGAGACGCAACGATACACCTGCCCCATGCACCCTCACTATATTTCGACCGATCCGGACGGCACCTGCCCGATCTGTGGCATGGACCTGGTGCCTGCCGACAAGACCCAGGAACCGACGAGCTCAACAGGGGAAATCCTGTACTACAAGCATCCCATGGGTAAGCCGGACACCTCGCCTGTTCCGAAAAAGGATTCCATGGGCATGGATTACATCCCGGTTTATGCCGATGACACCGGATCGGGCGTGGCCGTCTCGCCGGAAATGATCCAGACCATGGGAATCCGGACAGCTCCTGCCGAGACCAGGGATTTCAGCCGTGTACTGAGAGCCTTCGGCACGGTCGAGACCAATGAACGGCTCGAAAATGTTACCGTCTCGCGGCTAGAAGGCTGGATTGAGAACCTGGCGGTCAATGCCGAGGGCGACACCGTCCGCCCCGGCAGTCTCCTCTACCGGATCTACAGTCCGGACCTGATCGCCGCGCAGAAAGATTATCTGAACTCGTTCAGGATCGGCAACGAAGCGCGCATCGCGTCGGTTCGCCAGCGCCTGCGCTCCCTTGGCATGCAGAATGCGGCCATCGACCGGCTGACCGAAACCCGCCAGGTCATTGAACGTGTTCCGGTTTACGCAGAAGCCGGCGGCACGGTTGCCGAGCTTCAGGTCCGCAATGGCGACTATGTCAAACCCGGTACACCCATACTGCGCCTGCAATCCTATGCCGATGTCTGGGTCATTGCCTCTGTGCCGGAGAGCGACCTGCCGCTAGTGCAGGCAGGCATGCCGGCCGAACTCGATTTTCCGAGCGCGCCCGATGCCCCCGGTAAAGGCCAGGTCGACTATATCTATCCGACAATCGACCCGAAAACCCGTACAGCCGACGTCCGGATCGAAGTGGACAATGTGTCGGGCTATCTTCGCCCGGGCGCCTATGCGGACATAAGGCTGAATATCGGCGGCCGACCGCGTCTTTCGGTTCCGAGTGAAGCCATTCTGCTTGGTAGCGAGGGCGCCCGTGTCGTCATCGCCGAGGGCAATGGCCGCTTCTCCGGACGCGCCGTGCAAACCGGCATTTCGGCCAATGGCCGGACCGAAATCCTGTCGGGTCTGGAAAGCGGCGACATGGTCGTCGCCAGCGGGCAGTTCCTGCTCGATAGCGAAGCCAACCTGAAAGAAGGCCTTGCCAAGCTGGAAGCTCCAGATGCGAGTGCGGCCAGTCCGGAAACACCGCTCTCCGATATACCGGTGGACAGTAAAGCCCTCGCCGAAATCGATCACTTCACTGACATGGCGCTCTACTTCCACGAGGCCCTGAGAGACGGGTATGACATCGATCCGCTATTCGTGGACCCGGCGCTCGCCCTGGTGCCAGTGCTGCGGGACCGTTACGCGAACACGAAACTGGCACCGGTCATGGATGCTACGCAAACCGCTCTCGCCGCCGCGCAGGACGCCACGGACCGCGAAGACCTTGCCACACAACTCTCAGACCTGGTCGAGGCCTTGAAACCCTGGCTGCTGGAAGGCGCACCTCAGCATTACAGCGAGGCTGGTCTGGTGCTCTACCGGGACACCGCAACGGGCCGGTACTGGCTGCAGGAAGAAGCGAAACCAGCCAATCCGTACAGCGCAGATGGAGCCGAACGGATTGACTGGCTCAACCCGATGGCCGGCATGTCGATGACGACCAATGACGGCGAGACTGGCGCTGACCAGGCCCCTGGGCATTCGGGGGACAGTCATGACTGAACGAAACGACAGAAACCTCGCGGGGCAAGACCCCTCCAAATCATGGGTGGCAAAGCTGATCTCCTGGTCGGTTTCCAACCAGCTCATCGTCCTCATGCTCGCCGCTGCACTGGCTGTGACCGGGTGGATGGCGATCCAGCGCACGCCGCTCGATGCAGTGCCGGACCTGACAGATACCCAGGTCATCATTCGCACCGATTTTCCTGGCCAGAGCCCGCAGATTGTCGAGGACCTCGTCACCTATCCACTATCGACGAACCTTCTCGGTCTGCCGAAGACCAAGGACGTGCGCGGCTCCTCAATGTTCGGCACCAGTTTTGTGTATGTCATATTTGACGATGATGTTGACCTCTACTGGGCCCGCTCGCGCGTTCTCGAAGCCTTGTCCCGGCTGGGGTCCGAACTCCCGGAAGGCGCCGTACCCCAGATCGGACCGGATGCGACCGGCGTTGGCTGGGTCTATCAGTATGCCTTGGTCGACAAGACCGGCAAGACCGATCTCGCCGAGCTGCGTTCACTCCAGGACTGGTTCCTGAAACTTGAACTCGCCGGAGTGGAAGGGGTCTCTGAAGTCGCTTCGGTCGGCGGTTTTGTCCGGGAATACCAGGTGCTACTCGATCCCAATCGCCTGAGAAGTTACGACCTGTCGATCACCCGTATCCGTGACGCGGTCCGCGCCGCCTCGAGCGAGGTCGGTGGCCGCGTGCTCGAACAGGGCGAAACGGAATATGTCATCCGCTCATCAGGCTATGTCGATGAGAAACTTGATCTCGAACAGGTCGTGGTCAAGGCAGAGGATGGCACCCCCGTCCAGCTGAGCCATGTCGCCCGGATTGTCGAAGGCCCGGCCCTCCGGCGCGGCATTGTCGAACTCAATGGCGAAGGCGAAACGGTGTCCGGCATCGTGGTGATGCGCGATGGCGAGAATGCGCTGTCGGTGATCGAACGTGTGAAGGAGAAACTTGATAGTCTCCAGCGCGGCCTGCCGGAAGGTGTCGAGATTGTCACTGTGTATGACCGCGCGCCACTCATCGAGGGTTCGGTCGATTATCTGAAAGACAAGCTGATCGAGGAAGGCATCGCGGTTGCGCTCGTCATCCTGATCTTCCTCCTCCATGTAAGGTCGTCTCTGGTTGCCATCATCACCTTGCCGCTCGGAGTGCTCGGCGCGTTCCTGATCATGTCCTGGCAAGGTGTCACAGCGAACATCATGTCACTTGGCGGGATCGCCATCGCGATCGGCGCCATGGTCGACGCCTCGATTGTGCTTGTTGAGAATGCCAGCCGGAAACTGGCGGATCTGGGACCGAAACCCGATCCGAGCGTGCGCCGCCAGGCGCTGGTCGAGTCGGCTCAGGAAGTCGGCCCCGGCATATTCTTTTCACTCCTCATCATCACGGTCTCCTTCCTGCCGGTCTTTGCCCTGACCGGTCAGAGCTTCAGGCTCTTCAGTCCTCTCGCCTATACCAAGACCTATGCGATGGCCTTCGCGGCCATTCTGTCGGTGACACTTGTCCCGGTTCTGATGCTGTACCTGATGCGGGGTCGGTTCCGGCGCGAGGAAGCCAATCCCCTGAACGCCTTCTTCGTCTGGGCCTACAAACCGCTGCTCCATCTAGCCCTGAGGTTCAAATGGATCACGGTCGCCCTTGCGCTCGCGCTGACGGCCAGTGTCATCGTGCCGGTCCAGAGGATCGGCTCCGAATTCATGCCGGCCCTTTATGAAGGCGAGCTCCTCTACATGCCGACCACCCTGCCCGGCGTGTCATCCACCAAGATGCGGGAGATTCTTGGCCAGACAAACCGCGTCATCAAGACCGTGCCAGAAGTCGATCGTGTCTTCGGCAAGGCCGGGCGCGCCGATACCGCAACCGATCCAGCGCCACTCACCATGATCGAAACATGGATCAAGCTGAAACCGAAGGAGGATTGGCGGCCAGGTGTGACGGTCGAGGATATCACCGATGAGCTCGATGCCAAGCTGCAAATGCCCGGCCTCGTGAATTCATGGGGCTATCCGATCAAGATTCGCATGGACATGGTTTCAACAGGTGTGCGCACGCCCATTGGCATCAAGGTTACGGGCGATGATCTGACAGAGATTGAGACCATTGCCCGGGACATAGAAGCGGCCATTTCGGACTTACCCGGAACGCGCTCGGCCTTCGCCGACAGGGTCATGGGCGGAAAATATCTCGAGATCACGCCGGATAGGGGCGAACTCGCCCGGCGGAATATCGACATGGCAGCCTTCCAGTCCGTGATCCAAACCGCCCTGGGCGGCATGACGCTCTCCCAGTCTGTCGAGGGCCGGGAACGCTATGACATCATCCTGCGCTATGATCGGCCATTTCGTGAGAGTGCCACAGACCTGGAAGAGATACTCGTGCCTGCCCCGTCCGGCGCCCATATCCCTCTCAGCGAACTGGCGGACATTTCCTATGCGGAAGGCCCGCCAATGATCCGATCGGAAAATGCCAGGCTGACTGGCTGGGTTTTCGTCGACATCGCGGACCGGGACATGGGCAGCTATGTTGCAGACGCCAGACAGGTGATTGCCAACGCCGTCGACCTGCCTGCGGGATATGCGGTGGAGTTCTCCGGACAGTATGAACAGATGCAGGAAGCGAATGCGCGGCTGAAAATCGCCATTCCAGCTGCGATTGCACTGATCTTCCTGCTGCTGATGCTACATTTCGGCCGGCTCGACCGGACCCTGATCATCATGGCCAGCCTGCCATTCGGCCTGGTCGGCGGAATGTGGGCCGTCTGGCTGGCAGGCTACAATCTGTCAGTTGCCGTCGCGGTCGGTTTCATCGCCCTGGGCGGCATCGCTGTCGAGACGGCCGTCGTGATGCTGCTCTATATCGACGCGGAAGTCCGAAAGGCGAACCCGTCTGACAGGAGCCAGCTTTTCGCAGCTGTCAGCAAGGGCGCGGCCATGCGCGTCAGGCCGAAGTTGATGACGGTCACGACCATTTTTGCAGGTCTTGCCCCGATCTTCCTGACCGACGGCCTCGGATCGGACGTCATGCGCCGGATTGCCCTGCCCATGCTTGGCGGCATGGCCTCAACCCTCATCCTCTCCCTGATCGTGATCCCGGCCATCTACTACATCCGGGTCGGGCTGCAGATTCCATCAGATTTACCCCGGGCCGAACCGGATAACCGGGCCGGCTCATTCACCCCCGAAGGAGAAAAACCATGACGAGACACCTGTTGAAAATTCCGCTTTTGTTTCCACTGCTTCTGAGTAGCGCCATGCTGCCGGCGGCCGCGCAGGATCGCTCATCAGGCAGAATGATGATCGACGGCGGCATGATGGGTGGCGGCCTGTTCGGCACGGTGTTCATGCTGCTTGCTGTGCTCCTCCTCCTGCTCGGGATCGCTGCCCTCATCAAATATCTGAGGTCGAAATAATAGTCCCGTGTCCATCCACCCTATTCCCCCGTCCCGGCGCGCATCGGGGGCCTCTGTTGAAAGCCGCGCCTGACAATCAAAAAGGAAGAAAACGATGAAAACCCTCGTCAGAAAGACAGCAGTCACAGGCGCAATCCTCGGACTGGCCCTGATTGGTCCGGCGCTCGCCCAGGAGGCCGGCATGAAAATGGACAGTATGAAAGACATGGACATGTCCGGCATGAGCTGCTGCGGCGACATGGCGCCCGGCTTTGGCGTCATTAACGGCGTCGATCTGGATGCCCGAACCGTCAATATTTCACACGATCCGATCAAGAAGATCGGCTGGGGTGAAATGACAATGGACTTCGAGGTCGGCGGAATGGTTGCGCTCGACAAATTCGAGAATGGCGACAACGTCCATTTCATGCTCAAGCAGGACGACAGCGACAATTATGATATCGCCATGATGATGCCGATCGGCGGCGATCCGGATGCTTTCAAGCTATCCATGATGTCGATGATGAAAGGCAAAGGCATGATGGACTGCAACATGGGCGGACACGGATCCATGTCCGGCATGTCAGGCAAGGATCATGACGACACCGATCACTAGCCGGTCCTCTGTTTCAAGCAAAAAATTCGTAAATCAGGTTCCGGCCGCGTTCCGCGGCCGGAATGCCTGCGTCTCCCGATTAGTTCACCAGGAAATCCCAATGACTCAAAGAATTCTGATTACCGCCTTCTTGTTAGGTTCCGTTTCCCTGACAGCCTGCAGTGACCCCGAAAGCCGAACGCCGCCAGCATCCGGCCCTGCGGACCAGACCAGGCCTGAACCGTTCGAACAGGCAGATGAAGCTATGCCCGGCGATACTGGACGGGCCACGGGCAGGATCACATCCCTTGATCGCGACGACGGCCGGGTCACCATCGACCATGGCCCTTTCGAAGGCATCGCCATGGGCGCGATGACCATGAGTTTCGCTTTAATGGGCGATCTTGAGCTGACTGACCTCTCTGAAGGCGATGACGTGATCTTCCAGGTCAAACGGGGCCGGGACGGTTCTCATCGCATCATGGAAATTTGCAGCATTCCCGCGAATGGCCGCGACTGCCCGGACCAAGAAACGGTCTATCCGCACAACCCTCCAGATCAGTAAGGCGGCATACTCCGGCACTGTCCCCGATCGAGCTAAAGGGAAGACGATAAAGACCCGTTTCGCCATAGCGTCAAACTGGCATGCGCGGACCAAAAAGAATAACCGCAGCCCCGATCAGACAGGTTACAACCCCTATCAGATCCCAGCGGTCGGGACGAATCCCCTCAATGGTCCATAGCCAGATGAGCGAGGAAGTTATGTAAACCCCACCATAGGCGGCATAGGCGCGCCCGGCTGCAGACGCTTCCACCAGTGTCAGCAGCCAAGCGAATACAACAAGGGATATCATCCCCGGAACCAGCCAGAAAGCGGACTTTCCAAGCCGCAGCCAGGCCCAGAATGCAAAACAACCGGCAATTTCGGCGGTTGCCGCGCCAGCATAGATCAACAACGTCGCGCGAATATCCATGGCTGGGGCATTACCTGATCTGGCTGGACTGGCGAGGCCCCGTTGCGGTTAAAATTGGTTTCAGCCTGCGCAGCATGAAAGCTTCGCCACGTCCTTGTCGAACGTCTGTGCCGCCAATTTTAACCCTTCAACAGTTGTCAGGTATGGAAAAATTGTCTCGCCAAGCGCCTTGCTCGTCATGCCGAACTTCAACGCCATAGCCAGCGTCTGAATCGCATCAGACCCTTCGGGCGCCGCGATCTGTCCGCCCAGGAGGCGGTCGGTCTTCGCATCCGCGACCAGCTTGATGACGCCGCGGGTATCGCGGGCGGCGGCGGCGCGTGCCACGTGGTCCAGCGTCAGCACGCTGGTCTTGACGTCATGACCGGCTGCCTTCGCCTGCACCTCGGAAAGGCCGACGCCGGCGACCTGCGGATCGGTGAACACGACCCAGGGCATGGCCGCATTGTCATAGCGCAAATCCTGAAGCCCGAGCGCATTGTTGACCGCCACCTTGGCCCCATAAGCGGCCATGTAGACGAACTGGTCGCGATCGGTGACATCACCCGCTGCCCAGACGCCAGGCCGCGTTGTGGCCATGTCGGCTCCGACCTTGATCGATCCACGCGCATCGGTCTCGATGCCGAACTCGCGCAAGCCGAGCTCTTCGGAATTGGCCACCCGGCCTGTGGTGGCCACAAGCCGCTGCGCGGAGAGGGTCACGGGCTTTCCACCCCGTTCGATTGTCAGCGTGACGCCGCCGTCACTCCGTCTCACCGATCGGTAGGACAGGCCGGTCTCGACCGCGACACCCTCAGCCTTCAACGCGTCGGTCAACGCCTTGGCCACTTCCGGTTCCACGCCGGGCAGAAGGCGCGAACGCGTGACCAGTGTAACCTTGACGCCCAGCCGCGACGCCATCTGCGCCAGTTCACAGCCAATATAGCCGCCGCCCAGTACCAGGATGCTTTCGGGCTGATCGGGCAGGCTGAGAAGGTCCCAGGAATCGAGCGCCTCCACGGTCTCGATCCCGTCAATTTCCGGCAAGAAAGGGCGCGAGCCGGTGGCGATCAGAACCTTCGGTGCAGCGATGATCCGCCCGCCGACTTCGATGCCGCCTTCGACCAGGCGTGCGGCACCTTCCTCGATATAGGTGACATTCTCATAGGAAGGCAGCAGGTCGATGTATTTTTTCTGGCGCATCTCGTTGACCAGATCGGCCGTGCCCTTGACGACCGCCGACCAGTCCACGCTGTGCGCACAGGGCTCAATGCCCGGAAACCGTGCCGCCGCTGTACCAGCATGCACCGCTTCACCGGCCCGTATCATCGCCTTGGACGGCACGCAGCCGACATTGACGCAGGTGCCGCCGATGGTGCCATGCCCAACCATGGCCACGCGCCTGCCGGCCTCGGCCGCGCTAATCGAAGCCGAAAACCCGGCCGAGCCAGCACCTATGACGATGAGGTCATAGCTGTCGTCGCCGTTTTTATTGACGGAGCAGCAATCGCCTGTCTTTACGGTTTGATTCATTATTTCTTCCTTGGCTTGTGACCAGGCATGGCGACGCGGCCTCGATCAAGTATTCAAAATCACACCATCGACCCGATGTCGGAGGCGTGGCCGGGATCAGGTTGGGGCCGCTGTCGCCGCATTCGCCTGCGGCGAAGACCGTGGGATCGCTCGTACGCATCGATGTGTTCACCTGGATGCCCCGCCGAGTGCACTCGGCGGGGCAGCTTGAAGGTTCAGCCTGTCCATTTTTGGTACCCGGCCGGGGCTGAGGCACATGCTCATTGATGCAAAACAAGAAGGTGTCGCAATGACGGTACCGGCCAGACCCGTTATCAGCAGTTTTCGGTCAGTCCATTTTGACATCAAAGTGAAAGCCTTGTGTGAAAATCTGACGATGTATGCGAACATCGACTGGCAGGTGCCTCATCAGGATATTCCAGATGCTGCGTGTTCAACCGTCCGTAACGCTTGCCGGGTATCCTACATCGGTTGAAGCCGCAGCGATCAGCACAGGCGTTGTCGCCGCCGTATCGTAAACCACTTCTGCGGTCCTGGCCGCATAATCGATATCGACAGATTTAACGCCCTCGACACGCATCATCGCTTTCCTGACAGCAATCGGACATGTCGCGCAGGTCATGTTTCCGATCGTAAAACGGGCTGTCGCCTGTTCGACCTCCACCGAGGCATCCGGAGCATTCTGCGCGCCGGCGACTGCGAGCCCCCCCGCGAGTGCCAGACCTGCCAGTCCGGCGATCATCCATGTGCGTTTCATACTTGTCTCCCTGGCTAGTAAAATAACGGTGCCCATACATCGATGGTCAAGGCCGCCAGCACGACAAGCGCGCCGCTCCACAGGGCGACCTGCTTGACGACTGACGACTGCGGACGGGCGCAATAGCTACCATCCTCACAGACACTGGTTTTTCGAAAATAGACATCCCAGAACCCAGCCGCGAGAAATCCGATCGCGACCAGAAGAAAAAGGGGCTTGTAGGGTTCCAGCGCCGTCAACTGGCCAATCCACGCTCCGGAAACACCGAGACTGATCAGCACAAGCGGCACGATGCAGCAGGATGATGCAAGGAATGCCCCCAGCATGCCACCGGCAACAAGCCATCTTGAGCGACGCTCATTTGCTGGACTGTTTTCCGTATCTGCCATGACCAGCTGTTCCCATTGCATTATTGATCATGATCACGTTACGCTCTGTAGTTGGTACAGACACAAGTGGGTATTTCATCATGGCCATCACATCGCCGCGAGCAGCACTCAAACGGGCTGAACTGGCCGGGCGGCTCGGCTGCAATCTTGAAACGATCCGTTATTATGAAAAGATCGAATTGCTGCCCGAACCAGCCCGCACGGCAAGTGGCCACCGGCTGTATTCGAATGAAGATCAGGTACGACTGCGTTTCATATTGCGAGCCCGCAGCCTCGGCTTCTCCGTGGAAGATGTACGCTCGCTACTTGGCATCAATGATGGCAGGCCGAGCTGCGCGGAGGTCAGGGCGCTGGCAGAAGCACATCGGGGCGATATCCGTAAACGCATCGCCGATCTGAAGCAGATGGATCGACGGCTCGGCGAGATCATGGCTGGTTGCACCGGCGCTGAAACACCCGATTGCGCACTCACCGACAAACTGTTCGAAGATAGCTGACAAAAGGGGTTCCTGCATCTGCCGGAGATGCAAATGATGGACATCCACGACACCATCACCGCTCCGCATCGCCTCAATGACAGCACCGTTGTCAATGTCCGGCGGACTGCCTAGCCACAACATGTGGATCGGCCCGCCGATTTCGCGGAACGACAGGCAGAGAATGTTACCGCGATACCGATCGTCACGAACGGATCGAACAGTATTCAGTCATAGATGAGGATGAGCGCGTCGCCCGCAACCACGGCTACAGATGCGAGTGCGTCGGACAGATTGTGAAGGAGGAGCGCCCGGATATTCACGCTCCCATTCTGCACCGAATAGATCAGGAGGGCTGTAAGCTCGGCAATGACCAGCGCAACACCGCCACGAATAACGATCGTCCAGCCACCAAGGGCGGGCGGATCAGTGATTCGTATGACACTCTTATTGACCAGATGGCAATGGAGACCCGACGATCATCGCTCGCGGGATCAAGATCGTCATGATCATGTGCGTGGCTCAGGATCGGCCTCCTCTTCCAGCACCTTGCGCTTGCACTCGCGATACGCGCGTCGCCGCGCGTGTACCGCGTTTTTGACACGGCTCTTTGGTGGTATCAGGCCGCATTCCTCCTGCACCTTGGCCGCCTGCTCACTTGAAAGGGCCCCCATCACGTTGTCGAGACTCTCGCAGCCGGCCAAGGCTGCGAGAGAAACGGACATGACCGCGAAGCGAAGTTCACGATGGATGAACATGCTCGGCCTCCAACAAGGAATGGTGCGCGTCGGGCTTTGGTGCGAACCAGCGGTGAAGGGCGGGTAGCACCAGCAAAGTTAGCACGGTCGAGGAGACCAGCCCGCCCATGACCACCGTGGCCAGTGGCCGCTGCACTTCAGCACCGACACCACTTGCGAAGAGCAGCGGCGCAAGGCCGAGCGCCGTCGTAAGGGCTGTCATCAGCACAGGACGTGCCCGCAAGCCTGCCGCCTCGACGGCAAGTTCATCGCGACCACGGCCCTCCCTGGCAAAATCATCCATGAAACTGACCAGCACCATGCCATTGCCGAGCGCGATACCGAACAGGGCAATAAAGCCGACCGTCGCAGGCACCGAGATCGGCAGGCCTGCAATCCAGAGCGCCATCGCCCCGCCGGTCAGCGCCAGCGGAATGTTGAGCAGGATCAGGATGGCCGATTTCATGCGCCCGAACGTCAATAGCAGGATCAGGAAGACGATACCGAGCGTGATCGGGATCACGACCGCGAACCGCGCATTCGCTTCCTGCTGGAGTTCGAACTGCCCGCCCCATTCGACGCGGTAACCGGCGGGCAAGTCGAGCTGACTGGCGACCGATTGCTGCGCATCAGCGACATAGCTGCCAATGTCGCGTCCTCTCACATTGAGCTGAACGGTGATGAATCGCTCACCATTCTCGCGCGTGATCTGACGTGGACCGACAATCTCCCTGATGTTTGCCACGCTTTCGAGTGGAACCCGTGCGCCGCTGGACGATTCCAGAATAATCCGTCCGATGGCCGCGGGCGTGTTGCGGTCCTCTTCGGCATAGCGCACGATGACGGGAAACTGGCGCACTCCCTCAAAAACGGCACCAGCCTCTGCCCCGCCGACGCCGGAACGCAAGGCATCGAGCGCCTCCTCCACGCTCAGTCCATACCGGCCGAGCGCAGGACGGTTGAGCGAGACCACAAGCTGCGGCGCGCCGGTGATCTGATCGGCCTGGACGTCGGTCGCCCCAGGAATTTCCTGAAGAATGGACTGCAAGTCCTGCGAGCCTTCCAGCAGGACCGCCGTATCCGGACCGAAGATCTTGACCGCCAGTTGCGCCTTTGTGCCGGTCAGGAGCTCATCAACCGACATGGCGATTGGCTGGCCGACATTGACCCTGACGCCTGGAAAGCCTCCGAGATTCTCCGAGATCGACGCCCGGAGTTCATCCGGGCTGATGCCATTGCGCCATTCGCTTCGGGGTTTGAGCGCCACGAAGGCCTCGATACTGTTGACCGGGTCGGCATGCGCGCCGACTTCCCCACGACCGATCCGGCTGACAATGGAACTGATCTCCGGGAAGGCTTCAAGCAGTCTTGTCTCGATGCGAGTCGACGTTTCCTTTGCTTCGGTTAGCGAGATGGACGGCGCCATCGTCACACGCAACAGGACATCGCCTTCCTCCAGCGCCGGCGTGAACTCCGAGCCAAGGCGTGTCGCTGAGAGGCCCCCAACCAGAAGCAGAACGCCTGCTAGCCCGACCGCCGCGAGACGTCGCCGGACGAAGAAGGCCGCAAGCGGCTTGATCAGCGAAACAAGCCGGCTGTCGCGCTCATGGCTATTGCTCTTGGGCGGACGCATGAGGCCGAGCGCCATGGCCGGAGCGATGAGCGCGGCATAGATCAGCGACCCTGTCATGGCGAGCGCGGCAGAAGCGGCGAGCGGCCGAAACGTCTTGCCTTCAGTGCCCTGTAGCGAAAAGAGCGGCAGGAAGACGATGATCACCACGGCGACGGCAGCAATTAGCGGCGCGATCACTTCGGCGCTCGCTCGCGCGACCGTCGTGCGGCTATCTTCACCCTCGCGTCGTTCGCGCAAGCCGCGATCCACGTTCTCGGCGATGACGATGGCGCCGTCGACCATCATCCCGATGGCGATCGCTACCCCGCCCAGCGTCATCAGATTGGCCCCGATGCCGAGGGCCTTCATCGCGATGAAGGCAAAGCCGACCGAGAAGGGAATAGCCATGACGACAACAAGGCTTGGACGCCAGCCGCCGAGGAACAGGAAGACGATGACGGCGACCAGGAGCGCGCCCTGCCAGAGCGCGGTCGTCACGGTCGCAGCCGCCTTTTTCACCAGCGTGCCCTGATCATAATACGGGACGGCTTTGACGCCATCCGGAAGCGACTGGTTGATCTCTTCGAAGCGCGCCTGAGCGTTCTCGATCACCTCAGACGTGTTGGTGCCATAAAGTTTCAGGACGAGACCGGCCACGGTCTCACCTTCGCCATTGGCGGTCGCAAGACCTTGCCGAACGCCGCCGCCTATCGCGACTTCACCGAGGTCGCTGACGCGGACCGTTCGTCCATCCACGGTCTTGACCGGCGTTTCACGCAGATCATCGAGAGATTGAGCGAGCCCGACCCCGCGCACCGTGTACTGTTCGGCGCCAATTTCGATGAATTGCGCGCCGGCCGTCCGATTGGCGCTCTCCAGGGCGGCAATCACCTCGCCGACGCTGAGGTCATAGGATGTCAGCTGATCGGGATCGAGGCGGACCTGGTACTGCTTCTCGACCCCCCCTAGTGACAGAACCTCCGTCACCCCTTCAACCGACTGAAGCGGATACTTGATCATCCAGTCGGCAATCTCGCGCAGCTCAACCAGCGACCGCTCGCCGGTCTCGTCGACGAGCCGATAGTACATGATGATACCAAGGCCGGTCGAAATCGGCCCCATCTTGGGTGTGCCGAAACCGTCGGGAATGGCGTCGGCGGCCTCGCCGAGGCGCTCACCGACGACCTGGCGGGCAAAATAGACGTCCGTGCCGTCCTCGAAATAGATATTGATGACAGACAGGCCAAAATTGGATGTCGAGCGGATCTCGTCGACCTTGGGGAGGCCGGACATGGCCGTCTCGATCGGATAGGTGACATAGCGTTCGACCTCTTCGGGCGACAGGCCTTCAGTTTCGGTGAAGACTTGGACCAGAGAAGGTGAGGGATCGGGAAAAGCGTCGACAGGCAGGCTGCGAAAGGCAAACAGCCCCCCGATCGACAGGGCGAGTGCGGCAATGGCGGCAAGCAGCCGGCCACCCGCAAGGCGGTGCATCAAATTGATCATTTTGCGGGTCTCCTAGTGTGCGTGGCCGTCGCCGAAAGCGTCTTTTTCAAGCTGCGCTTTCAGGGTGAAGGCGCCCTCGGCAACGAATGCTTCGTCGGCCTCGAGCCCGGAAATGATCTCGGTATAGCTGCCTGCACTCTCTCCTGTCCGGACCTCGCGCGGTTCGAACCCGTCATCCGTCGGGACGAAGACCGACATCCTGTCTTCAACACTGACAATCGCATCGGAGGGAACGCGCACGACGGGGCGCCCCTCTCCCGTGTCGATCCGCGCCGTTACGAACTGACCGGGCTTCAGCCTGTGTTCGGCATTGTCGACAATGACCCGCGCGGTCGCGGTGCGGGATGCCTCATTGATGACAGGCAGGACATTTGAAATTGTCCCTTCGGCCAGGACGCGGCCATCTTCCTGCTGGAAGGTCACGGTCTGGCCTTCGCTGACCTTGCCGAGATCTTCCTTGTAGACGGCGATGTCGGCCCAGACGACGCTATCATCGATGATGACAAAGATGGGCGCGCCGCCAGCCGATACGGTTTCTCCAAGAGAAACGCTCCGCTGAATCACCTCTCCGGCAAGGGGAGCCGTCACATAGGCTTGTGCAAGCGACCCATCCGCAGCCTCATTAAGCTTGTCCAGTGTGCCATGACCAATGCCGATCGCATGAAGCCTGTTTTCAGCAGCTTCCCGGCCGGCATTGGCTGCGGCGAATGCCGCACGCGCCGACTGCAGATCGGCCTCGGCGGTGATTTTCTGCTCCCAGAGGTTTTCCTCACGCTCAAGCTCGGCTTGCGCGAGGCGCTCGGCGCTCAGGGCATTCAGATAATCGGCCTTTAGGCCGGCGAGTTCACGACTGGTCAGCCGGGCAAGCGTGGCGCCGGCTTTCACGATATCGCCTTCGCCTGCATAAAGTTGGGCAACGGTGCCCTCGACCTGTGGCGAGACCCTTGCGACACGGTCCGCATCGAAACGGATCTCGGCCGGCAGTTCCAGCTGGCCCGAAACCGCTCCGGTCTGGGCTCGCCCGGTCCGGATACCGGCAGCTTCCGCCTCCTCGGCGGTCAGCTCGACATGATCGCCGCCTTCACCTTCGTGTTCGGTATGACCGCCTCCTTCTTCATGTCCCTCATGATCGTCGCCATCGGCCTCATCATGGCTTTCATGCTCCTCATCACTACCGTCTTCGTGGTCGTCATGGCCATCTTCGGCTTGTGGGGGCGTCCGGTTTGCACCAGACGAATCGGAGGCGTCATTGCCGCAAGCACTAAGATACAAAAGCGCTGGCGAAAGCAGCGCCGCATAGAATAAATTCAGTTTCATTGGATCTCTCCTTCGAACGGCGCGGCGCCAATCAGCGCACGCAACCGCAGCGTGTATGTCTGGAGCGCCAGCCGGGCATCGATTACGGCGGCGCGGGTTTCAATCAGACTGCGCCGCGCGTCGAGCGTGGCGGTCAGGTCGAACTTGCCAACCCGGTAGCCCTCTGCCGCAGCCGTATAGGCTTCTTCTGCGAGCGGCAGCGCTTCGCCCTCGAGACGCTGCAAGCGAGACTTCGCAGCCCGCACCTGCGCGGCGAGGCTCGCTTGCTCGGCCCGCAACCTTGCCTCAACAGTCTGTGCTGATAGCTCGGCACTCTGGGTACGTAATCCCGCCGCCCGCGTTGCGTCCTGATTGCGGTCAAAGACCGGCAAAGGAACACTGACACCCGCCAGAAACGCGCTATCGCCCGTGTCCTCAAATCTTCGGACACCAGCCGATACGGTTATATCAGGCCATGCGCCGGCGCGGGCCCGGTCCGTCGCCGCGCTACGAGCCGTCGCTCCGGCCTTAGCCGCCGCAAGTGACGGATGAACGCCAGAATCTGGTTGAGCCGACCCACCCGCCGGATCTGTTACGATTTCCGCAGTGCCAGACAAGACAAAGTCGATCTCTGGACTACCCCAAACGGACGCAAGCGCTAGCCCTTTGGCTTCGACCTGGCCCCGCGCACCATCCGCAACCGCCTGAAGCGCTGCTGCTTCAGCCAGCGCGCGCAGCAACTCAGGCGGAGCCGACGCTCCAGCGTCCACGCGGCGCTGGACGACGCCAGAGAACTCGGATGCGAGATCGGCTGAGGCCTGAGCGACCTCGGCCATGTCGTAAGCGGCACGAAGTTCCAGATAGAGTTCCCCTGCGAGTTTCTGAGCTTCCAGGCTTCGTACAGAACATTCGGCACTCGCCAATGCGGCTTCAGCTCTGGCGGCCCGCTCGGAAAGTCTTCGTTTGTCGCCAAGCTGTAAGGTCTGCGCCACTACCAGGGTCGTCTCGTAGGCATTGAAGCCTTCAAGCGATCCGCTGCCGGCAAAGTTCTCGGTTTCGACAGACAGAGATGGATTAAGCCAACGGCTCGCCTGATCGGCGTCGGCCGATGAAGCTTTCGCCTCGAGAGCCGCCGTCAGAACTTCAGGCGAAGCATTGGCGGCGCGAGCAATAGCCGCGTCGAGCGTCAGTGGTCGGGATTGATCATAGTCAGTCGCGCCGACATAGACAGAACTACACCCTTGCGCATAGGCCGTACCGGCCATGACCGGCAAGGCGAGCGCGGTGATCGCGCTGCATATAAGAATTTTCATTTTTGCTGGTTTCCTCGTCCAGATTCAACGACAGCGAGGCCGTAGCCACGCAAAACATTCCTGTGTCGTTGGTCTAGGCGCGAGGAGGACGGTAAAGACCGTCTGGGCGGAGGTTCTCGAGAAAAGAACCGCCAGGCAACAAATGTTTTGTCTGCACGACAGACTTCGGAGCGCCGCTTAGATCGCCGCCGCCTATCAGATGGAAATGACAGCTTCCGCACTGATGCGCGGTATGGTCATGACCTTCATGCGATGGCTCCTTATCAGGGGCATCTTGGGCCAGCTCACTCGTAGAACATTCCTCTGCGGCCTGATCGCCCGGATGCATGATATCCGCCGCAGCCGTCATCGGCGCAATAACAAAAGCTATCGCCATCACCATGACGAGCAACCTTCGTAAACACGTAATGACTTGGAACGAAAACATGATTGCTGGGCTAGCTACTTTCTTTTACGATCGGGTAAACAGGCTCACTCTCTTTTTAGCACCTCCAGTCACTGGAGGGTCAAGCGCCTTTTGACGGAAGCCCTGCAAGCACCTCGGCGCCATCATGCTGTTCGTGCAAGCAATTCTCGTGCTGGCCAAGGGCAGCGAGCACAGAGCAGGATCCGATCTTGCCGCCTTCGCAAGCGCGGATCATGCGCTTGAGCTCGGCCTCGAGCGCCTCCAATTGGGTCAGCCTGCGGCGAACCTCGTCAAGCTGGCGACGTGCAATCTGGTCAACCAGGACGCACTCCCTGCCTGGCTCTACCTGCAGCGAAATCAGTTCCCTTACCGCTGAGACGGGAAACCCCAGATCCCTTGCATGACGTATAAAACGGAGACGCTCTACAGAGTCCCCTGCGTACAACCGCTGTCCGCTTGCGCTGCGTTGCGGCTCGTCGAGCAGACCAATGGATTCATAATAGCGGATTGTCGTGACTTTTACGGCCGTCGCCCCTGACAGTTTTCCGATCGTCATCAAGGCCATGATAGCGCCCCTTGCCCCTCTAGTTACTGTAGACTGCAGGAAATAACCCTGACGGCTGAAAACACAAGCGCAGGAGGCAACATGAGTGGTGATACGACAATCCAGATACTCGGCATTGCCACAGGTGGCGCAGTTGCTGTGATTCCTATTTGGTCTGCAGCCTTCCCCGCGCAGAGAATTTGGCTCCCGCAGCGTTATTCGCGTTTCGTGGCACCAATCATCTGGAAGGGTACGATCACGAATTTCGGAGCGGCGCTGTCGATTGGGGCTTCAGGTAGGGCAACCGCTCCCGTACCCTGCTGGGCGATATTCGGCCTCGGGTTTGCCCCTCTCATCATCGCGAATATGGTGGTTTGGCGCGCAGATTTCCGGTTCGGTTTCGACGAGACACCAGGAGCCAAGGGCACACTTGCCACCACAGGGCCCTACCGCTACTCCAGCTATCCTCAATACGCTCGCAATACAAAGCTTTCTAACGGAGACGCTTCGATAAAATTCTTACGGTGCATCTCCCCTCACAGACAACGCATGGTAAAATCATAGGATGGGTAGCGAAGACTTGAAAATCGAGACGTCAGACGAGCGCCGAACTCTTCAAATCGTACTATGGCTAAACATACTCATAGCCATTGGCTTTTTTGTCACAGGCTGGTTCGGCGACTCCAATGCCCTCCTGGCGAACGGGCTGGATAATTCCTCGGACGCGATTGTGTATGGCTTGAGCCTGCTTGCACTTACACGTTCGCAGATCTGGAAACGCAACGCCGCTCGACTGTCAGGTGGAATGCTTCTTGTATTTGCCGTCGGCGTCGCCGGCGACGCAATCCGTCGATACTTTGAAGGATCTGAACCCCTCGGTCTCATCATGCTGGCAATGGCCGCGATTGCAGGTGTTGTAAATCTGATCTGTCTCTGGCTTTTGAAAAAAATAGAAAAGAAGGATGTAAACCTGCGAGCCGCTACAACATTTAGTTTCAATGACTTCATCTCGAATGGGGGGATCATTATCGCGGGCGTAATCGTACTGTGGACTGGGTCCAACTGGCCAGATCTGCTTGTCGGATTGGGAGTCGCGGCGATTGCGGTATATGGTGGAATCGATATTCTGCGCGATGCGCATGCTGATAAGCATCAGTCAGAATGATGCCCCAAACCCGGAATGAAACAAGTGCGTAAAATTCTCAAAATGGTGCGCGCGCAGCGTCACTGGGCCTCGCATGATGGGTTCCCAAGCGTTACCGTAACAAATATTTACTCGATCAACTTTCTATTCCGGCATTGAATTTGCTTTCCCTGTTGAGTTGAATCTCTCTTGGGAAACGAGGACAAATGTCCCGGCTGGCAGATCATATAAGTGCTTATGACTACACATGGTTGTTGTCAGACAGCAGATGGGCCTGGGAGTTCCTGCGCCGAAACCGCCGGTTTCTTGAGGACTCGTCGCTTCCTTCCGCGAGTGAGCTTAGTTTCGCTCCCGCCTGCCATCAGATCACCCTCGTGCGCCCTAGAGCCTCTCAGGCGCTTGCTGAGCGATGGGGGCTCGCCTTCTTCCCGGATCCAGAGGATAGCGGCCTTGAAGCCGACGCGTTCTGGTCGGGAGGTCTCTATCCGAGGCGGGTTCACATGCAAGTTTCTCCGAGTGGTCCTAATGAATCCTGTGAATTCTATGATCGCACTGTTGGCATCTGCAGGATCACGCACTTCACCGACCTCGCCGGCCGCGAACAATTTCTTCTCAAGGGAAATGGCTGCGTCATTCAGGTATTCTGCACGGGCATGTCACTTCTGGCCCGCGAACCTGTCAAGCTCAGCTTCATCATCGACAGTCTCGACGAATTCCAGGCCAAGCTGAAAACGCTCCAGCGCGCCCAGCGTGTCTATGACCCGCAAGCAGAGGCGGATATCCCGGAATGGACTCGCCATTCCTTGGCCCTTCGCAATGCGCTGGTCGCACTCGATTGTCATGATGCCAAACTCTCATATTTTGAGACGGCGGGGTTCATATATGGCGAAGAACGGGCCCGCGAAGCCTGGGACAGCCCAAGCCGAGCGATGAAAGACGAGATGAGACGTGCCCTTGCCCGCGGCCGGGACCTGCGGGACGGCGGTTATGCAACGCTTCTCGGACCCGTCGAAAACGCGCTTCTTTTAGCCTGAAGTAGAATTTTGGCACCTCTTTTGCAGCACCCGCTTGTGAAGGAGGCACCTGATGAGTCCCGCCGACACACCCTCGGTCCGTATTGATCTGGATGACTACGCCTATACTTGCCGACTCTCCAGAAGTCGCTGGGCTTGGGAATTTCTTCGGCGAAATAGCGAATTCAGGCAAGCCGCCCTGCGGGCTGGCGACCCACAGATATCTGAAAAGCCAGCCTGTCATGGCATCCGGCTGCTCCGGCCGCTATGCGACCAGATCGACGCTGAGAAATTCGGCTTGGTTTTCTTTCCCGACATAGACGCGAATGGCTATGAGGCCGACGTCTTCTGGATCCCTGCCCTCTATGCTCGCGCCCTGACCATGCAGGTCGTACCGCGCCATCCGAGCGAGCGCGACGATATTTTCGATCAGACGATCAATGTGTGTGAAGTCACTCACCTCACAGATCGCGTCGGCCGGGAATACCTGATGATCCGTGGGCACGGCCACAGCATCCAGGTCGCTTGTTCTGGTCTGTCACTACTCAGCGTCGAACCCGTCCGCATGAAACTGATCATCGATAATGTGTCGAGCATGGACGAAACACTTAAAGTCATCGGCAAGGCTCAGCGTATTCTTGGCAAGGACGATTCGAGTTTCAACGACACCTGGACACGCTCATCGCTTGCGTTTCGCAATGCGCTCATTGCGCTCGATGCGTATGAGACCGGTCTAACTTATTTTGAAACCGCTGCCATCATCTATGGCGAGGATCGCGCCACCGAAGCCTGGCAGAGCCCCAGCCGGGCCATGAAAGACGAAATGCGCCGCGCCCTCGTGCGAGGACGTGAACTCCGGGATGGCGGATACAGGGACCTCCTGACTGCACAGACCTGAGCAGATCCAATTTGGCATCAGACCTTGATCCGGCGATCACCCCTCGCTGACGCGAGGGGGCTGTTTCGCGGGCGGCACGCCGCCAGCGGCATGCGGGTGTCTCGCCGGTGATCGCGCCAGCCTGCGCTTCCCACTGCAATGCAGAGGGGTCACAGGCTGCGTGGCCTTTGAAAGCGGACCTATGACGTTTTCGATGATCGTCTGACGGTGAAAGCTGAAGCGCATTGCAGCCTGGTCCGCATCGGTCTTCCTGGCGTCCATGACAATCTCCCTCTCAGACGGAGGTGGGCGAACGACCGGTCTGCCCGGACCCGCCGCTTGCGCAAGGCGCCGGGACTGAAGGTGTCTGGAAGCGGTCGCAGCGTCCTACCTTTCCGCCTTGCCCAACCGGCTAATGGGTCCGGCCTGCCGGCCTTCTCGCCGCCCACCCCCGCCTGATGCGGGAGGGACATTTGGGCGGGGAGACGAGACTGACGCCATGACCACACCGCAACCTTCAGCCCCCCTTGCGGCAGACGCTGCACCCACACCTGAAACCCGCCCCCGTATCTATGTGGCCTGTCTTGCCGCCTACAATAATGGCTGCCTGCACGGGCGCTGGATCGAGGCGACGACGCCAGATGAGGTCATGTCCGAGGTTCGCGCCATGCTGGCGGACTCGCCGCTGCCCGATGCCGAAGAATGGGCAATCCATGACTATGAAGGCTTCGAAGGCGCGCACCTGTCGGAATATGCGAGCTTCGAGACGGTCTGCAATCTGGCCGACTTCATTGCCGAACATGGCAGGCTCGGCGCGCTGGTTCACCGCCATTTTGGCGACTACCTTGAACAGGCCGAAGCGGCTTTCGACGATTATGCGGGCAGTTATGCCAGCCGGGCAGACTTCGCCGAGGACCTGCACCGCGACACAGGTACCGAAATCCCCGCAGCTCTCGAATACTATATCGACTGGTCGGCGCTCGCCCGCGACATGGAGCTGGGTGGCGACATCATGGTGTTCGAGACAGGGTTCGAAGACGTTCACGTCTTCTGGACGCGATGAGCGCCATGGCGAGATTTCAGGCAAGACCGCGCGAAGATGGCCTTGGCCCCTATCGCTGGGCGCATGTCGTGAAGACCCCGCAAGGGTTCGCGCAGGGCACGATCTATCACCAGTCCGGTGACGAGTTCGACGAGGCAGAGGCGCGCGAGCTGCGCGCACTCTGCGACCGGATGGGATTCGAGCTTCGGAGGGCGTCATGAGCTTTACCGAGCACTTCGATGCCTACGCCTGCGAAGGCGATGCGATCAGTTGCGAGGCAAAGGGCTTCATTGTCACGGCCCGGATTGTTGCCGATGACTGCCTCGATGCGCCGGACCAGCGGCAGGATGGGTTCTGGCCGTCGCTCTACAAGGATGCGCCCGGCTTCATCGGGCCGGGCAACAGCTTCCGCCAGCGCTTCGCCGTGGCGCAGGCCAAGGCGGAAGCCGTCATGGAAGCATGGCGCAAGAGCGAGTGGTTCTATTGCGGGATCGTGCTTTCGGTCGAGCGCGACGGCATTGAACTGGACCGTCATGCCGCCAACTTATGTTGAGCTCTACATAAGCTCGCTTGTGTTGAGTCCACGATTATGTGGAGCACTCCGCTTAACCCTCTGTATCGATATGATTTTGTCATCGGCAAGCTCCACATAATCTCTGGCACCCAAGGCATCACGTTGTCGGCGGC
>Ga0189275_100081_pt1 | contig 168569 bp, 131 predicted proteins | sample N19A6minimetaG_FD_130329 | JGI IMG/M metagenome (GOLD analysis project Ga0189275, IMG submission 130329) | Marine microbial communities from the Costa Rica Dome - N19 A6 mini metaG | ecosystem: Environmental > Aquatic > Marine > Oceanic > Photic zone | place: Costa Rica: the Eastern Pacific...
ATCGTGGGAACTGGCAATTTATAGTTGAAAGTCCGGAGTTTTTGATCATAGAATGATACTTGCCTACGAAACGTCAACAAATATATGTTCAGTAGCCTTTCAGGATAAGGAAGGGAATGTGTTTGAAAAAAAAACACAGGGTAGAGGTGTTCATTCTGATCATTTATTTTTATTTACTCAGCAGTTAATGGAGGAAAATAACTTCAAAATCGAAAACCTTGATTCAGTTTTAGTAAGCAATGGTCCCGGTTCTTACACGGGATTACGAATTGCTGCAAGTGCAATAAAAGGAATATTGTTCGGTAAAGATGTAAACCTGTTCGCTTGTAATACGCTGGCTTCACTTGCAATGAACTCAGAAGCTTCATCAGGAGATATAGTACACACTATCATCGATGCCAGAAGGACCCATTTTTATGTTCAATCTTTTCAATTTGGCAACCCGATGGACGCTCAAACGGATGCAGAATTAATAGAAATCTCAGATTTTGAACAAACAATAAAACCAGGAGATCATATTGTTGGAACCGGAATCAGTCGTTTGGAGCAAGGTGTGATAAAGAAAGTTAATACTTATAAGGAAGAGGCGATTACAGCAAAGTCTTTAATCAAACTATTTAGTCTTAAAAATTTTGATGATTTCTGTATCAAAACAGACTTAGAAGCATTAAATCCGAATTATATTAGCAGCAGTCAGGTTAATAATTCAAATGTATAATCAGATTCTTATTTAAGTGTAAGATTGATTATTTTGGAACTTATAAAAAATTCAGAAGCAAACTATGAGTTGGTTTAAAAGAAAGGACAGTAACATACAAACCGAGACCAAAAAAGAAATGCCGGAAGGTGTTTGGGTTAAGGTTCCTACGACAGGTGAAACAATCCACCGAAGAGAACTCGAAGAAAATTTATGGGTAGATCCACTTAGCGGTTACCACTTCAGAATTGGAAGTAAACAGTATTTTTCTATTATTTTTGATGATGATAAGTTCGAAGAATTAGGGCAAAATATTATGCCAACAGATCCTTTAGAATTTTCAGATCGCAAAAAATATACAGATCGTCTGGAACAGTCTCAGAAAAAATCTGGATTGTCTGATGCCGCTCGAGTAGGTGTTGGTAAAATGAATGGTATCGATTTGGTAGTTGGCTGTATGGATTTCAGTTTTATCGGTGGAAGTATGGGGTCTGTAGTTGGTGAGCGTTTAGGAATTGCTATTGATTATGCCAGAGAAAAGAAAGTTCCATTGATTATTATTTCTCAAACAGGTGGTGCCAGAATGATGGAAAGTGTGCTGAGTTTGATGCAAATGGCTAAAACATCAGCAAAATTAGCTCGGCTTGAGGAAGAAGGAGTTCCATACATTTCTTATATGACAAATCCAACAACAGGTGGAGTAACAGCGAGTTACGCTATGCTTGGAGATTTCAATGTTTCGGAGCCAGGAGCATTAATCGCGTTTGCCGGACCAAGAGTAGTTCGCCAAACGATAGGACGTGATCTTCCGGAAGGATTCCAGACTGCTGAATATTTACTGGATCACGGTTTTTTGGACTTTATTGTTCCTAGAAATGCAATGAAGTCGAAATTGACTAAACTTTTGAAGTTAGTACTTCATAAGAAGTAATTTTGATCGTCTGATTAAATTAATTCACTCCTCAATTTCATTATTGGTTATTAGTTAATCGAAGATCACTAATAACCAATAACTAATAACTACCAAAGATGAGATTCGCAGATTACGCTAAAATTTATGTTACGGCCGGAAAAGGTGGAGACGGCTCAGCTCATATGAGAAGGGAAAAGTATGTTCCTAAAGGCGGACCGGATGGTGGTGATGGTGGAAGAGGCGGAAGTATTATTCTGAAAGGAAATGCACAGTTAAATACCATTCTTGATCTTCGTTATAAGAAGTACATCAAAGCCAAAGGCGGAGCAAACGGAGGTAGTAGTCGTTCTACCGGGAAAGATGGGGAATCAATTACACTTAATGTGCCATTAGGAACTGTAGCTTTTGATGCCGAAACAAGAGAAAGAATTGGGGAAATTACAGAAGACGAAGAGCAGATTGTAATTGCCAAAGGCGGAAGAGGCGGACTTGGAAACTGGCATTTTAAAAGTTCTGTAAATCAAACCCCCCAATATGCACAAGAAGGTGAAATTGGGGAAGAACGAGTTGTAGAACTTGAACTTAAATTAATTGCTGATGTAGGTTTGGTGGGATTTCCTAATGCGGGAAAAAGCACTTTACTATCGGCGCTTTCTCATGCCAAACCTAAAATTGCAGATTATCCGTTTACAACACTTGAACCTAATTTAGGAGTAGTAAAATTTTCGGATTATCGAAGTTTTGTGATGGCTGATATTCCCGGGATTATCGAAGAAGCTCATCAAGGTAAAGGGCTTGGAATTCAATTTCTGCGACATATTGAGCGTAACAGTATTTTATTATTTATGGTTAGCTCTCAAACGGATATAAAGTACGAGTATCAAGCACTTTTAGATGAGTTAAAAGCCTACCGAAAAGACCTTTTGGATAAGCCCAGAGTTTTGGCTATAACTAAGATGGATTTAAAACAAGGTTTTAAGTTAGATAAAAAACTTCATTTTGATGATGAAATTTCCGTAATTCCTATTTCATCTGCTACCGGACATGGTGTAGATGAATTGAGAGAAGCATTATGGGAAAAACTTCAGAAAGTGAAAAATGATGAACAAGAAACTTGACTTTAAAGATACTTATAACGGTTCGATATTTTCAAATTCAAGAACTGTAACTGATAGCTTAAACATAATAAACAGTAAAAAAGACGAGATAACTCTAAAGGAACTGCTACAAGTTTTAGAGTTAATTGAGTGTATCGGTTTATCCAAAACATTTTACTACGATGCGTCAATTCCAAAAAAATTTAGAGAACAGCTGGAAGAGTCTGTTCAACTTTTAAGCGCAGAAACAGATATCAAGTCAAGAGATATTAAAGCCTATGAACCGGACAGTTCGGAAAAAAGAAGGCTTTCTAGATCTGCATTTAAAGCAGCTTCATCACATATAATGGAATTGATAAGTGACAATACCGCTTTGGAAGAAATGCCTCTTGCTGTTTCAGGTGCGTTTAGTGAATCACAAGTTGATACTTTTGATAAGGTTCTGAATACCAGAAATAATATTCAAAATCCGGATCAAATTTCAGAGTATTTAAACGAAATACAAAGGAGTGATAATATTACCGGGCGAAGGTTTATATTGAACTTGTGTGATCCGGAATTTGATAAAGAATTTTATGCCTTCTATAATTTCAGTAGCAATAAGTCTAAAAAAGATAGAGCCGCATTTTATAGTAAGGTGATTAATACATTCAGATCTCATCTACTCAATATTTATGCTGAAGATTCATGTAGTGCATATCAACCAACAGACTATTCTAAATGGTCGGTTTCGGAACAATATTCAAAACAAGCCTGGAGAAAAGTATCATCTTCAATTAACAAAGACACAAATCTTCAAAATATTTTAGACCAGAAAAAAGTAGAGAATGGTTTTCTAGGAAACCCGATTATACCACCCTTCGCAATTAGTTCTCTCTTGAATTCAGAAAAAGCAAAGAATGGATTGGACCTTATCAATTTTTCATTGGAGGAAGCTAAGAGAAAAAGATTCAATACATTCAGGAAGAAAATGTGGAAAGCCTCATTTAGCGATAATGAATTCAATGACTTTTCCAGTCTTGTTGAAGAAGCAGAAGAGGATTATAGAAGGCATTTTAAAAATCTTAATAGACAAGACAGAAGTTCTAAACTGGTTTTTGGCATCGATATACCTAAAATTCCAATTCCGGAATTTTTAGCAGGTCTTGGGGGCGCGGCAATAGCACTTTATTTCTCAGCACCAATTACGTTAGGTATTGAAGTATTAGCTTTTAAGATGGGAAAAAATATTTATGACTCTACCGGGGATAGAGGCTTTATAAGTTTTTATAGAGATCAACGAACATTATTAAAAGCGTTAGATGAACGGCTTTTTGTAGAAAAAGTGGAATCTGTTTTTGGGAAAAAATTCACTTTAAAATAGAAATCATAAAGAAAAGTAGAAAAGATCTTGTAAATACTTCAACATGCAAAACAAGAAGATCCTTAGAAACTTAATTGCGTTAACACTTATTCCGGGGCTGGGAAGTAAGAGAGTTAAAAATCTAGTTCGGGAATGTGATAACCTAGATAATCTGTTTTCATTCAGTAAAACACAGCTTAGAAGTTATGAAGGAATTGGAGAGGCATCTGCGCTTTCAATTCTCTCTTTTGATGATTGGGATCAAGTCGATAAGCTACTCGAAGATACTGAAAGAATCGGCGCGAATATAATCACATTAAAAGATGCTGAATATCCCAGACTACTTAAAGAGATTTATGATCCTCCTATATTATTTTGGATAAAAGGAAATCCTGAAGCGCTTTCGAAGCCGGGAGTAGCTGTTGTTGGAACCAGAAATGCATCAACGTATGGGAAAAAGCAAGCAGAGAAATTAACTACAAAGTTGGCTTTAGAAGGACTTTGTATTTTCAGTGGATTGGCTTACGGAATAGATACTATTGGTCATAAAGCTGCATTGAACGCAAAAGGAACCACGGTTGCAGTGTTGGGTTCAGGGATTGATAATTTATATCCAAAAAGTAATGCCGAAATTGCGAACCAAATTGTTAAATCTGGAGGAGCTGTAATCTCAGAATTTCCACCAGGAGCCATTCCTGATAAAGGAAATTTCCCATTACGAAATCGTGTAGTAAGCGGTTTAAGTTTAGGTGTTGTAGTGATGGAATCCGGAATCAAAGGAGGGAGCATGATTACTGCAGAACTAGCTTTGGATCAAAATAGAGAGGTATTTGCTGTTCCTCATCCTCTAAATAATCCATCCGGAACCGGATGTAATTATTTGATTAAAAAGGGAGCTGCTAAACTGGTACAAGTTGTGGATGACATTTTGGTAGAATTACCGATCGAATACGAATCAGACAAAAAAGTAGCTTATGTTGCAGATGTAAAAGTTCAGGGTTGGAGAGAGTACAACTTGGATACATTGAGTATTCAAATCTGTGAAGAACTTGAGAAAGGCGCAATCCAAATTGACGATTTAGCGGATAACTTAGAAAAGAATACGAGCGAAATTCTGGTAGGACTTCTTCAGTTGGAAATGCAGGACCTAATTACACAAAAAGCGGGTAAAGTCTTTGAGTTGAGATGATTTTAGCCACGAAAGCACTAAGAACTAGATAAAGTGATAAAACTAATAACTGCCAGCAATTAGCTTTTTTCCAACCAATCTGCGGATTTTTGCGCTTGTTTGTTTAAAATCAGCGTCTAGTGGCGTTCGCAATCTCTTCAAAATCTACATTGTTGTACGTAAATGAGGTTTTCTCGAATAGTTGTTGGCTATGATTGTCTCTCCAATCTTTGTGCAAAGCTAAATCAATTCCTTCGGGTGGCAATAAAGAAAAAGTTACAGTATAAAGCTCATTTCTTTTTCCCGGAAGTTTAATATTTCGGGCGTAATGAAAGTTATCAATCAGGTTAATATGAGGCACTATCTGAAAACCTTTTATTGATTCACCTGTTTTCTCATTTGTAACTTCCGCAGTGATAGTTAGATAAGGAACAAATCCACCTCTTGGCGTGCCTTTTGGAACTGAGATCTTTTTATCAGAAGCCCAATTAACTCTCGCTTCCAAATGAACATCAGTTAGCGATTCAGCAAGATGTTTGTCTGAAGGGGTTACATCATCCTTAATTGCCCCTTCAAATATAACTCGAATACCAGGCTCTACAATTTCACTTCCAATGATAAGTTCCTGAGCTTGGAGTGTGTTATAAAATGAAAGAATTCCGATAAGTAAAAGTAGATATCTCATTGATGGATTAAGTTTTAAATTCCATCAAATATATCACTATTAAGAATAAATCTAAATAAAAAATTTACGTTTATTCCGTCAGCTCTGTCATAATTTGATCAATCTTCTTATTTAGTTTTTTAGCAACAAAATCATATTCGTGAGTAGTGGCAATGGTATCATTTACGCTACAATAGAACTTTATTTTTGGCTCTGTGCCAGATGGCCGCGCTGAGATAATAGCGCCATCTTCTGTAATAAATTGAAGTACATTTGATGTTGGAAGATCGATCTCAGAAATTTCTCCGGATTCTGTATTCTTTTCTTTTTGTGATAGATAATCTTTTACGGTTATTACTTTAGAACCACCCAGTTCTTGAGGAGGATTTTCACGAAAACCTTTCATCATTTGTTGAATTTCTTCAGCTCCTGATTTCCCTTTTTTAGTAATAGAAATAAGCTTTTCCTGAAAAACGCCATGTTCAACATACATTTCAAGCAAGGCTTGATACAAACTACTACCGTTATCCTTATAGTAAGCAACCATTTCAGCTATAATGGTTGCAGATACAATGGCATCCTTGTCACGGACATGTTCTCCGATTAAATAGCCGTAGCTTTCTTCTCCACCGGCTATAAACTCTTTTTTACCTTCCAAGTCGGTCATCAGTTCTCCAATGTATTTAAATCCGGTTAGTGTATTGAAGCAATCTACACCATAGGATTTTGCTATTCTATCAATCAAATAGGAGGTAACAACGGTTTTAACGATATACTGATTCCCGGTAATCTTTCCTGCATTTTTCCATGCTGTGAGCATGTAATTAATAATGAGAGTTCCGGTTTGATTCCCGTTCAGCAGAGTCCATTCATCGGAGGTATCTTTTACAGCAATCCCGATTCTGTCTGCATCCGGGTCGGTTGCCATCACTAATTCAGCATCAATTTCTTTGGCTTTGTTCAGCGCCATTGCAAGCGCATCCTGTTCCTCAGGATTTGGATATACAACTGTAGGGAAGTTGCCATCTACAACCATCTGTTCTTCAACTAGTGTCACATTTTCAAAACCATACATTTTGAGCGCAGGCGGTACTAAAACTCCTGCAGTTCCGTGAATGGGGGAGAATACAATCTTCAGGTCTTTCTGATTTTGTATTTCCTTTTCAGAAACGGAGAGTTTCTTTAGCTCGGCTAAATATTTCTGATCGATATCTTCTCCGATCAATTCGATTAGTTCATTATTCCCTTCAAATTTAACGTCATCAACAGAGGTTACTTTTTGTACTTCTTCCATAACGGCTTTGTCGTATGGAGAAACTAATTGCCCGCCATCAGCTCCGTACGCTTTAAAACCATTGTATTCCTTTGGATTATGAGAAGCAGTCAGAACCACACCTCCTTGGCAATTCAGTTCTCTTACCGCATAAGATAATTCCGGAGTAGGACGCAATCCTTCAAAGAAGAAAACTTTGATTTCATTCGCTGAAAATACATCAGCGACTACTTTAGCGAGTGAGTCAGAATTATTTCTGCAATCGTGCGCGATAGCGACTTTTATTTGCTGATCAGGATAGGTTTTCTTCAGGAAATTGCTGAAGCCCTGAGTTGCAACTCCGAAAGTATATTTATTAACCCGATTTGAGCCAACTCCCATAATTCCTCGTAATCCACCTGTACCAAATTCCAGATCTTTGTAGAATGCATCTGTCAATTCTTCGAACTTTTCTTCTTCTAATAGAGACTGAATCTTTTGTTTAGCGCTTTCATCGTAGCTGCCTTCTAGCCATTGATCAATTTTGTGTTGAACTGCGGAATCTAGGTTATTCATAAAATTAATTTTGTATCTATTCTTTGAAATTCTTTACTAAGATAGTAAGAATCTTTTATCAGTTTTAATTGAACTTTTAATTTGTTATATAAGATTTTCTAAAGTTAAAACTATCAAGATGAAGTATTCTATACTCTTTTTAATATTAATGTTAGCCTGTACTAAATTTGATGCAAAAAAGCCTTCTATCGAATTAAAGAGAATTAGTTACGATGATAGAATGTTCCCTCCTTTTGAATTGAGTTCATTTGATTCTAGATATGCAATAATTGAGGTTAAGGAGCAAGATACTTTAAAGGGAATTCCTGATTCTCTCTCAGATCTGAGAATAGAGCATAGTTTTATCGATCGAGACCAATACTTTTATTATGGCTATAAAAATGGTTTTATGAGTGAAGCTCTTTTTAACAAAATGAGACCTCCTATTGATTCCTTAATACAAACTGAAAAATGGGTAGATGGAGTTGTATCCATTGTTTACGGAAAAAATAAAGTAGGGGAAGAAGTATTAATTGTAGATCAAAATAATAACGAAGATTTTAGCGATGATGAAGTGGTTGAGTTTAAATCCACAATGTTATCCTTTCAGGAAATGGAAGTAGAATTAAACATTGCTGAATTGATTATTGATTTTGAAATTTTCAGGGATGGAGAAATACAACAAGAAAGTAAACCTTTCGCTTTTTCCTATATGCCGGATGAAGGTTTAATATCCCTTGGAATGGCGTATTATGAATACTTAACAGGAGTTTGGAGTAATGATTTTTTTTCATACGATGTGGCACTTTTTGAAAGTAGTTATAAAGCACAACACCGACCTAATCCTTACACAATGCTACTGATAGATATAAACAAAGATGGTTACTTCGATTTTGAGGATGGGAGTAATGAGGCATATAAAACCAATGAGCCATTTAATATTTCCGGCATAACATGGGAAATTGATTCCTTATATACAGACGGAAGTGCCGTTCAGTTAGTTAAATCTGATAGTTCGGTTCTGCCAGTTACAGCTCTACGTTCAGGAGAAAAAGCTCCAAATTTTAAAGCCACAACAATTGATGGGAAAAAACTCGAATTAAATGACTTTCAGGGAAAGTATGTACTTATTGATTTTTGGGGAACTTGGTGCGGACCTTGTATCGATGAACTTCCTAATCTTAAAAAAGCTTACAATGAATATCATTCAAAAGGATTTGAAATTATTGGAATAGCTACGGATGATAATCCTAACAAGGTTAAGAATTTCGTTGAAAAGAATGATTTAGAATGGGTACAAATATTTGAAGAACATCTTTCTGAAGAAGCTAAAATAAATAAGTTGTATGATGTACAAGGATATCCGCAACAATATTTAGTAGGACCTGATGGTGTTATTTTGAATTCAGGTTTCGAAATTAGAGGAGAAAATCTGTTGGCAAAACTCGAAAAATTACTTGCAATAAATTAATGAGTTAATCGGGCAATAGTTTTTGAATGTTTGGGAAAGTCTTCGATAAGTAATTTCTTTTCAGCCAGTTCAAAATCGGAAAAATCAAACCCGGGTGACACCGTGCATCCTACAAAGGAATAAGATCCCGGATTCATAACTTCTGATGCAAACCAAACTCCTTTCGGCACAACAAATTGTGGAACTTGCCCGCCTTCAAAATCTAATCCAATCTCTTGGAAAGAGTAATCTCCTTCTTTGTCAATCATATGAACAATAAGGGGAGAGCCTTCATAGAAATGCCACATTTCATCTTGTTTGATTCGATGGAATGCTGAGAAACTATCAGAAGTGAGCAGAAAATAGATACCGGTACAATAGTTTCTATCTCCTGAAAACTCATCGGGTAAAGCAGATTGAGGAATTACACCTTCACTTCGATAGGTTTCCTTGAAGAAACCGCCCTCAGGATGTTTTTGGAGATTTAGTTTATTTATCAGTTGTTTGATTCTATTCATACAATTGTATCGAATATAGAGCAGTAAGGGTGTATCGCGATACGCCCTTACGATAGGTCGAAGATGAAAGTGGTGTTATTATTAATTCCCTTCTTTAAATCTGTTATTGATCATAATTGGCTCACCAAAACCAAGTTGTTCCAGGCGATCCATTTGAGTTTTTGCATCGCCCACAACTAACCAGATCATTTGATCAGGATTCGCATATTTACGGGCTAGTTCTGCAATCTCTTCTTTGGTCATATCCTTAACGATCTGTTCTCTCTCTTTAACGTAATCAGCGCTCCATCCATAATCACTTATGTTATCTAACATATTTAGTTTGGCGCCAAGAGTTTCAAAGCTTCGGGCATTACTTTTCAGTAAAAAGCTTTTGGTCGTTTCCAGATCTTTATCAGAAAAAGTGGCAGGATAATCTTCCAGAATCTCTTTCACCAACGCAGCAGACTCATAGGTAACGTTTGTTCTTACGCCGCTGCTGATGGTAAATGGTCCGGCAATATTTGAGCCTGAAAAACCAGATCCAATTCCGTAAGTATAACCTTTACCTTCTCGAAGTTCTTGCGTGAAACGAGAGGCAAACCCACCACCACCCAGGATATAGTTCATCACTGTAGCAGGATAATAATCTTCGTGAGTTTCAGGCATTGCAAGATATCCGAATCTTATCACGGATTGTTTTGCATTTGGGACATCATAAAAATACACAGTAGATTCTTCGGGTCTTTCCGGAGCTTCAAACTCAGGGATATCTACCGACTTAGCTTCCCATTTAGACTCAAGATCAGTTAATGAATTCATTACTTCTGATTTCGATATCGAACCAACGATCATAAAATCAGCGACTGAAGGAGAGAAGTTTGCATTGTAATAATCTTTCAGGTCCTGAATAGTGATGGATTCCACACTTGAAGTTGTACCAATCGAGTTGTAAGAAAGAATATGATCTTCACCATACAGCAATTTGTTGTAGGCATTTGAAGCAATACTATTCGGATTCGCACTTTGCTGTGCAATTTGACTTAATGTGCTTTGCTTAGCTAATTCAAATTCGGTTTCATCCCAGCGGGGTTCTAATATAATTTCTTCAACCAGATCAAGGGTTTTACCATAATTACGAGCTAATGCATTCCCGGAAATAGTTATGGTTTGTCTTCCTGCATTTACATTTATAGTAGCACCAAGTTCATTGATGGCTTCTTCTAATTGTTCAGGTGTTTTATTTGCAGTTCCTCTGGTCATAAGATCTGCCATTAAATTAGAAACTCCGGTTTTTGAAGTATTTTCCAGAAGTAAACCACCTTCTATTTCTATCGTAAATTGAACGAGTGGAAGTTCATTATTCTCGATTCCAAATACCTGCATTCCGTTTTCTAATGAGCCTTCCCAAACATCAGGTACTTTTACATCCGGGCTTTCACCATACGGAGGCTCAACAGTTCTGTCAAAACTTGAAGCTGTTCTTTCGTATTCTGTTTCTTCGGGTAGCTCAAATTCTTCATTAGCTTTTCCTTGTACGATTTGCTCCTCTACAACTTCAGCAGGTTCGGAATTTTCAAGAGCAAGTTCAGCTTGTCCTTGAGGTACAAAGCTGGTCGCAATGAAATTCTCGCCTTTTATATATTCTTCATACACTCTCATAATGTCATCTTTAGTAACAGCGAGTGTTCTCTGGATGTCTTCGTTGATATATCCCGGGTCGCCAGCAAAAATATTGTACTGAGCCAGTTGGAAAGCTTTTCCTAATACACTTGAAAGTCCATTATAGAACTGGGTTTCAATTCCGGCTTTAATTCTATCTAGGTCAGCTTCTGAAAATCCTTCGGTTTCAAACTTGGCAAATGCTTTGTTCACTGCATCTGATACTTTGTCAAGATCTGTTCCCGGATAAGCCCGGACTAGCAAGGTAGTTTCACCTGCAATTTCAGCGTTTTGACTGAACATGAATACATTTGAAGAAAGCTGTTCTTCCTCAACCAATACTTTATTGAAAGGTGCTTTTTTACCATCTGTGAGCAGTTGAGTTAAAATATCAAGCGCATACATGTCTGGATGGTATTGCTTTACTGTAGGCCAAACCATTCGTAGTTCAGGAAGACGAGCAAAGTTATCTTCATAGAATAATTTCTTTGTTTGATCAACTTCAACAGGAGCATCAGGAAGTGGAGTAATATCCTCTCCACGAGGAATTTCTGCAAAGTATTTTTCCACCCATTCTTTGGCTTGTTCGGTATCAAAATCTCCGGCAATTACCAGAGTTGCGTTATTAGGAGTATACCATTTACGATAAAATTCCTTCACATCATCCAAAGTAGCATTCTGAAGGTCTTCCAGAGAACCAATAACCTGATGATTATAGGGATGTCCCTGAGGATACAGATTTTTACCAATAACATAACTTGCATGACCGTAAGGAGCATTATCCACGCCCTGACGTTTTTCGTTCTTTACAACTTGCTTTTCCTTAGCCACCACTGCTTCAGTAACTGTGTTAATGAAGTAGCCTAATTTGTCAGCTTCAGCCCAAATCATTTTTTCGAGAGCATCGTTTGGAACTGTCTGGAAATAATTGGTTCGATCGCGACTTGTAGAACCATTTGCACCGGAACCTCCGATGCGACTACTCATTTTGTCCAATCCGCCTTTCCCGAGATTTTCAGATTCTAAAAAAAGTAAGTGCTCAAAAAGATGTGCAAAACCGGTTTTGCCTTCTTTTTCTCTTGCAGAACCAACATGAAAAGTTAAAGCGACAGCAGTAACAGGATCTGAGTCATCCTTATGGAATACTACTTCTAATCCGTTATCGAGTGTAAATTTCTCATAGTTAACAGAGAATTCTTGTCGGTTGTTAGAGCATGATGTTAATAAGAGTCCTGAGAAAAGGAGTGCAAAAAGAAATCTGAGTTGTGCTTTCATTGTGATGATAAGAGATTGATGATTAGATCGAATATAGGACGAGATAAAGTGAGAAAATGTTAAAGAAATTTTTCAGATTTACTCTTTTCAATCAAAAGATGAAGAAAAAGTTCTCTTTAGAAACTCAATTAAGAAAAAGGGAGATTCAAATAGCAATAGAAAAATTTAAACCTGCACGAATACCAAACCAATTAGCGTGAATATCCCCATCTTCGTTTTGCAATTTAGCATCTGAGTTTCCTTCTAAATGAAGACCACTTTGAATAATCGGTAAGAATATTGAAACAGTGGGGTCAATAATTATGGACTTAAAGTTTAATCGTAAACCCAAACCTGGTTCTAGAAAATATGAAGTTTCATTTAGGTTGAGGTTATTACTTGAAGAATTACCACTTAATGTTATTGTCTCTTTAAATTCTATTCTAGAAAGACTTACACCGCCTTTTACTAAAATGAAAGGAGATAATCCATCTGTAGAGTTGTTCTCAATGAAAAATCTACCAGAACCACCTAAAACTAAATTATCTCCGGTTTGATCATAAAAGTAAGAACCTGAAAAATCACTATAAGCTATTCTAGCTCCTGTGCTCTCATATCTAAAAAATACTCCAAAATTTGAGTACTCATAGTTTAATCCAAAATTATAAAATACAGGAAAAGACTCTGTTTTTTGCAAACCATCAATATTAATTTCTTGGATTAGTTGAGTTTGCATTTGTTTTAAATCACCCATTTGATAAGAGCCGATTCCTGTCCAAATTCCAATTTCTAGATCTTGAGAAAAACCCCAATTATTCAAGAAAAGTATTAGTACAAAGAATATTGAACGTGCTATTTTTTTAAAACTCATAGTTAGCTTGATAACCATTAGAACTCATGAATCTGTTTCTATAGATTAAATAAGAACTTGCAAACTCATTAAGCATAATGTTTTTGACTTCATTGTTTCTGGGGTCAAAAATATATAACCCTTCAATAGAATGTCTTTGAGCGGTATACAAACCGTTTTCCCAATAAAATCTGCGATTAAAATTGTTTTTAAAATTACTTTGTCTTTTAGACCACAACAAGTCTACAGTGGAAGATTCATACAGGATCAATTGAATAGAGGATGAGGCACCATCAATAAAGTACAAATGCTCATCTGAAATATTATCGAACTCCACACGAGCCAAAAAGGGTAGTCGTCCCGTTCTGATAGGATTTTCATCAGAAACATTATAAACATCTTGACCAACGGCTACATACTTTGCGTTTCTAGATAAAGCAATATCACTTTTGGTAGGTGTATCGAATGAAAACTCAAAAACTAAGTCATTCGAATTGTAATTAATTAAGTAAGCTTTAGTTTCAGAGGTGGCATTATCAATTGCTTTAACAAATATGAACTCAGAATTATATGCTGTTTTTAGATCTAAAATTGTATGAGGCGTCCCGAGAATAGAATTGAGATTTATTTTTTTATGTAATGAGAAATCATGTTGATTAACAATTTCTATAATACTTTCCGAGTTTGAAGAACTTTCGATGCCAATGAAGAAACCCTTTGAAATTCTAGAATTTTCGATAGCATATCGGGAGAATTCCTCCCCACTAATTGAATCAGCATGAATAATCTTGTCAGGATCAATAAAAAAGAATTGCTTACTAAGTTTGCTGTAATAAGGAATAGCCTCTTCGTTGAATGGTTGGAATTCACTCCCAACTTCAAATTCCCCTACGCCAGTTGTTACATTTCTGCTTTTATTTTGAGCAGAGATAGCAAAGTTTGCGCTTCCAGCAAATGGAACTTTAACTGTAGCTGAGGTGTCATTAATATTAAAGCTTTCAAATACAGAGTATTGGAGTGTTGATGGTGGAAGAGATCTGATTTGAAGCGAGTATTTCGAAAAATTGGTTTTAATGGGAGTTTGGCTCCAACGCACAGTAACGCTATCGTTTTTGATATTGTACCCTAAAATTTCAGATTTTCTAAGACTACCTAAATACCAATCACTTATGTATTCAAATTGGTTTTCACAATAACATGATAATTTAATCCTGTATTCAAAATCTCCACCGGGTATATCATTTACTACAAAAGAATTATTGTTTATATCATAAATGGTAGTCAATGTCTGATAGTGCGGAGTATAGCTACTATTAACCTGTCTTCTGACCACAGAATAGTAGTTGAAATTTATTCTGTCATATTTTTCCCAAGTTAATACTAGCCCTGAATCTGAAGCTGATGTTGCTAAAATGGGAAGTTTTCTCCCTCCATTCTTATCAACCTCTAAATTCCAATCTGTAGAAGACTCAAAAAATTCAATCCCACTTTGGTCAGCTAGACTGCCACTTCCAGTTCTAAAATAAACAACAACTTGTAAGTTATGGATTCCGTTATTTAAATTCGAAGGAGAAATTTGAAACTTAGTTTCTTTTTGAAAAAAAGTAGCAATTGTTTTGCCGTTCAATAATACTAAGCCACTTTCAAAGTTTCCATTTTCCGAAGCTGCCTTAAAGGTTAATTCCATTGGTTTTATTAATGGAATGAGAGAATCTGGACTAATACTTGCGAGATCTAATTCAATAATTGGTTCGTCCGGAATTTGTATCTCTTCATTAAAATTCTCACCGGAGGGTGAAAAAGTGCATGAGAAAAGAAAAAGAGAAAATATAGCGATAAGAAAAGATATACAATTACTCATGTGAGGAATGATAATAATAAATCAGAAAACATAATTAAGAAAACAAACTTTTTTCATTGCCTATCACGGCATATCTCCCTATCTTTACCAGCCTTTGCAGGAGTGCAAATTTTCAACTACTCAGACTACCAAAAAATTTTAATAAAATCGCGATTTAGCACATGAATAAAGGAACAATTGCACAGGTAATCGGACCTGTTGTCGACGTTGACTTTACCGATGGCGAAACCCCTGCCATCCTAAATGCCCTAACTATTGAAAATCCAACCGACGGCTCAACTCTTTATTTGGAGGTAGCTCAACACTTAGGTGAAGATCGTGTGCGTACTATCGCCATGGATTCTACCGATGGTTTAGTAAGAGGTATGGAAGTTGAAGATACAGGCAAAACTATTTCTATGCCTGTTGGCGAAGATATCCGTGGACGTTTATTCAATGTAGTAGGCGAAGCGATTGACGGGATTAAATCCCCTGAAGGAAAAAGAAATTATCCTATTCACCGTGAAGCACCTAACTTTGATCAGTTAGCAACATCTACAGAAATGTTAGAAACAGGTATCAAAGTAGTTGATCTTCTTTGCCCGTATGCAAAAGGTGGAAAAATTGGTCTTTTTGGTGGTGCCGGTGTAGGTAAAACCGTATTGATTCAGGAATTAATTAACAACATTGCGAAGCAACACGGTGGTTTATCGGTGTTTGCGGGTGTTGGTGAAAGAACACGTGAAGGAAATGACCTTCTTCGTGAATTTATCGAATCAGGCGTAATTAATTACGGTGATGAGTTTAAAGAATCAATGGAAGCAGGAGAGTGGGACCTTTCTAAAGTTGATGAATCTAAATTAAAAGAATCGCAAGCAACGTTAGTGTTTGGTCAAATGAATGAGCCTCCGGGAGCACGTGCTCGTGTAGCTCTTTCAGGTTTGACAGTTGCTGAGTATTTCCGTGATGAAGTTTCTCGAGATATCCTTTTGTTCATCGATAATATTTTCCGATTTACTCAGGCAGGTTCTGAGGTGTCAGCACTTCTTGGTCGTATGCCATCAGCGGTAGGATATCAGCCAACATTGGCAACAGAGATGGGTGCTATGCAGGAGCGTATCACTTCAACTAAAAAAGGTTCTATTACATCTATTCAGGCTGTTTATGTACCTGCGGATGACTTGACCGATCCGGCTCCGGCTACAACATTTACTCACTTGGATGCGACTACAAACCTAAACCGTGCATTGACACAAATTGGTATTTATCCTGCGGTAGATCCATTGGATTCTACTTCAAGAATTGTTGATCCAAAAGTTGTAGGTGAAGATCATTACAACACAGCGAGAAGAGCAACTATTTTACTTCAAAATTATAAAGATCTTCAGGATATCATCGCAATTTTAGGTATGGATGAACTTTCTGATGAAGATAAATTGACAGTAAACAGAGCACGAAGAGTACAACGTTTCTTCTCTCAGCCATTCTTCGTAGCGGAGCAGTTTACCGGTTCTCCTGGTAAGTATGTGAAAATTGATGACACTGTTAAAGGTGTTAAGATGATTATTGATGGCGAATTAGATCACCTTCCTGAAGGTGCATTCTATATGGTTGGTGACATCAACGAAGCCATTGAAAAAGGCGAGAAAATGCTCGCAGAATCAGAAGAAGCTTAATTATAAAGCATGAGTACTTTTATAGCACAGATCTTAACTCCTGAAGGCTCTTTATTTGAAGGCGATGTTACCGGCGTAAAAATGCCCGGAACTCAGGGAAGTTTTGAAGTTAAAGCAAATCACGCTCCTATCGTTTCTACTTTAGAAGAAGGAGAAGTGTTAGTTCGTAAATCTGAAGGAGAAACTAATTACAAAATCTCCGGTGGATTTGTAGAAGTAGCTGAAAACAAACTCACTTTATTAGCTGAATCTGTTATTGAAGAGTAACCATCTGCGAGGAACGAAGTAGTCTTTTTTTAAAGGCAGATTGCTTCACTTTATTAGCAAATGAACAGAATTTTAAAGCCGGTTTTCGAAAGAAAGTCGGCTTTTATATTATATGCTAAATCAATGCTATTAAATTAGTAATAATCAGGGATCCGTGATGGAAATATTTAAAGCTCTTCTATTAATTTTTACAATCTCTCAGATTGATCGTAAATTATTCGTGTCGACTCCCTCTTTTATTCCAAAAATATGAATCATAAAAAAAGACATATCATCCTGATTCTAATTGGATTGATTTTTTCATTTCAAGCAAATGGACAGACTAAAAAGTATATAAAAGTCCACGAAATTTCAGGAACCGAGATAATAAGAGATGTTGATATAGCTATGGATTTCTTTGTTATTACCAAAGAAACGAGAAATTTGAAGGACAAGAAGATAGTAGCAATAGACTTTAGTGGGGCAGAATTATGGGAATTAAGAAAAGAGAGAGATAAAACCGGTCCCGTAATTACTTCAAGCACCTCAAACAGTTTTGGAGTAATAGATTTTAGAAATAGGGCATTCTCTGACGAAGAATTTCCGGTTTACGAGGAAAAATTTCAGCTTTTTAATAGTGCAGGAGTGATGTTCGATACAGTACAAAGCTTCAATCAATTTGGAATACATTTCGAAAAGGACAATACTTTTTATGGTAAAAAAGATAACTCCGGATTTGAACTTAGAATGTTGAATTCAGACCTGAGTTTTTTAATGTCTGATAGTGAAAACATCAAGTACCAGTCTTTTGGAGAGAGCTTATTTTTATTTCTAACTTATTATTCCGAAAGGCAAGGTAAACCGGGATTTAAACGGGTTATCAAAAACCATGAAAAAGAACTGATGATACTAAGAGATAGTATTCAAACATGGACTAATGAGTTAGAAAAGATAAAACCTAAAACAAAACAAGAGTACAACGCCAAGCAGAAATCAGAGAAGGATTTAAGAATTAAAGTCCTGAATGAAAGAGAAGCGATTGCTATAGATCAAAGAAAGAAAAGAAATGAATTTCAAATCAAAGATATTTGGAAATCGGAACTCTTTCTGATCGACCTACTAAAGAACGATACGCTCATTAATGTACAATTACCTCTAGAGCAACCAAATAGAAAGATAGTAGGATACAGAGGTTATTCTAGTCCACTAATAATTGAGGAGGTTCCTGCAGCAATTTCGACTTCCTTTTTGGCTACAAAAGTCAAGAATATTGATAATCAGGAATCAGTTTACATATTCGACAGAAATGGAAATAAGCTACATGATGTGAGCTCCTCAGACTTTAACTATGTACATACCATGAAAATAGTCGATGATTCTTTGCTATTCACAATGAGCGGAGGAGGCAAATTTGATGTTATAGATTTAACGTCCGGGGAATTTATTTGGAGAAAGAAATTGAATTCCTATAACAGATACAGATTGCTTGAAAAGCAAGATTTTTTGCGCTCAGATATGGTAATTCTTTATGCACGTGAAAAATTAGCTAACGACGAGATTGAAGAGTCTGTAAAGAGTTTTGACCTTAAAAACGGTGAGCTAAAATCTATTTTTGATCTATCGGATGTAAAAGGTGATCGAGATAGATTTTACGAAATACCTAATGGGTTTATCTTGTATAAGAGGGCATTGAATTCAGAAAATGAAGTAAATTATAGTGTCGAAATTTTCAAAATGAAATAGAACCTAATCCCAAATTTCAAAGTGTGAACTTAGATAAGCTAATCTTTAAATTCAGGCTCTCGATTTTCTTTTTTGGCACTAAATGCTTCCGTCAAATCATCTGAAAGCAACATAGCCGCATTCCAAGTGGAAATATAATTCAGACCATTTTCAACGGAATGATCACGAGTATGCCGTAATATTTCTTTAGTTCCTCGAATTGAAAGAGGCGACTTAGCAGCGATTGTTTTAGCGATTTCCATAACTGCTTCCATTAAACTCTGTTGCGAGTCAAAACACTCATTAACTAATCCAATTTCTTTCGCCTCAGAGCCATGAACCTCTCTTCCTGTGTAAGCCATTTCCGCAGCTATTCCGGGTGAAATAATTTTGGGCAAGCGTTGTAATGTGCCTAAATCGGCTACCATTCCTAAATCAATTTCTTTGATGCTGAAGTACGCATTTTCCGTACAATATCGTAAGTCACAAGCTGTAGCAATATCAACACCGCCGCCAATACAGCCGTTATGAATAGCGGCAAGCACGGGCTTAGAACATTTTTCTATCGAAGTAACAGTTTGTTGAAGGGTAATAATGAGTTCTCTAACCTTTTCACTTTGTCTGCCCGAGCAGGAAACATCGCGGAGCTTATTAATCGACATTAACAGTTCTAGATCTATCCCCGCACAAAAGTGTTTCCCTTCACCGGAAAGAATAACAACTCTTACTTTATTATTGTCAGAGAGAGTTTCGAATATAGCTTGCATCTCAATCCAAGCATCCATGTTAAGTGCATTCGATTTCTCAGGTCGATTGAAGGCAACCTTTGCTATATGATTTTCTATATCAACATTAAAGTGATGGTTCTTCATGATATTAGATTTAATGAATCTTAAAAGTGAACGGTTATTGGTTTAAACCATTCATGATTTATCTGAAAATCTCAGAGATGAGGATACAAAACAATATGTACTCAAAAAATTGTTTAATTTTTATAATTCCGAATCACTTCAAAAAAATCATCCCAATCCTTTTAATCCAACTACAAACTTCGTGTTTAATTTAGCACAATCTCAAAAAATTGAAGCTGTTGTATATGATATTTTAGGAAGGGTAGTTGCTTCAATTGCTCCTCAAATATATTCTGCAGGACGTAATGAAATAATTTTTAACGCTGCTGAGCTTTCTTCAGGTGTCTATATCCATAAGTTGATTATCAGTGAGTCTGTTTTGACAAGTAAATTCACATTACTTAAATAAAATCAATTACATTTTTTTGTATTCAGTTCGTTTTAATAATAGAGAAGCCTAATCTAAAATGCAGAAGGCGATACGAATTCAAGATCTCCGGTGGATTTGTGGAATTAGCTGAACGGTTTGTCTATGCGCAGTATCCCGAAGGGTATTGCGTATTGGTGTTGTTGTGGGTATTACGCTATTTTCAAGTTTCCTTCAATTTCTCTCGGTCTCTTACTTTTAAGTATGAAGCAATAAGAGTTGTCTTCCGCAATTGCTATATGGTTTGTTTTGTTGTTATCATTTAAAAGACTTTCTTCTTTAATTAGTCTCAATTTCCAGTTTGGAAACGATGGTGGGCTCTGAAAAGATTGAGCCATTTGAGATGGACTCTGATTTTGAAGTCCTAGAACGAATTTTTTAAAGTATTCTCTGAAGTACTCATGATTTATGCAGTATTCTACTTCTCTGAATCTATCAATTAGTCTTCTTTTTGTCGATTTCGCAATATGCCAATATGACCACCAATATGAGTAAAATTCATATTCGCCATTGACTTCAATAGTTAGTAGGGCACGTCTTATGTCGTTACCTAAACCTTTTTCATTATTAAAATAGGTGTTAACTACATCGGAAACTGAAACGAATAAATCAGCATTGAAATTTTCAGGATTTAAGTCATAACCTATGCAATGAAATAGAAAAGTTATCTTTCCACGAAGCAACTCATTGTCTTCAGCTTTGAAGATCAATTCCTTAAGACCGATATCGTGCTGAATTAGTCTTGCTTTTTCTATTTCTTCGTTTATTTGATCGCGAGCGTATTGTGATTTTAATGTTGGTTTTTCTGAAAGAAACTTATAAATGTCTTCACATCCATCTGAAAGTTCATTGATAAGATTAATGACACCGTCAAAAGACTGAGGACTCCTGACTATATCTGGCCTTGAGCCATCTTTGTCAATGTCAGCCCTAGAAACAATATTTCGAATTACACGCATCCAATCTTGATAAATGTCATTTGGACCATGTTCATTCTTTTTGAAAAATACTGATTCAGCAAAGAAGAGTACCTTTTGAGTATAAGTTGCACTATCTCTTTGAACTGTGGATGAAGAATTATCATCATAAACTATCATGGATAATAAAGAGCTCTTTGGGGCATGTCTCCACATCGGGAAAGGAAGCTTTTGACTTAAGTAATTGGTCAGAATTACTTTTTCACTGTAAGCATTAAAAGTAGATGTAAGATACTTAAAGCTTCTTTGAGAATAATGATTCGGTCTAACTTGAGTTGGATCTTCTTGAAGTTGATTTAGCAATTCAATTCTTGATTCAGTTGAGTTTAGTCTTTCAACTGAATGCATTATCATAGCAATGGCAGATACGAAGCGCGTTTGTGCAGCATCTATAGTATCCTCCTTCCTGAAATGATCCCAGAAAAAGTCTGTCCAATCATTGTCTATTTTAGTGCTAAAGCACTCAGATAAGAGAAGACCTTCTTCCCAGTTCTCTTCATCAATGCGTTTTTGGAAACCTGCCTTAAAATTTTCGAATGGGGTCAATAACTTTCCTCTTGCATTCATTTTGATATACAGGTCATCCGTCAATCCCATGTTTTCAAGCTCAACGAAGTAAAACTCGATAAGATTAGATGAAATCTTTTCATACAAATTTTCTAAGGCGAAGAAGATTTCGTGAATTGCATCGATTGTTCTAAGCATAGCATCAATCGTTGGGTCTCTAACCCATGAAAGGTAGAACCAGTTTTTGTCAATTATAGCTTCACTTAACTTTTGGTTATTGGGTATTTCTTGAATTGACTCTTCAACTAGTGCCTTACAAAATTCACGTGAAGAGATCCTTGTTTCGTATGAAAAACGTGTCAATAAATCACGGATGTCCTTGCCAGCTGAATTACCATCTTTTATGCTCGCGTACCAATGAAGCAGGAATAATGTGGTAAGTCGTTGTTGACCATCTAGAGGTTGAAATTTTCCATCAATTACACTTCCATAAATGAAGTCAAGCTTAATAGGATCTGAATTTATGAGGCAGGAATGAAGAGCATTGAGAAAGTTATGGCGAATTTCTTTTTGACTTTTACGGCCTTGTGCATAGTCTCTTTGAATAATTGGAATTTGAACCTCATAGTCTTTTAGAAGGTCTAGGAAATTCAAAATTCGACCTGTGTAGTTTTGTGAATTAATCATTGGTTTCCAAATATTTATCTAGCACTGTGTAAAGGTCTGTTTCATAATTCTCTCGGTCTTCTTCGGTCCAAAAGGATATTTTTGGTGGGTATTCACTAAAATATTTTAGGAAAACATTTTTTGTGCAAATTGGAATAAAGACACCTGCTTTATCTCTGCTAATAATTGTCTTTCTTTTCAATGGAAAAACTGCGTTTTTATATCCTCTATTAGTTTCTGAATCCAAAAGTGTCAGATTGGAAATGTCATTTATTGCGTCATCTCCCAGTTCAGAATTGAAATGGGAAACGATGTCTTGAAAAAGGGCTTTAAAATCCTCTTCGTTATTTACATTACATATTTCAGCTCTTTCTTTGAGTCTTACACCTTCAGGTTTTGCATCATCTATGAACACTTTTGCATCATCCAGCCAATGGTTTCGATTTCTGTCGGGAATAGCATCTTTGATTGAGGTAATATGTTCAATATCCCAGCTTTCGGTTTTAAAAAGGTTAAAAGGAAAATAAGAGTTGTCATCTGGACTATTGAGCATTGTGAGAATGTTGTAAAGAAGTAAGGCCTTTCTTACCTCTTTCTTATCTTGATACTGCAGGTTCTCTAAATCTATATTCTTCATTGAGGAAGTAATCAATTTGTCTAGGTAGGCTCCAAATTCGTTTTTTGTTAAGCTATTTGATTCCTTATATAATCTTTCAATAGATATTTCATTCACGGTAATTAAGAATCCGATTTTATGATACCATTCTCTTTTTGAATACCATTCGTTAAACCGTTGATAATATCCCTTAATTCTTTTCCAATTCTCTTCAATAGTGATTTGACTGCTATTTGTAAAGAGCTTTGAGAAATATCTAAAGGTGGAGTAAAGGTCTTTATGATCTTTTTCTTCATTCATCAAGTTGAAGATGAATTCAATTCGATTTACTTGAGTCTTATCACCTGTTAAAAAATACCATAATCGATCATTCTGAAGACTGTGTTCAATGTTGTCCCATTCTGATGAAATTTCAAGTTGTTTTAGCCTAAGCTGCTCTGGGTTTGCACCTATAAAGTTGGAACTATTAAGGAAGAGTGCTTTTATGAGCTCACTATTTGTTAAGGGGATTTTTCCAATATTAATTCTAGTGAAAATGGAAATAGGATTTTCAGTTTTCGATTCGTACCAAATAACTTTTGAGTTATATCGAAACTTAGATCCAAACTCCTGTTTATCAAAGTTTATTCTTCTCTCCTCGAACCATTTTGCTATTGTTTGATAAGCTTGTGAGATATGAAAAAAATCTGAATTAGTTTCATTTAAGATTTCTTCATTCAAATCTTCTAGAAATTTAGAAGTTTCCATTCTTGTCTGATACTCAAGTTCAAACAGTTTCTCTCTTCGATTTTCAACAAAGTCTTGATTGAGATAATGTAGTATTAAATAGATAGTGGTTAAGCGCTGCTGTCCGTCTATTACTTCAAACTTTTTTGAAGAGGGATTAATTTCCTTGATAACGATCGGTTGAAGGCAATACCAAGTTTTTTCATCAGAGTTATCTATGACTCTTGGCTTGAACTCATTGATATCGTTCAAAAGGTCAATTACCTCTTTTTTTGTCCATTTGTAACCTCGCTGATATGAGGGGACAAAAAACGAATATTGATTAAGCTCACTTACTGTTCTTAATTCTAATAAATTGTCCATTCAGTTTTTTATTTGAGTATTACCCACAACTTATGTATACACGCATTGTCTATATACATAAATATGTTGATTAAAGCGAAGGTTTCCTGAATCTTCTGAGTAAGATGAGTGAACATCCTCCAACACTCAAAACCAAACATAAATACCCTAACCAATCTCCGAATTTAGTGTATATAGTTTTTGTAGATTTTGAAGGGACATCAAAAGTAAAACCGGTACGTTCCCAGTAGTTTGTTTTTTGCAGTACATTTCCTTCAGGATCAATAATTCCGGAAAAACCGTTATTGGCACTTCTTACTATCCATCGATCAAATTCAATGGCTCGTAATCGTGCATACGCAAAATGCTGATAATGTCCGCTGGTATTTCCCCACCAGCCATCGTTAGTGATTATTGTGATAAAATCAGCTTCATCTTGTACAAAATTCCTTATCCACGAAGGATATACAGAATCGTAACAAATGAGACCTTGCGTAATAAACTCTTCGGTTTTTAAAGACGTGGCTTCGAGGCCTTTGCCAAACTGCATAATCTTGCCCCAATCCATCCATTCAAATATATCAACTGCATTAAAGAACTCAACAAATGGGAATCTCTCTACGATCGGAACTAAGTTATGTTTGTCGTACCGAGATCGATCTCCATCAGCATTTACATAAAGAGTAGCGTTAAAATAATTTCGAGCTTTTCCACGCATTGTGTCTCTATAAAGAGCCGGAGGTTCATCATATAAAGTAAATAAACCTGTACCGGTAATTAGTGAACTATTCCATTTCTTAGCTGAATCTGAAATCATAGAAGCTGTTAGCGAGTTCATATAAATTCCGGCGTCAACAGCATTTTCCGGCCAAACAATGAGTTCAGTATCTTCGTTACGAACTTTGTTTGTTATACTAAAAAGACTATCTAATAAAACAGAGTGACTACCAAGTCCGCCATGACTTTGGTACGAATCATGATTTGGTTGAATAACAGCTACGGATGTAGTTTCAGAAGCCGGTGGTTCGGTAGAGTTCAAGAACATCAGCAGGGAAACACCTGAAGGAAGTAATAAACTAAAAGTAGTAGCAATTGCTAATGTTCTGCTTTTATCTTTTAAGGCTAAATATGCCAGCGCAGAAGTGAATACTACCCAGAAGGTGATTCCTAAATGTCCTGTGGCAGAGATATATTGAATCAGCGAAACCTGATTTGCCCAAGCATTACCGATTGTAAGCCATGGCCAGGAAAGATCCCAATTATGATGCAGAAATTCATAACTAACCCAAATGGAAGCTTGTAACAAAGCGACCAACCATTTTTTATCAAAACGTTTTGAAAAAACTCGGAATAAAACCAGGGGAATAGTCATGATTGCTGCATTGGCAAGAACCGCTGCAATACCGGCAACTAAGCTAGCCATCATCAACCAGTATGTTCCAATTAGATTCCAAACAACAAAACCTGCATAACTGTAGTAAGCAAGTTGTTTATTCGAATCACATTTATCTGATAAAAAGAATAACAATATAAAAGCGGGAAAGGTTAAAAAGGAAAGATCAACAGGAGGGAAGCTTAATCCTAAAAGAACACCTGCTGTAATTGATAATGCCCATTTATTTTCTAAGAATTTGCTCATTCGGTATATCCTTTTCCTGCTACAACTACGGCAATCTCGCCTTTAATAGAGTCTCGGCTTTCGAACTCTTCTTTTAATTCTGAGATTGAAGCTCTTACAACTTCCTCAAATTTCTTGGTTAGTTCTCGAGCTACAGCCGCTAAGCGTTCCGGTTCAAAATGCTCCTCCAGTTCTTTCAGTAATTTTAAAATTCTATGCGGACTTTCATAAAATACTATCGTTCGTTCTTCTTCAGAAAGTTGTTTTAACCTTTTTTGCCGCCCTTTTTTTGGAGGAAGAAATCCTTCGAAGCAGTATTTATCGCAAGGAAGTCCGCTGGCAACAAGAGCAGTTGTGGCGGCATCGGGGCCGGGAATTACAGAGACGGTAATTCCTTCTTGGCGAATTGCTCGAACGGCTAAAAATCCGGGATCGGAAATTCCGGGCATTCCTGCATCAGAAATTAAAGCTACAGATTGTCCTCCTCTTAAGATATTGAGAACGTGTTCAACTTTATGATGCTCGTTATGCAGATGAAAAGAAAACTTAGGGGTGCTAATATCAAAAGCACTTAAGAGTTTGCCGGAGGTTCGAGTGTCCTCGCAAGCAATATGATCTACCGATTTTAGTACTTCGACGGCACGCGGTGAAAAATCGCTAAGATTACCAATTGGAGTTGCTACAATATAAAATGTTGACACGTATAGGATTGTTTAAAAATTTCCGGAATGAAATTATACAATTTAGAATTAACTTAAGATATTGATTATTGAACAATACTTAATTTTTAATTGAACAACATGAATTTTACACCAAACGGGTTAAACCATATCACTATAAGAGTAAACAGAATAGACGCCTCAAAAGAATTCTACGGTGATATTTTAGGATTTGAAGTTGTACGAACAATGGGGCAAAGTATGGCTGTGTATGATATTGGGGGTGGTGATACTTTGGTGATTGTAGAAGCTGAAACCAGTTATGATCCCACATCCAGAGATTTTAGAGTAGATCATTTCGGATTCTATGTAGATAATGCAGAAAAAATAGATGAACTAGCCACTTATTTTAGAGAAAAAGAAGTTACAATTATGAGTGGACCTGCCAACAGAAAGAAAGGCAGATTTTTGTTTATAGCGGACCCGGATGGAAATATGATCGAGTTTATGTTTGAAGAGGAGTGAAGTACTGCTAAACATATAGTCACTAAAGTTATAGTGCTTTAGTGGGAGTATTGATCATGAAAAATAAGATAGAACGTGAACTTGAACAAAAGGAGTTTGAAAATGAAATTGATTCAAAACTCCGACAGAAAGAGAAAGACCGTGAAAACGAAGAAAAAGAAGCCAAAGAATATCATCCTATCTTATTAATGGCATTAAACCTGATTGGTAATCTTGTAGTTGGTTATTTTATTTTCTTCATGACGATATCTTTTTTATGGAAAGTCTTTCAATTTTTTCCTGATATTATAAACAATATCTATTTTCTGATATTTCAACTAATAATTTGGGCGTTTGCTATCATCGGAGTAATAACAAAGAAATCGCCTTGGGAAAGATTTATTAGGTAAAATCAATCACTTCTTGATTTTTGATATCAAACCAATCTTCTTTATCCCAATCGGTATTTATAACAATACCGCCCATCAGATAAAGTTTTTTACCTGCCAAAGCATCTTTGCAATTGTGAATTAACTCTTTGATGTCCTGATGTATTCCTTTATAAGCTCGTTCTGTTGCTTCCATTATTTGATTTTCAGCTGAAAGGATATTAGTTCTATCCGCATCTAACATTTTAACTACTTGTGCCTGCTGATAATCTGATGCTGACTCCTTGCCAATACTTGATGGATTTTGAATGGCTGATAATCCTGCAATTAGAGAACCGCAACAAGTTGAATTAGAATCTTGGCGTTGTCTTAGTAACTCTCCAGCCTTTCCATCTTTAGATACACCGATGTGGGGCCCGTATAAAATAAAAGCTCCTCCTTTATCCGGAATATGACTAGCGAAAGCCATCACGCCGGTTTTCCCTGTAAATGGAAGACCTGAAATTCCCCCAAATCTAAAAGGACCAGGTCCAGCAAACAATCTGCTGAAAATATTGAACGAGTTATTTACTTCATCGGAACAGATAGAAGTTCCCCAAATAGTGCGTGACAAGATAAAACCATGGAGATTTAACTCACTAGTAATTTTCTGTTCGAGTTCTCTTATCTCAAGTGCTTTTGGGTAATGCTTTGTAACCGACATGTAAGCTTTTATTATTTTGAGGTTCAAATTACAATCAGCATAAAATATAAATTCTTGAGGAATATTTTGTACAGATATTAATGCATGAAATGCATTAGAAAGAATTATAGATGTAATCTCATTATTGGTTGAATTAATCCGTATATTTGAGACTTACTGAATTGTGAGTTCGCGATAAGACTGGAAATTTTACTTCTGTAACAACCTTCAGGTTTATAGATCATTGCTGGCTTTTATGAATCAAGCAGTCTCGCTTGCCTCTTGTCATTAGCTCACCTCTATTATTAAATGACCCGGGCAGGAATACTCACAGCACAGTTTTTGAACGGGATAAAAATGATTAAAAATTATGCCAACGTTCAAAGAACTAGGTCTTAAACAAGAACTACTGGATGCAGTTGATAAATTAGGTTTTACTGAACCTACAAAAGTACAAGAATTAGCAATCCCTACTATTCTAGCTTCACAGCGTGATTTAATAGCACTTGCACAAACGGGAACAGGTAAAACCGGAGCGTTTGGTTTACCATCGCTTCACCAAATTGATGAAAATTCTGACGATGTTCAGGTTTTGGTGCTTTCACCAACCCGTGAATTAGCCATTCAGATTGCTCGCGATCTAAAAGATTTTGCGAAGTATCAGAAAGGCGTTAAAACCGTAGCGGTATATGGCGGTGCAAATATCTCAACACAGATTAAAGCGCTTAGAAATGGTTGCCAAGTTGTAATTGGTACTCCGGGACGAATGTTGGATCTCATCAACAGAAAGCAATTAGACGTTCGTAATGTTCGTACTTTAGTTTTAGATGAGGCTGATGAAATGCTAAATATGGGTTTTCAGGATGATCTAGATGCTATTTTAGCAGATACCCCAAGAGAAAAGCAGACATTATTATTCTCAGCTACTATGCCAAAAGCGATTGCTAAAATGGCAAAGAAGTACATGAACAATCCCGAAGAAATTGAAGTGGGAGAGCGTAATGCCGGTGCAAAAAATGTAGAGCACCATTATTACATGGTTCATGCTAAAAACCGTTTCGAAGCATTGAAGCGAATTGTGGATATGAATCCTGATGTGTATGGAATTATATTTTGCAGAACCAGACGTGAAACAGCAGAAATTTCTGCGAAGCTTAATAAAGATGGATATGATGTAGATTTTCTGAACGGTGATCTTTCTCAAGCTCAGCGTGATGCAGTGATGAACCGTTTTCGCACAAAAGATCTACAACTATTGGTAGCAACAGATGTAGCTGCTCGTGGTTTGGATGTTAACGAATTAACACACGTTATTAATTACAATCTTCCGGATGATTTAGAAGTATATATTCATAGAAGTGGAAGAACAGGTCGTGCCGGAAATTCGGGTATTTCGATTTCTATCATCCATACCAGAGAAACAGGAAGAATTCGTGCTTTGGAAAAAATGTCAGGCAAAGATTTTATCAAGAAAGAAGTACCTAGTGGTGAAGAGATTTGCGGTATCAGAATGTTAGATCTAATCGATACTGTGAAAGACACGAAAGTGAATGAAGAGCAAATGGCTAAGTTCTTACCGGAAGCTCTAGAAAAACTTTCAAGTTTGGAAAGAGAGGATTTGATCAAGCATTTTCTTTCTGTTGAATTCAATCAATTTCTGGATTACTACTCCAACTCTAACGATTTAAATGCAAAGGGTGGTAACGATCGTAAAGGAAATAGAAACGATCGAAGTGATCGCGGTGGCAGAGGCAGTGGCAGAGATCGTGGTGTTGCTGAAGCTGGTTATGAGCGCTTCTTTATTAATATAGGTCGACGAGACGGACTAAACCCTGTTCGCTTAATGGGATTAGTTAATGAGCAATTGAATGGTTCTAAACCTGATTTTGGAAAGATCGATCTTCAGAATAATTTCTCATTCTTTGAAGTTGAGTCAGGTTATGAAAGTGCATTGACAAATGGCGTTACCGGGGCTAAATTTGAAGGTAGAGATGTTGCTGTTGAACGTGCTCAGGATGATAAGAAGAGTAATTCCGGAGGAAGCCGAGGCGGTGGAAAAAGAAAAAGTAGCGGTGGTGGATTTCCAAAAGGAAAACGCAAAGGCGGTAATCGAAAAAGAAGCAGAAAATGAGCGAATTTGATGTAGTCATTTTAACAGAATCCAGATATTTAAATCCGGATAAAGTGAATGACTACATTCAAAACATTTTAACAGAAGAAGATCTGCTCAAAAAAGCTTTAGAGAAACACGATCTAAAAGTGGTTCGAGAAGACTGGGCAGATCCTGATTTTGATTGGACTTCTACTAGATGTGCCATTTTTAGAACTACTTGGGATTATTTCGATCGTTTTGATGAATTTCAGGAATGGCTGAATCTCGTTGAAACTCAAACAAAATTAATCAATCCGGTTTCTACTATTCGATGGAATATGGATAAGCATTATCTGCAGGATCTGGAAAACAAAGGGATTAGAATTGTAGAAACTTTGTACATAAGAAGGGGAGAGAGAAGATCTCTGCATGAGATAATTAAAAAATCCGGTTGGCAGGAAGTGATCTTAAAGCCAACGGTTGCCGGAGCTGCTCGTCATACCTATAAACTCAATCCTGAAAATATCGAAGAACGCGAAGCAATTTTTGCAGAATTGATCGCAAAGGAAGACATGATGCTTCAGCCTTATCAGTATAACATTGCCACAAAAGGCGAAGTTTCGTTTATGGTGATGGGAGGGAAGTTCACACATGCCATACTAAAAAAAGCCAAATCAGGAGATTTCAGAGTACAGGATGATTTCGGTGGAACGATTCATAATTACGATGCTTCTAGCGACGAAGTTTCTTTTGCAGAAGAAGTGGTAAAAGCCTGCAATCCATTACCAGCTTACGCTCGAGTTGACGTAATGTGGGATAATGATGATAAACTTGCAGTATCAGAAGTAGAATTAATAGAACCTGAATTGTGGTTTAGGGAAAATCACGAAGCAGCTGATGTTTTGGCAGAAGAGGTTTTGGAAAGAATTTCATTTTAATCTTGAGCCTGACGGACTGAAGTCCTTGGCTTGTGAACTGGAAGAGGTATAGATTTATTCAGGTAAACAAGTGAGGAATTTATTCCGAAGCTAAATGAACCTGAATTGTGGTTTAGGGAAAATCACGAAGCAGCTGATGTTTTGGCAAAAGAGGTTTTGGAAAGAATTTCATTTTAATCTTGAGCGGACTGAAGTCCTTGGCTTGTGAACTGGAAGAGGTATAGATTTAGTCAGGTAAACAAGCGAGGAATTTATTCCGAAGCTAAATGAATCGGAATTGTGGTTTAGGGAAAATCACGAAGCAGCGAATGTGTTCGCAGAAGAGGTTTTGGAAAGAATTTCATTTTAATCTTGAGTCTGGCGGACTGAAGTCCTTGGCTTGTGAAAATCAGGAAGGGATTTATTCCGCACCTTAGATAAGAACAGACCTCATTGACACAGCTTTGAATTAAATTCTCAAACCCTCAAAACCCCACGGAACCCTCTTGCACCATAATATGATTCTGCTCCATTATGATAAGTAAATACTTTGTTGAAACGCCGGTCGCAAAATAATGCACCGCCTAATTCTCTGACTTCGGAAGGGGTTTTAATCCAACTGGAAGTTTTGGCATCAAATTCGCCATAAGACTGTAACTTGTAATATTGTTCTTCAGTCAAAAGCTCGATTCCCATTTCATTAGCAACATCGATCACGGAATTTTTCGGTGGATATTTTTTACGGGATTCCAGTGCTTCACGATCATAGCAGAAACTACGTCTGCCTTTAGGGCTTTCCTTTGAGCAATCGACAAATGTATAATTACCATCAGAATTGCCAAAATCTACAATATCCGGTTCACCACCTGTAGCTTCCATTTCACTAAGTGACCAAAGTTTTTCAGGCTGTGCTGCCAGCTTGGATTGAATTTTATCCCATTCAAAATTTTCATGGCGATGCATATTTTCCTCAAAACGGAATTTTACAACCTTAATGAGTTCTATTTGCTCTTCACCTGTAAGTTCTTTCTTTAATCCCATTTCTACAGTTTTTGATAGTGAAAGAATGAAAATAATACAACTTGCACATATTTGCAGATTCAACTTAATTACTTGTTCACCAATTTATTACTGCCATGAATGATCAATGGAAAAGTTTTACTAAGAAAATAGCCGTTAAGGCTCCTAAGCAGAAAATCTATGATGCCTGGACTACCCAGAAAGGATTAGAAAGTTGGTTTTTAAGAAGTGCCGGAGCCACAAAGAAGGATGGAAGTAAACGACCGGCTGAGGAGTATTATGAACCCGAAGATACTTTTTATTGGATGTGGTACGGCTATCCAGATTCGGTGTATGAAGAACGAGAAGTATTAGAGCTAAATGGCAAAGACTACTTCCGGTTTATGTTTACGGATGAATGTGATGTGGAAGTGAAGCTTTCTCAAATAAATGATGAACATGTGATGGTAGAATTGACACAGAATAATATTCCGATAGAGGAAGATCCGAAGAAAAATCTATACGTTGGTTGCGGAGAGGGATGGTTGTTTTATATGACGAATCTGAAATCAATTTTAGAAGGAGGGATTGATCTTAGAAATAAAGATGAAAGTTTGAAAGGCGTGTTTAATGCTTAAGAATATAAAATTGGGAATAAGTGAATTAGGAATAGTTGCGTTGAGAAGCTGCTATTCCTAATTCGAGTATTCTATAATTCCTAATTTTAAAGCTTAGTAGGATTTGGTGCATCTCCGTACACTTCTTTCGGATCGAATACTTTTTCAGATTCCTCGAATTTCAATTCGCCGTCTTTTTCAAAGAACGCTTCACCGGTAGGTACGCTTCTGTAAAAACAAGAACGATATCCAACATGGCAGCTGGCACCATTTCCCTGAACTTCAACACGCAACCAAACACAATCCTGATCATCATCAATACGCATTTCTTTGATGATTTGAGTCAACCCTGAAGTTGCTCCTTTATGCCAAAGAGCTTCACGGCTTCTGCTGTAGTATACAGCTTCGCCAAGTTCGATGCTTTTCTTAAAAGCTTCTTCATTCATGTAACCATGCATTAACAATTCACCGGAAGTGAAATCGGTTGTTACTACAGGAATCAATCCGTTTTCTTGGAATTTTGGAGCCAGATCATTGGCTTCTTCTACTTGTTCTACTGTTTTTCTTTCTTTGAATTGTATTTCTTTCATCTGTAATTACGTCTAATAACTATTAACAAATAACAAAGGTTAATGGTTATTAGTTATTTGTTGTCTTCAGTTTCAATTTTAAGCTCGTTTTTCGGCACAGGATCGTAGCCTTCATCACCCCAAGGATGACAACGCCCGATTCGTTTTATTCCCAACCAAAATCCTTTTAATGGTCCCCATTCATTCACAGCTTCAATCATGTACTGAGAACAAGTAGGGGAATATCGGCAGCTGCTTCCCATCCATGGAGAAATAGCTAACTGATAAAAGCGTACAAGTCCAACGAGTATCTTGCTGAATATGAGTTTCAGCAAGTTCATTAGTCAATTTCGAAGGTAGTACCTTCTTTTCCATCCATGAGCTGTACACCAAGCTCTTTCAGGTCATCACGGACTTTATCCGAGAGTGCAAAATCTTTGTTTGTTCGTGCTTCTTTTCTGATCTCGATCAAAAGCTCGACCAATCCTTTAGTTAGTTTACCATTTCCACCAGATTTTTCCTCCGGCCAAATACCGAGCACATCATCAACTAAAGCTTTTATCAGTTCTTTAACCTCATCAATATTAGATGGGGTTTTCTTTTCGGTGATTAATTTCCTGATTTCTTTCAGGTTCTCAAAAACCACAGCGATTGCTTTAGCTGAGTTGAAATCATCATTCATTACTTTTTCAAAAGATGATTTAAAACCATCAATGTCGAAAGCTTCACCGGAACCGTTTTCTGGTTTCTCAATAGTTGAAACCATTGAATGTAGGTTCTTTAAACCTGTTTCAGCCGCTTCCAAAGCATCTTCAGAAAAATCAGTTGTACTTCTGTAATGGCTTTGAAGCAAGAAAAACCGAATTACTTGAGAGTCCCAAGCTCTTGTAAGTAACTTATGTTCACCTGTAAAAAACTGATGTAAGTTAATAGCATTGCCAAGCGATTTACCCATTTTTTGTCCTTCAAGGGTAACCATATTGTTATGCATCCAATACTTTACAAATTGGGAGCCATGTGCACATTCTGATTGAGCAATTTCACATTCATGATGAGGAAACTGGTTTTCTAATCCACCACCGTGGATATCAAAACTTTCTCCTAAATACTTGGTGCTCATAGCTGAACACTCTATGTGCCATCCGGGATAACCAACTCCCCATGGAGAATCCCATTTCATTAAGTGATCATCTTCAGCTTTTTTCCAAAGAGCAAAATCAGCAGGATTTTTTTTGTCTGAAGCAGATTCTACACGAGTACCGGATTCAGCTTCATCCGTATTTCTACCACTGAGTTTTCCATAATCTTCATCAGAATTTACATCGAAATAGACATTACCATCTACATTATAAGCGTGCCCATTTTCAATCAGTTTCTGAACCATAGCAATTTGCTCGGGAATATGTCCGGTTGCACGAGGAGCAATATCAGGGCGGAGGACATTCAAAGCATCCATATCACGGAAGTATGTGTAGGTGTACTTTTCAGCAATTTCCATTGGATCAACTTGCTCTAGACGAGCTTGCTTACCAAGTTTGTCTTCGCCTTCTTCACCGTCACCAACTAAATGCCCAACATCAGTAATGTTCTGAACGTAGCGAACTTTGAAGCCTAAATACCGCAAATAGCGAAGAACCAGATCAAAAGAGACGTAGCTTTTGGCATGTCCTAAATGAGCATCTCCATAAACCGTTGGTCCGCAAACATACATTCCAACAAAAGGAGGATTTAAAGGTTCAAAATCTTCCTTTTTGCGAGTTAGAGTATTGTAAACTTGTAATTTCTGTTCAGCCAAGACGATTAGAGTTCAGTGTCAGTTTTGATGAAATCGATAAATTTTCTTTGGGTAGCTTCTTCTTTAAAAGCGCCTCTGAAATCTGTAGTAATGGTACTGCTACTTACATCACGAATACCGCGCGTTGACACACATAAATGTTTACTGTCAATAAATACAGCAACATCATCAGTATTCATAGCTTCGCTTAGAGCATCAGCAATTTGAAGAGTTAAGCGTTCTTGAACTTGAGGCCGTCGCGAAAAATAATCTACCAAGCGATTTATTTTAGAAAGTCCTATAACTTTTCCGGATGCAATGTAGGCTACATGTGCCTTACCGATAAAAGGCAGGAAATGGTGCTCACAAAATGAAGTCACCTGAATATTTTTTTCCATCACCATATCATTGTAATCGTAATTATTACTGAAGGTGCGGGCTTCCGGTCTGTTTTTGGGGTCAAGACCGTTAAAAATTTCTTTAACGTACATTTTTGCTACGCGATATGGGGTACCTTTGAGACTATCATCATTCAGATCGAGACCAAGCGTATGCATAATTTCTTTAAAATGACCTTGAATGATGTCGATTTTTTCAGAATCAGAAAGTTCGAAAGCGTCGTCACGGAGCGGAGTAAGTTCTGAAGTACCAATATGTGCTTCTCCAAGGTCTTCAGCGGTAATTTTGTCTAAGTCGATGTTATCCAATGTATGGGGATTATTGTCGATAATTAATAAGCTGTTTAGGTAACTTAAAACCGAATCTTAAAGTTAAGGGTTCCTGTGGTTAATTACGAATAGTTGAATTAGGAATAATCAGAAAATTGAACATTGGCTATTCCTTGTGGGAAGTTGGATATTCTCTTAAACAGATTTAAAGTATGTTTGCTATTAAAATACAACCTGATGACAATGACCAATTTATTTCAAGAGTCGAGGTATTGATTGAAAAGTTTATTCTAGATAAGAAACCAAATTCAATTTATTTGATTAAAATTGATAATTGGTTTGATAAAAAGTGGCTGGGATTTTCAGGAAAAATGCTGGGTGCGGTGGGAATTACTAAAGGTGACTTGACCATTCCTCCATTTGTTCCGAACAGAATTGTTTATGAAAAATTTTATTCAAAGAATCATGAAACAGAATTGTATGAGATATCTAAAACGAGTAAAAAAATACATATAGTTCAAGATTCTGAATCGAATTTAAACCGCAAAATTAGAACATTGATTCCTGAAACAGCTATAGTGTGGTTTAGTGGTAACTCTAAAAAAAATAAAAGAGGAGTGATGATGGCTTATTTCCCAGTAAAGGAAAGTTATTTAACTATGCATATTGAATTTACTGAACCAAGTTGGAGCGCTAAAAGTACTATTGGGGTAGACAGAAGTTTTGTTAACTCATTAATTTAAAATTCTAAAAGACTTTTCTCTAAAATCTAAAATCTAACTACTATAATAATGATCAAACATGTTGTAATGTGGAAATTGAAATCGGTTGCCGAAGGTAAAACAAAGCAAGAGAATGCCCAAATTATGAAGGAATTACTGGAAGGATTACCGACTAAAATTGAAGAGCTAAATTCCACTGAAGTCGGAATCAATATCCTGGAAGGCAATGATGACGCTATTTGTGATGTGGTACTGACTACTGAATGTAAAGACGAAGAAGCACTTAAAGCTTACGCTGTACATCCTGAACACCAAAAAGTAGTACAATTTATTAAGAAAGTTGTGAATGAACGAAGAGTAGTGGATTATTTCGATTAAAAATTAGGAAAAGTTAGATGACGAATATAAAATATCTTCTGACTTCTGACTTCTGACTTCTGACTTCTGACTTCTGACTTCTGACTTCTGACTTCTGACTTCTGACAAAAATGGAACCAATAGAATTACCAATTGATGGAATTTTGGACTTGCATCTTTTCAGCCCGAAAGAGCTTGGAGATTTAATTCCGGATTATATTGAAGCGTGTTTAGAGAAAGAAATCTATGCTATTCGAATTATTCACGGAAAAGGAAAGGGGGTGCTTCGAAGGACAGTTCATAGTTTATTGGATAAGAATGAATTTGTGGTTTCTTATCGTTTAGCGGATGACAGAAGTAGTTGGGGTGCTACGCTTGTGGAACTGAAGAAGAGTTGAGACTTGAGATATAAGATTTAAGACATAAGAAATAGGGCTTTTGATTTGAGACTTATTCATTTTCTCATAATAATCAATAAACTATATTCTTTGTTTTACATCAGTATTTAGTCAACTATATCTTATATCTTACATCTTGAATCTCACATCTATTTTTAAAAATTGAAGAAATTATTTGAGCGACATATTGAACGCATTAATCGGAGAGTTACTCGACTTGAAAAGCAAAGCAGTAAAATTTCAGGAATGAGATTGGCGCTTTTTGTGCTGGCAGGTGTGTTTTTATTCATAGGTTTAGATCTGATGTCTGGTATTCCTTATACCATTGTTTTATTGGGATTGATTGGGGCATTTCTTTTTATGGTAGATCGTCATCGAAAAGTGGAAGAATTCATTGAAAGACTGGGATATTTAAAGCAGATAAAAAAAGAACATATTGCCCGGATTGAACTTGACTGGGATCAAATTGCATTTAAAGATATTGACCGTAGTGCATATGTAAATCATAATTATGCTCATGACTTGAATATCATAGGGAGACGATCACTTTTTCAATTAATGGATACTTCTATTTATGAAGGAAGCCAAGAAGTACTTTCAAAATGGTTGCTCAATCAAAGTAAAGACAGAGAAGAAGTATTAGACCGCCAACTGTTAGTACAAGAGTTAGCTTCGCTTCAACTATTTAGAGACAAACTGAAAGTAGAGGCTTTATTTACAAAAAGTAAAACTGATAAAAGCGATTGGAATATGGAGCAAATGTTGGATTGGCTTCGTCTTCCAAAGAAAACGGGGTTTTTAAAACCCTTAGCCATTCTTGGTATCCTGTCTGTTTGTAACATTGTTTTTGGATTATTAGCTATGGTTGGCCAGGTTAGTGCTGTCTATTTTGTAATTCCTTTTTTGATCTATTTAACGGTTTATAAATTGAATGGTCAGAAAGTATCTGGTTTATATGAGGCTTCTTTTCAAATGGAAAAATTACTTGGTCGCTTTAGCAATATTCTGAATCATGTGGAAGAATTTAAAGTGAGAAATAACAAGAAGATTTTTAGTTTCTTAAAAGTTTATCAGAAAGAAGATGAAAAGCCTTCCAAAAGCATCAAAAAAATAAGAAGATTTGCTGTTGCAGCTTCAGTTCAAAAAAATCAGGTATTAGGACCACTTTTAAATTTACTCACACCGTGGGATCTGTATTATTCGATGAAGTTGGAAAATTTGAAAGAAGAGATAGAACCAAAACTCTCTAAGTGGCTCGAAAAATTTTATGAGCTGGAAGCATTAAATTCGATGGCTAACTTTTCATTCTTAAACCCTGAATATCCTTTTGCAACATTTGAAAATAAATCAGCTTCATTGTTTAAAGCAGAGCAACTTGGTCATCCTTTGATTCCTGAAAATCAAAAAGTAGCCAATGATTTTGAAGTAAATCCGGGCAAAGACCTATTTTTGATAACAGGTTCTAATATGGCAGGGAAAAGTACTTTTTTAAGAACGGTGGGTATCAATCTGGTGCTTGCTTATTCAGGTTCTCCGGTTAATGCAGAGTATTTGAATACTAATTTCTTTAGAATTTTCAGCAGTATAAATATCAATGACTCTTTGGGTGATGGGTTGTCTCATTTCTATGCTGAGGTAAAACGATTACGGTTTATGTTAGATGAGCTTGAGAAAAAAGATGAACTCCCATTATTCTTTTTTGTGGATGAGATCTATAAAGGAACGAATAACCGAGAACGATTTGCGGGAAGCTCTGCATTCTTAAAAGAAGTAGCAGGAAAAAATGGTATCGGAATGGTTTCAACACACGACCTGGAACTTGCCGAATTGGAATCTGAAATCGACCAACTCAGCAATTGGCATTTTTCGGAATCAATAACTGATGGAAAAATGAGTTTTGAGTACAAGCTTAAATCAGGTCCGTGTCCTAGTACGAATGCCCTAAAAATTATGAAAATGGAAGGGTTGCCTGTTGGATAGATGTAAGATGTAAGACGTAAGACAATTCAATCTGGTACTATGTAGTGAATTTCCAACTCTGTTCTTTAATTATATTTTTTGTTCCCTCAGAGGAAATAGTTGTTTTGAAATCAGGATCATCAGCTGCTTTACTTCTATTATTATTCCAGTGTAACGGGTCTAAATTTGAAATATCATGAGATCCACCTTTTATTCAGGATATTTGTGATCAATTTCCCAACCATAATCGCTCTCTTTTCCATATTGATTTCTGTTAATCCATGCACCCGCATAATCTTTACGCCACTCATCTTTCGAATTTTCTTGACCTTGAACTATTTTAGCTTTTTCCCATACGGATTGAATTTTTGTTTCTGTAAAATCAGCTATTACTATCTCAATTAATTAATAAATATGATAGATTTATGGCAAATATTAATCCGAAATTGAAAGCTGGATAAATTGTCTGGTTTTATACAATCTCAAATATTATGTCTCATATATAAAATCTTTTTGTAACCTTTCCCAAAAACCTAAGTGTAACCAACAGAACACAAACTTCGGGCATTGAGACGGTAACTAAGTGAACTCAACTACAGATAAAGCTTTAATGATGAAAGTGAAGGATGGAGACCTGGATAAACTGGGTCTTTTATTCGAACGCTATAATCGACCGCTTTATAGTTTTTTTTACAAGAAAACGTATCAAACCGATGTAAGTGAAGATCTTGTTCAATCGGTGTTCGAGCGCATGCTCAAATATCGAAGCACCTATTCAGGATCAGGGGCATTTACAACATGGATGTTTAGTATAGCTCGCAATGCGCATATTGACCATTATCGCAAAAATAAAAAGCATGATGAGAAAGTAGAGCTGGATGAAGATCGCATGGGAGGTGCTCTTCCTGAATTTGGTGAAATGGACGAGCGAACAAAAAGAAAGAAAATACTGGAACGAGCACTCAGTCAACTGGATGAAGACAAAAAAGAAGTAGTGATCTTAAGCCGGTATGAAGGTTTGAAATATGCCGAGATCGCCGAGATTCAGGGAGTGACCGAAAGTGCAGTAAAAGTACGATTCTTTAGGGCAATGAAAGATTTAAAAAACATTGTACACACATTAAGTGAGGAATACAGTGATGAATGAAAAATATGAAGAGCTGATCGCCGAGTATTTGAACGGTGAATTAGATGAACAAGAAATAGCTAAAGTGGAAGCGCTTATTGCCAGTGGCGAGATCGATATGATCGATTTTAAGGCGATGGAACAATTACATAATGAGCTGGAGATGATTTCAACTCCGGAGCCGTCTTCAGAAATGAGCAGTAGATTCTATGCAATGCTTGAAGATGAAAAAGTTTCAGCAAAACCTGCATTCAGTTTTAACCTTTCAGAGAAGTTGAATGAGTTATTTGTAGCTTTAACCATGCCTAGATTAGCGTATGCTTTTGTACTGTTGGTTATTGGTGGATTCATTGGTGCTCAAGTTGGAGTAAACGATTCGCAAATAAATGAATTAACTAATCAAATGCAGGATATGAGAGAAATGATGATTGTAAGTATGTTAGAAGGAGCATCTACAACCGATAGACTTAGAGCTGTGAACATAAGTGCAGAACTACCTATAGCTGACGAAAAAGCTGTACGAGCTTTGTTGTTTACACTTAATAATGATGAAAGCGTAAACGTACGAGTTCAAACTATTGAAGCTCTTAAGAAATGGGGAGGAGATGAAAATGTACGGGAGGGCTTGGTAAATGCTATCAGAGTTCAAAATTCTGATGTGGTAATAATTGCTTTGGCTGATGCTATGGTTGAGTTGGGAGTCCAAAACTCGAAATCTGAATTCGAAAATCTGATTCAGAACAGAGAATTAAATTTTAGTGTAAAAGAAAAATTAGAAAGCACCATTGCGTCGCTTTAAGGAATAAGGAATTATGAAAAAGATCATAGGAATACTACTGGTTGGATTGATGGCAGTTCAGGTAACAGCCCAAAATAAAAGAGTAACTGAAGGTATCGATATTCAGATAAAGAAAAGTGCTTTATCATCTATTGATGGGTTTATCATAAAAAACATAAATGGCGATTTGAAAGTGACCGGTTATGATGGAGATGAAATCCTTATAACGGGGTTAAAAACCATCCGAAAGAAAAGAGGAGAACTGGACCAAAAAACCATTGATGAAATATATCTACGACAAGAAGAACACGAAGGAAAAATTTATGTGTACGTACAAGCACCTGGAGTGGAGGTGCATTTCAAAGATGGAAAAATGAGGCATCGCATTAATTGGAATAGAGATCGGTGGGATGATTACGATGAAGTCCATTTTGAATTCAATATCGAAGTTAAAATGCCTGAAAATATGATGGTAAAAGCATCGACCATTAACGCAGGAAATTTAGTCGTCGAGAATATGATGAATGGAGTTGACGCAGGAAATGTAAACGGAGATGTAGTTTTAAAAGAAGTAGCAGGAAAAACCAATGCACATACTGTAAATGGAGATTTAGAAGTATATTTTTCTAAGAGCCCGACTGAAGACTCACGATTTCATACAGTAAACGGAAGTATGGAAATTTATTCACCAAAAGATTTAGGTGCGGTAGTAACTTTTGAAAGTTTACACGGTGATCTTTATACAGATTTTGAACAAGTAACTCGACTTAAAACCCAATTGAACAAGGAAAAGGACGGGAAAGGCTATAAATACCGAATCGGAAAATCCACACCTATTCAAATAGGAAACGGTGGCGCCAAAATGGAATTTGAGACGGTAAACGGTAGTGCCTACATCCGAAAAAGAAATTAATAATCAAGAATACGAAGAATCATGAAAAAATTAATAATTACCCTATTTAGTGCATTTGTTGTGTTAGTTGTTGCTAATCCGTTATCAGCTCAAGATGATATAACGGTTCCATTAACCAAACCGGGCCAAGCCGGAACTCTTAGAATTGATCTGGTTTATGCAGATGACATCATTGTGAGAACACATAATCGAAAAGATGTCATAATTCAGTACGATGGAGAGGATGACGACAGAGGTAGAAATAATCGAAAAGATGGCTTACGTCGTATTTCGTCCGGTGGATTAAGTTTAGAGATCACTGAAGACAATAATGTGGTTAAGATAAACAGTCAGCCTCATCACAACGACCTTGAACTAACTGTACTAGTACCCAAGAATTTTTCCTTAAAGATTAATGCAGTTCATGGCGATGTTGCTGTTGATGGTTTAGAGGGAGAAGTGGAAGTGGAGTCTGTAAATGGGGATGTAGAGGTTTTTAACATTGCCGGATCAGCCTTAGTAAATAGTGTTAATGGTGATATAGAAGTTAGTTTTATCCGAATAGACCCTAAAGCTCCAATGTCTTTTACCGGAGTAAATGGAGATATTGAAGTAAGTTTTCCTGAAAGCGCAAAGTTTACCGCCAAAATGAAAACAGATTGGGGAGACGTTTATACAAACTTTGATATGGAAATAGAACGAAACCCATCTGATAAAGAAGTATCTACAAGAAAAGGTCAGTATAAAGTATCCATTAACAAATGGGTATACGGAACTGTGAATGGCGGTGGGCCTGAATATCTTTTTAAAACACTTCACGGAGATATATCACTTCGTAAAAAATAGTAAATCGAGGTAACGAAAAATAATGTTACTCGTCTAATATTAAGAACCACAAAATGCGCTATAAACTATTCACAGATAATAGTTTATAGCGTGTTACCCCAAAACATCATTTCTATAATTATGCGGAAATTTATAATTGCCCTACTATTACTATGCCTAAATTTTGTTGCTCAGGCACAACAAAATTCGCCAAACGAAACGGATAAAAATGTTCAATTAATTTCTAAGAACAGCGATACCGATTATCGTTTTGGGTATGTTCAAAATCCAACTATGCAAGCTGTTAGAATAAACAGTGAGAATGTAAAATTAGACGGTATTTTGGATGAAAATATTTGGAATCTGGCTCCAGTAGCAACAGGTTTCACTCAAAGATCTCCAAAAGATGGAGGAAGTCCATCCCAAAGAACTGAAGCAAGAATCTTGTACACAGATACAGAAGTATTTGTAGGTATAATGGCTTATGACAGCTCACCTGATTCTGTTATCGCTTCTCTGTTTAGAAGAGATGGCAATGAAACCAGCGATTGGGTTTATGTTAGTTTGGATAGCTATAATGATAAACGAACTGCATTTACTTTTGCTGTAAATCCAAGAGGCGTTCAAAAAGATATTTTGTACTTCGATGATAGAGGTGAAGATGTTTTGTGGGATGCTGTATGGGAAGCGGAAGCTAAAATGGTTAAAGGAGGCTGGTCGGTAGAAATGAGAATCCCAATGTCTCAGTTGAGGTTCAGTTCAAAAGATGATATTAAATCTTGGGGAGTAAATTTTCAAAGAAGAATTGCCAGGCATCAAGAGTACAATTATTGGGCACCAACTTCTCAGTCAGTATCCGGAAGTGTTTCTTTATTCGGACGATTAAATGGCATCAGAGATCTAGAAGAGCCCAGAAGGCTCGAAATTATACCTTATGTATCATCGGTGTTAGAAAGGGCTCCGGGAAATCCTAATAATCCATATTACAACGAAAATGAATTTGATGGAAATATTGGAGGAGATATTAAATATGGAGTTACATCAGATCTTACAGTTACTGCTACTATAAATCCGGATTTTGGACAAGTTGAAGCAGATCCGGCAACTATAAATCTTTCACAATTCGAACAATTCTTTTCAGAACGTAGACCTTTCTTTTTAGAAGGTAATGAGATATTTCGGTTTGGAGGAACAAAGAACTATAATAATTACGGAAATCCGAATACATTTTATTCAAGAAGAATTGGGAGAGCTCCTCAGGGAAATCTTTCAAGGGCAAATACTTTTAATGGAAATGGATTATATGATCCAGATCAAACAAATTCTACATTTATAGATACACCAAATCAAACTAAAATTCTTGGTGCTGCAAAACTTAGTGGTAAAACCAAATCCGGTTTATCAATAGGTACACTTTATGCAAGAACATTAGAAGAGAAATCAAAATTTACTGCTAATTTTAATGACGGATCATCAAGGGAGGGAAGTTTTATAGCTCAGCCTTCTAATAATTATCTTGTTAGCAGATTAAAACAAGATTTTAACAGTGGGAATACTGTTGTAGGTGGATTCTTCAGTGGAATGAACCGAGATATTGATGGAACTTATTTTGAAGACAGACTACATAGTTCTGCATTTATTACAGGAGCAGATTTCGAGCACGGATGGGACGATCGTGCCTGGATAGTAAGCGGTACAGCATCTATCAGCTCAGTTTTTGGTACTGAAGATGCCATTACCAGAACACAAAATGCGCCACAAAGATACTATCAAAGAATAGATTCAGAGGGTCTTTCGGTAGATACAAACAGAACGAGCCTATCAGGGCTTGCCACAGAATTAAGTATTCAAAAAGCAAGCGGAGAACATTGGACATGGTCTGTTACGGGCTCTATGGTAACTCCGGGATACGAAACTAACGATATTGGTTTCCAGAATAGAGCAGACTACAGAGCTGTATCAACCGGAATTCAGTACCAGGAAAATGATCCCAAAAATTTGCAATATTACGAATTATGGAGTTATACAACTCATGCCTGGAATTTTGATAACGATCTGATTTCAAGAGGGTATAATGCGGGTGGGTACTTTCAGTTTAAAAATCTATGGTCATTTAATATTAATGGTAATGCTAACTTCGATACTATTTCTGATCGACTAACCAGAGGCGGGCCTACATACAAAATGCCTGGAAGTTGGAATTTCAATTTCAACATCAACTCCAATAGGTCTAAAAAAATATCAGGTGGAACAGGGCAGTTTCATAGAGAAGACAGAGTAGGAGAGTATGACCATGAGTACTGGTTTGATGTCAGCATCAGACCAACTACATTTATTCAATTAAGTTTAGAACCGGTTATTAGTATTCAAAATGATGTTGATCAGTATATTTTAACCAAGCAAAGAAGTGTAGATGCTATAGATGTAAACAATACGTTCGGTAATAGATATGTATTTTCAGATATAAAACAGACAATTTTTGCCACATCATTCCGCCTAAACTGGACATTCAATACAAAGATGAGTCTGCAAACATACGTTAGACCATTTATAGCGTCTGGAAAATACTATAGTATAAAAGAATTTAACAACCCGGGTGGTTTTGGCTTTGATGTATATGGCGAAGACAAAGGTACAATTACCAATAATAGCGATGGCAGCAGAACTATTGATCCTGATGGTCTTGGAGGCGAAAATGAGTTTACAATTGATGCGAATGATTTGGATTTCAATCGACGTGCGCTTCAAGGAAATGCAGTATTCAGATGGGAATACCGCCCCGGTTCAACATTTTTCTTGGTATGGCAGCAGCAAAGAAGTGGAAGAAACGGGAATGGAGACTTCAATTTTGGGAAGGATTTTAGAGGTTTATTTGATCCCGAGCCAACTAATGTATTCTTAGTTAAATTTAGTTATTGGTTCGGTGGCTAAACATCTATTAAGTTGATAAAGGATTTAGTATTTTAGTGCATCACCAAAAAAACTAAATCCTTTATTTATATAATGAACCAGGCACATCAACTTACGGCAGAAGAAATTAAAAGTATTCAAGCAAGCTTTGTAAACAAAGTTTATGTTTGGATGGGTTTAGCATTAACAATTACAGGAATTGTAGCAATGCGTGTAGCCGATTCCGGCGCATTTATGGGCATGTTTACGGGTACTTCAAGTGCAATGCCATTTTATATATTACTTGCTGTTGAACTAGGGCTTGTTTGGTGGATGAGTTCCAGAATTGATTCAATGAGTTCAGGGTTCGCAACAGCACTTTTTGTACTTTACTCTGCACTGAATGGAGTCACGCTGTCAGTACTATTTTATGTGTACACAAGCGCTTCAATTGCATCAACCTTTTTTATAACAGCCGGTACTTTTGGAATCTGTAGTGCATATGGTTATTTCACCAAAAAAGATCTTACTTCTTTAGGGGGCTTTTTATTCATGGCATTGATTGGATTGATTATTGCGTCAATCGTGAATTGGTTTTTGGCAAGTTCTGCTCTTTACTGGATTATCAGCTATGCCGGAGTCGCAATTTTTATAGGATTAACAGCCTACGATACCCAAAAAATTAAGAAGATGAGTTTAGAAGTAGATACAGATTCAGAAGAAGGAAAGAAAGGGGCTGTAATGGGAGCTTTAGCTCTCTATCTGGATTTCATTAATATGTTTATCTTTTTGTTGAGAATTTTTGGAAACAGAAGGTAGTTGTAGTTTTCACCTTAATAGTTTAAAGCCCTCTAAAAAAGGGCTTTTTTTATGCAAAATAAATTCTGAATAACAGCTAAAAGTTGACGCTAAAATTCTAGCTCAAAATAAAATTACTCTCAGCGAAAATACATTATGATTATTATGATTATGGCTTTTTACATTGCTGAACAGCTTAAAATAGGCAAAACTTAACAACAAAAGCAGGCTTACGAAGTCATATAGGTAGAATATGTGCATTGTTTAAAAAAATATATTTCATCACTATTTTTTTTTAACAAATCCGAAAATTTATTAAAATGGTAGTCGAAGCCTCGTTAGAGGAAATAATCTAGAATCGTTACCTAAATTGAAAATATATGGTCCTAAAACAGCTACTACCGTTTTTCCTTATCTTAATATTTTCGAACTTTCTTTTAGCTCAATCCGGTAAGATAAATGGTTTTGTAAAAGACACGAATGGAGAACCATTACCGGGTGTAAATGTTGTTATTGATGGGACGTTACAAGGAACTGCAGCTCAGGCTGATGGTTTTTTTCAAATATTAAATGTTAAGCCGGGAACTTATACCCTTAAGGCTACTTATATTGGTTTTTCTCAAGTTTTGATAGAAAACGTAGCTGTAAATGTTAATCAGACTACAGAGATTAACATAACAATGCGAGAACAAACAGTTGAAGGGGAAGAAATCGTTGTAATTGCAGAACGCCCCGTTGTTCAAAAAGATGTGGCATCAAGTCAATCTAATATTAGTAAAGAAAGTCTGGATGCGCTTCCAATTACTAGTGTTACATCAGCTGTTGGACTACAAGCTGGTGTTCAAGGTTTAAGCGTTAGAGGGAGTGGAAGCGATGAGGTTTCTTTTAATCTAAATGGTTTCACGCTTAGGTCTGAGCGAAGTAATTCTCCATTTACAGGGATAAGTATTACTTCTATTGAAAATGTTCAAGTTCAAACAGGTGGATTTAGTGCGGAGTATGGAAACCTTAGATCTGGTTTGGTAAATGTTACAAGTAAAGAAGGGAATAGAGATAGATATACACTTGATGGATTGGTTAGAGTTACACCTCCGCAGCCTAAAAACATTGGTCAATCTATCAACGATCCGAACTCATATTGGTTAAGACCTTATCTGGATGATGCTGTTGCATGGACTGGAACTGATAATGGAGCTTGGGACAAATATACACAAGAAGAATACCCATCTTTTCAGGGATGGAATGCGTTTTCGCAATCTACCTTAGCAGATGATGATCCTTCAAATGATCTTTCTCCTGAAGCTGCTCAACAAGCCTTTTTATGGCAACACAGAAAAGACTTTGAAATCACTGATCCTGATTATGAAATTGATTTCACTTTTGGTGGTCCGGTTCCTTATATAAGCAAGCGCTTCGGTGATTTAAGATTTTCTACATCGTTTAGAGAAACTCAAACGATGTATATGGTGCCTTTATCTCGAGATAGATACAAGCAAACTACCTTCCAAGGTAAGTTAACAAGCAACATCGCTTCAGGAATGAAACTATCTGTTGACGGTCTATATAGTAGAGAAACAGGTACAGGAGCTAGTCAGGCTGGGAATCCTGGTTTCTTTGTTTCCCCATCAGGTATATCCGGAAGTATGGATAATGTTAGTTTTATTGAGTCAAGAATATATTCTTCCGATTATTGGGCACCGACTGAAGAAAAAACTTTTAATTTAGGTGCTAAGTTTACGCATTCACTTTCGAATACTACGTTCTACGAAGTTCAGGTGAATAACTACATTACTTCAAATAGTACGAATCCAAGCGCATTGAGAGATACTACTGAAGCTATAACGTTTGGAGGAGTTAGTTTTGATGAAGGACCTTTTGGTTTCTTTGATGAGACTTCATTTGGATTAGCTTCCGGGATGAGAATGGGTGTAGGAATGAGTACAGCAAGAGATAGTAGTAGAGCATCGGTAATTAGTGCGAGTTTTAAAATTACGAGCCAACTAGATCGTGTTAATGAAGTTAAAGCCGGTCTTGAATTTGTACGAACCAAAAGTGAAATAAACTACGGTTCTTTTGATAAGGTATTACCGTCAGGTAGAACGCGTTCAGTTTGGAATACTACTCCAATAAGAATGGCTGCTTTTGTTCAGGATAAATTAGAATTCAACGGTATGATCGCTAATTTAGGATTGCGCTTAACATATTCAGACCCGAATATAAACTGGTACGACTATGAAGCTTTTACTGATCTTTTTGATGCTGGAAACGCTTCCGCACTTGACACTGCTTCAACTTCTGATGTGAAACCGCAAATTGTTTTACAACCTAGATTGGGCGTTTCATTTCCGATCACTGAACAAAGCAAGTTCTTCTTTAATTATGGTCACAATGTTCAATTACCAGATCCTGAAAATCTATATCTTACACGCGTTGAGCCATTCACAAATACGGTTGTTCGTGTAGCTGCTCCAGGTAATAAATTACCTCGAACAGTAAGTTATGAACTTGGTTATGAGCATAATATTTTCGAAAACTATTTGGTTAGGTTAAGTGGTTACTACAAAGATCTCTCTGATCAACCTATACAAGTTGAATATACCAGCAGAGACAATAATAACTATACAGTTAGTAGAGCGTTTTCATATGAAGATATTCGGGGTGTTGAGTTTACCTTCCGTAAACAAACAGGTCGTTATTTTTGGGGAGAAGTAAATTATACCTATAGTATTTCTTCGAGAGGCTTCTTTGGGACCTTAGAGAATTACGAAAACCCATTCGATCAAAGAAATTACGAGAGAGAAACTGCAGATAATGATATTTTTAGACCTGTACCACAACCTTTTGCGAGATTGCAACTCTACTTTCAAACGCCGGGGAATTTCGGACCGGAATTGTTAGGTGGCAAGCCGTTAGCAAACTGGCAGGTTGTTCCATTGATAACTTGGCAAGCCGGTTCCAGAATTACTTACACAGGAGGAGGTTCTATTCCAGGTGTGATTAACAATCTTCAGCTAAGAGACTTTTGGGGATCTAGTTTGCGAATTACAAAAGATATTAGATTAGAAACAGGCTCCTCCATTAAACTATTTGCTGATGTATCAAATTTATTCAACCGACGGAATTTTGATCCTTATAATTCCGGCTCGATTAATGGAAATGACTTTTTAGCTTATATGGAGTCGTTACATTTGCCAAAAGATAAATTGGAAGAAATCAATTTATTAAATCAGAGAATACCTGGTGATGATAGACCCGGAGATTATCGACCTTCAGATGTTACTTATGTGCCGATAGAGGTATCAGTAAGCCTTCCGGCAACAGGAAATACAAGAGCACTTTACTATAATACAACGGAAGGGAAATATTATCAGTGGAATGGCTCTGCTTTTGTTGATGCTGATGGCAAATTTGTTGATCAGGTTTTAGATGATAAAGCATACATTAACATGCCTAATCAAAGATTCTTCAACTTCTTAGATCCAAGAACAATTAGATTAGGTGTAAGATTTTCATTTTAAGGATGTTAAAAAATAATATGTCAAATAAATATATACGTAAATTTAATGCTGTTTTTTTACTTCTTTTCTTCGCACTTACATTTAGCGAAGTAAAAGCTCAGGTAGAATATAGATGGTTATCTGCAGGTTCTTTTCACAATTTTTATTCCAGTATCGGTTCGGAAATTGAAGAAGGATTTATTGATGAACAGCAGGGTGGTTGGCAATGGCCGGCAATCTACAGAGGTCAAGATGCTCAGGCAATGAAAGCGTTATGGCTCGGTGCTACTAATTTCACTGATGATCAGCAAACATGGGATTTCAGAGTTGTTCACGCAGGTCCAAGAGTTACAGGCTTAGGTGAATTCTATCCGGTTTCAATGGAAACGGTTAGCAAATTTGATCCGCCGGAAGTTAGCGTTGACGGTCTTGTATCATTCAGTAAAAGCGTTGACAATGATAATGTTGATCCTACGATGAAGGCAGACAGAAAAATTGTTGCTGTTACCAATACGCTTTTAGGAGTTACAGTTAAACGTACAGCGATGCAGTTTAGTCAACAGTATCACGATAACTATCATGTAATTGAATATGTCTTTACCAATACGGGAAATGTTGATGGTGACGATGAAATCGAATTCCCTAATAGAACAGTAGAAGGTTTCGTTCCTTACTTTCTTAATAGAATGGCTCCTGTGAAAGCATCTAGATATACCATGGGTAATGCTTCAGGTTGGGGACAAAATACTATGAATGATCGTAGAGGTGATGGATTGCGCCCTGGTGAATCAGAAACATTCAGAGCTCAATTTGCTTGGCATGGTTTCTTTCCAACCTCTGATGTGAGCTACGACAATATTGGAGCACCGATTTACATTCCTGTTACAACGGGTGGTTACTTATCTGCAGATGATACAACAGGACGACTAGAAGCATACCATTTTGTGGGAACGGTAACACTTCATGCAGATGCTTCTTCAAATGATGATTCAGATGATCCAGGTCAACCGTTTACAATGGCTGAAGAGCATAATGATGACAAGCTATATGCAAATAACAGTGCGTTTAATGCTGTAAAGATGGAGTCAGAATATGAAATGATGACTAAAGGAAGAGTTTCTCCAAGACATGCGTATGAAGTGGAGCCATCCGGTTATGATGGATTTACAGAGCCATCTGGCGATCCAAAATTAGGCGACAATTTGGGAGGTTTCGCATATAACTACGGGTATGGTCCTTACACTCTTGCTCCTGGTGAAAGTGTAAGAATTGTAATAGCAGAGGCTTCATCTGGAATATCCAGAGATGTTGCGGAACAGGTAGGTAGAGGTTTTAAAGAAGATATTCTGGATCCTAATTCAGGAGAATATGAGCTCATTGAAGCTGAAGTGAATGGTCAAACTATTAGTATGACTAAGAATCAATGGGTTTTTACAGGTCGTGATTCATTATTTCAAACTTTTGAGCGTGCAATAGCAAATTTTGACTCAGATTATAATATACCAGAAGCCCCGCTGCCACCAAGTATTTTTACTGTAACTTCTGCTGGAGATGGAATCAATTTAGATTGGCAATTCGATGGTAATGAAGCAGATATTGATGGTTTTCAAATTTATAGAGCTTCTGGTCGTGTAGACAGCACTTATAGATTGTTGGCTGAAGTACCAGCTTCTGAGCGTTTTTTAAGTGATGGAGACGGAGCTAGAATTGGAAATGAATCACAGTACCTTTTAGATACCCCAATAAGGGGACGTGATTATTATTACTACGTGGTTACATTGGGTCAGGTAAACAATGATGCAGCGGGTTTAACACCAACAGGTTCCAGATTAGTAAGTAATAGATATTACTCTCAGTCTTATGATCCTGCTCGTTTACTAAGAGCAGCAGGTGAGGCAATGGAAGAGATTAGAGTTGTTCCAAATCCATACAATCCAAACATAGATCAATCGCTGCTCTTAGATCAAGATGGAAGAGATCGTCTAGCATTTTATGAAATACCGGGTATTTGTACCATCGAAATTTATACTGAATTGGGTGAGAAGATCAGAACTTTAGAACATACTAATGGGAGTGGTGATGAATTCTGGGATCTTAGAACAGATTTTAGACAAAGAGTAGTAAGCGGTGTGTACATCGCTAGAATTATCAATAAAGATCCAAATGATGAAGAATTTGGAAAAGTAGCAATAAGAAAAATTGTAATTATTTTATAGGTGGAACATTGAGAATAAGTAATTTGATTTTATTAGGTCTGACTTTACTTCTTACAAGTACTCAAGTTAATGGGCAAAAGAAAAGGGCTCAGACAAGTATGAAGTTTCTAAGTGTATCTCCATCTGCTAGAGCGTCAGCGCTTTCAGATGCCGTAACCTCTGTGGAAATGGGTGCATACAGTGCATTTTATAATCCTGCAACAATGACCAACATTGATTCTAAGTTTTCAGCTACTGCAGGAGCAGTTCAATGGATAACAGATATTAATCATAACTCGCTATCATTTCTGTATCGTCCTGCAGATGGTAGATTCGGAGTTTTCGGGCTCAATGCTGTCTCAGTTGATTATGGTGATATACAATCTACCGTAGTTGACGAAAATGAAAGTTTAGGCTACAGAGATAATGGTTTTTTTAGCCCAACAGCAATGGTTATTGGTCTTTCTTATGCCAATGCAATTACTGATCAATTTTCAGTTGGTGCAAACTTCCGATACGCTGAACAAGATCTTGGTTCTGTAGTTACAGGTAGTGATGGATCCGGTGGTTATATAAACCAATCATATTCAGCATCTACGGGGGTTCTTGATTTTGGTGTTCTATATAAGACAGGATTTGAAAGCCTAAACTTTGCTATGGCTCTTAGAAATTTTTCTCCTGAAATATCCTATGATGATGAGAATTCTGAACTGCCACTTACTTTTAAAATTGGTGTTTCCATGAATGTTTTTGACCTTACTGAATTGAATGATCATTCTTTGCTGGTAAGTATTGATGCAAATAGACCTAGAGATTATGACGAACAGCTACTGTTTGGATTAGAATATTCTTTTATAGATCGCTTTATAGTAAGAGGTGGCTATGGGTTTCCTAAAGATGAAGAAAAATTGTCTTTTGGATTAGGTATCAGGCAACCAGTTAGTGGAATAGATTTGGGAGTCGATTACTCTTATACACAGTTTGGTGTGTTTGGTGAGGTAAATAGGATCAGTGTTCAATTAGGATTTTAAATTTTTTTCAAGTAATGATAGTTAAAAAAAATTCCATATTTAGTTATTTAGTTTTATCGGCTTTACTATTTACAAGTTGTAAGGATGGTAATAGTATATTTAATCCGGATTATGAATCCCCTAATGCTAGACCGGTTGTTACATCTATAAGCCCTGCAGGTAATTATTTGGCTGGAGTAGACTCTGTAATAGTTACAGGAACTGGATTTTCTTCTGTGTTAGATGAAATGACAATCAATTTCGGAGGCTCGCCCGGAGTTATAAAGGTAGCCTCAGAAACTGAACTTATTGTAAGACCGGGAACCATATCCGGCGAATCGCTACCTGTATTTGTATCCAGAAGAGGAGCTGAATTTTTGAGTGAAGAGTATGCGTATACATTAAGACAGCCACAGGGAATTTATCCTGGCGTTACTGCGGATTTTAAACCTGTAAGTCCTGCAGGGATTGATTCAGATAATAATATTTATGTTTTAGCGGAACAGTCTGCAAGTTTTAGATTATTTAAAATTTTTCCAGATGGTACCGTTGAAGTAGATGGTGTTAAAAATCTAGGGGAGTTCAAGCCTGATGATACCCCGTACCCCGCAGATAGTACGTTAAGTTTTCCTGCATCTACTTATACTGATATAGAAGTAGGAACGAATGGGCAACTTTTTATGACGACGAGTAGTGTACAAGCAATTTTTCTTAAAACATTTGGCGATGATAGAAGAGAGGGGGTTTGGGGATTTTCATCTACAAGTTCATTGAGAATCAGAGATATTGTATTTGACGATAACAACTTTTTGTGGGTAGTAGGTAGAGGAAGCAATGAGATACACCGTTTTAACGTGGATAATCAAAGTGAAACTAAATATCCATTTTCTGGTGACCTAAATGCAATCGCGTTTTATGAGCCTGATAATGAATTATATATTGGTGGTTTGATAGATGGTAAGCAACAAGTATGGAAGTTCGCTATTGATGGAAGTGGTAGTATCGGAGCTGGAGAATTATATTTTGATTATGAAGACAATTATGAAGGTGAAATTACCTCATTAATCTTAGCTTCAAATGGAGAATTACTGATTGGAAATTCAGGTGAAACTGGTATTGTAAGAGTCTTTCCATCGCTAGTGCATGAACCTTTTTATCCTGGAATGATAAAACCTGGAACATTCAGTATTACTTGGAGAGATGATGAATTTGCGGTTGTTGGAGTTAAGGGTGATGATGCGAGTCTCAACTTCATGGATATGTATGACCGAACCAGAGCTGGAATTTTTGGATTTAACTAACTAGAATACTAACCATAACAATCACTAATTAAAAAATATCGATAAACAGATACAAAAGGAGAATTATGAAAAAAAATAAACTATTAATACTATTGGGTTTTATACTGGCACCAATGCTGGTAAATGCTCAAAACTGGACTTGGGACGATACGTTTCTGCCGGATACTGCAAATACAAATGACTTGTTTTTAGAGGTTCATGGTGTAGCAGTAGATCCTGATGGAAAAGTTTGGGTTCAACCTTTTAGCGCAACAGAAACCATTATTACAGCTAGGAATGGCGAAGATGGAAATCCAGATACATTATCAACAAGAGTAATATATATTTATAATGAAGATGGAACTCCGGCTAGTTTTTCACCACTTAGTGTGATCGAATATACTGATGGCACTACACCAAATGATACTTTAGGTAGAGTTTGGACAGGAACGGGCTACGAAGGATATTCCGGTAGAGGAATTGAGACAAGTGTAGCTGATGGCAACATCATTATATCTCAATTTAATCGTCTTTATAAAATCGATTATAAAACAGGAAAAGGTATTGCTAAAGTAGATCCAGGAATTGGAACACTCAACGAAGCATCTACTGATGCGGATGGAAATATATACGTTGGAGCAGTTACAGCTACTGCACAACCTATAGTAAAATTCGATTCTAATTTAGAAAACCCTGAAAATATTATTACAACTACTTCAGGATTTTCGAGAGATTTTCAAGTTTCTGAAGATGGTAATACCATTTGGTGGGCTGGTTATACAGGTCCTGGGGTTCTTCGTTATACAAAAGGACAATTTACTGGTTTCGGAACTCCCGATACTGTGTTAAGAGGAATCAGAGCAGAAAGTTTCGACATTCATCCAAAAACTAAGCACCTTTGGGTAGGTTCTGGATCGTTAAATGATGTTCCTGGAGAGCCTTATTTACCACAAACTTGGTATGCATTTGACTATGCTGCTTTAGGAACTGCTAGTGAAGAACCATTGGATAGTATTAGATGGACTGCAGGTGGTAGAGATGCTGAGTTTGCTGAAGCTTTTGATGCGGGGCGTCCTCGTGCACTTGACTTCAATGAAGCTGGTAATATTGCTTATGTTGGTGTTTTTAGTGGTGGTGACACTGACGTTGATCTTCAGAAATATACAACTGAGCAAGTTTTTACTTCTATTGATGATAAAGTTTCATCTGTACCTGAAGGATTTAAGTTAGAGCAAAACTACCCAAATCCTTTTAACCCTACTACTAATATCAATTACACTTTAGAGAAAGCAGGTAATGTAACTCTTAAGGTTTATGATATCACTGGTAGAGAAGTTGCAACCCTGGTTAATTCTAGAGTTACAGCAGGTCCACATAGTGTAATGTTTGACGCTACAAACTTAGCTTCAGGTGTATATATTTATACACTACAATCTAATGGAGTACGTTTAACTAATCGTATGACATTAATTAAATAAAAGTTAAACACTTTGTTTAAATTAAAGGCAGCCATGTGCTGCCTTTTTTTTATCTTTAGTAATAGAGAGAAACAAACATAATAAAATGAAAAAATTACTTTCAGTACTCGCAATAATTACAATTTTTACTTCACTTTCTATAGCTCAGAATGAAGTTCCTAAGAAAGAATTCCGTGGAATTTGGATGGCAACTGTCTATAATCTAGACTATCCTCAATCCGGTTCTTTACCGCCATCACTACAAAAGATGGAAATGAGGACAAAATTCGACGAATTAAAAGAGCATGGAATAAATGTAATCTACTTTCAGGTAAGAACAGAAGGTGATGCACTTTATGATTCTGATATTGAGCCTTGGTCAAAATATATTACAGGTGAAGAAGGCAGAGAGCCAAGTTCAGAATGGGACCCGTTGGCATATGCAATTCAAGAAGCCCATAAAAGAGGAATGGAATTACATGCTTGGTTAAATCCATACAGAGCGATGACTGGTATTCCCAGCGATTTTACTCAGAAAAAAGTACAAGGAAATTCAGATAGTGATGTACCTGAGTCATATAAACCATTTTTAGATAAATTTTACGATGCGGAAAGTAAGTTCAAAAACTCAGGAACGAGTCAAAGAGCTGATAATCATGTTTCTAATACTCACCCGGAGTGGTTGATGGTAATGAATCAGGAAATTGCAATTTTTGATCCAGGGCTTCCGGAGGTAATTGACTATACAATAAAAGTGGTTATGGATGTAGTAAATCGTTACGATGTAGATGGAATTCATTTTGATGATTATTTTTACCCATATCCATCAAATCATATGGGGTCTAATTATAGTGTAGATGGCGAGATTGTTATCAGAAATGATACATTAGATGACAAGACTTTCGAAATGTATCCAAGAGGCTTTACTGATAAAGACGATTGGAGAAGAAATAATATTGATATTTTTGTAGAAGCTCTACACGATAGTATTCAAGTTGTTAAGCCATGGGTTAAGTTTGGAATAAGTCCTTTTGGTATTTGGAAAAGTGGTACCCCAAGCGGTATAAGTGGAATGAATGCTTATGATGTGATTTATGGAGATGGAATTGCATGGTTGCAACAGCAAACAATCGATTATATTACGCCTCAATTGTATTGGGAAATAAACCGATTCGGCCCTTATGGCACCGATTATAAAGCATTAGCAAATTGGTGGGCAGACAGTGCTGCCGCAAATAACAGGCACATTTATCCGGGACATGGTTTGTATCGTTCAGATTCCAGAACCTATAGCAACACTTTGTTCAAAGCCAATGAAATAACCAGACAAATGCAAATAAACAGGGACAATCCCAAGATTCAGGGAAGTGTATTTTTTAGATCTAAAAATATTACAAATTACTCCTCCAAAGGTTTTGGGGATTCTTTAAAAACCAATTACTATAAATATGCGGCATTGCAACCAACTATGGAATGGAAGAGCATGACGAAACCAGACAGCCCTGAAAATCTAGTTGTTACCAGAGATTCAGAGACAGATTATAAGTTTAATATTTCATGGAATCCCCCATCTTCTGACCAAGTCTCTAAAATTAGTTTAGCAGGGCATGTAGATTCGTTGGTTAAATATGCGGTATATAGAGTTGATTCAGGAGCAGATCCGGATGAGGTTGTTGAAATGGAAAACTATTATAATCTAATAGAAGTAACAGGAGATACCACATTTACTGATATCGCTCCACCTTCACAGAATGGTCATTGGTATTTTGTAACAACTGTAAACAGAAACAATATAGAGAGTGATCCAACACCAGCAAAAGAAGGAGGAGTTGTTGTTTCTAATGACGAAGATATCGCAAAAATTGAAAAATTCAGCTTAGCGCAGAACTATCCAAATCCTTTTAACCCAAGTACAGAAATTAATTTTAGTTTATCTGAAGCGGGTTTTACTTCATTAAAGGTGTATGATATGTTAGGTAGAGAAGTTTCAACACTTGTTAGCAGAAACCTGACATCAGGATCACATTCCATTAGTTTTGATGCCTCAAATTTAGCCTCGGGAATTTATATCTATAGACTCACGTCCAAGAATAAGTTTTTAACAAGACGGATGACTTTAATTAAATAAGTTATAAGCCTCTCATTTTGAGAGGCTTTTTTTTTAATCTAAAATCAAAAAAGTAATAGTTTAAGATCAAGAAAATGAAAAAAATAATTTATCTCCTCTTCTTTAGCTTAATACCAATTTCAGCCTTTTCTCAGATCAAATACGACACATTAAACGTAGAACAAATTGGAGAAGGTGCACTCCTGTATTCCATAATTGCACCTTCGGTTCCGTGGACATTACAGGTTGTAGAACTTGATCTAACTAACGGTATTTATAGTTTAGAAACAGTGAAGGCGAATGATAAATTATCAGGCTATGAAAAAACCAGTTCGATGTCATCTCGTAAAAGTGAAGATGGACATAATGTTATAGCTGCAATCAACGGTGACTTTTATGGGGGGGGAGGCATTCCTACCAACTTACAAGTTCTTAAAGGTGAGATATTAAGAACCCCAATTAACAGAGAAGTTTTTGGTTACTCTGATAATAGTAAGATGTTTATAAATACAACTACGTACAATGGAACAGTGAATATTAATGGAGTCTCAAACCAAATTAATAATGTAAATGGTGCCAGAAGTGCGAATTCGATTATATTTTACAATCATTATTTTGGAAGCAGTACGAATACCAATGACTTCGGAACTGAAATTACGTTAAAAGCTATCGATCCTTGGTTGGTAAATGGGGAAGTTAGATCAGTTGTAGTTTCAAAATCCAATAATGCTGGAAATTCTTTCCTAAGTGATACTAACTTTGTTCTTTCGGGACATGGAACAGGAGCTGATAAATTGAATGCTGTATCAGTGGGTGACACTATTTCAGTAAATCACCAAATCACTCCCGGTGTAAATTCTATAAAAGAAGCGATTGGCGGAAGCAGAAAGTTTCTAAACGAAGGAATTGTTCAAGGTAATTGGCCGGAAAGACACCCAAGATCAGCCCTCGGTTTCAATGCAGATACTACAAAATTTTATTTAGTCACTGTTGATGGGAGGCAGAGTACGAGCTCTGGTATGACTTTAACGGAACTAGGCGATTTTATGAAAAATTTTGGAGCTCATTATGCTTTGAATCTAGATGGTGGAGGATCAACTACATTGGTAGTTCATGACGAGATTGTAAATTCACCTTCAGATGGATCAGGAGAGCGCGCAGTATCAAATGCATTAATGATTGTATCTAATAAGTCTAAAATAGGTACTATAGAGCGATTACATATCAATCCTACTATCAATAAAATTTACAGAGATAAGAGTTTTACATACGATGTGAAAGGAAGTGATATCAACTTTTTTCCGGTTGATATTAATAATCAAGATGTAAGTTTTACTCTAAGTGAAGGATTAGATGCAAGTATTAGTGATGATGGAGTTATCACTGCCGGTAGCACTAAAGATACCGGATATGTTTTTGTTGAATATAATGGGCTTAGGGATACTTCTTTAGTAATTATAAAAGGGATTAAAAATCTTAATATTTTTCCACAATCGGCTGTAACAGATGATGAAAATGAACTAATATTTTATAATGAATCATATGATGCAGATAACATAAAACAAACAGTTTATAATTCAAGTATTGACTGGCAAGTTGAAGATGAGACAATTGGATCGATTGAAGCAGGGAAATTCTACGGTAGTAAAGAAGGAGTTACAAATGTTATAGCTACTTACGATGGTGTATCAGACACTTCAAAGGTTGAAGTTCAGATTGGTACCGGAGAACTTTTGATCAATAGTTTTGAAAGTATGGATGGACTTACTTTAGGAGGAACTAATATTGATCTTGATAAGTCAGAAATTAGTATTTCAAAAGAAAATGTGAATCAAGGCGAAAATTCTTTGAGATTAGATTATGAACTCACTTATTCCGGAACGCCAACTATCTGGGCTTATATAGAATTAGATGCTCCAATATTCGGAATTCCTGACTCCATTATCATTGATGGTTTATCAGATGGTAAAAAGCACTTAATTGATATCGCCGTAGAGGATGATAACGCAGAAGAATATTCTATCCGATTACTAAGATATGCGGATAATTTGGATTACGAAGAATATTATTTGTTGATGGATAATGTAACAACTACAGATCCTTATAGTCGTTTCTATTATCCGATTACTTTAAAAAGTATTGGGATAAAAATTAAAACAGAACAACAAGTAGGTGAAGTTTATTCAGGTACGCTTTTTTTGGATAACTTAAGAGTTAGTTATCCAAAAGATATCAGTGTTTCTACAGAAGATGAAGTTCGTATTCCTTCAAAAATTTCTTTAAAACAAAATTATCCAAATCCCTTTAATCCCAGCACCGAAATAAATTTTGATTTGCCGGAATCAGGACTTACTTCACTAAAGGTATATGATATACTTGGGAGAGAGGTTTCTACTCTTTTAAACCAAAATATGACATCAGGAGAACATTCTATACACTTTGATGCCTCTAACCTTTCTTCCGGAGTTTATATCTACAAGCTTTCGTCCAAAAGTAGTTCAGTAACAAAAAGAATGACACTTATTAAGTAACTATGTCAAATAGAAGAGATTTTTTAAAGAAAATTGGTTTAGGTTTATTAAGTGGGGGAGCTTTGGGGTCTTTAAAAGAACCAGAACAACGCGAAGAAAAAAGCTTTTCCATTGTACATCTTACTGATCAACATGTTACTTCAAGACGAAAAGGAGATAAAGGATACTTAAAATGTATCGAGTCTATAAACAATATAAAACCTTCACCAGATTTAGTTTTAATGGGGGGTGATATGGTTTTTGACGGATTATATACAGATCTGGATCTATATAAAGAATCTATTCAATTATATAAGGAAATTACTGGAAAGCTCAATATTCCTCATTATAGCTGCTTGGGTAATCATGATGTGTTAGGTCTTTCTGCTAGGAGAAAAGTTCCTGCTGATTTTCCAGGCATCGGACGACGAATGATAATGGAAGAGATTGGAATGGATAAAGACTATTACAGTTTCAATCATAAAGGATGGCATTTCGTAGTCTTAAACTCTATCTATGAGTTTGAAGGAGAGAACGGTCCCAGTTACGAGGCTAGAATTGGAGAGAAACAATTAGATTGGCTTAGATTTGATCTAGGAGCCCATCAAGGAATGCCGGCAATTGTCGTTTCACATTTCTCGGCTTTTAATCACAAAGGACAAATCAATCAAGATTTTGATATGGAAGCAATGAGTCATTTCATATTAAGAGATAATAAAGAACTACGATTGATTTTAGAAAGACATAAAGTGAAGGCTATGCTTCAGGGACATACACATATGAGTGAAGACTTTAAATTCAATGGTGTGAGATACATAACTTCACAGTCTGCTTCAGCAGCTTGGTGGGGTGGAAATTGGTTGGGTTTTGATCCCGGATATACTGTATTAGAATTAGGCGAATCAGATATTCTGAATTGGTATCCATTAACATATGATTGGGAGCATCAGCTTGAGCCAGAAGACACGCTTGAACGAGAAAGGATTAAAGCGAGAACAGATCTTGAAGAAGAACAAGAACGTTTATTCAAACTCGAAGTTAATAAACGTCCTTAGGCTTTTTAGTATTTCAACTATTTGTTTATTTAATATTGTTAGAGTGAAAGTGTAATATTATACTTTAATAATAATATTCTTCTTTTTCATCCACATAGCTAATCCACCAAAAAGTAGAATCCATAGTATTGCGTAAAGTAAGGAAGCATTAATTGGCGATGCTATAGATTTTAGTACGATTTCGTAAATCCAACCTTTGACAGAGTAAGTTTCGCCTGCATAATCGAATGTAATCATACTTAATAATCGTGCAACAATACCACTTAAAAAGAAAACGGTGATAGCATTTAACCCAAAAGCGACCGCCCAATTGGTATATTTCTGTTTTTCTTTTACATCAATAAACCAATAACTGATCCCAAAAATGCACATGGCCTGTCCTCCGGTAAACAATGTATAAGAGCTAGTCCAGATATTCTTATTCAGAGGAAATATCCAGCTCCATACGTACCCAATTGTAATTAGTATGAAGCCCCAAATTAAAAACTTTAGAGTTCGAGACGACTCAGAATCATGATCTTGCATTAAAATTCTACCTGTCCAAACACCAACTAGCGTAGTACCAATTGCCGGGAGTGTACTAAGCAATCCTTCAGGATCCCAATTTGTTTTCCACATGTGTCCGGATAGAATCAATTGATCAATGTATGCTGCAAAATTATTTTCGGGATTATCTATTAATCCGGCTCCATGACCGGGAACAGGAATTCCTATCATTAACAACCAATATCCTATTAGTAAACCACCCAAAGTTAGCATTTGAGTTTTTGGCTTGGTATAAAGAAATAGAATACTTGCTGCGGCATAACAAATTGCAATTCTTTGAAGAACGCCTGGTATGCGTATCTCAATTAAATTGGAATGTAATCCAAAATCAGGAATAAAAGTGAGGTAAGGGAAGGATGTAAGAAGTAATCCCAGTCCAAAGATTTTAGCAGCTCTAATAAGAGATTTTTTTAGCAAATCATTTTTTTCGGCTCCTTTAGCTTGGGCTTTTGTGAATGCCAAGACGATAGAAACTCCTACAATGAACAAGAAAAACGGAAAGATGAGGTCAGTTGGGGTCCAGCCGTGCCAGGGAGCATGCTTAAGCGGTCCATAAATATAAGACCAAGAACCCGGATTATTCACGAGTATCATTGCAGCTACCGTAGCACCACGAAAAAAATCAAGCGATACCAATCGTTTTCCAGAAGAAATCCCACTAATTGAAGTCATAAAAAAAATTTATTTTTCGAAATGTACTTAAAAAAATGCCTTAATGTGGTAATGAAATTTTGTGATATGTATCTTGTTACAAACTACATAAATATCTGAATGAATATCTTAATTGTTGAAAGCGGATCCACTAAAACAGAATGGGCTTTAATAAGAAATGGGCGGGAAAAATTTTTTAAAAGTGATGGATTAAATCCATACTTCAGGACAAAAGCTCAGTTATCAAAATCTATTGATCACGCGGTAAAGAAAGAGATATCAGATGTGAGAATTGATGAACTATACTTCTATGGCTCCGGGGTGGGGAATAAATCCAGAAAAGAAATTCTTAAAGAAGTATTACAGGATAATTTTAAGAACACAAAAATTGTCATAGAAACAGATCTACTTGGTGCGGCTATTGCTTGCTTTGGAGACGCAAAAGGAATTGCCTGTATTTTGGGGACTGGTTCTAACTCCTGCGTGTATAATGGGAAAAATATAGTTAACAACATTCCTTCATTGGGATTCATTCTTGGTGATGAAGGAGGCGGAGGGTACTTTGGCAAAAAGATTCTGAATGATTATTACTATAAAATTATGCCGGAAGATTTAAGAGCGGCAATCGAAGAATCGAGTGATATGAATTTGGAGTCTATCTTACAAAAAGTGTATGAAGAGCCACAAGCAAATAGATTTGTAGCTTCTTTTTCGAAGATTTTGGGCGAGTTTAAAGATCATAGCTATATAAAAGAACTGGTGCGGGAAGGTTTTGAAGCATTTGCTGATAAACAATTGGCCTATTTCGAAGAGTCTAAATCTTTTGATATCGGTTTTGTTGGCTCTATTGCTTTTGTTTATGAGAAAATTCTTAGAGAGGTTTTAGAAGAAAGAGGGATGAATGCGACCGTGATTGTAAGAAGACCTCTCGAACGATTGATAAATTTCCATACTAATAATTAGAGCTCAATCTCTTTCAGATGTACACAATAATGTTTAACCACCGGTTCGGTTAATGCAATAATATTTTTGGTGTCTGCTGCTTTTGAAAATTCAACTGCATGTTCGTCATCAAAAATCCAAATGCTCTCGTTCTTATATTTATAAGCCTCAGAATAGCTTTGATCAAAACTAAAGAAATATGAAGCGGCTTCATTGCTGCAAGGCAAACCTAATTTTTTTAAGCTCATCTTTGTTTTTTCAAGTACTTCGTTGATATCTTTATCAGTGGGTGTAGTTTCAAAGAAGCTGGTTCTAAAAAGAGAACGATTTAAAAAACGATTACAAAGCTCTGCTAAGATTTTGTCGTTACATTGAATCCAAAATTTAATGTTCAGATAAATGTCAAAATCATCTAATTGAGTATATTCATTTATCATTTTTTTGCTGATCTGCTTTTTTGCAGAAGGTTGTTCCTTCAAAAAGTAGCGAAGACTATCAGAAACAAATTTTAGATCGAAGCCGGATTCTAAAAGGTCAGTTACTCTTTGAAAGACAGCTCTAATCAAGGTGTCTGCACTTAATACCGTTTTATGCAGATACACTTGCATGTACATCAATCGACGAGCAATTATATAATTTTCAATGGCATAAATACCTTTTTTTTCGATTACAATATTTCCTTTGTGAACACGCATTGTTTTCAAAATTCTATTTATACCAATCCGACCTTCAGAAACACCAGTAAAAAAACTGTCTCTGCTTAAGTAATCCAATCTATCTAAATCAAGCTGTGAGGAAATTAACTGATGCAGAAACTTCTTTTTATACTGGTTGGTAAATATGGCAATAGCTGTATCTAAGGCTCCATCAAATTCTTTATTTAACTCTTTCATAATTGCAAGACTCATCATTTCATGATTGAAATCTTTGATGAGTGAATGTTCTAAAGTATGGGAAAGAGGACCATGACCAACATCATGGAGAAGAATCGCTATCAGAGTTCCTTCATATTCTTTTTTTGTGATGGTCGTGTCTTTTTCTAACAGATTGTTTAACACTCTTTTTGCAAGTTCTAAAGCACCTAGGGCATGAGAAAATCTAGAATGTTCAGCCGCAGGAAAAACGAGATAACCTAAGCCGAGTTGACGCACTCTTCTCAATCTTTGAACATAGGGGTGGTCAATAAGCCGAAGAATTATTCCTTTGGGTACAGTTATAAATCCATGTACAGGATCGTTAAATATTTTATAACGAGTACTTTTGTCCATGTTAATCCGATTTAATTAAGATAGCATCAAGATCCACGATCTCAGGAAGTTTAACGGGGCGTTGTTTATTCACATCAAACCAAACTCCGGTTGTTTTTGCTACACTGAGCAACTTCTTGGATTCAGAATGATAAATAGCTTGAAAAGCATCTAAACTTGAGTTGCCAACTTTACTTATTCCAGTACCAATCAAAATAGTATCAGGAAATTTAATTTGACCTAGGTACTCGATTTCAGATCGTACCATCACAAAAGACCGGCCTTCATGGAATTCCTTATTCATTTTAAAATACTCACCCAGAAATCTCAATCTAGATTCTTCATAATATGTATTAAAAACGGCGTTATTAACATGTTGAAGAGCATCTACATCACTAAATCGTACGGTTAACTTATGCCAGTGGTAAAAAAAATCGGGATCGTATTCAGGTTTAATCATAAAGGAAATTAGGAATAAGGTAATTAGTAATAAAGGAATATAATTTTTTGTTCAAAATTCATTATTCCTTTATGGTTATTCAACATTCTAACGTTCTTTCGTTATATTCAATTAAGATAAATTCTACAATAAATTTCATCAGCACATGGCTAAAAAATCTAGCAATCAGTTTTTAGAAGATCTATTAATTACTCCAAGTCCAACGGGATTTGAAAAGGCAGGAGTACAAGTTTGGAAAGAGTACGTTGAGGAATTTTCGGATGAAGTTGTTACTGATGCATATGGTTCTGCAGCAGGAAAGATAAACACAAGTGGTGATGTTGCTACTGTTTTGCTTGAAGCTCACTGTGATGAAATAGGAATGGTTATCCAACATATTTCAGATCAAGGATTTATATATGTGAATAAGTTGGGCGGAAGTGACTCTACTATAGCCAGAGCAAAAAAAGTATTCATTCACAACAAAAGAGGAAGGGTTGTTGGAGTAACTGGTAATACAGCTATTCATTTGCAAGACAGTAAGAATGGTGGTGGCAAACAACCGGCTTGGAAAGATATTTATGTAGATATCGGAGTGAGCTCTAAAGAAGAAGCTTTGGAATTGGTACAAGTTGGAGATCCGATCACCTATTCATCTGATTTAGAATTTCTGAACGATGATATTTTAACCGGAAGAGCTTTAGACAATCGCATTGGAGGCTATATTATTGCTGAAGCGATGAAGAGAATCAGTGAAAGACGTAAAGACCTCAGAGTAAATGTAATTGCTTTAAATTCCGTGCAAGAAGAAGTGGGTGGATTTGGTGCAAGAATGATGAGCTATCGTTTTATGCCTGATGTTGCTATAGTAACTGATGTTACACATGCAACTGATACGCCAGGAATTGATCAGAAAGAGCACGGAACAGTAGAAATGGGTAAAGGTCCCGCTGTGCAACACGGAGGAGCTAACCATCCAAAAGTGGTCGATTTTATTGAAGAAGTTTGTGAGCAAGCAAAAATTGATGTTCAACATGAAGCAACCAGTGTAAGAACCGGAACTGATACTGACAGCATCTTCTATCAACAGACAGGGATTCCTAGTGCGTTGATCTCACTTCCGTTAAGATATATGCACTCTCCTGTAGAGATCTGCAATATGAATGATGTAGAAGACCTTATCAATGTTATGGTTGAAACAGTACTTGCAATGCGACCGGATCAGACATTTGGTGTTTTTGAGGATTGATTAAACAAGGGTTAAGATCCAGGCTACAAATCCCAAAATGATAAATGGATAAATAAGAAGGAAGAAAATCAGAGTTCTTCGGTTCTTTCTTTTTTGAACCAAATTTAATCCAAATTTCATTTTTCCAGGATCAATTTTAGATTGAATAGAAGTATATCTGGAATTTTCATTCAATGTTTTGAAGAGGGTTTTACCTCTTAGCATTGAGTTATTATACTTTAGAGTTTTAGCAGATTCAGCCCATATACCCATCTTCCTCCTGTTTAATGTTAAGCGTACACGAGGTTATTAATAAAAAAGTTACGTTCTATCTTTATTTCGAGTTTCAAGAGAAAATTTCAATTCACTTTCTTAACTCTACCAACAATCCCCGATTCCAACATTACTTTTATGCCATGCGGGTGTGATGATGATTTGGTCAACAGTCGTTTCACAATTCCTGAAGTTAATTCGCCGCTTCGTTGATGATGCTTTTGAACAACTTCAACTGAGCTTCCTACTTTAATATCTTTACGTTGGGTTCCGTCCATAATGTGATTTGATTTAAATTAAGAACAACCATTTGCGAGCAGAATAAGGTAATTTTCTTCTTAACGCATAATTTAATGCGAAGCAATCTTCCAGAAAATTCTAGATTGATGGGATTGCTTCGGTATCATTAAACATGTAGTTCGTTTTGGAGTATTTTTCCTCGCAAATGAAATCTTTATTAATTATCTCAAAGCGATTAAGTGATCGCCTTATTTATTCTATTCAAAAGAGCGGGTATCACAGAATCTTCGTACCGTTCATCAAATGGTTCAATGATAACTTTTTTAAACCCATCATAATCAGCCTGACGAAAGCGATCGTAAATTTCGGAGGCTAGCAGATCAAAATCTTGATCGTAATTGATGATATTCTCTGCTTCTATCTCTGAGTGAAGGAGTAAGAACAGGGTTGAGTTGTCTTCAAGATCATCATCAGAGTTCAACCAACGGACTTCAGCATTAGGTTTATAATGGGAGTATTTCTGACCGGGGCTTTTTGGTTTTTCAGAGTTTGAATTATCAATTAAAACGGAAATTCCCAGTACATGTCGGAGCTCTTCTTTTCCAATACTTCCGGGTCTCAAGATAATTGGTTGTTCTCCGGTAATATCAAGCACTGTTGACTCCAAACCAACCTGAGTTCTACCGCCATCAATAACTAGAATGGAATCACCAAAATCTGCTTTAACATGACTTGCTTTAGTAGGGCTTGGCGCTCCCGATTTGTTTGCACTTGGAGCAACCAAAGGTCCGGTTTGTGAAATTAATTCTAAAGCTAATTCATTAGCCGGCATCCGAATAGCAACGGTGTTTAGTCCGGCAGTTACGGCGTCCAAAACTTCTGATCGCTTATTTAAAACCAAAGTTAATGGGCCCGGCCAAAATTCTTCAATAAGAAGTTGTGCAGACTCAGGAATCTCAGCAGCAAAGTCATTTACTTGATCAGTGTGAGATACATGAACAATTAAAGGATTATCAGATGGACGTCCTTTGGTTTCAAATACTTTGGCAATCGCACCAGAGTTCCAGGCATCAGCTCCAAGCCCATACACTGTTTCTGTTGGGAAAGCGACGACGTCGCCGGATTTAATAGCTTGTATGTATTTTTGATCTAAGGACATTTAAATTTTAAAGTTTTTTTATTCGAGCGAGTAGGATTTAACTTAACAAATTAACGTCATTCCTGCGAAGTTGGGTGCATTAAATTAATTACATGCTTTATTCGTCTATTGCGTCATCGCGGACGCAGAAAGAAAAAACTATGCGTAAAACTTATGAAGGTACACTCTTATGTTTATCTAGATTACGGTAAATGATCCGCGATCTCCTTAACAACAAGTATACTCATATTCAGGAGATATCGGGTCAAGTTTGCTCGATATGACCTGCTTTGTTTTATGTTTACAAACTAATTTTTGTCAACAAACCAGTCTGCCGACAGGCAGGTTACCTGACATCTACAGGGACGACACTTTAGTCAACCTTACCCGCCAACTCCTTTAAAAACTCAGTAGCTCCAAAAATATCCGGGATATCCTGAATAGCTAATCGTACAGCTTCATTCTTTTGAATAAGCTGGAATTTATCGGGTCGTAATTCTTCCATCCGCTTTAGTATAGCTTGAAATTTACCTTGTTCATAAAAAGGTTCAGCAAGTTTAGAATCTGCTTTAGGACATACTGCCCACATTCTTTGAGATCGAATAGTTACTTTGGTGAATAAACATTTCGAAGCAAATAACTTAATTTTACTAGCTTCAATTAGATATTTAGCTACTTTAGGAATTGGACCAAATCGATCTTCAATTTCTTCTTTCCAATCTTCGATTTCTTGTTCTGTTTTAGCTTGAGAAAGCTTACGGTATAAGTTCAGTCTCTCTACATTATCACTTACGTAGTTATTCGGAAGTAGGGCAGATTCATCAAATTCTACCATAGTTTCCGGAAGTTCGACCTCAGCTTCAATACCCTCAAACATATCACTGAATTCAGATTCTTTAAGTTCACGAACGGCATCGTTTAGAATCTTAGAATAGAGTTCAAATCCTATATCGTTAATAAACCCACTTTGTTCACCACCAAGAATATTTCCGGCACCACGAATATCGAGATCTCGCATGGCGATGTTAAACCCGGAACCTAGATCTGAAAACTCTTCTAAAGCTAGTAATCGCTTTCTTGCTTCAGGAGTCAAAGTTTGAATAGGGCGGGTAATCAGATAGCAAAATGCTTTTCTGTTTGATCGTCCAACTCTTCCTCTAAGTTGATGGAGTTCTGCCAATCCAAAATTATCTGCTTGATTGATGATAATTGTATTAGCATTAGCAATATCAATTCCATTTTCGACGATGTTGGTTGAGACCAATACATCAAATTTATGAGCGTAGAAGTCTGTAATGATCTTTTCGAGTTGAGATCCTGTCATTTGTCCATGCCCAAATCGAACCCGAACATCCGGCACTAAACGGCGAATCATTTCAGCAACTTCTTCAATATTCTTTACTCTGTTATTGATGAAGAATACTTGTCCACCCCGACTCATTTCCTGCAGAATAGCGTCTTTGATCAATTCTTCGTTAAAGCTATGAATTTCAGTGTAAACAGGTTGGCGATTTGGTGGAGGAGTACTGATTATACTTAAATCTCGTGCGCCCATCAGCGAAAACTGAAGTGTTCTTGGTATTGGAGTAGCCGTAAGAGTGAGTACATCTACAGCTGCTCTGAATTCTTTTAGCTTTTCTTTAGCGCTCACACCAAAGCGTTGCTCTTCATCAACTACAATTAGTCCAAGATCCTTGAACTTAATATCTTTCGAAAGAATTCGATGAGTACCGATCAAAATATCAACTTCACCGGCATCGAGTTTCTTTAATACTTTTGTTTGTTCTGCTTTTGATCGAAAACGAGATAAAACTTCCACTGATACAGGAAACTTTCCCATTCTCTTTTGAAATGTCTTGGCATGTTGCTCAGCAAGTATTGTAGTAGGAACTAACACCCCAACTTGTTTGTGATCCATCACCGCTTTAAATGCAGCACGGACTGCAACTTCAGTTTTCCCAAAACCCACATCTCCGCAAACTAAACGATCCATAGGCTGCTCGCTTTGCATGTCTTGTTTAACGGCTTGGATGGCTAGATCTTGATCCGGTGTTTCTTCAAACTGGAAGTTAGCTTCCATCTCAGTTTGCCAGCTGGTATCCTCATTAAAAGAGTATGCTTTTTGAGCTTTCCGTTTAGCATAGAGCAGAATCAACTCACGGGCAATATCCTTTACTTTTTTCTTGGTTTGGGCTTTCTTTCGAGCCCATTCACCTGAGCCAAGTTTAGTAATTCTGGGAGCTGTGCCTTCTTTCCCGGAATATTTTTGAAGCTTATGAAGGCTACTGACATTAACATATAAAACGGAGTCATCTTTGTAGCGGAGTACAACAACTTCTTGCTCAGTTTCTTTTACTTGAATGTTCTTGAATCCGGCAAATTTTCCAATTCCGTAATCAACATGAACTACAAAATCGCCAATATTGAGATCTTTGAGTTCCTTAAATGAGATACCCCCTTGATGCTTTCTGCGCTTAACTTTTGGACGGTAATAACGATTAAAGATTTGATGATCGGTATATACACAAAGTTGAGCCGGGGAATAGATAAAGCCCTCATGTAAAGATTCAATGAGTAATGAATAATCAAATTCTTTGGTACGTTCACCAAGTAACTCCTCAAATCTTCTTTTTTGCCCATCATTATCACAGCAAATTAAAACATGATTTCCTGCCTGACTTTGTTGGGTAATATCCTTTCTTAAAAGCTCAAAATTTCCATGGAAATCGGGTTGAGGTTTGGAGGCTAAATTAAAAGGCTTTTTACTCGGTGAAGAAGAACCAAAAATGATTTCATTTTCAAAGTTCCCGATACTCTTGTTATACTCTGTTCCTGAGAGATACAGTTCTTTTGGTGATGCTATTTCTGCATCTTCCAACTCATTGAAAGCCAGTTCAGATTGATGATAAAGCTCTTCAATATTCGCAAAAATGAGTTCAGGATTTATTAGTATAAGCGCAGTTTTTTCATTGAAATAGGAAAGAAAACTAGCTTTTTCTGAATCAGGAAGGTTTGTTAGATCCGGGATAAACTTGGCTTGATTTAGAAAAGAAACCGATCGCTGGGAATCAGCGTCAAATTCACGAATAGATTCTAGCTCATCTCCAAAAAATTCGAGCCGAATTGGATATTCTCCGGCAAAAGGATATACATCAAAAATTCCACCACGTACAGCAAAGTCACCGGGCTCATCTACAAATCGAGTGGGATTATAACCTTGGTCAACAAGCTGTTCTTTCAGCCTATCAAGCTCTAAAGTGTCACCTTTAGAAACGGAAAGGCTGACTTTATCAAGTACATGAGGAGGAGCTACTTTTTCAGAAATAGCTGAGGCCGAAGCAGTAACGATTTTTTTTCCACGACTTTTAATGTGTTCTAAGGCTTCAGAACGAAGTACTAAAGAGCCCGAATCTACAATTTGTCCTGAATCGTACGGTTTATGATTTGTAGATGGAAAACTGATTAGTTGTGATTTTGAAATTACATTTAGATCAGCTTTTAAAAACCGTTCGTTTTCCTCAGTATCAGTGATAACTAGAATATTGTTAAAAGAATCATTGAGTTTATTAATTGCAAACGAGGTTAATGATCCTACACTTTCTCTTACAAAAACTCTGTTACTGCTTTCTGTGTGTGATAAAAACTCTGAAAATAGTGTGGTTTCAGATACTTGCTTTACTAAAGTGGTTTTCTTCATGAATAAGTTAAGGAATACGGAAAACTAATTTACCCTCAAAGGTACGAAAGAAGAGAGAACAATGAACAGATGAACTTTGAATGTCCAATATCCAACAAGGAATAATCAATTTTTAATTTAGCCAATGCTTGGTCATCTAACGACGCATGCCTGAAATCTGGATTTCAGAAAGATTTCTGAGTTTCAAACTAAATCTAGATTCCTGCCTGCGCAGGAATGACTTATTGGTTGGAAAATAGAGCTTATTGAAATTTGAATTTTGTTGATTGAATTTTGCGTTTACACCTACGCTTCTACAACACTTCTGAGTACAAAACGATCAGTAATAAAAGCAGCAATGAAGAGTAGAATTGAAAGTCCTAAATACAGCGGATACTCATCTTCATAGTCAGTGTAAATTAGCTCTTCAACTTCTGATTTTTCCAATTCGTCGATTTCACTATATACGTTGATAAGTTCTTCAGTATCCGTTGCGCGATAATATCTTCCACCTGTTAATTGAGCGACAGAAGTGAGCATTTCTTCATCAATATTTACTTCAATATTTTGATAACGTCGGCCAAAAATTGGATCTTGAATAGGGTAAGGGGCTGTGCCTCGTGTTCCGGCTCCAATGGTATAGATTTTTATTCCATAAGTTACGGCAAGATCAGCGGCAGTAACGGGATCAATTTCACCGGCGTTATTTTGACCATCTGTTAAAAGAATGATCACTTTACTCTTAGTTTCACTGTCTTTGAGTCTATTTACCGCTGTTGCAATCCCCATCCCAATGGCAGTTCCATCCTCAATAATTCCCATTTCTAGATCATCCAGTAATTGAGTAAGTAATTTGTAATCTAAAGTAGGAGGGACAACCGTAAAACTTTTCATGGCAAAAGTTACCAGTCCAATTCTATCAGAAACTCTTTTATCAACAAATTCTTTAGCTACTTCTCGAGCGGCTTCAAATCTATTTGGTTGTAAATCTTCGGCTCGCATAGAAGAGGAGATATCTATTACCATTACGATATCAATTCCTTCAGCGTTTCGTTCTATAGTTGTGAGTTTTTCCTGAGGTCGAGCTAACGCAACTATTAATAACGTAAATGCTATCCATGAAGCTAATGCTGTAATCCAGTGAATATGAGATTTCCAATTACCGGGAAGATTGTCAGCATCTTTTAATGAAGAGAATGACAGTGCAGCATGTTTTTTGCCAAGTTTTCGGTAAAGATATATTCCAATGAAGACAGGAAGAAGTCCAAAAGCCAAAAACCATTCCGGATTAGCCCATTCCATGATTTTCCTCCTGTTGTGTTTTAAACTGATTTTCGAATTCAGATTTCATGCGATCTATTCTTTTACTGTCTACGATACGGGCTCTGTCTAAGAATGAATATCCTTCATGGAAGGCTTTCCAGGATTGATCTAATGTTGGTTTGAATTTAGCAAATTTAATCATATCAGCTTCATTCAGTACAACGCGAGTGTGTTTTACCATTTCAACATCAACTCCAAAAGCATCCATATAACGTATAACTTCCCTAGATGTAGACTCTAAAGCCGGTATTTTATATAATTCCTCGATATACCATCTTAAAGCATCTCCTAATTCACTGTAGAAACGTTTATAATCTTTCTGAGGATTATTAGTGTGTCGTTCTTTTATCCGATTTAGAATATTTTCCAATTCAGATAATGGATTTTGAAAATCGGGTATTTCAACTATCTCTGGTTCAATATTTTCTTTGTCTTTAAAATACCTCCACCAAACAAATACGCCTGCTACTATCAGTAGTAAAAGCGCTAGAAGATAAGGCCAAACAGTTCTCGGAAATTCGAAAATGTCTTTTAATGGTTTTAATGGATCTTCTTCTGAAGAAATAGTTTGTTTATAGAATAAACTCTCGGGTTCTGTAAAGAAAAGAGCAGTGTCAGCTTTTGTAACAATTTTAACCGGAAGAGGTGGTATGATAATATCTTCAACACCAAAAAACTGAAGATTGAATTCTGTGCTGTCTGAATTTTCCGAAATCTTGAAATGCTTAGACGAAATAAATTCAAGATCACCCGAGAAATGTGATGAGTCCGGGAAAACTACCTTATCAAAATTGGTAGAATTTTGAACAGTTATAGTATAAAAGAAAGTTTCTCCTACTGTTAAGGAGTCATCAGGAACAGTAACTGAAATATTCTGAGACAACCCAATATTTGTTGTAAAAACAAAACAAACCAGGAACAGTAAGAATTGTGTAAATGCCGACGGCCGATCAACTTTGATCATTAAGTATTTTTTTCAGCTTTAATTTTTAAGAATATAAAAGATTGATGATAATATAATGGCTTTTGTAAGCATTGTTTAATCAAATTTACATCTTAAAGATTTTATGAAATAAACAGAAATAGTAGTAGTTTTTATTATTCATCTGCAAAATAAATTTTATACATGATTTGGGTTAGAAATTTTCTTTTAGGAATGAGTTTGGTATGTCTGTTTCAAGGGTGTTCTGTGTTTCAAGAACAAACACCAGAGACAAATAAATCAGTAAGAATAGACAATTTTGAAGAAATAGAAGAGTTGCCCGGATTTGATAATTATGGGTTTGTAAAAAATGAAGCTATTGTAAAAGAGTCCAGAGTTAAAAGAAATGAGAGTCTTTACTTAATTCTTAGGTCATTAGACGTTACGCCTGAAGAAATCTATTCTATTGAACAAATGGCGAAGGGAAAATTTAATACGCAAAGAATTAAGCAGAATCAAAAGTATATAACTTATCATGATCTTGAAACAGATCGCCCGATGAGAATGATTTTTCATGAAACAGCGACCGACTATGTGATATTTGACTGGCAGAATGGAATTAATGTTAGAACCGGGGCTAAAGAAGTAAAAAAGGAAATCGTGACTGCATATGGAACTATAGAATCATCTCTATATGAGACTTTAGTAAGCGAAGATGTAAATATTCTAGTCGCAAATGGATTGAGTGAGATTTTTGGTTGGCAAGTTGATTTTTTCCGCCTCTATAAAGGTGATAAGTTTAAAGTAATTTATGAAAAGCGGTATGTAGATGATAAACCGTATGGAATTGGTCAGATTATAGCGGCTGAGTTTGAACATAGAGGAGAAGTATACGATGCCTATTTTTATGAGAGTGATGAAGCATATGGATATTATGATGGAGTTGGAAATAGTGTACAAAAAGCTTTGTTGAAAGCACCTTTTAAATATTCACAACGTATTAGTTCTAATTTCTCATATAATCGTTTCCATCCGGTGCTGAAGAGAAGAATGCCGCATTATGGCGTAGATTATGCTGCTCCATTGGGAACTCCTGTTCTGTCAGTAGGTGATGGCGAAATTATTAAATCTAGATATAGCGGTGCTGCTGGTAATATGGTTAAGATCAGGCATAACTCAACGTATTCGACCGCCTATTTACATTTAAATGGATTTGCATCTGGAATTAAAGAAGGCAGGAAGGTGAAACAAGGTCAGGTTATTGGCTATGTTGGAAAAACAGGTAGGGTAACAGGCGTTCACTTACACTACAACGTGTATAAAAATGGAAAACCTGTAAATCCCGTAAAATTAGTGTTGCCTCCTTCCAAGGGAGTTTCGAATGAGGAACTGGACGAATTTAAAGCGTCTATTAAGGATAAAAAAGCTGAATTAGAAATGCTCGGGAAGGAAGAAAGAGTAGCCAAAGCATCTCTTTAATTAATACCTGTTCACTCGTCTTAAAAAGAAGTTCATAAGTGGTTGAACGTACGATTGATTTGTATTTACTTCGACTGAATCGATCTTCATTTTCAATAGCTTATCAGAAAATTCCTGCTTTAATTTCATTCTCTTTGATTTGTACGATAAGCGTACTTTTTTACTTGATGTATCTAGCAATATTTCTTGTCCGGACTCAGAATCTCTGAAAGGAATTAAGCCAAGATCGGGCAAAGTATCTTCATGTTCATCATTTACTATAATGCTTACTAGATCGTGCTTTTGATTGGTAATTCTCAGCTGTTTATCAAAGTTGGAATCTTGGAAATCTGAGGCTAAAACGACAATAGCTTTTCTGTCTAACAAACGATTTATATAAGAGAGGGCATTCGCAATGCTTGTGCCTTTTCCTGTTGGCTTAGTCGTATACAATTCTCGAATCAAACGCAGAACATGAGTTCTGCCTTTTTTGGGAGGAACAACTTTTTCGATATGATCGCTGAATAAAACGAGACCTACTTTATCACTGTTTTTTATAGCACTAAATGCTAAAACTGCACAGATTTCGATAGCAAGATCCATCTTGGTTTGATTCAGTGTTCCGAACGTGCCACTGGGCGATATATCAACACAAAGCATTAAAGTTTGCTCTCTTTCTTCTTCAAATATTTTAATGTAGGGATCACCTGTTCGAGCTGTAACGTTCCAGTCAATTTGCCTAATGTCATCACCGTAGTTATATGCTCTAACCTCAGAAAACTCCATTCCTCTTCCCTTAAACGCAGATTGGTATTCTCCTCCAAATAAAGTATTAACAATACCTTTAGTTTGAACTTCGAGCTTTCTTATTTTTTTAAGTACTTCTTTAGAGACCACGGGGATGTTTTTTCAATGAAAATAGGGTACATAATTGAATAATTCTAAAACATTTTAAAGTATATTTTAAGAGTCAATAATCCTTTTATTAATAAAAGTTAAAGTTGTTTATTGAGAAGGTATCCTTTTTTGGTTTAAACCAATCCGCAGTGTAATTCAGCGCGTATTTAAATATTAAGAAGCTCTAATCTTATCATGTATAAATGTAGCTCTTACATTAAAGCTATTTAACGGTCTTTAGTAGACTAGTTGGGTATCTTTTGGCGGCGCAAAAAGCGCCTAATAACTAAAAATACATACACTTATGAAATATAAGTTCTTATTTTTATTCGTTTTAATTCTGGGTTTATCTGTAAATACGTTTGCACAAAGTGGGGAAGTTTCTTCAGTTTTGAAGGCTTACAAAATCACACTTAATGCAGACAGTAGCGAGGTGGCTACTGAAGTAACTGAGGTAAAGCCTGGAGATATTATCGAATATCGACTTACTTACCAGAATGGGACAGGTGGAGATATATCTCAATTAATGCCTGTTTTGCCAATACCACTTGAGATGTACTATCTCGAAAGCACGGCATCGCCGCAGTTAAGTGGGGCAAGTGTTAGCACAATTGCTAATGACTTCAGAAAACCACCGTTGACTCGTCAGGTTACATTGCCGGATGGATCACAGGTAAACCGCGTCATTCCTGCACAGGAATACCGACGCTTACAATGGCTAGTTCCTGCTCTTGCGGCTGGAGAAAGCATAACTCTTACCGCAAGAGTTGAGGTCCGATCATGACCAGAACTAAAACACAATTTCAAAAATCAAATCTAAACAGTGTTCAAATAAATAAACAATTGAACCATAACAATAGGATTCAAACAATGAAAACAACAATGCATAAACTACGAAACAGGGTACAAGCTGTTGTAGGGATGCTGATGGTTTTTGCTATGGTACTGGGTACGTCTTCGGATGTGTTTGCTCAGGTACCTCCGGCAAGTTCATCCATTGGTAACCAGGCCACAGCTACGTATATAGATAATGGTAGCAACAACCAGTCTGTTACGTCTAATACCGTTGTAACTACGGTACAACAGGTAGCAGGTGTTACAATTACTGCCGGAGTAACCAAGCAGGTTAGTGTTGGTGGTCAGGTAACATTTAGTCACATTATTACAAATACCGGTAACGGTTCAGATAGCTTTACAATAACAGCTATTGATGCTAATAATGGAGCATATAATTTTACTAACATCAAGGTTTATCCGGATGCAAACAAAGATGGTATTGCTGATAATTTTACAGAAATTACAGTTACGCCAAATATTGACCGCGCCGGGTTGGCAAATAACTCTTATGGTGTTGTAATTGTAGCTGATATACCGGCAACAGCTCAGGATGGGCAGTTCGAAGATATCACTGTTACTGCAACAAGTGCGTTTGATACCAATGAATCAGCCTCTGCTACTGATAAAGCTCAGGTTGATGAAGATGCAGTAATTACTGTAAGTAAAGGTGTTAGTCAAACAACAGCTGATGTTGGAAATACATTGACATATACAATCAACTATTCTGAGAATGGTAACGCTGCAGCTACAAATCTTGTATTGAAAGATCCAATTCCTGCAGGTATGACTTACGTTGCCGGAACTGCAGTTTGGAGTGGTAAAACAGGATTCTTGACAGATGCTGATGATGGAGATGAAAGTGGTATAACTTTTGAAAATATAACCGGTGGATCTCAAGATACGTTGAGCGCAGTTATTGCAAATGTTGCAAATGGTTCTTCAGGTACTCTTTCTTTCCAGGTTACTGTTGATGCAGGACAGGAAGGTAATACAATCACTAACACGGTAATAACTACTCATGATGATTTAGCTGGAGATAATACAATCAATGGTACTCCTGTAACAATCAATGAAAACTATGACATTGAGATTGTTGATGCTCAGGATGTAGTTATCACTTCTGCACAGCAGGGAGCTACGTTAAATTTCATCAACAGATTTAAGAATACAGGTTCAACAACTGATACCTATAACATTGCTATTAACACTGGTAATTATCCAAGTGGAACGCAGTTTTTCTTTTACAAAGCTGATGCTAGTAACAATCCAACTAGTACATATCAAGATACCGGAAGTGACGGTATACCAGATACTGGACCAGTTGCAGCTGGTGATACTGTAGTTGTAATTTTGCAAGTTCAGTTACCTTCTGGTGAAAGTGGTGGACCATTTTCAATTGATAAGACTCTTACTTCTTTAGGAGATCCTAATGAAAGTGCAACTCATACTGATAGAGTTGATTTGGTGGTTGCACCAACTGTTGACTTGACCAATGATTTCGCAGCCGGCGATGCTGGTGCTCTTGGTGAAGGTGATGGACCGGAAGAAAATGCGGTTAAATCACTAACAACAAATCCTAACTCTACTGTTTCTTTTACACTTTTTGTTAAAAACACGAGTGCAGGACAAGATGCATACAATCTTGCTTTTGCAGCTGATACGAACGGCTCAGGCGGATTATTAAATGCGGGTACTTTACCAACAGGTTGGACGGTAACATTCCGTGATCCGAATGCTGGAAACAGTATTATATCTCAAACCGGAAACCTTGCAGCGGGAGCTAGCAAAGAGATAACAGCAGAAGTTTTCGTTCCTGCAGGTTACAAGCCAGGTGTTGAGGATATTTACTTCCGTGCACTATCATCAACAACTAACGCAGTTGATATAATTCATGATGCCGTAAACGTAAATACGGTACAGAATATGCAACTAAGTGCAAACGGTTCTGGTCAAATTGCACCTGGTGGTTCGCGTAACTATTTACACACGCTTACAATTCTCAGTAACGTTACTGAAAATGATAGCTCTAACTCAAACTTAGAAATCGAATTAACAAATTCTAAGCCCGTAGGTTGGACTGCTAACGTTTATTGGGATACCAATGAGAGTGGTACAATTGATGCGAATGACTCACTTCTAACTTCAGCTGCATCTCCAGGAAAATATAATTTACCGGAAGAAGTAGGAAACTTGGGTTTCAATGATCAGGTAAAATTCATCGTAAAAGTTACCGGACTAGCGGGACTTGATGATGGTGAGACCAACACTACAACTATTACAATTAGTGATGTATTAACAAATCTTGCAGATAAGTTTAATACGGATATCACTGAGGTACAAGCAGGACTTGTTGTAGTTGAGAAATTCCAAGCTCCTGATGTAAGTGGTTCTGCCGGAACATTTACTAAGAACCCATTCAATGTATTGCCTGGTGATACGGTGTATTACAAAATCACTATCAGAAATGATGGTTCTCAGCCTGTAACATCTGTTTCAATTACTGATGATACTCCGTCATTCACTAAGCTACTTACGGCTGTTGCAACAAATGTTAATTCAGGAACAGTTGGTTCGGTAGTAATTACTTCCCAACCGACAGTTGGTGGTACAGGAACTATTCAGGTTGACGTTGATCAGCTTGATCCGACCGAAGAGGTCCAATTAACCTTTGCTGTAAAAGTAGACAGCTAAACTAATTAAATATCTAATAACCCAGATTTATGTGAATGAGGTTGATCCCTCATTCATCTTTTAAAAACAAAAAAATAAGCTTTGAAAATTAACTCTCTCATATCATTCTTGATTCTTCTGCTTGTAGCAGGAATGGGAGAGGTGCGTGCGCAGGATGCTCCGCCATCAGGTACAAAAATAGTTAACCAAGCCACAACATCTTATTCTAAATCAGGAGATTCAGAGAGATCAGAAATTCTTTCTAATACAGTTGATGTAGTGGTTCAAAATGAGATTGATTTTTCTCTGGAAATCAGTAATTCCTTTGAGAAGTTTAGGGGAGAGGACGTAGAGTTCAGTCACTACTTAATCAACAAAGGAAATGTGTCATCAACATTCGATATAAAGATCTACAATTGGGATCAAGGTGATTACTCTTTGGAAAATTTAGAATGGATGAGCGCTTCAAAATCAAAATCATTCAATACAGATACATTAAATCAAGTAGTGACTTTAAATCCAGGCGAGCGATTTGATTTTACTTACTCGGGCTCTATTAACAAAACTGAAGAAGATTCTATAACTTCCATTGTAAATATTGAAGCCGCTTCAAGAGAATTTGGATTTACATTACTCAAAAGAGATTCTGTCTATATTTTGACGGGTTCAAGAATTGAGCTCAAGAAATTCCAAACAGGCGCTGACGATTTAAAACCAGGTGACAATTTTACTTATTCTATTGAAGGAGAGAATACTGGCGATGCAGATGCCCTTCCAAGAACAGTATTTATTGATGGTGTTACCACACAAAAAGTGATAATGCAAGATTCAATTCCAAACAATTTGAATTTTGTACGATTTGTTGAATCCGACAAAGGCACCAGGCTATTCGGTTATGAAGGATATGATAGACTTGAGTATTCTTCTGAAGTTCCTGTAGATCCTGCTCTTGTATCAGTTATAGCAGTTGGTTTTGATAAATTAACACCGGGAGAAACATTTAATACTACTTTTGAGGTGGTAGTAAACCCAGGTGCAAGTGGAAGAATTGAAAATACGGCCGAAGCATTTTACACAAATCCTGATGGTAACGAAGAAAGCGCAGCCGCTTCAAACGATGTAGCAGCAGAAATTTCCGGCGGCGCAGAGATTGATTATTTCACTGACGATCAATTCGGGAAAAAAACGGGAACATCAAGTATAGGGAAAAACCTATACCTTCAAGCTACTGCATCTGCCTGTAATCAGTTCAGAACAATTGCCGAAGAAGTTGAGATTACGCTGGTATCTGCCGAAACTGGTGATACCGAGATGTTTACGGCTCAAGAAACAGGCCCTAATACAAGTATTTATAGAATTAAAGATGGAGTACCAACCCGAAATGCGGTTGACTTTGATGTTGTGCATGGGAATGATATTCTTGAAACGGTAGAAGATGATATAATAGAAGCAATACTTGATTGTAGGGGCTTGCCAAACTCAGGCGATGGAAGCAACAACAGAATCAGAACTAATATTGTTGTAGATCCATATGGAATAGTTTTTGATAGTGAAACAAATCAACCAATCAGCAATGCGAAAATCATTCTTCTTGATGCTTTTTCTGGAAATCCCGCTGAGGTTTTTGAAACGGATGGTACTACAAGAACGTCAAACGAGTTTACCACCGCGGCAAATGGTAGATTTAATTTCCCGTATTTAGAAGTTGGTAGCTATAAAATAGAAGTAGAAACTCCGGAAGGATACACTTTTGTGTCTGAGGTGCCGATTGGTTTATTACCTACAGGTCGCAAAATCGATACACTTGCTTCTTATGGAAAGGATTTTACAATTAACAATCTGCCGGTAGGTACTAATTTCGATATTCCACTCGATCCTCAGGCAAGAGGTGTTTTATTTACTGATAAGACGGTTGATCGCGAAGCTGCAGAAATTGGTGATTATGTAAATTATACTATCAAAATAAAGAGTGAAGCAATTAACACTGTTCGTAATCTTTTTATTGATGATCTGCTTCCGTTTGGATTTGAGTATCAATTAGGCTCTACAAAGCTAGATGGAGAAGCATTAGCAGATCCGGAAGGTGGTAAAGGTCCAAGTCTTAAATTTGATGTTGGAGATATTGAGTCTGGAACGACAAAAGAATTAACCTATCGTGTATTTGTAGGGCCGGGATCAGAAAAAGGAAAAGGAATCAATACCGCGGTAGCAAAAAGTGATGAAGTTATTGTTAAAAGCAGTAACCAGGCAAAAGTAAAAGTTGAAGTACGTGGCGGTTTATTTAACGACAATGCCTATGTAATCGGTAAAGTTTTCCAAGATTGTAACGAAAATGATATACAAGATGCAGGAGAGGTCGGAGTTCCCGGTGTTCGTTTATATATGGAGAATGGTACATTTGTAGTTACTGACAGTGAAGGTAAGTACACATTTTACGCTGTTAAGCCGAATAAACACGTGCTTAAAGTAGATAACTATACATTGCCGGAAGGGAGTAAGCTTTCGGTACTTGATAATCGTCATGCTAACGACGCTTCAAGTAGATTTGTGGATGTTAAGAAAGGACAACTTCATAGAGCCGATTTTGCAATTTGTGAATGTACTGATGGAGTTAACGAAGAGATTACTGCTCGCAGGTTGGCTCTAAGTAAAAATTCTGGAGATGCGCTTTCCGGATCTCTTAAAAGAAGTTTTACTTTAAATGAAAATAATGGGCAATCCAGCAGAGGTCGTTTTGAAGATGCAAGTGGTACAGTAGATGGTAAAAAATCTGCTTCTCCAAAAGTTGCTAGTAGTCCAGATAGAACTTCTGCAAGTGTATTGGCAGATGAAAAAATAAAAACTGAAACTGTTGTTGATCAACGATTAGAAGATGCATTGTTTAATGCAGAAGCAGGAATAGGGTTCCTAAATATTGCGAATAATGATACGCTTAATACTAATAATTATACGATTTGGGCAAAAGGACCTTCTGGCGCTACATTTTTATTAAGTGTAAATGGTGAATTAATTGATGAGTCTAAAGTTGGACAGTCTTCTGTATCTCCAAATAACAATTTAAAGGGATTGGAGTATGTAAGTATTGATTTTAGAAAAGGAAAAAATATTTTACTTCTCGAAGAATCAGATCCTTTCGGAAATATCAGAAGCAGTGAAGAAATTACAATTTTTGCGCCTGGTGAGGCTGCAAAACTAAAAGTTACAGCTCCTGTAAATTATGCTCCTGCTGATGGCGTTTCTACAATTACTGTAAGAGTTGAAATTCTGGATGAAAATGGAATTAGAGTCGGAGATTCAGCTCCTATTATGCTTGATACAGAGTTTGGGAAATGGAAGGTAAAGGATAATAATTCGAGTGAACCAGGAACCCAAACTCTTCTTGAAAATGGAATAGGTGAGTTTGAACTTATCTCTGTAAATGAACCAAAATCAAGTTTAGTCCGTGCTCATCTCGGAATTATACAAGGAGAAACAAAAGTTGAGTTTTTACCGGATCTAAGACCTTTAATTGCAGCAGGAATTATTGAAGGTACACTTAGATTTAACGAATCAATTGACATCAGCTCTGCGAAAGAAGCAGATGGATTTGAAAGAGAATTGAAACAACTTTCTTATGATTTTAACAGGTTTACAGGTGATGCCAGATTAGCATTCTTCATAAAAGGTAAAGTAAGCGGTAAAACATTATTGACTGCCGGTTTCGATTCTGAAAAAGAGAAAGAAGAAAGATTATTCCGAGATATTCGCCCCGATGAATTTTATCCGGTATATGGCGAATCATCCATAAAAGGTTTTGATGCTCAGTCGTCAAGTCGTTTATATGTACGTGTAGATCGTGGTAAGACCTATGCATTATATGGAGATTTTATTACTCAAGAACGCGATCAGGATATTCAACTGGGATCGTACAGTAGAGCACAAACAGGTTTGAAAGCTAACTTTGAACAAGGAAAAGTAAATGCACAAGCTTTCGGAATAAACGCTTTCTCAAGTAGAAAAGTAAGGGAGTTTCAGGGACAAGGAATTTCAAGGTATGACCTGCCTGATAAGGATATCGTTGATAACAGTGAGATTGTTGAGATAGTAACTTACGACAGAGAACAACCGGAAGTAATACTTAGTGTTGAAAAACTAACACGCTTCCGTGACTATGTGATAGATCCTTTTTCAGGAGTTATTACTTTCAAATCTCCGGTATCAAGTATTGATGCAGACTTCAATCCGGTATTTATCCGGACTACTTATGAAGTGACAAACAATCAGGATCGTTATTTAATCGGTGGACTTAAAGCAGAAACTGAAGTGTCAGAGGGCATAAAAGTTGGTGCAAGCGCTGTTCAAGACAATAACCCTGACAATGAATTAAGATTACTTTCAGGTAATGTTGTAGCTGAGCTTGGCAAAAACACTAAAGTTGTTGGAGAGTTTGCTAATACTAAAACTGAGCTAGACGGCAATGGAAGCGCAGCTAGAGTTGAGTTAAATCATAAAGGCTCTAAAGTTGATGTATTTGCTCAGTTAGGGTCGTCAGATAAAAACTTCAATAATGAAGGATCAAGTTTGGGGCAAGGTAGAACTGAAGCCCGAACAAGAACCAGATACCGGTTAAACAGTTCGACAAATCTTAAAGGAGAAGTTTTATATTCAAGAAATGATACTACTAGTGATCATACTTTCGGAGGTTTATTGTCGGCTGAGAAGAACTTTGCAAGTAATATCAAAGCTGAACTTGGACTTAGATATTCTGAAAATTACAGATCAGCACAAGATACAACTAGTTACAACACAAACATCAGAGGTAAAATAAAAGCAGATTTACCATTCTTGGTAGGAGCATCTACTTTTGGTGAAATTGAGCAAGATCTTAATGAAGCAGATAAACGATTAATAGCGGTTGGAGCAGATTATCGTTTAAGAAAAATTGCTAAAGTTTATGCTCGTCATGAATTCATATCAAGCGCTGGTGGCGTTAATACTTTAAACAGTAGCCAGCAAAAAAATAATACCGTTGTTGGTATTGATGCCAGTTATATGAAAAACGGACAAGTGTATAGTGAATACAGATTAAATGACTCATTTGATGGTAGAAGTGGTCAAGCTGCGATAGGGCTAAGAAATCAGTTCAGGTTATCAGAAGGACTTGGTTTGAATTTTGGTTTTGAGCGAGTATTTACTTTAGAAGGACAGGCAATTAACGATGGAACAGCAATTACATCGGCAGTTGATTATACAGGTAGTGACAATTGGAAAGCAACAGCAAGAGCTGAAGCGAGATTTACAGCAAACACTAATACTTATCTTAATAGCCTTGGATATGGATTAAAATTAAATACTGACTGGACATTGTTAACCAAGAATATTATTTCCGTAAATACTATTGATGGTAGTTCAGGTTTGAACAAGGTTCAAGAGAGGTTACAAGTTGGTGCGGCTTACAGAAGTACATCAACAAATAGGTTTGATGCTTTAGTCAGATATGAATTCAAACATGAAATAGACAAAAATGTTGATGATGATTTCTTTAGAACAGCTCATGTTCTTTCAACACATGGAAATTATCACCCTAGTTCAGACTTTACTTTATCAGGAAGATTAGCAGCTAAGTATTCGTTAGAATCCGACAGTCAATTAAGAACATCCAGTTTTCTTGAGCTACTTTCAGGTAGAGCACTTTATGATATTGATGAAAAATGGGATGTTGGAATTAATGCAAGTTTGTTAGCAAACAGCGACTTTACAACCAAAGATTATGGTTTAGGAATTGAAATGGGTTTCTTAGTTGCAACAAACTTAAGGCTTGCTGCGGGATACAATTTCTTTGGGTACGACGATCAGGACTTGGTAGCAAATAACTATACACAAAAAGGTGCTCATCTTGGATTTAGTTACAAATTCGATGAAAGATTATTCGATAACTTAATACCGAATAGAGTTAAGAAAACTCCAATTATTGATCCTAACAATTACCTCACTTGTGAAGAAGAATGCTTAGTAATTGATACTACTCCTGAAGATATTATTCCTTTCGCACCGGCAGTAATACCACATGCTTTAGTAGCTGCGAATGTAGAACCAAGAAGCATCGCATATGGTGAATTAGAAGTGTTGACAGTATTACCTAAGCATATTCACTTCAACAATAACAGCACCTACATTAATCAACCGGCGGCGCAAATGCTTGATAAAGTTGCAAAGTTCTTATTGGAAAGAGATGAAGATTACTTTATTAAGTTAACAGGACACACCGATAGTAAGAGTTCTCAGGCTTACAACTTAAAATTATCTGAGCGTAGAGCAAAAGCAGTACGAGCTTATATGGTTGCTTCCGGAGTGGATGCAGACAGATTACAATTTGAAGGACTAAGCTTTACTAAAAATGCAGCTCCTGAAAAAGATCGAATTGATATGGCTAGAAACAGAAGAGTTGAATTGGACCTAAGTGTGGAAAACAGAAATATCCGATTTATTTCTCAGGTAGAAGATCTTCAGGTAAATCCTAGAATCAGAGGCATTAAGAGTTGGGACTATATATTTGTTGCAGAACATAATGCAGTTCCATCCGGGCTTAACTTAAATGGCGGTTCACTGAACAGAATACATGAATACCTGATCAAAAGAATAGCCTTACCAATGAAAGAGTATGAAGAATTAACAGTTACTGTAAATGCGCCTACAATTGAGTTAGCAAATAGAGTAAAAGCAATACTAAATGGTGAAGGAGTCAATATCGAACGAGTTTACTCAACAGAAGGATCCGGAAGTAATGTTGAGTTTGAGTATTCGAATCAATCTCAGGTTAGAATTTATGATCAAACTGATGATATTAATTTGATTAATAACAGCTTAGCTCTTAGAATGATGGATAACTTATTAAACATCTTACGTGAAAGAGAAGATCTGTTATTAATCAGAGATTTCTCACAGAGTTATTCAGTGCCGAATTCGATTCAGTTTATGGATAACAGAACTCAGCTAAGCAATGAAGTGCAGGCGATTCTGTCCCGAATTGGTTCTTACATGAAAAATGCCAGAGGTGTTACTTTAGAACTTAGAGGAGATGGAAGCAGAAAAGCGAATGCAAGAATTTCAGCAATGAGAACCTACTTAGTAGAGTGGGGAATTGATGGTAATAAAATTGAGATTTCAACAGGTATTAATATTGGCTCTAATGAGATCAATCTAGAATATCTAAACGCAGATTCTATTAACCTATTAGAATTAGACCTTATCAATGACGGTAAAGGTGGAGGCAATTAATTGAGGATTAAAGAAAATAAATATAGAATGAGGTTTTTCTTACTGTTTTTGTTAGTAGGTGTTTCCTTTATTGCATCAAGTGAAGAAGTATTTTCACAGGTAGTGGTAAATGAAACTACTTTGGTATCTGATTCCTATACGGTAGTTGCAGACGGAAGTGTAACGATTACAATCGTAGGTGCAGATGGAGGAAATGGTTCTAATACTACGGGTGGGAAAGGAGCCACTGTTGTTGCAACATTCAATGTAAGTTCCGGTGATATAATACGATATGTAGTTGGTGAAGCCGGAAATACTAACTCGGGATCAAGTGCTGGAGGAGGGGGAAGTACAGGCGTCTATATTAATGATGTTCTTGTTATGGTAGCAGGAGCAGGTGGTGGTGGCGATAATTCAAATGGAGCGTTAGGTTTAGGCGGAAACAATATTCAAAATGGTGATGCAGGAACAGGAAATGGTCCTGGTGCGGCAGGTACAAACGGTAATGGTGGTGGTGCCACTACAAATACCTCAGCCGCTGGCGGAGGCGGAGGAGTATTTTCTGCTGGAGGTTCTGGAGCAGCCGGTGGGGGAGCAAGATCAGATAATACAACTTCAAATACTTCTCTTAACCTTTCTATAGCTAACGGAGGCACAGGAAATGGTTCCGGTTCAGCTGGAGGAAGAGGTTTTTCAGGAGGCGGAGGTGCCGCTTCGAATTATAGCGGAGCTGGAGCTGGTTATTCAGGTGGTGGTGCAGCTGGGGCTAATGGTGGTGCTGGAGGAGGAGGATCTTTTGTAGCCGGTTCTGCGGTATCAAGTAACTTTACCGCTGGTGGTGATGGTTCAGGTAACGAATCTGATGGATCTATTTCAATTAATTTTTTAAATAATCCTCCAGCCTTAGAATCCCTCACAATAAATGGTAATGCATTAGTATTAGATTATAATGAAGCTCTAGATAATTCATCCGTTCCTGCAAATGGTGATTTCATTGTTACCATTAACGGAAATTCAGCAACTATAACAAACGTAAGTAGTAGTTCAGATAAGGTAAATCTCACTATTACTCCTTCCGTAATTAACGGAGATAATGTTATTCTTAGTTACACTGCTGGGACTAATCCTATTCAGGATACTCAGGGAACAGACGCAAGTAATTTTAACAATCAAGCTGTTACAAACAACACACCGGATGTCACTCCACCAACAGCACCACAAAATGTTTCAGCTGTAGCAATTGCGGGTGGAAATGTTGAAGTCACTTTTGATGATGTTGACGAAACAGGTAGTGGAGTTGCTTCTTATTCTATTAAAAGATCGACTGTTCAAGGAAGTTCGTATGTTCAAGTTGGTACGGTAACAGATAATGAAAGTGTTACATATACTTATACTGATAATACTACTACCGATGGGATTACTTACTATTATGTAGTATCTGCAATTGATGGGGACAGTAACGAAAGTATAAATTCCTCAGAAGTATTTGCAACTGCCGATTCAGATTTACCACAACTTCAAACAACTACCGTAAACGAATCATTCTTACGTTTAAACTATAATGAAACACTAGATAATACATCTATTCCTGCAACTATAGATTATTCGGTTACAGTGAATAGTGTGGCTCGTTCAGTAACTAATATTTCCATAAGTGGAAGTTTAGTAACGCTGACACTAAATCCTGAGGTTGAAGAAGGAGATAATGTGGTTGTTAGTTATACAGCAGGTACTAACAAGATTGAAGATCAAGCAGGAAATGAAGCTGCATCTTTTTCAAATCAATCGGTAACAAACAATACAGCTGCATTTAATGTAACTCCACCATCTCAAGTTACTGCAACTGCAATAGCTGATGCCGATATCGAAATAACATTTCTGGATGTTGGAGAATCAGGTCAGGTTGTCTCATATTCTGTAAAAAGATCGAACACAGAAAATGGAACATATTCACAAATTGGAACCGTATCAGATAACGAAAGCAGCAGTTATACCTTTACAGATAATACAGCGGTAGATGGAACAGAATATTATTATGTAGTTACGGCAATAGATCAGAATTCGAATGAAAGTTCTATTTCCGCTAAAGTATCTGCTGAAGCTGATGGAGCAGATCCTACGGTAGAGTCAATTCTTTCAGGAGAAAGTTCAGTATTGCTCGATTATAACGAGATTCTAGATCCGAATTCAATTCCATCAACTTCAGATTTTATAGTTCGAGTTAATGGTAATCCCGTTACTATTTCTTCAGTAAGTATCAATAATGTTAGAGTAGTAATTAATCTCGCAAATGCTGTTCAAACGGGCGATAATATTACTTTAAGCTACACTTCTGGAAGCAATTCTCTTAAAGATGTAGCCGGAAATGAAGCTGGAAATTTCACCAATCAACCCACTGAAAATTATGCTAAAGTAATAAATCCTTTTGGACCTGATCCCTGCCCAATCGTGAACGGAAATGACGCAAGTTGGGCATGTTTTGATGGAGCAAATGGAGGTACTTCTATTTCTGCGCAAGTTGGGGATCTTGAAATTGCAACTGTAACTGCTGCATCAGGAAGCCAAACAACTTTTTCACCTAACGCATTACAGGAATGGTCAAGCGGCGCCTTTTCAGGAGATCAATTCAACGGACCGCAATCAAACCCAAGTGGAAATGCTAACAATGCAACTTCATTTGATATCAATATTCCCTCTGGAGTTCCTTCTGATGCAATCATCTTAAGTTTAAATAAACTAAGACCGGAATCAGGTGGTACTTCTTATACGTTAGAAGCTTTTGATGGAACAAATTCTAAAGTACCTTTAAATGGATGGATAACGGGACAAGGTGGAGATGGCGGTATTTGTACAAATTCAATAAATCTAAATTATACAAATGCTAATACCACTATTGAATTTCAACCAACAGTATCCGGAAATCAAGCTTGTGCTTCTTCATCTAATCCAATTTGGTTTAGGATTAATAATACCGGAATTGAAAGAATTGAAATTAGAAAAGTATCAGTAAATCCAGATAATATTCATCTAGGTTTGGCAATTGTAGCAGATTACGGCGATGCTCCAAGCACATACAGAACAACGTATAATTCTAGAGGAAATGCACCCGCGTTTCACTTATTAAATAATTCAGGAGTTAATTCGGTGTATTTAGGTGCCGGTGTTGATGGAGATGGAAACGGAGCGGCAGGAGCAAATGCAACTGGCGATGACAGTGAAAACACAGGAATTGATTCCGGTGATGATGAAGATGCAATATCTGTACTCCCTGTACTCAGAACAAATGATCAAACTTACAGCATCGACCTTGTGTGTACTAATGGCGGAAAAGTTGGTGGTTGGATTGATATAAACCAAAATGGAGTTTTTGATCCTAATGAATACGCTTTTTCTGAATGCTCAGCCGGCGTGGCAACATTAAACTGGGGTGGTTTATCAGGGTTAATTACAGGCAATACTTTCGCAAGATTCAGAATTGCATCCAATGTTTCTGAAATCGCAAACCCTTTTGGGGTAGCTTATGATGGTGAAGTAGAAGATTATGCGATCACAATTGAAGAACCTTCAACTCCAGATCTTTCCATACTTAAAGAAGTGGATAATTCTACTCCTATAGAAGGAGATGAGATCGAGTTTACTGTTTCCGTTACTAATCCTGGAGAGTTTATTGCAACCGGAATTCAGGTTACCGATCAACTGCCATCAGGAATTACCTACATAAGTCATACCGTTTCACAGGGTACTTATAATATATCAAACGGAGTATGGAATATTGGTACATTGGCAGAGGGAGATACAACAACTGTAACATTAACAGTAACAGCTACGGTAAATAGCGGAACATTAGGTAGTACAATAACAAATTCTGCAAGTATTACTGGTTTAAATGAAAACGATCCGGATTTAAGTAATAACTCAGAAACAGCAGGAATTACGGTTGTAAATCAAAGTACGGATATAGGAATTACCAAGATTTCCGATAAGTCTCAAGCGATTGAAGGTGAAAATATTACGTATACCATTGTAGCTACAAATAATGGGCCACGAAATGCAACCAATGTTAAACTAATTGATCAGATTCCATCCGGTTTATCTTTTGTTTCATCGAATGCAAGTTCAGGAACTTACGCAAGTTCTACGGGAATTTGGAATGTTGGAGACTTGGCTAATACGGCTCAAGCTTCTTTAGTACTTGTGCTTTCAGTAAATATCGGTTCAGAAAACAGCACTATTACCAATACAGCAGGTTTAAATAGTATAGATCAAACAGATTCTAATACTGCAAATAATACTGCTTCCGTTGATGTTGATATTGTCAGCCCCGGCTTTCCTGCTACATGTAGTGAAGTAGTTAGCTTAGACTTCAGCAATTTTTCATTGGTTAGTGGTTCTGCCGGTCAAGTCGGAGCAACGTATAAATACCTTGGTGTTGCTCCAGGCGTAAACGCAGAAATAACTATTCTTACAAATAACAATGCCTCACTATTCAATTTTGACCAAGTTTCTACAGGGACTTCTCAAAATTTCCAGCCTCAAATATCTGCGGTGGATAAAACTCTAGATGAAGCATATATGGATTTTGAAATAGAATTCTTTGATTCATTATCTGGAAACCCAAAATTTCTAACTTTTACTGCAACAGCTGTTGATGTGGATGGTGATAATGTAGATACGCGTGAGTTCACCGGTTTTCAAAGGCTAACATCCTTTACTGTTGAAGACGCTACAAATTTAATTGTTTCAAGTTCTGGTATTTATACTACCTTCGAATCAGCAACATCCCAAGTAGTTAATGGTATAGATGTAAATGATACGGACAATATTGCTTATACAACTTACACGAATGAGCCTAAATTTAGAATAAGGGCCGGAATAAAAGATCCAACAGACGCAACGGGAGCATCAACTCAACGTCAGTTCTCTTTTAATTTCAATCCGTGCTTAATTGAAAATTTCGACACTCCTACATCTCAAAATATTGTAGAAGTTGGTGTTACAAAAACAGTTGATGATAATAACCCTGCCGTTGGGGAAACAATTACCTACACAGTTACTGCTACAAATAATCAAGGTAATGCCGTTGGGGATATTGAAATTACCGATCAGCTTCCATCAGGATTGACATTTGTATCGGCAACACCTAGTACTGGTACTGTATCAGGAAATGTTTGGGATATCGGAACATTAAATGGATTGCAATCAGCAAATCTTATTATTGAAGCTACGGTAAATAACGGTACCGAAGGAAACACAATAACCAATACCGCCAGCATTACAAATTTTACTGGAACAGACGGTAATACGAATAATAATTCGTCATCAGTAAATATATTCGTAAATGATCCTGGAAGTACAGTTTGTAGCGAACCACCATTATTCAACTTTAATAGTTACAACTTAGAGCAAGGGGTAACCGGGCAAGTCAATTCAGTGTATAGATTCTCGGGAATTTCCCCGGGTTTAGACGCTCTTGTAAAAGTTAAGGCTATCAATAATGCAACGATCGATCAAGTTGATGATAATGGATTATCAAACAGTGCCGCCAATTTTAGCCCACTGTTTACAGCTACCCAAAGTGGCGGTTATATTGATTGGGAAATTAGGTTTGTTCAAGCCGGTACTACAACACCAGTGAAGAGAAACTTCTCTATGACTGCTTTAGATATTGATGGTTCTAATCAAGGTGGTGGACAAACAATTCGAGATTTCTTAGGGTTCTCTCAAAATCAGTCAAATACTGTACAATCAGGAAATAATCTTACAGAAACTACATCAGGTACATTTCAATTTTTTACCTCCAGCGTAACCACTGATGGGGTTGGTACATTTGATATTGATCATATGGCGTATATTTTGTATCGATACACATCAGTATTAGAATTTAGAACAGGCTCTAATACAACCGGTGGTTATACAGATGATCGTTTGGTTGATATTGATTTTACACAATGTAGAAATCAGGACTTTACTAACCCCGTAACTACAACAAGAAATGCAGACATATCAGTAGCTAAAACTGTTGACAATCCAAATCCGTTAGCAAACGAAAACGTTAATTTTACAATTACAGTAGCGAATAACGGTCCTGAAAATGCAACAGAAATTGATGTAAACGAAACTCTGCCAGCCGGCTTGACTCTTGTTCAAGCTTCGCCAAGTCAGGGTACTTATAATCAGCTTTCTAAAATTTGGACTGTTGGAAGTCTTGCAAATAATACATCAGCTACTTTATTGATTGAAGCTTCCGTTGATAACGGTGTAACTGCAGATTCATTAGTAAATACAGCGTATCTATTGGGTTTGAACCAATTTGATAATAACAACTCGAACGATACATCCAAAGTAGCTGTAAAAGTAAGCGATCAAATAGATGGAATTATATTTAGAGATAAAACCGGAAATGGTGTTACAGATGGGGATACCAATTTTGGAGATGCATCAGGCGATCAAACTGCGGTAAAAGATGTAGCTGTTCTTCTTTTTAAAGATGGTGGTGATGGGATTGCAGATGGAAATGATGATATTTACCTAAGAACAGATACAACTGATATTTCAGGTTTCTATTCATTCAAAATAGGTGAAGATGCAACTTATTGGGTAGTAGTTAACTCCAAAACAGGAGGGCTATCAAACGGAACATCCTGGGCAGAGCAGGTCTATGCCCCAAAAGGTGGAGTTTGTTCTGATGGTTCAGGTTCTAATACAACAAGATCCAATGCGGGTAATTGCTTTGGTGGTAGAAGAGGAAACAAATCTGATAACATATCCCCGAATCCATCTGCTTCAGATTTAGCCAATGCGGAACATATTGCAAAAGTAACATTAAATTCTGCTCCTATTACAGATTTAGACTTTGGATTCAGCTTCAATGTAGTTACTGATACAAGAGATGGAGATGATGACCTTACTTCCAATAGAAGTATTCAAGGTTCTTTAAGGCAATTCATTACCAATGCTAACGCAATCTCAGGAGCGAACACGATGAGATTTGTGCCGTCAGTTGCAACTAATGGATCAGGTAGTGGCGGTAGTTGGTGGAAAATTACACTCGCCTCTGAATTACCTACTATAACAGATCCACTTACAACCTTAGACGGACGTTCATTTAATTTGAATTCACCTAACGCAATATTAAATCCAAATTCAGGATTTATTGGTACAGGAAGTTTAGTAGGAACAGATGGTATTTCATTGAATACTTTTGAAAGAAAAGAGCTTGAAGTTGATTTAAATGATGTAGGCAATAATGCTCTATCAGTTAATAGTAGTGGAGCTGTAGTAATTCGACATTTGGCTCTTTACAATAGTTCAAGAACGCTGATTTTGGCAAATATTTCAGGTGGTACAGTTGAAAATAACTTTATTGGGGCCAGAGCAGATGGTAGTGAACCGGCCGGCTCTAATAAATCTGATATTGGTATTCTGATTAGCGGATCCAGTTCTCAGACTCCATTAATTCAGAAAAACTATATTGCTTTTACTAACGATAGTGGTGTACGATCAGAGAATGGGAATGCAACAATTCAATTTACCAGAAACGAAGTTTATAAAACCGGAATCACGGTAAACAATGCAGATGGCTTAGAAGGAGTCGGTACATGGTCCATTACTCAAAACCTTTTTCATGAAAACGGAAAGGCAAACGGCAGCGATGTTTACGGTGGAAGTGGTATCGAAATTGGAAATATCTCAGGTTCATCTTCATCGGGGAATACGATCAGAAACAATACCATTAAAGACAACAAATCAACAGGTATTAATGTACTTAATCAGGTTTCAAACACATTAATTGAAAAGAATATAATTACCGGAAATGGTACAGATTATTCTTCTAATCCATTTAAAGGAGCCGGTGTAAGATTAAGTTTTCCGGATGCTCAACCTCAACAGGGCGTTTTTATTACTAAAAACAGCTTTTCAAACAATAAAGGTTTAGCGATTGATATTGTTACTTCCGGAAACGGAGAAGCTGATGGAGTCTCACCAAACGATGGTGTTCTTGAAAGTCCGACAACAGAACCAAACCGTGGTCTTGATTATCCTGTATTTACTCTGGCAACAATCAATGGAAATCAGCTTACGGTCGAAGGATACATTGGGAAAAATTCTAATAAGCTTTCGGGAAATTTCACTATTGAGATCTATAAAGCTGCCAACGATAATAATAATGATGGATTAATAGAAGAGGGAGGTACACTTGTTCGTGCTCATGGGGAAGGACAAACGTTGCTTGGAACTATAAATGCGAATTCTAGTGGTACGTTTAGCGAAACAATTACATTGTCAGGAACTTCAATAGTTATAAATGATAGAATAACAGCTCTTACTTTTGATGCAGGAAACAACACTTCAGAATTTGCTTCCAATCAACGTGTAGTTGCAACGGGAGTTTCTGTAACGGGTTATGTTTATAGTGACATTAACCACAATGCATTAAGAGAAGCCAGCGAAGTAGGTTTAGAAAATGTAACGGTTGTGCTGTATAACAAGCAATTAAACAATTGTAAGAGTGTACTTACAGATTCAAATGGGCTATATCAGTTCTCTAATGTGCTAAATGGAGAATATGATTTGATTGAAGCTTTTGGTCAAAGTGTTCCAACTCCCGATGTATGTACCCCAGCTGAAACTGATCCAACCGATTTTGTTTCCACAACGCCGAACCTTAGAACAGTAACGGTTAACAACCTTCCTGTACAGCAAAATTTCGGTGATTTCGAAGGATCTAAGATTTCAGGAACAGTTTTCAATGATAACGGCATTGGTTCAGGAACAGCAAATGACGGAGTTAGAAATGGAACTGAAGGAACTATTGCAGGTACGATTATTAAAGCGTTTACCGGAGCGGATGTACTGATTAAACAAACTCCTACCAATGGTGACGGATCCTATAATTTATATATTTCTAAATCTACAATTGCTAACGGCGCAACGGTAAAAATTAAAGAAACTAATAACACAGCTTATATTTCTACAGGCGGTAATGCTGGAAATACAGGTGGATCTTATAACCTAAATACGGATATAAGTACTTTTACAAACACCGTTGGAACATTGTTTACCGGAGTTGATTTTGCAAATGTACAAGCTAGTGTATTTAATACTGATGGATCCCAAAATGTACTTCCCGGTGCCACAGCGTTCTTCCAACATACATTCGAAGCTAAAACTAGTGGTAATGTAATTTTTACAACAACATCAGTTAATAATCCATCGAATGTTACGTGGCCGGTTTTACTTTATAACGATTTGAATTGTAATGGAACTGTAGAAAACGGAGAAACAATATTGAATGCTAGCACTCAGGTATCGGTAGTTGCTAATCAAACCGTTTGTCTGTTATTAAAAGTTAGTGTTCCTCAAGGTTTAAATAACGGTTCAACAAGTAACACAACTATTTCGGCTGTAATGGATTATATAAATACTTCGCCGGTTATACAGCAAAATCTATCAAGAGGGGACTTGGTTACAGTAAGTAACGAAGAGGCAGGGTTAGTTCTAACAAAATCTGTAGATCAAGTGCAGGCACTACCCGGATCGATCTTGACTTATACGGTAAATTATCAAAATAATGGTGATGAACCGATTAGCTCACTTGAGATCATTGATAACACTCCAACATACACTACATTCAATACTGCCGCATGTGGAGTACTCCCAAATAACTTAACTGCTTGTGCCATTACAACACCGGCTGTAGGTGCTGCAGGTGGCATAAAATGGACATTTACAGGAACATTGCAACCCGGTGGTTCGGGAACAGTAACATTTACTGTGAAAATTGATAATTAAAAAGAGAGAAAATGAGTCTAAAAGAAATAAAACCAATTATATTTATTGTAGAAGACAATGATGCTTATCGAATATTGTTAGGCAGAATGTTGGAACAAAGAGGATTTCTGGTTCTGTTGTTTGCGGACGGGTATAAAGCAATTGAAATGCTTGAATACATCATCCCAAATATAATTTTATCAGATATCGAAATGCCGGGAATGGATGGGTTTACATTCCATGAGAAAATAAATCACTTATACCCAGAGTTAAATGTACCATTTCAATATATTTCATCAACAAGAGAAAAAGAGATTATTGAAAAAGCCAACAGGCTAAGTATAGAAGAGGTGATTCAAAAACCCGTAAAACCAGAAGAAATTTCTGCTATTCTCAGAAATGGAATTAACAAATTCGCAGCAGCATAATTAATACGAATTTTAGTTTCATTTTATAGCTTGTTGGAATAGATTCCAAGTATGATTTCAACTTCAAAAGCTATAATAATTCGCAGTATTGATTATCAGGATTCGAGTAAAATTGTTACAGCACTTTCTCAAATTCATGGCAAAATATCGCTTATCGCAAAAGGAGTAAAAAAGCCAAAAAACAGATTAGCCGGCGTCATCGAAGTCGGAAATATTTTAGAAGTAACTTATTACTATAAAGCTTCGCGGAATATACAAACACTTTCAGAAGCCTCTATAATTTATCAATCTTTAAATTTTAGAAAAGATTTTAATCGGGCATCAATTCTATACTCATCCTTAGAACTATTATCTCAATTGGTGCACGAAAATGAAGAAAACAATCATACTTTTGCATTCGCTTTTAACTTTATAAAGTGGTTGGGTGAAATAGAAAATGTTCAACCATCTATATTTGGTTATGTGCAAATACGATTAGCTCAAATTGCAGGTATCGGTTTGATTGATGATTTGCACGATTCAAATGAAACAGTTTATTTAAATATTAGTAGTGGAACATTAGCAAGCCAACCCGACTCTGAATTAGCCTACAAATTAACTCATAAGCAGGCTTTATTTTTGAGAATGGCACTTAAATCACGAAATACTGAAATTTTTAATATAGATTTGAAAAATTCAGAACTAAAACAATTGATTTATCATTTAGATGTTTACTTTAAATACCACATTGAAGGTTTTAAAGATCGACGTTCTGATACAATTTTTGAACAGATGATATAGGAGCAACATTATTATGAGAAAAAGAGATAGGTTTTTAACTGGATTATTACTGATTCTTATCGGTGTTTTTATAGGTACATTAATAGCTCTCTATACCATTAATGACGATTTAGCTCCTCTCTCTGAAGTCGGATATACTGAAATTACAAAAAGTGAATCTCCTTTTTTCGAAGATGAAGAACTAGCCAATGTTGATCCCAGGTTTATATTTAAAACTATTGCTAGTTCGGTAACTCCTTCAGTCGTTTATATAGAAACTATAATTCCCGTATCAGGTGATGAAAATGAAGAGAGAAATAATTTTTGGAACAGAGTAATTCCAAGACGAGCTCGCACTGTTGGCTCAGGTGTATTGATTACCAAAGACGGTTACATTCTAACAAACAATCATGTAGTGGAAGACGCTGTTGATAAAGGAATAAAAGTTGTTCTTAATGATAAAAGGGAATATCCGGCAAAAATTGTCGGCTTAGATCCGAGTACAGATCTTGCAGTTATAAAAATTGAAGGTGATAACCATTCAGCTATCACCGTGGGAAATTCTGAAAGTGTAGATGTAGGAGAATGGGTTTTAGCAATCGGAAATCCGTTTAGATTAAGATCCACCGTAACGGCTGGCATTGTAAGTGCGTTAAGCCGAGATGTACAGATTATCGAGGATAATTTCAGAATCGAAAGCTTCATTCAGACAGATGCTGCAATCAATAAAGGAAATAGTGGTGGAGCGTTAGTAAATACAAGTGGACAATTAGTTGGGATAAATACAGCTATAGCTTCACAAAGTGGAAGTTATCAAGGCTATGGTTTTGCAGTTCCTGTTAATCTAGCTATTAAGGTTGCAACTGATCTGATTGAATATGGCGAAATACGCAGAGCATTACTTGGTGTAAGCATTACATCCGTAGATTATGAGCGAGCGGTACAGATTGGATTAGAAGAAGTAAAAGGAGTTGAGATTGTTGTGATAACCGATAACGGAGCCGCCTTTGAAGCCGGTTTAGAACTAGGGGATATCATTTTAGAAGTAAATGATGTTGAGGTAAATGAATCTAATCAACTTCAGGAAAAAATTGCTATTGTAAGACCAGGAGAAAAGGTTGAGCTTTTGATCTGGAGAAATGGGGAAGAATTTACACAGAATGTTGAGTTAAAGATGCTTGAACAAGAGCAGATCAGCGATCTGACCGGGGTTCCAAATACATCGGAAGAAAGTGACGAATCTGAACCTGAGATTTTCGAGTTCGATATTGATTTCCATGAATTTGATTTAGGATTTAGAGTTATAGAAATACCGTCTTCAAACACAGATGATCCTCAACTTATAATTTCTAAAGTGTATAAATATTCGGAAGCTTGGAATCGAGGATTAAAAAAAGATCAAACAATTTTAAGTGTTGATGAAATTTCAGTTGAAGATCTCAAAACTTTGAAAGAACTTATTGCAGAAAATTTAATTAAAAATGGATCGGTGACTTTAGAGGTATTAGATGATGAAGATGCCCGAGGTTACATCGAATTGAAAGAGAATTAATGAAATATATTTCACACACTTTACTTCTAGTTTTAATCACATTCAGCATTTCCTGTTCAGGAGCTAAAGAAGTTGCTACAAATAATAATACCAATACCAGTACTTCTATATATCCAACTTGGTATGGTTCGTATGAGTTTTCTTCTGACAGCACCACATTTTCGGCTCGAGCAACTGCCGTAGCTGATGATTCGGAAAAATCAATATTAAGAGCCGAAAAAGAGGCCAGGGCTTTATTGGAAAGTTATATAGCTAAAGAATTGGAAGATATCCGATCTGAATTAGAAAGAGATGGCTCTGAATCAGTAAAAAAATCAGAATTTATTTTGTTGCTGCGCAATGCACATTCAAAAATTGAAGAAGACGCTACCGTTTTAAACTCCAAAGCTATAAATAAAGAGGGAGTTTTCAGAGGGTTTGCAAAAGTTGAGATTACTAAAAAACAGCTAAAACAACTTATTGAAAACGGATTTAGTTCAAATGCAGCTTATCTACGAGAGTTAACTACTGCCCAAAGTTTTAAAGAATTAGTCTCCATTTAAAACTACATAAACATGTAGTTATTTTTAGTTTATAAATAGTTTTCTTATTTAGGTATTGTTAATAACTAAACTCGGGTTGCTATGAAAAAACTAACTATCTATTGCATAACACTTTTTTCTGTATTGTTTTCGGGAATTGCTTTAGGGCAATATTCACAGAGCTCTATCCCAACAGAAGTTCCTCATTCTTTAATTAAATTCATTAATGATTTACACATTCCTGTAAAATATTCGTTTAGTGTAACTGAAAACAAAAAAAATGAAACCTCATTTTATAATACACATCCAAAGGAAGAAGACATTATCCTGAATAAACTTAATGTTGGAGGTCATGTCTTCGCAAAGAATTCTTCTGACATTTATCTACCGGCAAATAGCAGAAATGGATCAGTCCAATCAGATTTTGGACGAAAAGATACAATGCATCTTATTAATATTCGAGAAAGCCAGTTTGTTACATTGAGGATCGAGTATGATTCTGTAAAAATTGCAGAAAATTATAAATATAGACCAAAATTTCGCCGAGGTACAGATGGTTTATATCCAATAAAGGAAAGTTATTTTTATGAAAGTACTGAGAATGGAAAGAGCACACTTTATGTAATTGAATTGGTTTTTAAGAATTTGATGGAAAAACAGATGATACCCGAGTACAGAAATGAGATGAAAAATTTTCAAAAAAATATGGAACATCTTCATGGACATATATGTGATCCCGGCGATCCAAAATGTTTAGGATAATTAAGTGATTTAAGGGTTATGAAACAGAGGAGATATAAAGGGCTTTTCTTAATTATATCTTTTTTTATGTCCCTTCCGCTATGCGGACAGGGATTTTCTTTTTATGAATATTATTTCCCTCAAGATTTGGGTGGAACACATCCCCAAAATTGGACTGCACTTCAAGATACCAACGGCTATCTATTTATAGGAAATGGAGCAGGATATTTACTCAATAATGGGTATAGTTGGTCAGCAAATCACATCGGAGAAAGAGGAAGAGGGAACTCTTTCTTTTTATCGTCAATGGGGAAGTTTTATGCTAACGGAACCATTGATTTTGGATTTATAGATTCTGATAGCGTATTCAATCCTTCCTATACATCTATTTCAGCTTCATTCTATTCAGGCGATGAGGAGGTGCCATATATTAAGGAAGTTTATGAAATAGGAGATAGAATCTATAACAGGCATAATTATGGTATTGTAGTATACGATCCTCAAAAAAAAGAGATTAAGGATTATCGAATTAAAAATAATTTTTTATGGAATTCATTTAGATATAAAAATGACATCTATGTAGATGCAAACGATGGGTTATGGGAGTTTAAAGATTCTACCTATAAACTTGTGCCGGATGTTGAAGACTTTAAAGACGAGCGCTTTATATTTTCAATAAAATTGAATGAAGAAGAAACACTAATTGGTATTTGGAAGGGACCTAATCGGTCTAAAGAGAGAAGTATTTATATATATAGAAATAGTGGAATTGAAGTTTTTGAAACAGAAGTTGATGAATATCTAAGTTCAAATATTTCATATAGAGCAACTGTTTTAAAAGACGGTAAAATTGTAATAGCAACTCTAACGGGTGGCGTGGTATTTCTGGATGAAGATGGTTCGTTGATTAAGATTTTCAGTGAGAAGAATGGCTTGCACACCAATGAAGTATATAACCTATACGTAGATCATGAAGATCAATTATGGATTATGCTTTCTGATGGAGTTCAAAAATTAGATTTGAATGAATCTATTCTAAAATATGGAGAAGTTGATGGCGTCAAAGGAACCGTTCAAGATATTCTTGAAGTCGATGATCACAAATGGGCTCTTTCAGTTTCCGGTATTTTAAAAAGCACAGTTTTAGAACCCGAAAATACTCTAGGTTTTAATCAATTTAATAATCCGAATGGCGTTCCATTAATAGGGTTATTTTCTTATGATAAAGTTCCATACAGTTATGGTCAAGCAGGTATATATGAGTTATCAGAAAATGGAGTAGGGATACAAATATTTGATAAACCGGTTTCAAGTCATTCATTCGATGAAAAAGAAAATAAAGTATATCTATTCGGAGATAATAAAATTATAGAGTTTGATGGTTCTATATCTATTAATGAAATAGATTCTATAGACGTAGTAGCTCTTTCATCTTTTTTTGAAGACGAGTTGATTTTAGTTACTAGATCAAATCATGTTTATAGGTTTAAAAATGATTCATTAGCTAAAATCTCTGTTCAAAGAGATTCTACAAAACTAATAAACTACAATCACTTAAGTAAAATTGAAAACAAGTTATACTTGGGGACAGATGGAAAGGGAATTAATAACGGTTTGTTTGTATATGATAAAAACAAAGATAGTTTTATTAAGAGCCAGGAATTTGGGAAAGATTCTCCGCTTAGTACAAAACAAGTATTTGAGTTTGAGCAATGTGAAAATGGAGATGTTTGGTTTACATCAGATAGAAAGATTATAAAAGCAGTAAGGAGTGGAGCAGATTGGGAACTAATTACCACGCCCTTTAACAGGGTATCAGAATATGGAGGGTACTCTTTTGAATGCACCAATGATGGAGTATGGGTTGGGGGAGTAAACAGCTTAGTTTTTATTGATAATAATTTTACCACTGATTCCACCTCCTTTAAAACCAATATTACGGGAGTATTTGTAGAACGAGACTCTTTAATTTTTGGTGGATATGGCAAACCTAGTAAACCCTTTGTGATACCGTACAAAGAAAATGAGCTTCGTTTTAATTATGCGGCAGCTAGTTTTATAGATAAGGAAAAAAATAGTTATAGCGTAAAATTAGAAGGCTTCGAAAATTCATGGAGCAATTGGAATACAGAAAATCAAAAAGATTACACCAATATTCCAGAAGGTACGTACACCTTTAAAGTGAGAAGCCGTAATATTTACGAATATGAAGGAGTACCTGATCAATTTACATTTACCATTCTTCCACCTTGGTATCGCACTTGGTGGGCTTATTTGTTGTATATAATTTCAACTTTAGGAGTTATATATTTGATCTATAAAATTAGAATAAATCAAATTTTAAGGGTTCAGAAAGTAAGAAACCGTATAGCAGACGATCTACATGATGATCTATCAGGTACATTAATTGGAATCAGTAACTTTGCAAAAGTGATTGATTCAAATCCTGATAGAGATGTGCAAAATAGATTTTTAGGATTAATCCAAAAAAGTGCAGATGAAGCAAAAGAAAAGATCAGTGATATTGTATGGACGATAAATCCGGAGCACGATGATTGGAATACCTTTCTGGCAAAATGTAGAAGGTACGCATCTGATATGTTTGAATCCCAAAACGTAGAATATTCTTTGGAAATGGATGAAGCTATTCCCGGCGCTTTGGAGATGGAGTTACGAAAAAACCTTTGGCTCATATTTAAAGAAATTATTACCAATATCATTAAACATTCTAATGCAGATTATGTACATATTCTTTTCAAAGCAAACAATAGAAAACTTTCCATTGTAGTAAAAGATAATGGCAAAGGGTTTGAGTTGGAAAACGTAGAAAAAGGAAACGGAATTGATAGTATTAAGAAAAGAGTTGATGCCATAAATGGAGAGGTAAAATTAGATAGTAATTCATCCAAAGGTACTTTTTGGAATATTGAAGTCGAATTATAAACCACATTAATATGTGGAATTATTAAAATTGTAAATTTTTATTTTCTATTAAAAACTAACAAGAGCTGAAAAATCAATGAAAAAAATTATAAAAGTTGGCATTGTAGAAGATAACCCATACATGAGAGAGGGATGGGAAACATTTATTGATCTGGAAAAAGACATGTGCGTGATTGCAAGTTTTGAGTCATTCGAAGACGCCTGGGAATCTAATGATTTGCAGAAATGCAATCTCATTATCATGGATATTGATCTACCCGGAATCTCAGGTATTGAAGGAGTCAGAAAATTGAAAAAAGAGAAAGTCACAGCTGAGATCATAATGGCTACAATTTTTGATGACGACGAGAACATTTTTAATGCAGTAAAAGCAGGAGCTGTGGGTTATTTATTAAAGAAGACTTCTCCGGAAGATTTGGTATTGGCAATTCGTCAAGCTAACGAAGGCGGATCTCCAATGACTCCGAATATTGCCCGAAAAGTGATCAAGACTTTTCATATAAAGTCACTTCCTCAACAAAAAAGATTAACAGAGCGTGAACTTGAAATTTTACGTGAACTTGCAACAGGAAGATCTTATGCCGAAATAGGGAAAAAAATATTTTTATCAGTAGATGGAGTTCGTCATCATATAAGAGGCATCTACAAGAAATTAGAGGTTAATTCACGTTCAGAAGCTGTTTCCAAAGGTATTAACAGAAATCTTATTGCTGTGTAAAGAAACTTTAAACTTGATTAATCAATAAGAGAATTAAAATTAATTCTGAATTCCCACCTCATTTTAGTATTCTGTTGAAATAAATTTTAGGACATATTTTAGGGCATAATAAAGATGATTGGAATTAAGGAAGTGACTGTAAGTATCATTTTAATGTTGGTATTTTCAGGATTACATGCCCAACAAAGACCAAGAATTAAAGGGCCTTCTAATCTATATCATCAGTTACAGGACGATTTAAAAAAAATATCCGATCCGGACTCAATAGCTGATAGATACACAGAATACGCGGTTAGATTATACCGCCCTTTTCCGGATACTGTTTTGTCAGTAATTGAAAAGATTGATGCAATATCAAGTTTAGAAGATGATAAAAAAACTGCATTTATAAACTTACTGACTGGATACTATTTAAGCCAATCGAGGCCGGATTCCGCTCTTAAGCGTATTGAATCTTCCAGAGAAACATTCTCCAGACTACAAAATAAGAGACGATTGTTATCCGTACTAAACTTTGAAGCTCAGATAAATTCAAGATTAAATAATTATTTACGTACAGAAGAACTTTATCTGAAAGCAATTCAGATTTCAGATGAAAATAACTTTGATGCGAAATTGTCAATGGATGCTTTAGCAAAATTGTATATGAGAGTAGGTGCTACAGAGATCGCTATTTCTCGTTATCAGCAAATGCTTGAAATTGAAGATTCATTTGTTGAAGAATGCAGAGTTAAACTAAATATTAGTAATGCCTATAAAGTAAATCAGGATTTTGAAAAAGCATCAAGTATTCTACTGCCTTGTTTAGAAAGTGCCGAAATTGATGAACGAACAAAAGTCGTGATACTCAGAAGTTTAAGCGACCTTGCAAAGGTATCAGGACAAAAAACACAAAGATTCAGATACATATCTGAAGCTATGAAATTGCAGGAAAACTCAGCAGTTCAGGATCCTATCACCTATTTATTTTTAGCAGAAAGTTATTTTGATTTAGGTAATATAATAAAGTCTGATTCTGTTCTAAAAGAGTTTTCAAAACTAGATCAAAGAAGAATCCAGCCATTCACTCAAACACATATTTCTTTGTTAAAGACGAAGATATTTATTGAGAACAAAGAATATCAGAACGCCATTTCTGAATCTGATAAAGCCATTTCATCACTTTTAAGGATGCCCGAAACGCCACTTTTAATTGACGCTTACACTTTAAAAGCTCAGGCTTATGAAAGGGAGGGTGATTATGAATCGGCCTATAAGATTACTAAGAATTTTGCAGAGTTAAATGATGCTATTAAGAAAAGAGGAGAAATGTACACTGAGTCGATGAATAAAGTACGTTTCCAGATGAGGTCAAAGAATGAACAGCTTGCAGATGTAAACACAGAATTAGGCATGGTTAGAACTAGAAATGCTTTTATTATAGCCCTGTTATTTATGGTTGCAATATATGTGCTTTACAGATACAGAGTGCATTATTTGTTAAAAGAGGAACAAACCAGAAATAAAATAGCAAAAGATTTACACGACGATTTGAGTGCTACACTAAGTAGTATTAGTTTTTTTAGTGAAGCAGCAAAAAGAGGAGACGCTGATAAAACGCAAAGTTTTTTGGGTAGAATTGATGAAAGTGCAATTGAAGCAAAAGAAAAGATAAATGATATTATTTGGGCAATTGACCCAGAGAATGATGATTGGCAATCATTTCTTACAAAATGTAAACGGTACGCATCAGAAATGTTCGAGAGCAAGGATATTCAGTACAACATTGACATTGAAACAAAAAACGATATCTCAATTAATATCGAAGACAGAAAAGATTTATGGCTCATTTTTAAAGAAATTGTTACGAATCTGGTTCGTCATTCAGAAGCAACAAATGCAAATGTGACTTTCAAATCTAATAAAAATGTACTATCTCTTATTATTGAAGATGATGGAAAGGGGTTTGACGTAGAGAAAAAATTCAAAGGAAATGGTTTGAAAAACATTAGAAACAGAGCTTCTTCAATAAACAGTAGTTCTACATTGAAAATAGAATCAAAACCAGATTCAGGGACTAAGTGGGTACTGAAGTTTAATTACTGATGGAAGAGACAAGTGTTAATCAGAATTAATCGTTTAACTAACTAAGAGTAAACATTAAGTTGAATCTTATTCTCACAATCAGTTAAAATGTCCGTCATTTGTTCCTAACAACTACCCAATTAGGTAGTTACATTGATTAAAATAATGCCGTTATTTTAATATGATTACTATTTCAATAATAGAAGATAATAGGCATATGAGGGAAGGCTGGGAAGCAGTTCTTGATTATGAACCTGATTGTTGTGTATTAGCAAGCTATGGTAGCTGTGAGGAAGCTCTGGAAGAAAACCAGCTTGGAAAAAGTGATGTTCTTTTGTTGGATATCGAATTACCGGGAATGCATGGAACAGAGGGTGTAAAGGTAATTAAAGAAAAGTATCCAAATCTACTTGTTCTTATGGTGACTATGCATGATGAAAACGATAAGATATTTACTGCACTTAGAAATGGAGCCGTTGGATATTTATTAAAGAAAACTTCACCCACAGAACTTATCGTTGCTATAAAGACCGCTGTAGAAGGAGGCTCTCCTATGAGTCCCAATATTGCCAGAAAGGTGATTTCTTCCTTCCAAAAGGACAAAAAACTAGATATCCAGCTAAGTGATGCGGAAAAAAATATTCTAAAAGAACTAGCCTCGGGATTATCTTATAAAGCAATTTCTAAAAAAGTTTTTCTCTCCGTTGATGGTGTACGCTATCATATAAGAAACATTTATCAAAAACTAGAAGCTAAAAATAGAGCAGAAGCTGTTGCTAAAGGGATAAGTTACAATTTGATAAAATAGAATCAGGTAAACAGATAGATCAAGTCCCTTCAAACCCTGACTTGTTTGTACAATCAATTTCTTACAAAGATACTACATGGATAGGTAGTGTAAATCCATTAGATCCTTATTAGGTTAAAGACGTCCTTACTAACCTGAACATGATATATGTTCATCTACAAACTCCGTTTTGAAATGCGGAGTTTTTTTATTTCACTACCAACCTATTTTTCACGATATTCAAGTCTAATAAAAAGACTTAATCAAGATTAACTATTCGTGAAAGAATTTATTCGTATCGCATCCGGACAAGGTTTTTGGGGAGATCTACCCATAGCTCCTGTAAATCAGGCAAAAAAAGGACCAATTGACTATTTAGTAATGGATTATCTCGCAGAGGTTACAATGTCCATTATGCAAAAACAACGAATGAAAAACCCCGATTGGGGATACGCTCGCGATTTTGTTGGGGTGGTAGAACAAGTACTTCCCGAAATCGAAAAAGATGGAATTAAAGTTATTAGCAACGCGGGAGGAGTAAATCCCCAAGCTTGTAAAGATGAAATTCTGAAAGTAGCCAAGAAAAAAGGATATACGAATCTAAAGGTTGCTGTTGTAGATGGTGATGATATTTTACCAAACATCGAAGAGCTTATTACTGATGGACATGCTTTGAAGAATATGGAAACAGGTGAGCCAATTTCGACTGTCAAAGATCAGCTCTTAAGTGCTAATATCTACTTTGGTTGCCGTCCAATTGTTGAGGCGCTTAAACTAGGAGCTGATGTAATTATTACAGGTAGAGTTACAGATACGGGACTTACTTTAGCCCCCATGATTCATGAGTTTGGTTGGGATTACGATGATTTCGATAAAATGTCGGTAGGAACTATCGCCGGACATATTTTAGAGTGTGGGGCTCAAGCTTCAGGTGGTAATTTCACTGATTGGGAAAAAGTGGAAGATTTTGATGACATCGGATTTCCTATTGTAGAAGCATATCCAAACGGAGAATTTTTTGTCACCAAACATGAAAATACCGGCGGATTGGTAAGCGCTCAAACGGTGAAAGAACAGTTAATGTACGAGATTGGAGATCCGAAAGATTACATAACTCCTGATGTTGTGGCTGATTTTACATCCATCCATGTAGAAGATATTTCCGAGAACAGAGTAAGAGTTCATGGGATTACAGGAATGCCTTATACGGATTCATACAAGGTTTCGGCCAGCTATAATGATGGTTTCAAATTATCAGCTACGTTGGTTTACTCATGGCCTGATGCTCTTAAAAAAGCTCAAAAAGGTGCAGATATTCTGGAAGCCAGAGCTAAGATGTTGGGTCTGAATTTAACTGAATTCAATAAAGAATATATTGGTTATAACGGTGTAGATGAGCACCCTACAAACGATAATCCTGAAAATGATGAAATTGATGAAATACAAATGCGTATTTCAGTTACAGGTCAAAAGAAAGAGGACCTAAATCGCTTTGGAATGGAAATAGCACCATTAATTCTTACAGGACCAAGCGGTGTAACAGGTTTTGCAGGAGGAAGACCAAAAGCAAGTGATGTTGTAGCTTATTGGCCGGCACTTCTTGCAAAAGAAGCAGTACAACCAAGAGTAACTATTTACGAAATTAATTAACGAACAAATCAATCATACAGAGAATATGAAGATTGCAGTAATTGGAGCAGGGGTAGCAGGATTAACGGCGGGACGCATTCTTGCTGAAGCAGGACACGAAATAGTAGTTTTTGAAAAAAGCAGAGGGTACGGAGGAAGGTTAGCAACTCATTATGCCGGTAAAGATAATTCTTTAAAGTTAGATCACGGCTTGCCTTATATTGAAGTTAGTTCTTCTAAAATTGAACCTTTAGTAAATGAATTGATTGAAGGCGGAATCTTAAAACCTTGGGAAGGTCCTTTTATTCATAAAAATGAGGAGGGGAATGAGGCGGTAGTGAAACCCACCAGAAGAAGATATATCGCTCCGAATGGTATAAATCAAGTTGGAAAGAAACTTGCTAGAATGGTAGATGTAAGAACAGAAACAAAAGTTAGTGGTGTTACTCATATTGGAGAGGACAGATCTAAGAAACGCTCCTGGATGTTAAACTTTCCAACCGGTGCTACAGAAAATTTTGATGCTGTTGTTATAGCAACACCGTCTAAGCAAGCATATGCAATTCTTAACACCACCATCGATGAAGTAGCTACGCTGAAGCTACTTAGAGATGTTGATAGCGTGGAATATGAACCGTCTTTTTCATTTATGGCTGGTTATGATTCGTCGAATACTCCGGAATGGGCAATGATGACTTGTGATAATGATGTAATAGAATCAATTACAAACGAAGCTTCGAAAAGGGAGAATGAGTCAAACTGTACACTTGTTGTTCATACAACGGCAGAATTTGCAGAGAAATTTAAAGACGTAGATACTGATGAAGTAGAAGAAATAATTCTTGATGAACTTAGTGAAGTATTAGGCGGCTGGAGTGCAATACCTGAATGGAAACAATTGCATTTCTGGAGATATACAAAGGTTAAGAATCCATTAGATTGTCCTTTTATGGAGGTTGTAGGAAATGATGCCCCGATAGCTTTGGTTGGTAGCTATATGAATGGTGATTCAATTGAATCAGCATATCTTTCTGGTTTAGCAATTGGTGAATATTGGTCAGATAAATTCTCAAATTAATTAGATCTTAACATTAAACAGGTTACTCATTGGGAGCGCTCAAGAGATTAAATAGTTATTTAAAGAAATACAGATGGGCTGTAGTTCTTGGAACTATTTTCCTGACCGGTGCTAATTTCTTTTTAGTATGGATTCCTGGGCTCATTCGTAAAACAATGGACGAGGTAGAAGCTCTGAAGGAAAGTAACTACGATGGAGCAGAAACACTTTTTGCTACTCTGTTCTCAAGCGAAGCGGGATTGATTTTAGCCGAAAACGCAGGTTATTTAGTTGGAGCTGTATTATTGTACGGGATTTTACTCTTCGCCACACGACAAACTTTGATCGTTTCATCTAGAAAAGTCGAGTTTGATATGAGAAACGAAATCCTTGAAAAACTAATGAAACTTCCGCAACGCTTCTACGCTCAGTATTCATCGGGAGAGATTTATGTAAGAGCAACAGAAGACGTAAATAAAGTTCGTGAATATTACGGACCTGTGATTATGTACAGCATCAATACAATAACAAGAGCTGGATTTGTTATAACAATGATGTATGTAGTAAGCAAAGATCTTATGGTTTGGGCATTGATTCCACTTCCGTTTATATCTGTTTTTGCTTATTGGATCACGGGATACATTCACAAGCATTCTATCATTATTCAAGAGCAGTACTCTGATCTTGCAGGACAAGCTAAAGAAACATTCTCAAGTATCCGATTGATTAAAGCCTACAACAGATTAGATAACGAGCAAAAGAAGTTCGAAGAAATGAGCGAACAGTATAGAAAAAAGAAGCTCAGGTTGGATATGATTGAATCTTTATTTCATCCGGCACTAAATTTTATGATCGGTATTTCCTTATTGATCGTTATTTGGAAAGGCGGAGAAATGATTATTCAAGATGCGCTTACAGTTGGAAATATCGCAGAGTTTTTGATCTATGTTGCCTATTTAACTTGGCCGGTGGCAGCTTTAGGTTATACAACAAACCGATTTCAAAAGTCATTGGCTTCATGGAATAGAATTGAGGAAGTATTAGATCAACCTGTAGAAATTGAAACACTGGCGGATATAGAAAATGAGGAAAGTAATAGTTTAAAAGGCTCAATAGAATTCAAAAATGTGAGTTTCAAATATCCGGATACCAATACTGACATAATCAAAAATGTAAGCTTTAAAATTGAAGAAGGGCAGAATGTGGCTTTTGTTGGAAGAACAGGTTCCGGAAAAACAAGCTTAGTTCAGCTCATACCAAGACTTTTCGATCCACATGAAGGTAAAATATTCATAGATGATACTGATATTAAAAAGCTGAACCTCGAAAAGTTAAGAACCGCTATAGGTTTTGTTCCTCAGGATACATTTTTGTTTTCAGATACTATCGGCGATAATATATCGTTCGGAATTGAAAGTGCTACCTCAGAAATGATTGAAGAGGCTGCAGAAAAAGCTCAGGTTAAAGAGAATATTTTGGATTTTGAGAAAAAATTCGAGACTATGTTGGGTGAAAGAGGAATAACTCTTTCGGGTGGACAAAAGCAACGAACTGCGATAGCAAGGGCATTAATAAAAGACCCTAATATTTTAATTTTTGACGATTCATTAAGTGCGGTTGATACGAAAACAGAAGAAGCTATACTCAAACATTTGAGACAAGAATTAAGCGGTAGAACAACAATAATGATAAGTCATCGCATTTCAACAATTAAAGACGCGGATATAATTTACTATTTAAAAGAAGGACAAATTGTAGAATCAGGAAGCCATGAAGAGCTTCTAGAACTAAAAGGACATTATACAAATATGTATAACAAACAAATACTTGAACAAGAACTAGCTGAAATATAATCAGGGTTTTTTGAGAGATAGCCTGAACGCAAAATCTCTCAAACTAAAATAACATAACGGGAGACATATTATGATAGTAGTTCCACTAGGCGTGGCCTCAGCAACACCAACTGCAGTACGACATTTACCTTCACTGGCATTATGGAGAGAAGGAAGTGTTTTTCTTTTTGACTGTGGCGAGAACGCACAAATGCGCATGCTTCAAGCAGGAATCAAGCGTTCAAAAATAGAATGTATTTTTATTTCACATTTTGACGTCGATCATTTTTCGGGTTTGATAGGTTTATTATCAACTTTACAACTGCAACGCCGAGATAAACCGCTTAGAATTGTGGCACCGGTAGGAATTCAGGAATATGTAGAGTGGAACCTGAATTTTTCGGGTACCGAACTCGGTTTTGAAATTATATTTATTGAAGTTGAAGAAGGTACGGATGAAGCCAGAGTAATTGACGAAGAAGAATATTATGTCGAAGCTCGTGCCTTAAAACATAGGAAATTTTGTTTAGGATATCGTTTTCAGGAAAAAGATAAACCTGGAAAGGTTGATGCTGAGAAAGCAACCCAATTAGGGATTACTGAAGATCAGCAATTCAAAGATCTTAAAGACGGGAATGATGTGAAATTAAGTGATGGTTCAATTGTAAAATCATCTGATATTGTCGGTCATCCACGTCCGGGCGATAGTTTTGCTTATGTTACTGATACTGAATATTGTCCGAATGCCGTAAAATTGGGATTAAACACTAATATCTTATATCACGAAGCTACATTCAGTGATTCTTTAGCGGATAAAGCTTCTGAAACAGGTCATTCTTCAGCAAAAGATGCAGCAAGAGTTGCTACCGAAGCTCAAACTAAATTATTAGTAATTGGTCACTTTTCTGCCCGTTATACCAATGCACATTTACTTTTAAAAGAAGCAAGAGAAGGTTTTTACCCTGCTTGGTTGGCAAATGAATTGCGACCGATATTTACTGATCCGACACATGAGCGAGGTATAGTAAAAGCCAAAGTTGAGTTAAAAGACTTAACTAAGGATAGTGGAGGAAGCAGCCATCACCGGAAAAGTAGTAGCAACCGAAGAAGTGGAGGTAAGAAAAACTTCAGATCTCGAAAAGGAAATCGTGGCAGAACCGGGAGTAGTAATTATCGCGGAAGCGATCGAAATAGCAGAGATAGTGGTTATCAAGGAAAAAACAGATCCGATGGAGATAATAATGATGAAAATAGATGGAACCGTGGATCCAGCAATCGCTCAAGATCTTCCTATCGAGATCAAGATAGATTCTAAACCGAATATCATTGGGTAATAAAGAAAACAACAAAGCCGTCGACAGAAAATTAATTAGACGGCTTTATTTTTATATAAGACCGTACCGTTGGTATGTTATACTTGCAATTGTTTTAACGCTGACAGCGGCATTTCTAGGTACAGTACGTCCAAAACTGACTCAGGTCGCTGTGGATGATTACATCTCAAACAAAGATCTACAAGGACTTCTAAAAATTATCGGGCTACTTTTTTTGGCTCAAATTGGAGAATTCTTACTTCAGGTTGCCAATACTTATATAACGCGATGGTTTGGGCAGGGTTCTTTGTATTCGTTGAGAAATGCAGTTTTCAAGAAGATCCAACACTTAAATGTTCAGTTTTTTGACAAGAATCCGATTGGGCGATTAATTACAAGAACTACCAGCGATATCGAAGCGCTTAGCCAGCTATTGTCAGATGGAGTGGTGGCTATTATTGGTGATTGTTTCCGAATTATTTTTATTCTGTTTTTTATGTTTAGTATGAGTTGGGAATTAACATTAGTTACCATTGCAATTCTTCCTGCTCTGTTCTACGCTACTTTTTGGTTTAAAAATAAAGTTAGAATTTCTTTTCTGGATGTCCGTGATCAGATTGCTCGGTTAAATTCATTTGTGCAAGAGCACATCAATGGTATGGATATAGTTCAGCTTTTTAACAGAGAAAAAAAGCAACATGATAAATTCAAAAACATAAACGCGGCACATAGAAAAGCTCATATTGAGACGATCTTTTATTTTTCTATTTTCTGGCCTATCGTTGAAGTAATGGCTAGTTTTGCAATGGCTTTAGTAGTTTGGTATGGCGGAGGACGTGCGCTAATGGGTGGTGTTACTTTTGGTGTTCTTTTAGCATTTATCCAATATGCCCGGCAGTTTTTTATGCCAATTCGAGGTTTATCAGAGAAATTTAATACACTTCAATCTGCCTTAGCTTCATCAGAGCGTATTTTTAATGTGATGGATGTAGAAACGGATGTTCAAGAACCTAAGAACCCAAAATCAATTCTTGATCCAAAAGGAGAGATCACTTTTGAAAATGTTTGGTTCAAATACAGTGACGAAGGAGAGCAGATTCTTAAAGACGTTTCCTTTACAGCAAATGAGGGCGAAACTATTGCTATTGTAGGGGCAACAGGAGCAGGAAAGACGACTATCATTAATTTGTTACTACGATTTTATGATATTCAGAAAGGAACTATAAAACTGGATGGTATCGATATTCAAGAGTTGAGATTAAGCGATTTAAGATCAAATTTCGGATTGGTTTTGCAAGATAATGCCTTATTCTCTGGAACTATTCTGGAGAATATTACTTTAGGTAATCCTGATATTTCCAGAGAAGAAGTTATTGCAGCCGCACATAAGGTAGAAGCTCATCGCTTTATCGAAAACCTAAAGGGAACCTACGATTATAAACTTCGAGAACGAGGCGCTTCTTTATCTATGGGACAGAAACAGTTAATCTGTTTCGTTAGAGCTTTGGTTTACAATCCTCAGATTTTAATTTTGGATGAAGCAACCTCTAGTGTGGATTCAGAAACAGAGGCGTTAGTAACCGCGGCCAGCGATAAAATGATGAAAGGAAGAACATCCATTGTAGTAGCCCATCGTTTGTCCACTATTCAGGGAGCGGATAAGATTCTTGTTATGCATAAAGGAGTAATCAGGGAATCCGGTTCTCATCAGGAATTGATTCAGCAGGAAAATGGCTTGTATAAAAAACTTTACGAACTTCAGTACAAAGATCAGTTGGTGGAAGGCTAGAGATTTGAATATTGAATATCCAACAAGGAATATTCAATATTGAAGTGTGTGGCTAGGTTCTGGTCAGGAAGTCATTCTGAGGCTACAGCCGAAGAATCTGCACAAATTCAGTTCGTTGAAGGAAAAGTGTGAAAATTTAATGTTTCTAGCCATGCTGAACTTGATTCAGCATCTGTGGGGAACAATGCTTTGACTTATTACTTATCTATTTTAATCGAATTACTCCCTACAGACCCTGAATCAAGTTCAGGGTGACGTTAGATTAAACTTGTTCCTAACGTCCTCGTTCGGAATGTAAAATGGAAAGCAGGAGCTTCCCAGCAGACGTTCCCTAGCAGAGCTTAGGAACGAGATTAAAAGTATAATTTTCACACTGCAGGCCAGCCTACTTCTGATTCATTAATTTGCCACCAACCAAAAAACCAAAGGTATTCTTGTTCATATTCACCTACATAACCTCCTGGAGTAACTACTCCAACAAATACGTCAGTATAAAAGATATATCTATAGTCAATGTTTACTAAAAAGTTAATATTTCCCTTGGATAGTTCCGAAAAGATATCTCCAGGTGAATCAATATATTTGATCTTATTTGCTTTACTAAAAACTTTAAGATTATCTATAAAACTATTTCTGGTAGATTCATTGAACCTACTAATATCTCCATATGGTACTGAATCGCTAGTGCTAATATATCCAGAATAAATGAATAAGGTATCAATTGAGGAGGGGATCTCATCTTGATGAAAAAAATTAAGTGAAGTTTCTAAAACATTATGTTTTCCAATAAAATACCAACTTATTGTATTTAGAATTAGAGTTCCAAGTAGGAAAAGAAATGCATACTTAAATATCTTTTTCATTTTAGAGTGTTTTAGAAGTAGCTGAACATTCGATATTCAATATTTCCTCTCACTTTCGCTTAGCTTTCTCTCGTCGTTCCAGTTCTTCGCTAAGCATCAGGTATTCACGTGAAGCATCGTTAGTAATAGAAGTATTTTCTTGCGCTCTACGTACTAAATAGGGGAAAGTATTTTGAACAGAACCGTATGGAAGGTATTTCATACTTCTAACGCCTTGCGTAGCCAAGTTAAAAGTGATGTTATCACTCATTCCATAAAGCTGACAAAATGAAATGTTAGGATGATTCTCTACTTTATGTTCTTTTATCAGTTCTAACAACATGATACAGCTTTCACGATTGTGAGTTGCGCAACAGAATGACATCGTATCACGACGTTGAAAACAGTAAAGAATAGCTTCGTTGTAAGCATCATCAGTATCACTTTTTGTTGGATAAATAGGATCTTCTAAGCCTAGCTTTTCTGCTCGGAGAGATTCCTTATCCATATATGCACCACGCACAATTTTAGCCCCAAAAAGAAGACTCGATTTTTGAATCTCTTCATAATGGGTCGTCAATCTTCTGTGAGAACTCTTCAAATACATTTGATAGGTGTTATAAAGAGTTGGGAAGTCAGTGTTATACTTTTTCATCATATCTAACACCAAAGAATCCAAAGCTCCTTGAATCCAGCTTTCTTCGGCATCAACAAAAATACTAACCTCATTTTTAAGAGCAGTTTCGCAAATCAACTCAAATCGAGCTCGTACTCTTTCCCATTCAAGAATTTCGGCTGGGGTTTTAATAGAAGCAGGGTCACTATACTTTTCCAAGACTTCAAAATCAGCAATAGCTGTTATTTTCATGCTTATTAATGGAATAGATTCGTGCTTTCCACCAAAGCGAATAGCCTTCAAAAACTCTTGGGTAACAGCTTCATATTCCTCTTCGGAATCTTTAGCTTCAGCGCCATAATCGAGAACGGTTTCAACACCAAAATCATAAAGATTTTCGATTACAGATTCACAATCTTTTAGATCCTTACCGCCACAAAATACTTCATAAAACGTATTATAAACCAATTGGTCAGCAAAAGGAAATTTCCATTTTACAGCAAACATTCCAAGTTCACTTAATGATAAAACTAGATCAGGATACTGATGCATAGTTCCATAAATCCATTTGGCTAATTTTAAATCTTTGGTAGATTTATATTTAAAAGCAGTCTTAGTATTTGTGAGTAGTTCTTGCATGAATTAGTTGTGTGGAAGCCCTTTTTTGAGCGTCTCAATGATACTAATTTTTTTTAGGAATCCATTACTTCGAACCAACAAAAAGTGAATATTTCCATAAACCGAAATATACTTTTTTAGTTCGATGCAGTTTTACATTGTACTCTTTTTCCAGCTTTTCGAATAGTTTTCCTGAAATTTGAACATGATTAAAATTCATCCATCTTTCAAAAAATGGAAAAGGAGTAGAATCAAAATCTACAACAACCAAGATTCCGTTTTTCTTTAATGATGAATATATATCTTCTAAAAAAAGATGATTTTTACCACACATTGAAAGAGAATACGAACAAAATATGAGGTCGTAAAAATTCGGTTTTGGGAGAAAATTTTCTAATTCAGATTTTCGTATTTCGACAGAACTCAAAGGACCAATTTTGGATTGAGCTTTATTCAACATGTCATCAGAAGCATCTAAACCGGTAATTTGAGCGTCCTGATAGTGCCTTCCCAAAGATAAAAGATGCTTGCCTGTGCCACATCCAAGATCAAGAACTTGTTCTGCTTTATTCAATTCTGGTAAATAATTCAGGATAGCACTTCTTCCGAACAAAATACTCCACCTAGTCAGATCATAAATCTTAGAATGGAACTTGTAATAGGAGTTGACTGAATCAAACATCAATTTCTAACAAAAAAGTGGAAGGGTAGGTGCCAACACGGTCATTTTGAAGTAAAAAGCTTTTATCCACAGGTATGGATCGTACTTTTTGTTTTACGAATTCGGGGAGGAAATCCAGTGTTGTATGAACAGTTCGAAATAGGATTTTTGCGTTTGGCTTTGCTGATTTTAGTATAGCTCTCCATTCTTTTTCCAGTTCTTTACTTCCATTTCCTACTAACCAATCCTGATGATCTAGGAGAATGAAATGAGAGTATCTCTTGTCTGAGGAGTTAAGGAGCTTTGTTACTGATGAAGTGCTATGAGATATTTTATTTAGCTGCGATTTTATCGTTTCAAAGTTCTTTTCTCTAAGATATTCAGGACAACTAGATTTGGTATAAAATCCTTCTAAATACACTTTCCAGAAGTAATTGTTCTCCATTCCTTGATGTACAAATAAATTTCGTAAAGCACTTCTCATATACTCATTTAGATCTGAAATACTACTTTTTTGGGTTGATGGAATTCCACCTAGGCTTAATACTAATTCTGATTTCCAAAAATATTTACTGAATCCTTGCCAAAGTTTAGGTTCAATCTCTTTTGTAAGAATTTCATTTCTGACTTTTAAAGATGATTCATTGATCAATGAATGAACTGCTTGATCCAAGTTCTTTATTCTCAACATCGTGTTCAATATCCTTGCAAAGTACCCTGTTAAGCCATTTCGATAAAAGCCATTTTCATGTGAGAACCATTTAATATGATGATCCCAAAACAATCTGGAATTTTGATTTAAGTTATTTCTGATTGAGTGATATATGGGTTGATAATTTGTTGACTTTCCAGTTAGAAATAAGTCAATCAAATGCTCATAATTTCCATACTCAAATAATGCACATTTCAGATCTAGCAAAGCATTTTGTTGAGGGTTGATATCGGCACATTCAATTGATCGGGGATTATCAAGAAGATAGTCGAACGTATTGTCACCGGCGCTCGTTATCATAAAAATATCGCTGGATTCATCTAAATTAAGTAAATATCTGTCAATCCGGGGATCTTCCCAGCAAGTATTGTATATAAGATATTGTGAAGTTAGGTATCTAAACCAAAGGGTTGATAGCGTATTTTTCATTCACAGAACTTAGCATATTTTTAAAGAAGGTTCAGAGGAATCATTCAAACAATTTGCTGTCAAATTTGTATTTTTAACAACTTAAAAAATTGAACATTATGAGTACATCAGAAAGAAAAAAAAGAATTGAAGAAGGAATTGAAAAAGCAGGTCATTTGATCGAACAAAAAGCGGTTGAAGGCTACGATAAAGCTTTGGACAAACTTCAATATGAAAAAGACCGCTTAGAACGAGAAATCCGTCATGAGTACAGAAACGCAAGACGTTATGTGCGAGCAAATCCTGAACAAGGATTAGGTGTAGCTTTTGTAGCCGGATTATTTCTGGGAGTATTACTTACAAAAGGTGGAAAGAACTAAAATTTAACTATTCGAATGGGAATTAATAAAGATCATTTAAATGAACTCTATGAGCGCGTGGATTCGCTCAGGAGGTATCTTTGACTACGACAAAAGAAAAGTCCGCATAATAGAACTTACCGAAAAGACTCAGGATCCTGAATTCTGGAATGATCCAACTTCAGCGCAGGCTGTTATGAAGCAAATGGATAATGAGAAAGGATTAGTGGAATCTTGGGATAATCTGAATGATCTCAGAGATAGCATAAATGTATTTCTTGAATTTGAAGAAATGGGTGAAGATGTGACAAGTGAGATTGAAGCAGAATACGCCAAACTTGAAAAAAAACTCGAAGAATTAGAACTTCGAAATATGCTAAACGGTCCGGACGATCAGCGTGATGCAGTGGTCACCTTCAATCCGGGCGCAGGTGGAACTGAGAGTCAGGATTGGGCTCAAATGTTGTACAGAATGTACGTTCGGTGGGCTGAAAAGAATGATTTTAAAGTTTCCAATATTGATTATCAGGATGGAGATGTAGCGGGATTAAAATCAGCGACAATCGAAGTTCAAGGAACAAATGCTTACGGATTTTTGAAAGCAGAAAGTGGTGTTCATCGTTTAGTTAGGGTTTCTCCGTTTGATAGCAATGCTCGACGACATACTTCATTTTGCTCGGTTTTTGTATCTCCTTTGATCGATGATTCTATCGAAGTAAATATCAATGAAAGTGAGGTTGAGTTACAGAGATTTCATTCAAGTGGAGCCGGTGGTCAGAATGTCAACAAAGTAGAAACGGGTGTCCGTTTGATTTGGGAAGGCGAACTTTCTGATGGAAGAACGGAAAAAGTTGTGGCTGAGTGTCAGCAGGAGAGATCACAACTTCAAAACCGTGAAAAAGCCATGGTCTTGTTGAAGTCCAGAATTTATGAACTTGAAAAAGAAATTCAGGAAGAAGAGAAGGCTCGTTTAGAAGGATCAAAAGGGAAGAATGAATGGGGTTCTCAAATTCGAAGCTATGTATTTGACGACCAACGGGTGAAAGATCATCGTACCAATCATGAAACTTCAAATGTGAACGGAGTGATGGATGGAGATCTGGATGAGTTTATCAAAGCGTATTTGCTCACAATTTCAACACAACCTCAGTAAATATGATAAAAGTAGGAGTAACCGGAGGAATTGGTTCAGGCAAAACTACTTTATGCAAAGAATGGGAGAAGCTGGGAGCTTTTGTAGTTTATGCTGATGATTTGGCGAAGAAAATTATGGTTGAAGATGAGAAGCTTGTCCAGGAAATAAAATATGTTTTTGGAGATGAAGCCTATTATGCTGATGGAAGTTTAAATCGGGAATTTCTAGCCAAAGAAGCATTTCAGCAGGGAAGAGTAGAAGAACTTAACAACCTTGTTCACCCTGCTCTTTGGAAAACAACTGATGAAATAGCTGCGAAAAAAGAAAAAGAGGGAATAGAAGTTTTTGTGAAAGAAGCGGCTATACTTTTAAAGAACGGTAGACCGGATGATCTGGATATTGTCGTTTTAGTTATGTCGGATCAGAAAAAAAGACTGGAAAGAGTAACCCGGAGAGATAACACTGAAACAAAAAAGGTTTTGGAGAGAATGAATAAGCAACAAGAATTTAGTTCACTAACGCATTTGTCTGATTTTAAAATTGTTAATGACGGTAGTTTATCAGAACTAAAGAAGAAAGCCCGCTCAGTTTTTAATCAGATTAGAGAATTTTAAAAGGAAATTGAATACAAAACATTCATATATTACAGAAAAGCGCTTCCATAAAAATATTTAGGGATTTATGACTACAAAGAAAGAAGAAAGGCTTGTTACATTAGAAGAGTTTATTATACAGGCTCAGAACAGATTTCCGGGTGCAACCGGTGAGCTGTCTCAGCTTTTGCGGGATATAAGTTTAGCCGCAAAAATTATTTCACGAGAAGTAAATAAAGCAGGTATTACTAACATTCTTGGATACGATGGTTCTACAAACTTTCACGGCGAATCGGTTAAAAAACTGGACCTTTTTGCTGACAATCAGTTGATTTCAGCTCTTGAGCGCTCTGGAATTACGTGCATGGTAATTTCGGAAGAAAATGACGGAATTGTTAAGCTTAGTAGTTCAGGTGGAAAGTATATTGTTTATATGGATCCATTAGACGGATCCTCAAATATAGATGTAAATGTTTCTATAGGGAGTATTTTTTCAATTTACATGAGGGAACCACGTTTTGACAATAACTTGAGAGAAGAGGATGCGCTTCAACCTGGAGATAAACAAGTGGCTGCAGGATATGTGCTGTATGGTTCTAGTACAACATTGTCTTACACTACAGGGCTTAATGTGAGTTTATTTACTCTTGACCCAAGTCTTGGGGAATTCATTTTAAGTGATAGAAAAGTTCAGATTCCTGAACACGGTAAAATTTACAGCATTAACGAAGGAAGTTATAATTCTTGGGATCTTGGTTTAAAAAAATATATAAAGTATTGTCAAGAAGAAGACCCTGATTCGGGACGTCCATATTCCGCACGATATATCGGATCAATGGTAGCAGATTTACACAGAACATTGATTAAGGGTGGGATTTTTATATATCCGCACAGCAAAAAATATCCGAATGGTAAGCTGAGGTTGATGTATGAGTGTAATCCGCTTAGTTTTATCATAGAACAAGCCGGGGGAATGGCTACAGATGGACATCAGAGAATAATGGAAATCCAACCGGAAGCAATTCATCAACAAACACCTATTTACATTGGCTCAAAAGAGAATGTTAGTCAAGTAATGGATTTTTTGCATGAATTTGCTGAAAAACCTGAAGCGGTTTCTGTGGATTAAAATCTAACACGCATTCCTTCTGTAATATCATTTGAAATACTGTAACCGGCATTGGTTTCAATCACAAATTTTGCAGGGGCTCCCGAGGGTAAAGATTCCTTAGAAAAAGGCACAGTACTTTTGTAGATACTTACTATCACGCTGTCTGCATTCACGTACATGATATCTAAGGGAAGAGGTGTATTTGCCATCCAAAAGCTTTGAGGCTCTTCTGTATCAAAGTAAAAAACCATACCCGCGTCTTCCGGCATTGAGTTTACATCCATAAGGCCCTGGTTTCTCTCATTGGGATCATCTGCTTTAATAAATCTTAAAGTTGATACTGTATTGCCCTGAGAGTTTAAAAAAGTAAGCTCATGAGAGTATTCTAAAATACGCCCATTATTCTTTGTGGGTTTTGTTTTCTTTTTTGAATCACCGCAAGCCAAAAAAAGTGTTGCGGTGATAAGTACCAAAAGTATTTTATTTAACATTAAAACTAACTTGATGGGTTGATTTTCCAATTTTGTATCGAATTTTATATTCTCCTTTCTGAATATATTTTTTTGTTCCGTCTTTTTCAGTTCTGGTTACTAAATCCCACTTAAAGACATTAAATCCAAAGTCACCGTTTTGCTTAGTTGAGAATACTTCATCATCATTCTTATCATAGATAGTTATTTCAACTTTGTTTCCATTTTTATTAGATAAGAAATACATGAGATCTACACTGGGAGTGAAAGGATCTCTGTAAGGAGCAAATTGTGCTCCCCATCGGCTGGAGAATCGAATATCATCAGGAGAAAAACCGGTTACAGCTTCGCTCAATCTTTTTGAAACAGAGTGCAAAGGTTTTAGGTCAGCCACGTATATGCTTCTTCCGTGTGTAGCAATTACAAGTTCTAGCTCTCGTGGATGCACCACCATATCATAACTAGCTACATTGGGAACGTGATTTAAATAGTGCCATTCTTGTCCGTCATTAAAAGTAATGTAGGTTCCGTGATCCAAACCTGCATATAAAATAGAAGGAATTATCGGATCTTGAACAATAACATTTGCTACTTCATTAGGAAGGTTTCCTTTGATGGATTTCCAGGTTTTCCCATAATCTGATGTTTTATATAAATAGGTATCAAAATTGTCAAAACGGTATCCATTTAAGGAAACATAAGCTGTTCCTTTATCATATTTGGAGGCGTGTACTTCGCTAACCCAAAGATCTCTAGGTAAACTAGTAGTTACGTTCGTCCAACTTGCGCCACCATTTGTTGTTAGCTGAACATTTCCATCATCTGTCCCAATCCAAATTTGATTAAAATCTAACGGTGATTCTGCAATAGTTGAAATAGTTGAATAGGGGACATCACCATTAGGATGATCATTTGTTAAGTCTGGGCTAATTGCAGTCCAAGTTTCACCACGGTTTAATGATCTATTGAGTTTTTGAGAACCAAAATAAATCACATCAGGATTATGAAGACTAAGATTAATAGGAGTATTCCAGTTATAACGATAACGAGGTTCTCCAACTTCATGCTTAGGAGTAATTCCATCTGTCGTTCCTTTATCTCTGTCTAATCTAAAATAATTTCCATATTGAAATCCTACATAAACGATATCTGAGTTTTGTGGATTAGCAAAAACATGCATTCCATCACCACCAAACAATCGTTCCCAAGGACGGTTTCTATTTGGAGTAGAAGTAGATGGACCTACAAACGTTCCATTATCCTGTAAGCCTCCATAAATGTTATACGGTTTTTCCATATCAACACTTACCGTATAAAATTGACCAACAGCTTCACTATTGTGATGGATGAAATTTTCACCACCATCATGACTTTCATACAGTCCTCCATCGTTTCCTAACAAAATATGCTCAGAATCAGCAGGATCTATCCATAGTGCTTGTTGGTCGGCATGAACGGGATCGTTATTTGCTTTTAATATCCACGTTTTACCTCCATCGGTGGATTTAATAAATGGGACTCCAAGAGCGTAGATTGTATTTTCGTCGTTTGGGTCAACTCTGATTTCACCAAAATAATATCCATATGTATTATAGACGCCCGGGATTTCGAAATCATGAGTTATATACCAGTTTTCTCCACCATCGTCAGAGCGATATATTTCCAATCCCTTTATACTGGTATTGAACAAAGCTGCATTAGCATCACCTAAAAATTCTCCAAGTGCTTTAGGTTTATAGCTGCCGTTTTTGACATCATTTTTTACTGATTTAGCGGTATATTTAGCGGGGAATCGGTTTCTACGCAAAAAAGTCTCAAGTTTTTTGTTGTCCAGTTTTGCAAAATCCTTAGCGGACATTTCAATAAATGAAGTTTGAGTTAATGCATTACTGTTTGTTTCTCTTTCTTCTCTATTTTCAAATTGATTATCTACTATCGCATAAAGTACATTAGGATTAGAAACGCTGATGTCTAAACCAATCCTCCCTACAAATTCACCTTGAGGTAATCCTTTTACAGATTTTTCCCAGTTGTTTCCACCATCAGTAGATTTATATATAGCAGAGCCATTTCCGCCTTCATTAAAATTCCACGCTTTACGATCTTTCTCCCAGGTTGAAGCCCAAAGTATTTGCGGATTGGCAGGGTGAATAATCAGATCAATTACTCCTGTACTATCATTTACAAAAAGTGTTTTATCCCAGGTTTTTCCACCATCAGTGGTTTTATAAATGCCTCTTTCGCTGTTGGTAGAATACAGTGCTCCAAGCGAAGCTACCCAAGCCGTATTTTCGTCACTTGGATGAGTAACAATCCTTCCAATATGTTGAGAGTTTCTTAATCCGACAAAATCCCAGGTTTTTCCTGCGTTTGAACTTTTAAATACTCCGGCGCCTGCATAACTGGAGCGACTACTATTATTTTCTCCCGTTCCAACCCAAATCACTTCAGGGTTCGCTTTTGATATTGCTATGTCACCGATCCCTAATGCATCTTCATGATCAAAAATAGGCGTCATAGTATTACCGCTGTTCGTAGTTTTAAAAACCCCACCTGATGCATATCCAACATAGAATATTCTACTGTTTTCGGGATGAACAGCAATGTCAGACACGCGACCGCTCATTACTACCGGACCAACATTTCGAACGGGATAATTTTTGAAAGCTGAGTTGGCACGAAGTTTTTCTCTTTGTTTGATGGAAGCCTCAAGCTCAGTTTGTGTGGATGGAGCTACATATTGAGGATAAAGAGAACTTGAAAATATTAAGACAAAAAAAGAGGAAAGAAGAGGATAAAAAATCTTTTTCATAGAAGTAGTTAGTTTAAAATATGCAGGATGATATAAAATGATGAGCTAAGATTTAGAAAAAAGTTATTAATCAATGCTTGGCTTTTTTGATTAATAATTTGTGAGCATCAAATACTAATTTGAAATAAGGATAAAAGTCGGAGACTTCTAATTTTATGTATTACTTTTAAGTCACCGCTATCGCTAAAGACTTAAAAGATCAATCTAGAGAACTAGAGCTAGATACTTACGACGGATTTTTAGGTATATAGGTATTTCCAAAACAAACCCTATATCAATCTTTGAAAGATTCCATAAATAAGGCTATATTTAGAATCTAGGTGAGCGTCGAGAAGGCACTCGCTTTTTTTTGTCCTTATTTCCCGGATCATGCAACTTGATACCATACAAATTATTAAAGATTTAGCGGCTCCTTTAGTAGAGTCTAAGGAGCTCTTTGTCGTTGATGTAGAGCTTAAAACCGGTAGCGGTTTAAACGAGGTATGGTTGTATTTAGACGCAGAAGACCGTGGAGTTAATTTGGATGAATGTGCAGATATCAGCCGTGAACTCGGTTTTTTGATGGAAGCACATGAATTATTTGAAAAAAAATACCGATTAAATGTTTCTTCGCCGGGACTAAGTCGCCCGTTATCTGATAAACGTCAGTATAAAAAGAACGAGGGGCGAAAAGCTAAAGTTAAATTTAAGCTTGACGACAGTTACGACAAGGTTACAGGAAATATTATTGGTGTTGATGAAGACGGAATTACACTAGAAGACCAAAACGGTAAATCCGTTAAGGTTTTATTCGACGATATAAAAGAAACAAAGATCGTCCCAAATATTTAATACACTAAGCCACGCTGATGCAGAACGACTTATCAAAACAAATTATCTCCTCATTTGCAGAAATCGCAAAAGAAAAAGGAATAGATCGCGATCTTTTGTTGTCTATCTTAGAGGATGTGTTCCGCACAATGATTCGTAAAACCTACGAAACAGACGATGCCTTTTCAGTAATTTTGAATGCTGACAGGGGAGAGTTACAGATTCTTCATATTCAAGAAGTAGTTCCCAAAGAAGAACTTACTGATGAAGTAGCTGAGATCTCTCTGGAAGATGCTAAAAAGATAGATCCGGATATCGAACTATATGATGAGTTAGCTCAAGAAGTGCAGATCGTAGATTTTGGACGTCGTGCTGTAATGATGGCGCGCCAACAGTTAGCACAGCGTATCCGTGAAATTGAGAAAGACAATATTTTTGACGACTACACGGAGCGAGTAGGTGAGATTATTTTAGGAGACGTTTATCAAGTGCGTCAGAATAAAGATATTCTTGTAAATCATAATGGCGTTGAATTAATGTTGCCAAAAAATGAACAGATTTACAAAGATCGGTATCGTAAAGGTGATACTATTCGCGCGGTTGTAACCGGTGTTCATATGAGAAATGGTAATCCTACGGTTATTATCTCCAGAACTTCAGAATTGTTTTTAGAAAGATTATTTGAAAATGAGATTCCGGAAGTATTCGATGGAATTATTGATTTGGTAAGAATTGCACGTTCTCCGGGAGATCGTTCAAAAGTTGCAGTAATATCTCACGATGAGCGTGTTGATCCGGTTGGAGCTTGCGTTGGTATGAAAGGTATTAGAATTCATGCGATCGTACGTGAACTTCAAAACGAAAATATCGATGTGATTAACTTTACAGCAGATAAGCATGAGTTTATAAAAAGAGCATTACAACCGGCAGAGGTTTTAAAAGTAGAGCTTGATGAAGAAGGAAAGAATGCAAGCGTTTTAGTACCCGCCGATGAAGTTTCAAAAGCGATTGGTAAAGGTGGAGTAAATATTCGCCTTGCATCAAAATTAGCGGAATGCGAAATTGATGTGTATCGTGAAGTTGAGGAAGAAGACGATATTGACTTAGCAGAATTTGAGGTTGATTTCGGAAAAGAAGCTATTGACGCTCTTCATGAAATCGGGTGTGATACTGCCCGTGCAGTGTTAGAAATGAATGCGGCTGAATTAGTAAGCCGAACAAAAGAAGTTATTGACGAAGAACTTGCTAAAAAGATCATTGAAATGATCAAATACGAGTTCGAAGAGGAAGGTTAATTACACGGTTAAAAACTCGTTTGTAAATTAATCTTCATAGACACAAAAAATCATATATGTCCATAAATAGACCAAAACCATTATTTAAAGTTGCTTCAGAATTTAATGTAACAACGCAATCAATCGTTGATGCATTAGGGGATGACTTTGAGGTAGCTAATCGACCGAATTTCAAGATCACACCGGAAATGTATTCGGTATTGGAGGAAATTTATGGAGAAGATAAGGCTAAAAGCCAAGACCACGAACGTTCTCGCGAAGAATACGAAAACCGTCGTAGTTCCATGATGGATCAAAGAAATGAGAGTGTTACTCTTGATTCTTTAGAACCTATTGATGAAACATTAGGGCTGGAACCTGAAGATGAGGATGCTGAGGAAGAAAAGGCGGAAGAAACTTTAGAACCTATTGAAGAAACCGAAACCTTAGAACCGGTTGATGAACCAGAAGAACTTGAACCGGTTGAAGAGGAAGAAGTGGTGGCTGAACCTGAAGAAGAGGAAGCCGAAAAAGAAACTGAAGTTGAGGCTGATGAGAAAGTAGAAGCTGAACCTGAAGAACCAGCCAAAAAAGATGAGGCTGAGGAAGAAGAGACTGATGTAGAAGATGATCAAGCGAAAGAAGAAGATTCTGATACATCCGACGAAAAAGAAGTAGAAACCGAAGATAATTCTGAAAAAGATAGTTCAGTAGAACAGAACGAAGCAGAAGAAAAGGAAGAAGAGTCTGAACCTGAAGAAGAGAAAAAGCCTAAAGAAACGATTAAAGGAAAAGCTGATAAGCTTAAAGGAACCAAAGTTCTGGGTAAAACGTCATTCACAAATGACTTAACTGGTGCTACTAAAAAGAGGAAGAAAAGAAAGCGCAGAAAAGATCGCGACGACTCAAAGACTGATGCTAAAAAAGATACTAAGAATAAGGATCAGGATAAAAAATCAGCTAAAAATAAAACTCGTAAAAAAGCTAAAGGTAAAACAAATACCAAGACTGAAGTAGATGAAATAGATGTGGATCGCATGATGCGCGAGACCATGCAGAAAATTCAAGGTAATTCCAATGTAGGAAGCAAACGTGGTAAGAGAAGACGTGCTCGTAAAGAAGAAAGAGAGGAAGAGCAGCAACTACAGCAGGAAATGGAACAAATGGAAGCAGGTATCATTGAGGTTACCGAATTCATTACTGCAAACGAACTTGCTGAAGAACTTGAAGTTGGTGTAAACGATATTATTTCAACCTGCATGAGCATCGGTTTGATGATCACAATTAATCAAAGACTTGATGCAGGAACAATAGAATTAGTTTCTGAAGAATTTGGTAAGGAAGTTAAATTCATTGATGCCGAAGAAATGGATGAGGATCTTGAGATTGAAGAAGATAATCCTGAAGATTTGGTAGACAGAGCGCCGATTATTACTGTAATGGGGCATGTTGATCACGGTAAAACTTCATTGCTTGATTATATTCGTGAAGAAAGAGTTGCTGAAGGCGAGGCCGGAGGTATTACTCAACACGTTGGTGCATATTCAGTAATGCATAATGAAAAACAAATTACTTTCTTAGATACTCCGGGTCACGAAGCTTTTACTGCAATGCGTTCTCGTGGTGCTCAAGCTACTGATATTGTAATTTTGGTTGTTGCTGCAGATGATTCTGTGATGCCTCAGACAATAGAAGCAATCAATCACGCAAAAGCGGCTGGAGTTCCAATGGTCGTGGCGATCAACAAAATTGATAAACCAGGTTCAACACCTGATAAAATTAAACAACAGTTATCCGAGCATGGAGTAATTGTTGAAGATTGGGGTGGCGAAGCTCAATTTGCACTTGTTTCGGCTAAAACCGGACAAGGAATTGATGAGTTACTGGAAAAAGTACTTATCGAAGCTGAGCTTAAAGAGTTGAAAGCAAATCCAGACCGTAGAGCTAACGGAGTTGTTCTTGAAGCAAGACTGGATAAAGGAAAGGGAATTATTGCAAATGTTCTTGTACAAGGTGGAACACTTAAGGTTGGAGATCCATTTGTGGCCGGACCTTGTTTTGGTAGAGTACGTGCCATGGAAAATGACCGTGGTGAAAGAATTAAAGAGGCAGGACCTGCAACTCCGGTTCAGTTAATGGGTTTCGATGAAATGCCGCAAGCAGGTGATTCATTAGTTGTAGCTGAAGATGAGAAAACAGCGAAAGATGTGGCTAGTCAGCGTAACCAAATACGTCGTGAGCAAGCTATGAGAAAAACTAAGCACATGACACTTGACGATCTTTCAAGAAGATTAGCTCTAGGTGAAGTATCTGAACTTAATATCATTATTAAAGCGGATGTGGATGGTTCTATCGAAGCACTTTCGGGCTCACTCCAAAAAATTAGTAACGATGAAGTAGCTGTAAATATCATTCACACTGGAGCAGGTGCAATTTCTGAATCGGATGTATTACTAGCTTCTGCTTCTGATGCGATTATTATTGGTTTCCAGGTTCGTCCTACACAACAGGCTAGAAAACTCGCTGAAACTGAGGAGATCGACATTAGATTATTCTCAGTTATCTATGATGCAGTTGACGAAGTAAAGGATGCACTAGAAGGTCTTCTGTCTCCAGAATTGAAAGAACAAATTCTTGGTAATGTTGAAGTTCGTGAAATCTTCAAAGTTTCTAAAGTTGGTACAATTGCCGGCTGTTATGTGCTTGACGGTAAAGTGGATAGAAATAATCCGGTTCGTATTATCCGTGATGGTGTAGTAATTTATGACGGCGCAATTGGGGCATTGAAACGCTTTAAAGATGACGTAAAAGAAGTAGCTGCCGGATACGAATGTGGTATTAGCATTCAGAATTATAACGATATTAAAGTTGGTGATAATTTTGAGAGCTATAAGATTACAGAAGAGAAACGAACACTGGAAGACGCAAATTAAGCTTTAAAAAGAGGTTTTATGAGTATTAGAACAAAACGCTTAGGCGAAGTTCTAAAGCGTGATTTAGGTCAAATTCTACAAAGAGAATATCAACCTACAGGTACATTTATTACTGTTACTAAAGTGTTGATGACTGACGATCTTTCTATAGCTAAAGTTTATTTGAGTGTATTTGCACCAAACAGAGACGATAAGGCAATTTATCAACATCTGGATGATCATATAGATGAGATCAGGCATACGCTAGCCGGAAAGATTCGTCACCAAGTACGAAAAATCCCTGAGCTACATTTTTATGTAGATGATACGGCAGAGTATGTAAACAAAATCGAGAAGTTGTTTGATAAAGTAGATCAACAGCCAAAAGCTCCAATCAAAGAAGACGAAGAGGATTAAAACATGGCGAAAGCCCTGCCTCTGGAACAAATTCAGGTTTTTGATCTTGAAAACGAACCTGCCAAAGATTTTGACTTTGGCACTGCCGCAATAATTTTGGTGAATAAACCACAAACATGGACTAGTTTTGATGTAGTTAAATATGTTCGGGGAAGATTAAGAACGAAGAAAGTTGGCCATGCAGGAACCTTAGATCCTATGGCAACAGGATTGCTGATTTTATGTTCAGGCAGAGCTACAAAATCTATTTCCCAACTTCAGGATATGCCCAAAACTTACATTGGTGAGATTACTTTTGGAGGATCAACTCCAAGTTATGATGCTGATTCGGATGTTGATGAAACAGCACCAACCGATCACATTACCTTAGACAGTATCGAAGAAGCATTAAAAAATCATTTTTCAGGAGAAATTCAACAGATCCCACCTGTTTATTCTGCATTGAAAGTAGGAGGAAGGCGTTCTTACGAACTTGCTCGTAGAGGTAAAGCAGTTGAATTAGCCGCACGACCGGTAACAATTTATGATCATCATATTATTAGTTTCGAAGATGACAAGTTGGTTATTAGTATTACTTGTAGTAAAGGAACTTATATAAGATCAATCGCACATGATCTTGCTAAAACTGTAGGTTCATTAGGACACCTTTCTGCGCTAGAGCGTACTTCAATTGGAGATTTTTCGTCAAAAAAAGCGTTATCACCAAAAAAGATAGATGAACTGTTAAATGCGAAAGACTGAACTCATATTTCTAAAAGACATTGAACGAGTTGAAAATTCCGTAGTGACAGTAGGAACTTTTGATGGTGTTCATGAAGGTCATAAGGCGCTTATCGAAACAGTTGTTCGCAAAGCAAAAAAAAGAGAAGCACGTAGCGTAGTTATTTCTTTTGATCCGCATCCAAGAGATATTATAAATCCCGGAAATGCAGGCATTAAACAGTTAACAACAATTCAAGAAAGAAGAGAAATACTAGAAGAAATAGGTATAGACGTACTTTTGATTATTCCTTTTACAAGAGATTTTTCGCTGCTAAGTTCAGAAGATTTTGTTAAAGAAATAGTATTTGAGAAGGTTGGCGTAAGTGAATTTGTGATAGGATACGATCATCACTTTGGAAAAGATCGTACTGGAACAATAGAAACAGTTGAGAACCTCGGAGAGCAACTAGGATTTGATGCATTTGTAGTTTCAAAAAGAGAAATGGGAAACATTACTGTCAGTAGTACCACGATAAGGAGAGAGCTATCAGAAAATGGTAATGTTGAACAAGCTTCAAATTTATTAGGACGCTGTTATTTGTTAAATGGTATAGTTATTCACGGGGATAAAAGAGGTAGAACAATCGGTTACCCTACTGCAAACCTAAAGCCTGAACATCCTAATAAAGTAATCCCAAAAAACGGAGTATATGCTGTTCGGGTAAGAGTTGGTGAAAATTGGTATATGGGGATGATGAATATAGGACACAGACCTACTTTTGATAAAATGGAACTAAGATTGGAAGTCAATATCTTTGATTTCGATAAAGATATTTATGGTCAAACCATACAGGTTCGTTTTCTAAAACGACTCAGAGATGAAGTTAAATTTTCGGGAGTTGATGAATTAGTAGCACAATTAGATAAAGATAAAAAGCTTTCATTGAGCTTTTTTGAATCGAGATAAAGTGTTTTTAGGTTAGTGCTAGTTTCTATAAAAATTTAGCTTTATCTATATGGCTAATCTTCTTAATAGTAGATTCCATTTTTTTAAATATCTCATCAAATTTTAAAAGCAACTCTGCGATTGATATCTCTTCATAAAGAAAATAGGTTTCTGTAACTTGAGATAATAGTTCGTCAATAATATGCTCTCCTCTTAATGTGTATTGATTATTTTCTGACCAGATCTCAATTTCAAAGCTTTCCTTATAATGCTTTGAGCTTTTCCATTTAATCTCCCAGATATTACTAGATCCATTTAATTCTAAAGAATAACTCTGCTTAGGAAATTCCTCCTGTAATCCATCAACATAAAGAGTTAGTTCTTGAGTTAATTTAGAAGTGAAATTAGAGATCATGTAATCGAGTGATGGTGTTAATCAAGAATGTAAGATAAAGGTAATGATATAGAAGAAAGGTAAATAGATGAAGAGATTTCTGAATTCTCAAAAAAAGATTAACCGTCATTATTGTGCAGGCAGTGCCTTTGGCATGACTAAGGTAGAATCTATATATATTTTATAGCTAAATAATTTTATCTATGTTTCACATAATTTGTTAAGAATTATCATGAGATGGTTTTACTTAAGTATGAAAGGTTATCTTAAAAGTAGTTTGCCATAACATAATATAATTAATATCGTAGCTCATAATTTAATCTATGTCTTGTGCATTCGCACCGAGAGACTTTATTAATTTTATTAACTAGCCCGCAATCAACCACTTTGCCTTTGTATAACAAGAGTAACGATCCCACAGAATACAAGAAGTTCATCAATCTCGTTATTTACTTCATATGAATCTCCTTTATATAACTTTGATTTGATTAAAAGATCGTTCGTCTGACTGAATATATTCCATTTTTTGTAAGAAAAATTATCGCTTTCCCACTTATATTCTTCATTAAAAAGACCGATAGAGGCTTTTGTCCGCCATAAGTTAAAAATGATTTTACCAATTTGCTTCCTGCTATTCATATCAATAATATTAATAGTTTTATTACTTAAGCCTTCTGCTTCAAAGAAATACTTTCTACCATTAATTTTTATAAGCGAGTTGCTTGATAGCTGTTTATTTCTAATTTCTCCAACCAGTTTACCGTCTAAGAACAGGTCGTAGCCAATTGCAATAACATCTTTCTTCCAACTAAGTATTGACATGAATAAGGTTTTTTTTGAAATTCATACTTTCTAAAGTACCTAAAGTTACAACGCATAAATAGAAAATAATGAGGAGTAGAATGGTGTTATAAATTATTCTATTCTACGTTGTTGCTTATCATTAAAAAGCTTATCTTGGTATCTATATTAAAACGATTTTAAGAATAACTGAATTGTAATGAGCATTACTGCAGAAGAAAAAAAAGATATTTTCAAAAAATTTGGCGGAGAAGAAGCCAATACCGGCACTACTGAAGGACAAATTGCCCTTTTTACACACCGTATTAATCATCTTACTGAGCATTTGAAATCAAATCAGCAAGATCACGCTTCTCGTCGCGGATTATTGAAATTAGTAGGTAAGCGTCGTCGTTTACTTAACTACCTAATGAAGAACGACATTCAAAAATACAGAGAGCTTATTAAAGAGCTTGGTATTAGAAAATAATTTAAAGGCTCCTCTATCTGGAGCCTTTTTTAATTCTCCCACTTAATTAACTATTTGTGTAAAAGCCAATCTTTAAGGTTAGTGTGGGATAAAGCAATAAATAAAAGACAAAAAGAAATAAATGAAAGAAGATTTTAGAAGTATAGAATTTGCACCGGGAAAGGTGTTATCTGTAGAAACAGGACGAATAGCAAAACAAGCAGACGGTTCTGTTGTAGTAAGAATGGGCGATACTATGGTACTTTGTACTGCGGTTAGCGCAAAAGAACCAAAGCCGGGTCAGGATTTTTTCCCGCTAACTGTTGATCATAAAGAAAGTTTTTCAGCCGCAGGGCGTTTTCCTGGTGGATTTATGAAAAGAGAAGGACGCTCTAACGAAAAAGAGATTCTTTCCAGTAGATTAATTGACAGAGTATTAAGACCATTATTCCCAAAAGGTTATGTTTGCGATACACAGGTTATTTCAAGTGTGATTTCATCAGACGATGAAAATGATGGAGATGTATTAGGTGGTGTTGGTGCTTCACTAGCAGTACACTTATCAGACATTCCTTTTGATGGACCAATGGCAGAAGTGAGAGTTGGGCGAGTTGATGGTAATTTTATCATTAACCCAACTGTTTCTGAGTTGAAAGACAGTGATATTGATATGACCGTTGGAGGTACTGAAGACAGTATCCTTATGATTGAAGGTGAAATGGAAGAGATTTCAGAAGCAGAGATGCTGAATGCAATTAAAGCAGCTCACGAAGCAATCAAAAAGCTTTGTGATTTCCAAAACGAACTTCGTAAAGAGCTAGGAAAAGAGAAAAGAGAGTTTGTTTCTCCAACTCTTCCTGAAGATGTTGAATCAAAAGTTTCTGAATTAGTTTCTGACAAGATCAAAGAAGTAGTAAATATTGGCCTCGGTAAAGAAGAATACAACGCGAAAATTCGCGAAGTAAAAGACGAAGTAATGGAAGCGCTTGAGTCAGAAGAATATGACGATGATCAGCTTTCAACTGCTAAGAAAGTTCTGAGCAACATCGAGAAAGAAGAACTTCGTAATATGATTCTTGAAAAAGGACGTAGAATTGATGGCCGTGCGACTGATGAGATCAGAGATATCTGGACTCAGGTTGGATATATGCCAAGAACTCATGGTTCGGCAATTTTTACTCGAGGTGAGACTCAGGCTTTAGTTTCTGCAACTTTAGGTACACGTCGTGATGAGCAAAGCGTTGACACTTTATTTGATCAGGAAGCTAAGCAGTTTTATCTGCACTATAGTTTTCCTCCATATTCTGTGGGAGAAGCAGGATTTTTAAGAGGTCCTGGACGTAGAGAAATCGGTCACGGTCACTTAGCTGAGCGTTCTTTAAGAATGATGATGCCGACTTTCGAAGAATTCGGATATGTTATCCGTATTATTTCTGATATCACTGAATCAAACGGTTCGTCTTCAATGGCTTCTGTTTGTGGTGGTTCTATGGCATTGATGGATGCCGGTGTGCCAATCAAAAAGCCGGTTGCTGGTATCGCAATGGGAATGATCGTTGGAAAAGATAACACTGCTATTCTATCTGATATTCGTGGCGAAGAAGATTTCATGGGAGACATGGATTTCAAAACTGCTGGAACTACAGACGGTATTACCGCTTGCCAAATGGATATGAAAGTTCAGGGAATTAGCTTCGAAACAATTGAAGAGGCACTTGAACAAGCTCATAAAGGCAGAATGCACATACTTGGTGAAATGGCTAAAACTATTTCATCTCCAAAAGAAAGCATCTCTCAGTACGCACCACAATTCCTGAAAATGGAAATTGATGGTAGCGATATTGGCGCTGTAATCGGACCTGGTGGTAAAGTAATTCAAACACTGCAGAAAGAAACCGGGACTGAAATTCTTATTGAAGAAGATTCTAATGGCAAAGGTCAAATCACGATTTCGGCAAACGATCTTGATAAAGCAGAAGAAGCTAAGAAAAGAATCAAAATGATAGTTGGTCATTTAGAAGAAGGTGCTACTTACAAAGGTGTTGTTAAGTCAATTAAAGACTTTGGTGCATTTGTAGAAGTTGCTCCTGGAAAAGATGGACTACTTCATATTTCTGAGATCGATCACAAACGTGTTGAAAAAGTTACTGACTACTTGCAACTAGGTGACGAGATTGAAGTTAAGCTTCTTAAAGTTGAGCATGGCGGAAAACTTCGTCTATCTAGAAAAGCATTAATCGAAAAAGAAGATTAATTCTTTTAGAATAAACTTATGGGCGCTGTTCAGTAATGAATAGCGCCTTTTTTATGAAATTCACTAAGGTACGTCATTCTGAACCATGTGCTGAACTTGATTAAGTATTGTTTCAGGATCTTACGATTCAGCTTTTATATACTTGTTGATAAGAAATTAACTTAAGTATAGAATGACGCTTTAAACTTAATTAGATATTAAATAATGGAAACTGCTTCTGAATATACATTTATGGCTTCGTATATTTAATTGTATTTAGAAAGCAGACTAGGCTAGGAATAAACAACATGGAAAACCTTAAAGAAATTGAATCCGTAACAAAGACCACGCTGCCAAACGGTCTTAGAATTGTAACTGAAAAAATTGAAAGTGTTAAAAGTATTTCAGTTGGTATCTGGGTGAAAACAGGTTCCAGAAATGAAACTCCTAAACAAGCCGGAGTTACTCACTTTTTAGAACACATGTTATTCAAAGGAACAAAAAAAAGAACGGCTTACGATATCGCCCTTAGTATGGAATCTGTAGGTGGATATTTGAATGCTTTCACTTCATCCGAATACACCTGCTATTTTGCAAGATGTGTAAATACGCAAATGGAACAAGCACTAGATGTTCTTTCTGATATGGTACTAAACCCAAGCTTTCCGGAAGAAGAAGTTGAGAAAGAGAAGAAGGTAGTCATCGAAGAGATGAAAATGTATCGTGATTCTCCGGATGATTATTTATTCGAAGAATATAATTCAAGAATGTTTCAGGGGCATGAATTAGGAAGACCGGTACTTGGTTTGGAAGAAACGGTTTCTTCTTTCACAAGGGAAGACCTTTATCAGTATATGGAAGAACGCTACCGTGCTGGTAATTTATTGATTTCAGTAGCAGGTAATGTAGAGCATGAAGAAGTTGTTAAGCTCGTAACAGAATATTTAGGTGAACTTCCTGCTTTAAAAGTAGAAAATGAAGATCAGCCTCTAACCGATTTCGATTCTTCGAAATTAGAGCTTACGAAAGCCATCGAACAGACTCATTATATTTTAGGAAGACGAGGGCTGAATTACGATGATGATAACAAGTACCTGCTCTTATTAGCCAATACTATATTAGGTGGTGGTATGAGTTCTCGTCTCCATCAGAATGTGAGAGAAAAGTACGGTTATTGTTATTCTATTCAGACGTTTAACCAATCTTATACTGATTCAGGAATGTGGGGAGTATATGTTGGAACCGATAAAGACTATGTCGAACATGTTCACGAGCTTGTTGTTGCTGAATTGAAAAAGATCAGCGAAGAACTCGTCCCTGAAAAAGAGCTTACAGAAGCTAAATCGCAACTTAAAGGAAAGCTTCTGTTATCTCAGGAAAATACCAGCAATAGAATGATGAGATTGGCAAAAAGTGAATTATATTTCGATCGTTTTGTAACTTTGGACGAACTGGTTGAAAATATTGATTCGGTAACTTCAGTACAGATTCTGGAATTCTCGAAAAAATTCTTTGACCAAGAGTATTATATGGAAGCAGTACTTACGCCGGAAGGATAAACAATTAACAATGATTCAATGATCAATTAAGAACTATTTTGTAATTCTTAATTGAATAATTCTTAATTCATAATTGAAAATGATTTACATCAACAAATTAAGCGAACACGTTGATAAGCAAGTAACTTTAAAAGGCTGGGTGTATAATTACCGAAGCAGCGGTAGCCTTGTATTTATTGAAATGAGAGATGGAACAGGAATCACTCAATGCGTGGTTGCTAAAGACGATGTTTCTGAAACTGATTGGGAAGGAGCAACTTCACTCCGTCAAGAAAGTTCACTCGAGATCACAGGAACAGTGAAGGCTGATGAAAGAAGTATTGGTGGACATGAAATTCATGTATCTAATGTAAAGGTTGTTCAAATAGCTGAAGATTATCCAATTACTCCAAAAGAGCACGGCGTTGAATTTTTGATGAATAATCGCCATTTATGGTTGCGTAGCCAAAGACAATGGGCAGCTATGAGAATTCGTAACGAAATCATTTTTGCAATCCATACTTTTTTCCAAGAGCGTAACTTTGTTCAAATGGACTCGCCGATTTTCACAAGTAATGCAGCTGAGGGAAGCACTACTCTTTTTGAGACAGATTATTTTGATGAGAAAGCTTATCTAGCTCAAACGGGACAGTTGTACGGAGAAGCAATGGCAATGGCTCATGGCTTGATATATACTTTTGGTCCAACTTTCCGAGCAGAGAAATCTAAAACTCGTCGACATCTTACAGAGTTCTGGATGATTGAACCTGAAATGGCTTATTATGATCTAGATATGAACATGGATCTTGCTGAAGACATGATTCGGTTTATTGCAGGTAAAGTAGTTGAGAAGAGAAGGAATGAATTAGAAATCCTGGAACGTGATATTTCTAAACTTGAAAAGATAGCTGATAATCCTTTCCAAAGAATTACTTATTCGGAAGCTGTTGAGCAATTGAAAAGTCAGAAGACAGCGGATATGCTTGATAAGATGATTGAAGATCGTAAGCAGGAAGAAAAGGATATTAAGAAGGAGAGAGAGGAAATCAAAAAAGAGCACGGATCTGCTAAGAAATGGAGAAAGAAGCAGATCGATCAGCGTGTAATTGAAATTGGTCAGCGTTTAGATCAGATAGAAGAAGATTACAGAAATATTCCGCAATGGAAAGAGTCAGCTCAGAACTTTGAATGGGGCAATGATTTTGGTGGAAGTGATGAAACCGTTTTAATGCTTCAACAGGAAGTTCCATTGATGGTTCATAGATGGCCAGCTGAAATCAAAGCGTTTTATATGAAGCGTGATCCTGAAGATGAAAGACTTGTTCTTGGTGTGGATGTTCTTGCTCCGGAAGGATATGGAGAGATTATCGGTGGAAGTCAGCGTGAAGACGATCTGGAATTCTTAGAAAATCATATCGAAAAGCATGACTTACCTATGGATGTATTCGGTTGGTACTTAGATCTGCGTAAATTTGGTTCTGTGCCTCACTCAGGCTTTGGTTTGGGCTTAGAACGAACGGTTGCGTGGATGTGTGGATTATCTCACGTTAGAGAGACGATTCCGTTTCCAAGAATGATGGGAAGACTTAGACCATAAAGAATATTGAATATCCAACAAGAAATATTCAATAGCGATTTATAATAAAGTCATCCTGAGGATACTTCCGAAGGACCTACAAAATTAAATTTTAGCTTGAACAACTGTGAAGATTCTTCGCTTTCGCTCAGAATGACTTTACTTATTAGAAATTTACTTTAGTAGACCTTTAATCTTAATGATCTTTAAATTACGATCTATGGAATAGATGTTCTCACTCTCTTCGATAAATTCATAAATATGCAGGCTTTGCGAATACAATTTAAGGCCTTCGTCGATTTTGTTAGAGTCTTTGAAGTAGGTTTCTGCTAGCTCGTATAAAACATCCGCAAAGATATTGAGATGTTCGTTATTAAAATTTCTCTCTTTAATAAAGTGATTTAAGCCTTTCTTTTCTAATGTATCTGAGAATTCTTCAAGATTGAAACCTAGTGATTCTTTAAGCTGTTCATTGGTATAACTGACTATTTCTGCAGCTGTTTGTGATTTGTCTTTCTTTATGACCTGTTCAAGAATCCTGCTCAACACTTGGGTCATCTGTTGAACTTGTCTCATTATATAATCTTGATTGAACATATATTAGAATAGAAAATTGATTAAAGTAATCTGATTTATCTATATAAATTAGATATTTACCTGAATCTAACAACGGATCCTGATATCATATCATGAAGAGCTCTTTTTTTATTTGAACCGGAAACAGTCACTAAAGAAATCCAACCCAGTGTCAGTTTCACAATATATCGACCAAATGCTAAAACAAAATGTATATTTTTGTTTTCAGATTGGTTTTGTTTAACTCGTAACCCTAAGAAATAGTGACCAACTGTTCCTCCAAAAAAAGAGACTGATAAAGGATCATATAAAAAGAATATGACAAGTAACGTGATAAATCGTACCCGAGGTAAAGGATTTTCAAAAAGGCTAAAAAAATACGCCGCAATTCCCATAAGAAGCACTGAAAAGCAAATATCAACAAAAAAGGCTTTAAATCTTTGAATTAAATATGGATAAATGTTTTCGTGCATAAAAGTTATTTCAATTAAAACTCTACAGGGAAGTAAGTTTGCGAAGCTACAGATTTGCCATCTATAATACCTGGTTTAAAACTTAATCCGCAGTTTTTAAGAATATCGATAGCTGTTAAATAAAGACCAAGTTTATCTCTTTCAAGTACACCAAGCTCGGAAATCTCCCCATTTTCGTCGAGAATAAACTGTAAATAGATCGTAATTGGTTCCTCTTTTACAACTGAGGAAACCGCTTTTTGTACCATTTCCTGATAACAACGGATTTGGTCTCTAGAAGGAGAATTGAGCTCCACTCTTTTATCTAATACTGAGAAAGAAGCTGCAACAATTTTATCTGTTGGTAAGTTAAATTCACTCCGGTAAACGGGTCTTTCTGTAACATTTATTGCAGTGAGAATTTGAGTATGTTCTTCATAGTAGGTAATAGATTTAAGAAGAATCCCTCCATCTAATGCTTTGAGTCTATTATACCAATTTGCAACTTCATGGCCTTTAAATGTTTCGTAATTAACTTTTTTTGTAGTAGAGTAATAGGACTTATTAGCATCACCATCATAATTCGTTTTTAGAAGAACAGCTTCTTGGTCTAAAATATTTATTGTACTGTCTCTAAAAATATCAAACTCATTACTACCTAATTCTGAAGTCCTTGAATCACGAAATGTAATATAATTGAGACTGGCTTGATCATCATACATTCTTTTAGTCTCATCATGGTAAATGTAGGAATATGTCATTACACCATTTTTGTAATAGGTAGATTTGTAATATGAATCAGTTATAACATAAACAGAGGTAGTACCAGTCAGACTTTCATATAAGGAATCAACATTTACATGGTCGTTATGAGGTATAACTTTGTATTCGTAGGTAATCTCCCCACTGAATTGTGCAAAGACGTTTGTTGTGATGAAGGCCAAAATGGTCAAAAGGAATAATTTCATAGGATGATAAAGGGATTCTGTTTTTGAAAAGTAAAAAGTATAACTATTTAATTTTATAATTTTCTTTAATCACTAATCAACCAAATCTAGTATTCAAAAACTAAGAAATAGAAGTAGAGAAATTTTATTCATGGATCAGTTGCGACTTTGAGTTAAAAGTTCATCTATAGATGAAAAATAAAGTTCAGGGTCTTCGAGCCACCCATAATGAGCACTATTAGGTAAAATGACCAGCTTTGAATTTTGAATCACAGAATGAGCCTTTTCAGATACAGCAATTGGAATAATGTCATGTTGACCTTGCATAATTAAGACAGGTTTTTGAAAGCTTTCTAGTTCATCACTTACATCATAATTTATTCTTCTCATATATTGATAGACCAATGAGTTTATTTGAGAATTACCTTGTGTAAGTCTTTCCGCAACTATTGGGATAAACGATTTGTCTTTCAGGTAAGCCGGAGCCAAGTATTTACCTAGTTGCAGACTAGCGTAATGTGAAGTGTCCCCATTACGAATTTTCCTGTTCCAATAATCTAAAGAATCTCTTTCTTGAGAAGTAAGGTGTGAGCGGATGTCTAAAGTTTCAAACAGTTCTAAGTCAATTCCTCCAGATGAAGATAAAATTAATCCTTCTACTCTTGTTGGGAATTTTGACGTGTAATAGGATGCTAAGATTCCTCCAAAAGAATGACCGGGTACGACCCACTCTTTTATATTTAATTCTCGTCTTAGAACTTCGATATCATCAATCATTAAGTCCAAGGTAATGGTTGATGAATTTAATCGATCAATAGTGGATTTTCCAGTTCCGCGTTGATCATAAATAATCGCTTTATAATTCTGTCCAAGAGTTTCTGCTAATCCTGCAAACCCATCACTGCTCATACCCGGACCTCCATTAATGATTAGGATAGAAGTTCCTTCACCAAATATTCTATAATGAATCCTATTATTTTCTTGTTCGATAAATCTGGAATCTTGACTCATCCCATTTTTTACTGAAACGCTTAAAATCAGTATTAGTAATAGGAATTTTAGTATTCTCATAGATCAAAATTTGTTGATAAGACATAGTACTTAAAACGCCGAAACATTTTTTGTAATAAAAGTTTAGTGATTTCTTTAATCCATTGCTGCTTTAACATTTTTCCGATTAAAGCATGACACAATCTGTCAGTGTTAGGTATTACGTTAAAGTAAAATCGAGGTAAAAGTGAAAAGAGAATCAGAATTTTTTAAGCTCATTGAAATCGGGCAACCAATTGGATATGTAGGATTGAAATTTCATATATATCTGAGAAATAAAGTTCCAAATGTTTATGAAGTAAATAACATTGAAATAGATAAGTGGAGCACATTCAGAAAAAAAATTGAAAAATCTTACAAATGGAATGCTAAACACCGAATTGTCTGGAAGCTTTCTCTTTATGGCAGTAAGGCAAACAATGTATATTTTATACACCTGCAAAATAAAGGTATAAGTATATACTTTAATTCATCGGAAGGATTAAGAATACTGTATGATTCGGACAGTGATCTTGAATTGGTAGAAAGTCTCAAAAAAGAGATCGAAGGTTTAAAACAGACTTACTCAAAATTCAAAATTGGTTTTATCCAATCAAAAATGGATGTGCTCTGTGTAAAATTCAGAGAATTTAAACCTTATAAAAACGATGTAATACGTTATTTCGGAGAAGATTTAGTCCAATTTCAAGAACAGTTAATTCATGAAATCACTCAACAAAACCGAAGTGGACTTTATTTATTACACGGTAAACCCGGAACTGGTAAAACTTCATTTATAAAAAACATTCTCAGCAACGTAGAAAAAGAAGCCATATTTATTACACCTGCCTTTACAGAGAGTTTAACATCCCCGGAGTTGGTAGGATTACTCATGGATCATCCGGAGGCAATCATCATTATCGAAGATGCGGAAACAGTTTTGATGAAACGTCAAGCAGACAACTCTAGTGCAGTTTCTAACTTGTTAAACCTTACAGATGGTTTTCCGGCTGATTTTTTAAACTTAAATATTATCTGCACTTTCAATACCAAAATTGAAAACATAGATCCTGCTTTACTTCGCGAAGGGCGTCTTTCAGGCATAAAAGAATTTAAAAAACTACAACCAGACCAAGCTAATTTGTTAGCAGAAGAAATGGGATATGATCTAAACACAAAAACACCGATGACTTTAGCAGAAGTTTGTAATATTGAGACTCAGAAATATAGAGCTGTTTCAAATGGAATTGGGTTTTAAAAGAGAGAATTATGGTTACTAATGATGATACTATTCAATCAAAAGAAGAAGAATTATTCAAATATTGGGAGCAAAGACATTCATCTTTTGTAAAAGATGGAATCGTCTCAGAGAGCGATTACTTAAGCTCAAATAAAAAAGTTTTACTGATTTTGAAAGAAGTAAACTTTAAAAGAGATGAAAGTTGGGATTTGAGGAAATATATTTCAGAGAAGCCAAGAGGCAAGACCTGGAATATGGTCTCTTTCTGGATTAAAGGGATTCAAAATTTAGATAAATCATTTGATTGGAAAAGTCTAAAAAAAATAAATAAAGGTGAGAGATCTGAATTTCTAAAATCTATCGTTGTTATTAATTTGAAGAAAACAGCCGGTGGGGGCTCTTCGAATAAGAAAGAGATTAAAAGATTTGCTCAGAATGATCGTAAATATTTAATTCAACAATTCAATTTATATAAGCCCGATATAGTAATTTGTTGTGGAACAGGAAGTATTGTAAAGGAAATAAATCTATGTGGACATTTCGAATGGAAAAGAACCAACAGAGGAATTAAATATGGAGAATTTGATAAAGGTAGATTTGTATATAGCTTTTACCACCCACAAGCGAGATACCCGAACCATTTCAAGTATTATATGTTGATCGATGCGATCAAAGAGTCAAAAAATATTGATCAATAACTGCAGAAATTTACTAAAACTTTCCGCTTTGTTTTTTTGTAATTAGCTACAATTCCCCATTTCATTAGAACTCACTTTCCTTATCTTCATCACTCGATGGCTGCAAAGAAAAAAAATAGCAATGATACCTATCAGAATTTGATCAAAGAGATCAATGCTTCTGAGATGAAACCAATCTATTATCTTTTTGGGGAAGAAGAGTTTTATTTAGATCAACTGCTAGACAGGTTTTCTAATGTCATTCAGCCGCATGAAAAGGATTTTAACTTTGATTTGTTGTACGGACAAGATGTAAGTCCTTCAAAAGCGCTAGGAGCAGCTCGTAGTTTTCCAATGATGGCGGAAAGAAGAGTACTCATCATTAAGAATTTTCTTCAAATCGGAAAAGGTGTAGGAAGTGAGGGTTCTATTCAAGATTTTATCCCTTATATAGAAAACCCGAATCCAACTTGTTTGCTGGTGTTATTCGATACGGGAAAACCGGCAGGGAACACTAACCTTGGAAAAGCACTATCAAAGAATAAGAATGTTGGTTATCACCAATTTGAAGCATTACCGGATTACTTGATTCCGGATTGGGTGATCAGTTGGACAAAATCCCACCATGAAAAAACAATTGAGCCAGCTGCGGCTCAATTATTAGCCCAGTTTGTTGGGAATAATTTACAGCTTTTGTCTACTGAAATAGACAAAGTGTGCACTTTTCTAGACACTTCTGAAAACGTCTCAGAAGCTGCTGTAAAAAAAATAATCGGCTCATATCGTGAGTATACGGCGATTGAGCTCAAAGAAGCGCTCATGAAGCGTAATTTGGAACAGGCATTATACATATCGGAACAGATGTTGCAACATGCTAAGACAGACACGGGAGAAATTATTCGACTCGTGGGGTTCTTTAACAGTGTGTTTACAAACATCTGGCAAATTCAAAGGCTTGCCGAAAAAGGTCGAGCCAAGAATCAGATCCAAAGCGAACTCGGTATTGCTAGTGCCTGGTACTTTAATAAGCTTTGGGATGATGCTTCGAATTATCGCTATAGCGATATGCCGCGTGTTTTTGAAGCTCTTTTGGATGCAGATCGCTCCATTAAAGGGTTCACAACTTTAGACTCCACTTCGATTTTATTTCTTCTTGTTAAGCGAATTATCGGTTAATCCGACTTCGCGTTTCATAACAATTTGAACTAAAACTTAGTGGATTAGACATGGACGCATTTAAAGCAGTATCAGTAAAAAATTATAGTGATGAAGATTTGATGGAATATTTCCAGAATGATCATGAACCTGCATTTACAGAGTTGGTAAGACGATATCAGGACAGACTTCACAATTTTCTTTACAGATATACTCATGATCACCAAGACTGTGAGGACCTGGTTCAGGAAACTTTTCTAAGAGTACATAAAAGTAAAGCTTCTTATGAGAGAATCGCTAAGTTTTCAACATGGATGTATACTATTGCTTTAAATCTTGCAAAGAGTTTGTATAAGAAGAAGCAAAGAATGTATAAAGTTTCAATTCATAAGGATCCTAATGATTCAGAAGATTTTGAAATGCATATTGAAGATCCAAACATTCTCCCGGATCAACAATTACACGAAAAACTAAGCCTTGAACAACTTGAAAAAGCATTAATGTCACTTCCGGAAGATTTTAGAGAAGTAGTAATGCTAAGAGATCTTCAGGATATGACCTACGAGGAAATTTCAGATGCAACAGGTATTCCAATGGGTACGGTAAAATCCAGAATTAACAGAGGTCGTGCTCAAGTTCAACACATGATAGAAAGTTATGTTGATTTGGGAACTTCTTTCTAAAAATTGACTTAAAGGGTAGTGAAGACACACTAGCAAAACCCATTTATGAAATTTTTAGATAAAGAGTACCACCCGGTCATTGAAAATTATATAGTAGACTATTCAGATGATAATTTGGAGCTGGTCGAGAGAGACGCTTTCGAAGAGGTGCTTGTTCACGATGATGATCTTCGTGAACTTGCATTCTCTGCGAAAGAAGGCAAGAAGCTCTTAGGCATGCTTAGAGAAATAAAAGCCAAAGAAGGTTTTTTGGATCGTCTAAATAGTAAAATTTCAGGATCAAGTAACTAATCCAAAAAAGATGAAGTAATATTACTTCATCTTTTTTTATATCGAATATTTACAGTCTGTAATTTTGAATAGATTGTATTAATTAATTTCTTTCAGGTCTCATTTAACTAACATAGATCTGATGAAATTTCGCTTAGCTTCGTTTTTATTAATTCCCTTTGCTTTTATTTCAACTTCTTTATCGGCACAAGGTGTGCTTACTTTTGAAGATGTTATGAAGTTCGAAGACATTAACTCCCCCGAAATCTCAAGTCAGGGAAATTGGATTGCGTACGGTGTTTGGCCGGATAGAGGAGATGGGAAAGTTGTAGTTCAGCATACCTCAAAAAATACAAGTTATGAAATTAAGCTAGGTGCAAATCCACAAATAGCCCACAATGAAAGTTGGGTTATTGCTTTCCGAAATGTTCCTTTGGTAGAAGAACTAAAAGCTAAAAAGGATAAACCGAAACGTGGACTATCAATCCTGAATACCAAAAATGGTGAACTGATACAGTTAGACAGTATATCGTCTTATTCTTTATCAAACGATGGTAATTGGCTGGCTACCAAAAAATTTCAATCCAAAGAAATTGAAGATCTGAAACCCAAGAATAAGAAACTCGGAACGTCAGTAACGCTATGGAATCTGGAGAGTAATGAATTCACTGGGCTCGATTTCGTTGCAGAAATGAGTTTTGATAGTCTTTCAGATTATTTCTCTTATTCAGTAATTGACACAACAGGTGAAGAGAATGGATTGTATGTTCATGATCTGAGTTCGGATGAAACTGTTACGGTTAACGCTTCTCAAAATGGATATTATACTAACCTGGTTTGGGATACAAAGACCCCTCAACTCGCATTTACTAAAGCCGGTTTTGATACCAGTTATGTTGACAGCGATGCAAGTTTACATCTTTGGAATGCAGATCAAAAAGAGCTTAAGACTTTAGTCACTCCTGAAGAAGTGAAAGATGGTTGGGCGTTAAGAAGTAACAATGATCTTCAATTTGAACAAAGTTATGAGTTCGGTCATCCAAGATTGTTTTTTGGATTAATGCCTAGAGATATGGTAGATCTTATCACCAAAAAAGAAGACAAAGATGAAGAAGAAATAGATATTTATGCGGTGGATGAGATTGTTGAAGATCGAGGAATGGATTTATGGCACGGCGATGATCCGAGAATTAAGACGCACGAAATAGCAACATTTAATGGGCGTAAGAATAGAATTTATTCAGCAGTTTATCATCTAAACGATGAAAAATGGATCCAATTAGCAGATAAGGAAATGCCTTTTGTTCAGATTTCAGATGGAGATAATTATGTAATGGGAAATACTGATGAGCCTTATTTAAGAGACATTACACACGATGGATTTTTTCGGGATTGGTATTTGGTTGATATTGAAACAGGTAAGCGAACGAAAGTAGCTGAAAGGCTTTCAAACGGTTCCGCAATCCTTGCTCCTAAAGGACATCGAGTGCTTTATTATGATGATAAAAACTGGCATGTATATAATGTGGATACTAAACAAACTCGTAATGTAACAGAAAGTCTTGATGTGCCTTTTTATAATGAAGATCATGACTATCCTTCTGAAGTTCCAGGTTATGGGACTGGAGGTTGGGTGAACGGTGGTGATGCAGCTCTTATTTACGATAAATATGACATTTGGCAAATTCCATTAATCAGAGGAAATTATAGAAATATCACCGATGGAAAGGGTAGAGAAGAGAAAAGAATCTTCAGAGTTCGTTCTCTAGACGACGATAATATATTCAGGAATGGTGATGATCTGCTACTTACTTCTTATCACGATCTGAAGAAGAATTTCGGCTTTTATTCCGCACAAGTAGATAAGGAAGGAATGAAGAGGTTATTAGAAGAAGACAAAAAATTCACTTTTGTTTCTAAAGCTGACGATTCGAAGAAAATTCTATTTAAGCGAGAAGCGTATGACGAATTCCCAAACCTTTGGGTTGCTGAAGATTGGAAGTTTAAGAAGACTAAGCAAGTTTCTAAACTGCATATGGACCTCAAAAAGAAATGGAATTGGGGGAGTGCTGAGCTAGTCGATTGGCTAAGTCTAGACGGGACTCCAATTCAAGGTATAGTTATCAAACCAGACAATTATAATCCGAAAAAGCGATATCCGATTATGACCTATTACTATCGATTTTTCACTGATCGTTTGCATGATTTCAATGAGCCGAAGACAAATCACCGTCCGGTTTTTGCACAATATGTAAGTGATGATTATGTAGTTTTTTTGCCTGATATTCGATTCGAAATAGGTAGACCAGGCTTTGCAGCAACCAAAAGTTTGGTGCCCGGAATTCAAAAGTTGATCGAGATGGGAATAGCGGATGAAGATAAACTCGGTTTACACGGTCATTCCTGGAGTGGTTATCAAACAGCCTTTATTGTCACACAAACAGATATTTTTGACGCAGCTGTTTCAGGAGCTCCGGTTAGTAACATGACCAGTGCTTATTCCGGTATTCGATGGGGTTCAGGTTTGGCACGACAGTTTCAGTACGAGAAAACTCAAAGTAGAATTGGAGAAAGTTTGATAGACGCGCCCGAAAAGTATATTGAGAATTCACCGGTATTTTTTGCGGATAAGATCACCACACCAATGTTAATCCAACATGGAGATGCAGATGGCGCTGTGCCTTGGTATCAGAGTATTGAGATGTATTTGGCTATGAGGCGCTATAACAAAGATGTGATTTTCTTACAATATCATGATGAACCACATCATTTGCAGAAATTTCCGAATAAATTGGACTATGCCATTCGAATGAAAGAATATTTCGATTACTATTTAAAAGGAGAAGGAGAACCGGAATGGATTATAAATGGGGAGACTTTTCAGGGGAGGTAAAAGGGTTTTTAAAGAGTATTTTGAGCTATTACTTAACGTCATCCTCCGGCGAATGAGGAGGATCTAAATAGTTAATAAAGTATGTGCCTTTTTCGATCCACATCTCGGGTATACATCGCGAGATGACTTTTATGCTTGTCGCCAAATGTCTTTGCAAATGTCTACTAGCTTAAACGTTGAATTTAGGAAGTTTTAAGCTAGCAGGACGTTTACGTTCGGTGAATTAGGATCAAAATGATGTAAAAAAGATCAGTTCATTGTTGACCCTTCTATTGGTCGATTTAGTAATCTTTTAGCAAATCAGCAGTCTCAATCAAAAGCCTGTTTATCTGTCTCCCTTTTGCGAATTGAGTGATCACAATTGAAATAGAAGCATTTAGTTCTGGGATGTAGGTTGCCTGAGTGCTCCAAAAACCCGAATGTGAAAACATATCCATCTCATTAAAGTTGAAGTAAAAGATTCCCATTCTGTAATCATTGGATGGGCTATAACCTTCAGAAAAACTAGCTTTTGTAAGCATAGTGTCCAGTGTTGAAGGGTTTTCAAAGACATTTCCTTCAAATAGTTCCTGATAGAATGTAGCCATGTCTTTGGTGTTTGCAACTAATCCACCACCGCCATATAGATCTAAAGATGGATCAAAATTATAAGTGTCCATTTCACGGAAGTATTGATGGATTCTGTCCGGTGCTGTCGAGGGTTTTTGTTCAACCTTCTCCCACCAGGTTGCATTTAAACCAAGCATTTTGAATCCAATGAGTTCCCGAACAGCTTTTCCTAAAGATTTCTCAGTGACATTTTCAATGATCTCTCCAAGAAGAATATATCCGGTATCAGAATAACTGAATTGCTCACCCGGCTCAAATAACGGATCACCCCAATCAGCACAACCTTGAATTTGATCTGTTCTGGACCATTCATAGGATGGGTTTTTAAAAACCTCTTGGATATAGGTATTGGATGCAGCGTGGTCAAATAATCCCGAAGTGTGAGTCAGCAGATGACGAATTGTAACCTTACTTAAATCATATCCATCATTTTCAAGAATATTGATGTGTTTTTCAGAAACATATTTATTAATCGGATCATCGAACTCTAATTTTCCTAATTCCCATAGTCTCAGAATAGAAACAGCTGTGTATGTTTTTGTATTACTTGCTATTCGTGCGGTAGCATTTACTGGTAACAAAGTGTTGCTTTTAATATCAGATACACCCGACGAAAAAGAGTAGGAGAGGTTGATATCAGGAGCTTCCACATGTACTAAAATTCCCGGGATAGTAGAATCTTGTTCAATAGCTGTATCAGTAAGTTTTTGAAGCGATTGCTTTAATTCCTCTATTTGAAATGCATTTGCCGAAGAATAGTTAATCAGAACTAGTAGTGGGAGTAGAAAGAATTTTTTCATTAGTAAGATGTTTAGTTATTTGAATTTACATCTGAACACGCTCTGAAGCAATAGACTCTGAATGACAACTTAAATGAGAATTGAATGAAGAAACTTCTATTTCTTGAATGTAATAGTAAAAGTAGCGCCTTTATTGATCGTGCTATTTACAGTAATTCTACCTCCCATATTTGTTATATGATTATGCACAAGATAAAGCCCAACACCTTTGCTGTCTTCGTGATTATGAAATTTTTGATTCAGCTCAAAAATTCTGTCAGCGTTTGCTTCGCTGTCGAATCCGATACCATTATCACTGAATGTGAAGGTGACTTTGTCGTTTTCCTCTAACGCTTTTATTGTGATTTCTGCATTTCTTTCCGGATGTGCATACTTAATTGAGTTAGTTAGCAGATTCAATATTACACTCTTTAAATTTCCTCGATTAAAAGGAATGGATATATCCGGGGAAATATCGGTTTTTATAACCGTCTTTGTTTCTTTAACCAGAGCTTCAACTGAGCTTACTACTTCTTTAACCGTTTCACTGAGCTTATTAGTTGATATCGCAGAATAAGCCGAATTCTTTGTATTCAGAATATCCACATAATCGTTCAAAGTGCTTTGAAGTTGGTCGGTTGCAGACTTCAGAATATTTATAAATTCAAGAGTTTCTTCATCCTGTATTTTGCTTAAATCCAGTAAACTAAAAACCGACATAAGATTACTTACCGGTGTTCTAAGATCATGAGAAGTGGTATAGGAAATATTTTTCAGCTCTTTATTGATTAGCGTCAGATTTGCAATAAGTTTATTTCTTTCTTCTTCTCTTTGTTTTGCCTGAGTAATATCTTTTGCTACAGCATAAACCACACCATACTGATCTATTGGAATTGAAGTCCATGAAAGCCAAACGGTATCACCGCTTTTAGTAAGATAACGGTTCTCAAATTTTTTAAAGCCTAACCCGCTGATAAGGCTTTTTCTGTATTTCCAGGTATGTTTCTGGTCTAGTGGATGTATAAAAGATTTTATAGACCGAGAATAAAGTTCCTCTTCTGAAAAACCCAACACTCTGGTTACGGCAGGATTAACCCTCCTGAAAAAACCATCAAAACCAGCTATACAAAACAGATCGTGGCTGTCATTAAAAAAAGGTTCTAAGGGGTAATCTGCTAACGGCTCTTCAATTTTTATTGTTTCTGCTTTACTCATTTATCAACCGGAGTTATTTATTTTATGTTGTTTTTTTTATCCCCATCCAAAATAACTGAAGCAGATATATACGTATAGTACAACTACTAATAGTGATATAAAATTACCGACAAGAAAATAATCGTTAGAAATTTTGGAGTTTTTGTCGTCGTGTAACCTTGTGCCTATTTTTAATGCGCCAAAGGCGATGATCACGTGTGGGTAGCCTGCAAGAATTCCGACTGATAGAAATATTCTTTCCAACACTCCTTTACCAAAAGATGCCCAAGTGGTGTTTGAATGACCTAAAATAATATTGATCGAAATATTAGCGAGCAATTCCATAGCTAACCAACCAACAAGCATTTTTCCGTACATAATTATTTAATGTAAGTTTTGATGAAATCCTTTAGTAGATTATACTCATTGATCATCAAAGTTTTTCGTCTTTTCCAGATCTGATCGCGGTTTTTATCATGAAGTTCACCTACTTCACTATTGTTATCGTTGTTGATCATATCCAAGATCAAAGGATAATCTTCTTTTTTCCAATTCAAGATGATGGTATCCAATACTTCGAAGATCTTAGTAAGCTGCTCAGTTTGTTTTTTATTCTCAAGTTTAAACTGGAAACGCTTGCGATTTCTTTTTTTGGTGGAAAGTAATTTTCTGGCTTCTGTTAATCCTTTTCCCATCATTTCATAAGCTATATCTGGATTTATTTCTGTCTCAATCTCGCCCAGTAAAAACACATAATGTAGTTTAAAATCAGGTTCCGTTTTAAGGAGTTCTTCCTCAAAGTGAAAAAGAAGATCTATTCCGGATGAAACCGAGCTCAGTATTCCCTGAAATTCATCCCCCAACGTAATAGTAAGAGGAGAGAGGATACTATTACCGAACTTTTTGTTAGTACTTTCAACAAGTTTTTTCAATCCTTTACTGAGCTCTTCTCCATCATAATCAGAGCTGTTTACTACATCGCCCATAAATATGGGATAGCTATGTTGTGTTTTTGCCATGCTCTATTGTATCAAAAAAAATGAAACAATGCAATATGTTTCATTAAAAATGAAACAATGAGGTTTGTTTCAGTAAACCATTCACGAGTGGAGCGAAGTGATCTCCCGGCTCTAGCTTTATTTGCTTGGAGCAGGAGCCTGAGAGTGAGGTTAAGCCGCCGCCCGCTCAAGACTTAAGAGATTTTGGGTGTTGTTCGGTTAATTGTCAACTCGAGAAAATTCCAATTTCGAATTTCTTCCCACTCGAAGTGATATGAATCCCGTAAATTAACTCGAATATGCTCACGACCTTTACTATCGTACCAGAACTCACTGTTTTTTTCTGTTACATTTCCATTGTGTATTCCGAATACAGTTCCAACACCTCTTTTTGATTGGTTTACATAAGGACTACTATTAGTAATCATATAGAACTTTCCAACATCGAATTGTTCATCCGTCACTATTTCAAGAGCTTCTATGTCCACATATGCATCAATTCTACCGTGATCTTGTGCCCCTTGGCGTGATGTTTTGAACTTAAGCTCAATTGCGCAACTAATTTGGTCAACAAATTGACAAGTAATATCTAAATATTTTGATTTTCCCTTTACATTGGGCACTTTTGTTTCCAAATCAACCTTAAATAAATCTTTTTCACAAATTGAGTATAAATTCCCTACACTTCTTATTATTTGTGCGAAATGATGTTGAAAGGGTGCTTCTTTATTTATTTCATGCCTACCATTGACAAATTGTGACTTAAATATTTTCCAAGATTCAGATAATATTTGATTTAATCTTCTACGATAATCCAATTCTATTATTTCGGCTTCTTTCATTTAGCAGTGTTTATTAAAAGTGGCTTATATATAACCTTCCAAGGGGGAAGCTTAAACTAGGTGGGTTTCATTAAAAATAAAACAATAAAGATTGTATCAATAGCTGGGCAATTATCGCACAAGCGGGACGCTTGCGCTAGGCTAGGATTTCCTAAACCAGTTATTAATCTATTCTGAGATATAATTGGTACCTCATTTTTATCATGACCTGCATTTACAGAGTTTAGTAAACTGTCGATTATATCCGTAAAATTTTCAGTATCAATTTCATTTATTCTGTCCCCTAGAACCTGTTTAATTCCTAACCAATTCGAAAAGAGTAGCTTGTTGCTCTTAGTAAGTTTAAAATTCAATTTAAAATCTATTGAATTTGTTTTGCAGTTCCGTGTAAATATGATTTGAGAGTTTTGGTATGTTTTAAGTGTATTAGGCTTAAGAGTAATATCATTATTATCGTTATTCATATTTTTTAAAAAATGAGAATAAAGTAGAACAGATTTTATTTTCAAAACTTCGCTTTTTAACTTATATCTGTTTTTTGAAGATGAGACAACTGAAAATTGATATTCAGTCATTAATTTCCCGAATTTTCTAGGCCAATTATCTGGTTGTGTTAACTTAGTGTCTATATCAAAAGAAACTTCCTGTTCTAAAGTATTCTTAAATTGTTTTGGGATAATCTCAGATACTCCTCCTCTTTTATTAATTGATTTTTCAAATCCATATTTGGATATATCAAAGAGAAAATCTGCAGCTTTTATAAGATTACTTTTACCAGTTGAATTAGCTCCAACTATAACATTTACTCTTCCGAGTTTAATGTTGCAATCATTTATACTTCTAAAATTTTTTATTTTTAATGATGTAAGCATAATTAGAATTTAATCAATTCATAAATTTTCTCCTCAAAAACATTCCTTTTCAAAAATTCATCTTCCAGAGCTTTGTTAAAAGGAATAGGCATATCGAGAGAACCGCATCGAATCACAGGAGCATCCAGTTCTTCGAAACAATGCTCGGAAATTAAAGCAGATATCTCTGCCATGGGTCCCATAGTAAGCGAAGGTTCTTGTAGTAAAAGAACTTTATGCGTTTTAGCTATCGATGTTTTTATAGTTTCCAAGTCAAGAGGAAGGAGGGTTCGTAAATCGATCACTTCCAACTCAATTCCATCTTTAGCTAATTCTTCAGCGGTTTCCAATGCCCACCAAACACCCATTCCGTAAGTGACGATTGTAGCATCAATTCCTTCTCTGCGAACTTTAGCTTTCCCCAGTGGTTCATACACCGCTTTTTCAGAAACATCTTCCCGAATACTTCGGTAGAGTTTTTTATGCTCAAAGAATAACACCGGGTTCGGATCAAACATGGAGCTGTACAGCAAATTCTGAGCATCTTCTACCGTTGCAGGCACAACTACTTTCAATCCGGGAATTTGCATAAACCAACCTTCAGGAGATTGCGAATGAAAAGGTCCGGCCCCAACGCCGCCTCCATGTGGAGCTCGAATAGTCATATTCACAGCCGGACTCCATCGGTAATGTGATTTTGCTATGTTATTCACGATCTGATTAAATCCACAGGAAATGAAATCAGAGAACTGCATCTCCACCACGGGATTCATTCCGGCGTAAGAAAGCCCTAAAGCGGCTCCTAAGGCTCCGGATTCTATGATTGGAGTATTTCGTACTCTGTCGGCTCCGAACTGGTCTAAGAAGCCTTCCGTGATTTTAAATACGCCGCCATACTCGGCAATATCTTGTCCAAGAATAATGGTAGAGTCATCTTCTTCAAATGCTTGTTTCAATCCTGCCTGAATGGCATCCACAAAACGACGTTCTACTTTCTTCCCGTTTGAAGGAGCAGGTTTTGAAGTCGGTGCTTCTGCATAAACTGCTCCCAATTCTTTTTCTTTGTTCCAAACCGGTTCACCAGCGTTTAACGCTTTATCTAAATCTTCTTTAAAGGAAGCTTTTACTTCTTCCTTCAGCTTTTCCTGATCTTTTTTGTTAGCATGGTCTTTCGCTTCAAGAAATTGCTCAAATCGTAAAATCGGATCTTTTTCAGCCCAATCTTTAAATAAGATATCAGGCACATAATGGGTTCCGGAAGCTTCTTCATGTCCACGCATTCTAAATGTCTGAGCCTCAATAAGAACAGGTGTTCCTTTAAGCGCAAGTTTACGTGCTTTCTCTACGGTTTCCATTACTTCAAAAACATTGTTTCCATCAATATGGAAGCCTTTCATTCCGTAACCTTTGGCACGATCAGAAAGCTTTTCGCAGGCAAATTGTTCATTAGTCGGCGTTGAAAGTCCGTATCCGTTGTTCTCAATAACGAACACAACAGGAAGTTTCCAAACAGCAGCCAAATTAAGTGCTTCATGAAAATCGCCTTCACTGGTGGCTCCATCACCACAAAAAGAAAAAGCAACGGAATCTTCTTTCCGAATTTTTGAAGCTAAAGCAAGCCCGTCAGCAACTGGCATCATTGCCGCTAGATGTGAGATCATGCCTACGATATTATGCTCCAGAGTCCCGAAATGAAAAGAACGTTCGCGCCCACCACTGAACCCATCTGCTTTACCGAAAAGTTGACAAAAAAGAGGATAGAAGGGCACTTCACGGGTTGTAAATACTCCCAAATTTCTATGCATCGGAAGAATAAAATCTTCTTTTTTGCTAGAAAGAGTTACCCCAACGGCAACAGCTTCTTGTCCAATTCCGGAAAACCATTTACTGATTTTATTTTGTCGAAGAAGGTTTAACATGCGTTCTTCGATATGACGTGGCAGCAATAATGCTTTGTAAATTTCCAGTGCTTGTTGCTTGGAAATTTTTTTAGAAGTCTTAATCATTGAATTTTTAGAAATATCCTTATCTTGTAAGCTTTGCAACGTTGATTATATGGTTGAACTTTTTTGAAGTATAACTGTTCATCAATAATAACCAAAGCAGTTAATTCAAATTATTAATTTTATTTTTCAAATTATTGGAAGCACTTGGAAGACAGATCTTAGTTGAATTTTATGATTGTGACAGCTCGTCAATAAATGATGTGGAGTATATTGAACAAGCAATGTTGAACGCTACTAAAGAAGCAAACGCAACAATTATATCACACAATTTCCACAAATTTAGTCCTTATGGCGTTAGTGGTGTTGTTGTAATTGCAGAATCTCATGTAGCTATACATACCTGGCCGGAATATAATTATGCAGCCGTGGATGTATTTACTTGTGGTGATACCATAGATCCGTGGGTGATACAAGAGTTTTTGAAAGAAGCTTTTTTATCCAAAAACATATCTAGTATGGAAATGAAACGAGGGCTTTTCAAGGTTCCACAAGGTCAACGCCTATTATTCAAACCATCAACAGAAACAATAAAAGAGGACTAATTAAAAATGAAGTCTAAGATGACAATGGTAGAAACCCCCAATATTTATTGTTTGGTTTCTGGCGCAGCAGAAGGTAATACGAGATTGAACGCATTTGACAACGCTTTACTAGAAGCCGGTGTTGGAGATACTAATCTTATGAGGATGAGTAGCATTTGTCCTCCAGGAGCTAAGGAAGTTAATCGAGATGAAATTGAATTACCTGGAGGTGGATTAATTCCTTTAGCCTACGCGCATATTGATTCCCAAACTCCACAAATGTGGATAGCTTCTGCGATTGCAATTGGTATTCCTGAAGACGAAACACAACCGGGAGTAATCATGGAATTCGAAGATCACACACGTTTAGAATATGTGGAAACAATTGTGAAGCAAATGGTTGTGGATGCCTTCGAATATAGAAACAGAGCTCTGAAAGAGATTAAATTTGAAGGGATTGAACATCAAGTAGAAAAATGTGGAGCTACTTTTGCTGCTGCTGTTCTTTGGTATAAATAGATTTAAGATTCAAGAAATGAGATATAGGAGTTGGGAATGATTTTTAAGAAGAAAATATGATGTGTTTAAAAACGAATTTTTTAATTAACCGAGTAATCATCTCAAGTCTTACATCTTGAATCTTAAATCTATTACAATGTCTAAAGTCTATACCGAATATTACCACAAAAGAACCGGACTTACAGTTGGTGTGAATAAAGTATTGTTCTCAGAACAAACTCCATACCAGAAGGTTGAAGTTTTTGAAACAGATACATGGGGAAATCTGATGACCATCGATGGAATGGTGATGCTTTCTGAGAAAGATGAATTCGTATATCACGAAATGTTAGCTCATGTAGGTATGTTTTCGCATCCGAATCCTGAAAAAGTACTGATTATTGGTGGAGGAGACGGAGGTACAGCAAGAGAAGTATTAAAACATCCATCTGTAAAACAAGTTGATATGGTGGAAATTGATGAAGCTGTGGTTCGGGCTTCCAAAGAGTTTCTTCCGAAAGTAGGAGCTTGGGACGATCCAAGGTTGAATGTATTATTTGAAGACGGAATTGCTTTCGTTAAAAATGCCCAAGCAGAATACGATGTAGTAATTATCGATGGTTCAGATCCTGTTGGTCCGGCTGAAGGTCTGTTTGAAAAGGAGTTTTTTGAATATTGTTATTCTGCTTTAAAGAAAGATGGCATCTTAACCGGTCAAACAGAATCTCCTTGGGTTCAAGAATACCATTCCAGCATCAAGCAAGTGTTTGATGCTTTAAATTTAGTATTTGATGAGTCTTCTATGTATTTGGGATACATACCATTGTACCCGGCGGGAATGTGGAGTTTTGCGTTTGCTTCAAAAGGAAAAAAGGCTCAAGATTTGGAGGTTCTTTCAAGAATAGAGCAAGGTTTATCAGAATTTGGAAACGAACTTAAATACTATAATAAAGAAGTTCATCAGGGGTCGTTTGCATTACCCAATTTTGTAGCCGAAATTATTCGCTAGACTTATCGTTTAGCTAATATGAACAAATACCTCATTTCTTTTTTAGTTTTTGCCTGTCTTTCGATTGAGGTTTTTGCTCAAACAAAATCGGTAAGCGTTATAGAAAATGGAGAGATTAATCGTGAGATAGCTTTATCTGAGTCCAGTTCTAATCTATCTATTGAACAGCGCTTAATTTCCCACTACTCCGATAGCGGTTTTTTTGATGTAGAAATCTCAAAGCGATTAAATGAAATGTTCAGAATTAAAACAGGAGAGAGATACAGAATAAAAAGCTTGGTATTTGAACTTGAAGAGGGCAGTGTATCCATTGGCAAGGAATTAAGCGACAAATTATATTCATCAAGGTTGATCGAAGAGAGGCTAAAAAAGAGATATCAAGACTTGATTAATCAAGGATATTTCGAGTCTAATTTATACATCAAGAACATTGAAACAGATTCACTTTCAAAAACGGTGTCAATTGTTGCTATACAAAAAAAAGGTAATCAAACTAAAGTTGAAGATGTTATTTTTAATGGTAACAGTATCAATTCTCAACAATATTTAGCAAGAATTTCAGGGATTCAAGACTCAATGATCGCTTCCGAGTCAAACTTGAATCAAATGCGGAGAAATTTGAGTTCTAGTGAATTACTAGAAGATGTTTCATCTCCCGAGATATATAAGCAAGATGATAAATTTGTTGTTTTCTTTAGTGTACAAGAGCGGAATCTAAATCAGTTAGATGGCTTGATTGGCTTTGTACCTGATGCCAATGGTAAAGGTCAGGTTGTGGGAGATTTGGATATATCGCTTTGGAATGTACTAAGGGAGGGAAATGCTTTTGATTTATACTATCAGCGATTAAAACCGGAGACAAGCCGTTTAGAGTTAGGTGTTTCACAGCATTGGATTGTCAATATCCCGTTAAGCATTGGGTTGGATTTTAGCTTTTACCAAAATGATACGACCTACCAAACACGAAATATTGGTTTATACAGTAGTTATTTGGTGAATTCCAATTTCAAGTTAAATGGTAGAATCTATTCAACCATATCTAATTCAAGTAGAGAAACAGGATTACAGCAAGAACCAGATGGAAGCAAACAAGGATCTGATCTCGGTTTCACATATTCAAGTTTAGATAGGATAGAAGTTCCTCAAAAAGGGTTGAAAATAGATCTTATTTATGGAATAGCGAGTAAAGACATTGAGAATGATTCGAGCATAGCGTTTCGTCAACAGCGGCTTGAAACCCGAATAAATACGTATATCCCAGTTTTTAGAAATTCAGTAATAGCTACTAGCATCAATGGGTTTTATGTGCTTGGAGATGAATTTACGGAAAGTGATTTAATTCGATTTGGAGGTGCAAACTCCTTTAGAGGATATGCAGAAGAACAATTTACAGCTTCAGAGCTTTTGTGGGGAGATGTTGAGTATCGGTTTTTAACGGATCAAAATTCATACTTATTCCTGTTTACAGCAGCTGGTATTTATAAACGTCCGCAGCTTTATTCAGAACCAACTAATAGCTTTACTCAAAATGATTTTTTGTATTCAGGAGGATTCGGAATCAGTTATAAAATCGCTATAGGAAGGCTTAAATTCTCATACGCGCTTTCATCTACCGAAACCTTAGGAAATGGAAAAGTTCATTTTGGGATAAGTACCAGTTTGTAGTCAACCACAATAATGTTATCTTGGCCCCACATTTTAATGCTTATTAAGAAAGACTGAGGGAATGGGCCCGTTGAAGTCTTGGCAACCATCTAACTTTAGAAAGGTGCCAAATCCCACTTCGATTTATTTCGAAGAAAAATAAGAGCTTTTTCTTTCACTCTTTCTCAACGGCTAATCATATATAGAGTGAGTATTCAACAACAGTTAGAAAAACGAATTTTGATCCTTGATGGTGCGATGGGGACAATGATTCAACGCTACGATTTAAATGAAGATGATTTCAGAGGCGAGTTATTCAATGATTCGGAAATAGACTTGAAAGGGAATAACGATCTGCTTTCTTTAACTCGTCCGCGTATCATTCAGGAAATACATGAAAAGTATCTCGAAGTAGGTGCTGATATCATTGAAACAAACACTTTTAGCGGTACATCCATTGCTCAAGCAGATTATGGATTAGAACAAATAGTGTATGAACTAAACAAAGCATCTGCGGAGATTGCTCGTAAAGCAGCGGATAAGTACACTTCTTTAACTCCGGGTAAACCCAGATTCGTTGCCGGTTCAATCGGCCCTACAAATAGAACAGCTTCTTTATCTCCCGATGTAAATCGACCTGGATTCCGTGCCATTTCTTTCGATGAACTTGCGACAGCCTACGCAGAGCAGGTGAGAGGCCTTGTTGATGGTGGGTCAGATGTAATCCTCATAGAAACTGTTTTTGACACATTAAATGCGAAAGCGGCGTTGTTTGCCACACTCGAAGTATTTGATGAAAAGGAAAAAGAACTACCGATTATGGTTTCGGGAACTATTACCGATGCCAGTGGGAGAACGCTTTCTGGCCAAACCGCCGAAGCTTTTTTAATTTCTCTATCTCATGTTCCATTACTAAGCATCGGCTTTAATTGTGCTTTGGGAGCAAAGCAACTTCGTCCTTATGTGGAAATTCTATCTAATCACTCAAAAGCTTTTACCAGTGCTTATCCAAACGCCGGATTACCGAATGAATTTGGGGAATACGATCAAGGTCCTCAAGCAATGGCGAAGGAAGTCGAATCGTATGTTAATGATGGTTTGGTGAATATTTTAGGTGGTTGTTGTGGGACTACACCCGAGCATATAAAAGCGATGGTAGAATTGGTTGAAGGAAAAAAGCCTCGCTCTTTAGATAAAACGGAGGCGGCCTAGTGAGATCTTTACCATTAAAACTAAGCGGGCTTGAACCACTTATTATTAACGAGGATTCTAACTTTGTAAATGTTGGTGAGCGCACCAATGTAACAGGTTCTAAACGATTTCTGAACCTGATAAAGTCCAAAGATTATGAAACAGCACTTAGTATAGCGCTGGAGCAAGTACAAGGAGGAGCCCAAATTCTGGATGTTAATCTGGATGAAGGAATGCTGGAATCTGAAGAAGAAATGACAAATTTCCTCAATCTTATAGCTTCAGAACCGGAGATCTCAAAAATACCGATCATGGTTGATTCTTCGAAATGGTCGGTAATTCTAGCAGGACTTAAAACCTTGCAGGGCAAAGGAGTTGTGAATTCAATTAGCTTAAAGGATGGGGAAGAAGAGTTCATTAAAAGAGCTAAAACCGTACGTAGATTTGGTGCCGCTGTGGTATCTATGGCCTTTGATGAAGATGGTCAAGCAGATTCATTAGAGCGAAGGATTCAAATCTGCAAACGCTCCTATGATCTATTGGTTCATACTGTTGGGTTTGATCCCTCTGATATAATTTTGGATCCAAATATTTTTCCAGTGGCAACCGGGATGGAAGAACATCGCAGAAATGCACTCGATTATTTTGAAGCAGCCAAATGGATTCGTGAGAATCTGCCCGGTGCTCATATTATCGGTGGAGTAAGCAATGTTTCATTTTCGTTTAGAGGAAATAACAAAGTACGTGAAGCTATGCACAGTGCTTTTCTATATCACGCTATTCAGCATGGAATGGATATGGGAATTGTTAATCCAAGCCAACTGGAAGTCTATTCTGATATCCCTGAAGATCTATTAACAGCTGTAGAAGATGTATTGCTGGATCGTAGAGATGATGCTACTGAACGATTACTAGAAATAGCTGAGAAGTATAAAGATGTCGATACAACGAAGGAAGAAGAAGTTCAAGAATGGAGATCCGGTTCAGTAGAAGAACGTCTGTCTCATTCGTTGATAAAAGGAATTACCGAGTTTATCATTGATGACACCGAGGAAGCTCGATTGAAATATAAAAGTCCACTAACGGTAATTGAAGGTCCATTGATGGATGGTATGAATGTAGTTGGTGATCTGTTCGGTTCAGGAAAAATGTTTCTGCCTCAGGTAGTGAAAAGTGCTCGCGTTATGAAGCAAGCAGTAGCATATTTAACGCCCTATTTAGAAGAAGAAAAGAAGAAAAATAAGGATACAAAGAAACGATCTAAAGTATTACTAGCCACAGTAAAAGGAGATGTACATGATATCGGTAAGAACATCGTTGGTGTAGTATTAGCTTGCAACAATTTTGATGTAATTGATCTCGGTGTAATGGTTCCGACTGAAAAGATCTTGGACGAAGCTGAAAGACATAATGTGGATGTGATCGGACTCAGCGGATTGATAACTCCTTCGCTGGATGAGATGGTTGGCGTTGCCCGAGCAATGAAGAATCGAGGAATGAACTTACCACTGATCATCGGTGGAGCTACTACTTCAAGAATACATACTGCGGTAAAGATCGATCCAAATTACGAGTCACCGGTAGTTCATATTTTGGATGCTTCTCGAGCAGTTACGGTATGTACAGATCTGTTGAAAGATTCCAAGCTGGAATTTGCAGGAGGAATTAAATCGGAATATTCAAAACTACGAGACGATCATGCTAATAGAACTCAGAAAAAGAACTATCTGAGTTTTGGGGATGCAAAGTTGAATAGAACAGAAATTGATTGGGAGTCATCGGAATTACCGAAGCCAAAGGTTACCGGAACTAAAGTTTTTGACGACGTCGATCTGAATAAGTTACGTGAATTCATTGATTGGACGCCATTCTTTAAAACTTGGATGTTGACCGGAAAATATCCGGCTATTTTAGAAGATAATGTTGTCGGGGAACAAGCCTCAGAATTACTGAAAGATGCGAATAAATTGTTAGATCGAATTATTCAAGATAAATCTCTGAAAGCTAAAGCTGTTATTGGATTATATCCGGCAGCTGCTGATGGGGAAGATGTTATCGTTTATACGGACGATAAAAAAGAAGAAGAGAATACTACTTTTCATTTTATAAGACAGCAAGCTGAAAAGCGATCCGGTCAGCCGAATTCAAGTCTAGTTGATTATATAGCGCCTTTAAACTCAGGAAAAGAAGACTACATCGGCTTTTTTGCAGTTACTGCAGGGCTAGGAATCGAGAAGCTTTTGGAAGAATACAAAGATGACGACTACAAGCAGATCATGATCAAAGCATTGGCGGATCGCCTTGCGGAAGCTTCAGCGGAATATATGCATTATAAAGTAAGAACAGACTTTTGGGGATATTCAACTGATGAAAAGCTGACTAATGAAGAGCTTATTTCAGAGGATTATCGAGGAATTCGTCCGGCTCCAGGGTATCCGGCATGTCCTGATCACACGGAGAAAAGAACGCTATTTAATTTATTGGAAGTTGAAAAGAACATTGGAATTTCACTTACGGATTCGTGTGCCATGTATCCGGCTTCATCGGTAAGTGGATTCTATTTCTCTCATCCTCAATCCAGGTATTTTAGAGTGGGAAAGATCGAAAAAGATCAAGTCGTGGAATATGCCGAACGAAAAAATCAAAGCATAGAAGAAACCGAAAAATGGCTGGCGCCTTATTTAGCGTATAATTGAATTAATTAGGAATAGGGGAATATGGGAATTAGGAATAAACAATATCTAATATCGAACGACCAACACCCAATAACTAAAAACACTAAAGATTCCCTTAAAACCGTGAGTGATAAACCTTAAAAAAAAGTAGTTATTCTGAGTGTAAGCGAAGAAACTGCACATTTTAGTAAGCGTGTAGATCCTTCGGAAGTATCCTCAGGATGACGAGATAGCAAATATGAAAATAACCGAATACATAAAGCAAGCGAAGGGAAAGACTTTATTTAGTTTTGAAGTATTGCCTCCGCTTAAAGGCCAGAATATTCAAACACTGTTCGATCATATTGATCCATTGATGGAATTTAATCCGCCTTTTATTGACGTTACTTATCACCGAGAGGAGTACATCTACAAAAAAAGAGAGAACGGGCTTTTAGAGCGGAAAACAGTACGCAAGCGTCCCGGAACCGTAGGAATGTGTGCCGCTATTCAGAATCATTATCAAGTGGATGCTGTTCCGCATATAATTTGTGGCGGTTTCTCTAAGGAAGAAACTGAGAACGCGCTTATAGATCTTAATTTTTTGGGAATTGATAACGTGTTGGTATTGCAAGGTGATGTGCGAAAGCCTGATAGACAATTTATTCCAGAACCTGGCGGACATGCGTACGCTTCTGAATTATTAGGTCAAGTGGTGGATTTGAACAACGGGAAATATTTGGATGGAGAGATTGAAAATGCCATGCCTTCCAGTTTTTGTATTGGGGTAGCGGGTTATCCCGAAAAGCATGAAACGGCTCCAAATATGGAATCTGATCTTCGTTACCTGAAACAAAAAGTGGATGGAGGGGCTGAATATTTAGTTACTCAAATGTTCTTTGATAATCAAAAGTACTTCGATTTTGTTGCTCGTTGCCGCGAAAAAGGCATTGATATCCCAATTATTCCAGGAATAAAACCTATTACTACTAAGCGACAAATTACGCTGCTTCCGCAACTGTTTAATATTGATCTACCGGATGTTCTAACTCGTGAATTAGAGAAATGCACTGATAATGAGCAAGCACGAAAAGTAGGAACGGAGTGGTGTATTCAACAGTCCAAAGAATTGATAGAATTCGGCGTGCCCAGTGTTCATTATTATTCAATGGGAAAATCCACGTCGGTATATGAAGTGGCAAAAGAGGTTTTTTAGAGAGGAGGGAAGCTATTGAAGATTCTCGATAGTATGAATGAATTAAAGAATAAAATCTCTTTGGTTTTAGATAGGTAGTTCCTTAACTATTGGAAGCAGGAGCTTCCTATTGGCGTTCCACACCGGAAGTATGGAACGAAGGTAAAAAAGAACTCATCTGACTTCAACATATGCAGTAGCAAGCAAGGACATTGAGAATGACTTCTCTTTTACTTTCACACTAAAACCCTTTTCTGTTGTAGAGAATACGTTAGTTAGCTATTAGACAAACTTTCTGAGGCTCATCATATAACCAAGATGTAAACCTTCATGATAATTATTGAACTCAAAGGCATCCTTTAGTGAACGTAAGTAAAATCCTGTCCCTGTCATTCGCTCGTTATAGGTTCTAAATTTCCTTGCCTTAAAATCCTTCTCGGTTTTTGTAATTAAAGATATTAAATAGGCTTTTAGTTCTTCCGATTCATCAGCGGTAGTTTTCCCTTCAGGTTTTGTTCCTGGTTTATACAGTGCATATAATTCGGAAGGGAGGTAACCTTCAAGATTTGAACCTTTATAAATCAATGCTTGTTGAGCTATTATTATATGACCAATGTTCCAAATCATATTGTTATTAAATCCATCAGGTATTGTATTCAGTTGCTCTAGTGTATAATCTTCGAAATATTGTAAGTATAGATTTCGGCTTGTTTTCCAAGTCTTAAATATTGATTCCATATCGATTTTGACAGTATGTAGTGCTCGTTATTTTTAATGTAAACGATGTTGATGCCTAAAAAAAATAGAAGACTAAAGCTAAAGTTACTTAGGTCATTTTAATATTAATATACCTATTTGCTCAAATGCTTTATAAGTAACCTCTATTCTGATCATAGGAAACATATCCATGTTGAATTGTTCTTTGGGTTCAACATTGGTTGCAAAAAAATACGTCTTGTTCCGAGATTCGATATATCCTACAAACCAACCATTATTGTTTCCATTTCTGATCGACCAACCTGTTTTTCCGCTAAGGGTGTAATTATCATTTTCTTCAATGACCATCATTCGTTTCATGATCTTCTCAGTTCGGTCAAAAATTGGTAAATCAGATTGATAAAACCTCTTTAAAAAGTCTATTTGCTGAAATTGAGTGATTCGGGATTCTCCCTGAAGCCAGAATAGATCAATATTTGATGAATCAACGTCCATATCCCCATATTCGAGTTTATCTAGATATTCTGTCATTCTTCCTGCTTCAATATCCCGTGCAGCTTCTTGATAACAAGGAACACACGAAAAATGAAACGCATCCACAAAGGCTAAGTCTTGTTCCCAATTTCTTAGGCTTCTGCTTTCTCCGTTCCATCTAAAAAGAGTACTATCGTTTTCAACAACTCCTGTTTCAAGTGCTATAATTGAATTAGTTATTTTGAATGTTGAAGCGGGCAAGTAGCCGTTTTGTGCCCATTCGAAGTCATTCGAATAATACTTATTCTCTTTAAGTTCATAAATTAAAATTGATCCATTTACTTTAGCGGAGTCGATAATTGCTTGAAATTCTGAGATGGTTACTTGCTGTTTCGTTGCGTTTAAATCACTCTCTTTTTGATCAGAAGAGGTCTTTTTTCCCGAGCAAGCATTGAATAGAACTATTATTGATAAGAAGTAAAGTATTTTCATCTAAACTGCTTTGGTTTCAATTTCATACTGGCATTTTCTGCGATTTCTAGAATTCTTTTTTGTCTTGTTTCTGATCTTTTAGCAAATACCACCCAGTGTAATAAAATCTTTTTTGAGGACTTACTTAAACTATCGAAGTATTCCGTTGAGCCTTTGTGATTTGCCAATTCTTTTTTTAAATCTTCCGGTATTATAAGTGATTCCACTTCATCTAACATTGTCCACGAACCATTCTTTTTAGCCGTTTCTATACTATCAAACCCTGCTTTGGTCATTAGGTTGTCTTTGATGAGCTTGACAACTTTTTCCTTATTTATTCTTGACCACATGCTTTTAGGCTTTCTTCTGCTGAAGTATTGCATGTACTTTTCTTCGTCAATAGTCTTTTTAGTGCTATCTATCCATCCAAAACAAAGTGCTTCATCAACGGCATCACTCCAACTAATGGACGGAATTTTTGTTGATACTCTGTAATATACAAGCCAGACAGAATGCTTTGACTGATGATTTTCTTCTAACCATGTTCGCCAATCGGCTCGACTTTCAGGACAAAATTTTTCTATTTCTTTATTACTCATTGTGGCTTACATAAAAATATGTGTTACACTAAATTCATGTTATGCTATTTTCAGTTTAAGTTAACAGTAGTATAGGTAAACAAATGAAATTCTGCTATGGTAATAGAGTAGAGTAGTTCTTCAATTCTTTGGAAGCAGGAGCTTCCTGTGGCATTCCGCAGCGGAGCTACAGAACTAGATTTAGAATGAGGAGGAAAACATAAAAAAAGCTCCAAGCCATGTAGCTAGGAGCTTTAAATTACTTCTATTATAGGTTTTATACTCGAACTTGTCCGTTACCTAATACATGGTATTTGTTCGTTACCAATTGTTTTAGACCCAACGGACCTCTGTGGTGTAATTTATCGGTACTAATTGCGAGTTCAGCTCCAACGCCCATTTGTCCGCCATCCGTAAAACGAGTAGAGGCATTATGGTAAACCGCTGCACTATCAATTTGCTCCATAAAAGTGGAGGCGTCTTCGGTGTTTTCGGTTAAAATAACGTTTGAGTGTCCACCGGAATAAGTGTTAATAAAATCGATGGCATTATCTAATCCATCTACGGTTCCCATAGCTGCTTTTTTAGCTAGGAATTCTTCACTCCAAATATTCTCATCCCTGATTTCAGCTTCCGTATCAAGAACTTCAAGTAAATCGTTGCTCGCCATAATATGAATATCATGGTTTGCCAATTCTGTTTCTATGTTCTTAGAAACCTTTTCGAAATTCGGGTGATTTTTATCAATCAAGATCTTATCTAATGCATTACATCCAGATATTTTATCGGTCTTAGCATTTACAATAACGGGAAGTACCTTTTCGGCATCAGCATCCGGAGCTACATACGCAAAATTATTTCCTCTTCCACTTACCAGAACAGCACATTTGGCGTGTTCTTTCACAAAAGCGATAAGTCTTTCACCACCTCGTGGCACAATCAGGTCTAACTTTTGATCAGGGTTTTTTAAAAATGCTTGCGTTGTCGGTCGGTCCATCTTTAAATACTGAATCCAGTCTTTTTCTAATCCGTTTGCTTCCAACGCATTGTGCCAGCATTTC